>Ga0247727_10000748_pt1 | contig 79400 bp, 85 predicted proteins | sample WisWelCaveWW1625_FD_202498 | JGI IMG/M metagenome (GOLD analysis project Ga0247727, IMG submission 202498) | Biofilm microbial communities from Wishing Well Cave, Virginia, United States - WW16-25 | ecosystem: Environmental > Aquatic > Deep subsurface > Groundwater > Cave microbial mat | place...
GAGCTACCTCATCCTCGCATCCGAGCAACCGTGCGCAAGTGGCTCGAGCCCGGGGACTTACGCGCGCTCGAACTTTCTGTGTCCGTTTCGACGGATTCCTCTGAAGTGGCGCTAAACAGTTACGAACTTCCTATGCTCATGTGAACCCCTTGGTCACAACGCAAGCCTTCCGGCGGTGTATGATTGCCGCTCAGCGTTTAAGGAGAGAGCTACATGAAGTCTGTACTGATCCCTACGTTGGTTGTTGTGTTGCTATCGATCGGATCAGCCCAGGAGGGTGTGAAGGAATCCGGCGGGACAGGCGCCGGACTTGGTGGTGGCAACGCTGGCGGTCAGCAGCATGACGCTGACGTCGAGACGGTTATCAACGCCCGCGACAAATTCACCCTTTCAATGGGCGACAAAGGATTTCGCGAGCATCCTCTTCTCTTTGAGGTGAAGCGGAAGCCAGGCGACGACTTTGTAACCATCCTCTCTCGTGACAAGAGCACAGCCAGGAAGGTGCCCTTCAAGATAGGCGACGTCGTGACCTTCATCCCGGAGACTGGAGTGACGTGCGCCATGGGGATAGATGTTTTTCAGCTCCCCGTGCCGGACGGTGACTTTGCGACAGACAGGATCGGATTCACCTACGACGCAAAGAAGGATTTCATTGGCTACTTTGGGGCTATCAGCGTCCAGGTCGTATATCGCATGGACAATCCAATCGTACGTCAGATCATCGCGGCTACTGAGTTGGAGCGTTTCGAACCCGCAACGCCTGCGATTCTGCTGAAGGAGCGGCCCCGCGCTGGCTTGGATGCTCGCCCTCGTATAGACATGGACCCGATCGGAAGTCCAAACTTCCAGAAGAAGATCGGTGAGGAAGACAACGATGACATTGGAGTTTTTGTCGATACGCCCAGTTGGACGATGAGTGTTGGACGTGCACTGGCGAACCCGGGGAAGGTTGGGACTACCAACGTTGACAAAGTGGACGTTGCTGCCGGCGAGAAATGGCGCGAGCGACGGACATACTCGACATTCTGGTTCGCGGACTGCACCGACGGGAAGTCACGTGGACACGTTCGTGTCAGGTGGGGGTACATCGCCGAGTATAGAGTCATCGGCGCTGAGAAGAAACAAGGCGACACGAAGGGCGCCAGCAGGGATGAGCCTGCGGTGCCTCAACTTGAAGCTCCGCCAGATCTCGCGCCACTCGATGCTGCGGTGAAGAATGGCGGTGTTGGAGAAGGAGCCGAGCGGTACATCAAGCAGCCATAGCCGAGGCCAACCCATATGTCAGTGGCCCGGCGGCGAGTTTTGGCTACCCTTGCGCTTATCGGAGCGGCAGGCGGAGTGATCGCGTATCGCTCGAAGGTCGGGCCAATTAGTCGCAATGTGGCTGGCCGCGTCGAATCCGGCACGCCCTTGGCATCCAACGGGTCACAGTCCAGTGCGGGCGCACTTGCTAGGATCGACGCTCTTACATCCCTGATCGATCGCAAGGCTGCCTTGGGCGATTTCGTTGAGCAACTTGTTCAGATTGAGTCCGACATTCTACGTGATCCGGAGGTCGCCGAAAGAGCGCTACTGGAGCTTCTTCACGATCAAAAGACGTCGCGGTTGATGAGAGTGCTTGCAGGGCACGTCTTGATCATCATGGGGTCGTCTAAAGGTCGCCAAGAACTAATGGCACAGATCCGAGTTGGTCAAGATCCTGCAGCCGTATTTACCGCATTAAGCCTCCTCTCCAAGCGCCGACTCGGCGATCCCACCAATGCCAGGCTGTACTGGATGGGCTTCTTCGCCATGCCCGATTTGGCTGAGGTCTCTGGGCGTGACTTGGTAGCCGAGCACATTGAGCAAACTGGCGAGAGCGCAAAAGCCGTGCTTCGCGATGGGAGTTTCATCTTCCGAAAGCTGCAGGGAAGGCTGGATGAAGATGGCTTCGGATTGCGGGAAGCCCTGCTAAGCTACATTCAGATCGGCATTGACAACAACTCGCGGGGCGAACTTATCTTTCTTGTTCGCCAGCGCAGCAACCGTGAGCTCTCTGACCTCACAGATGCAGCGTTCGACGCCTTCCAGGATTCCAGAGCCGATCAACTACTGAAGCTCCGCTCAGTCAATGCGATCGGTCTTTGCGGTTGTCCACGTGCGACGACTCTGCTCTCCGAACTCCTGATGACTGAGCAAGATGAGCGAGTGCGCGTTGCTGCCGCGCACGCACTAGGAATCGCTTGCTCACCAGGCAAGGAGAATGAAACGCTTGGCGGGCTTGTCCGTGGAATGCGCCCTGGTGGCGGAGACGGGAACAGAAGCATCGCTGAGAACATTTCAATGCTAGACACTAAGGAAGCGTTGGAGGCGCTTAGCGCAATCGTCCTAAGTTCGACGGATGCGGGGAATCGCGCTATTGCCGCCGGAGCCCTGTCCTACTGCTCGGGAAGGACCTCAACACTCGATGCACGGCTTCGAATTGCAGCCGAAGCGCTTGCCGATCCCGACGGACAAGTGAGGACCTCTGCACTCACAGCCACATATGCTCTCTTGGCGGGCAAAGGCATTGCTCTGGATCCGACGCTTGCGGCGAAGTTGAGTCAGCGCATCGAGCCTTGGGCGATGCAGGATGCTGATCCACAGGCGCGGGATCTTGCGACTGTTCTCTTGAGTTCTCTGAGGAAGTAGGCGACGCCTCCGCAAGAAGGGGCATAGATGAGAAGTGCAGCCTATCGGCGTTCATGGCACACTTTGCGGCGAAAACCCGTGAATTGACGACGCCCCCGGCACCCTCCTTCGCACCCTCGCGCGGCGCGCGGAGGCCAGGCCTACGGCGGCCTACGGCCGCGATACCTCGCAGTAAACCACGCCATCCGCCATCCGAATCCCCCCCACCCTCACCCCCCCACCACAACCTCCGTTGTCCTCATCTAGAGGAGTGGGTACGGCCGGGAGCCTGTCATGCGGAGTGGTTGAACTCCCTGCAGGGACCGGGTTTTCGGGATATTCTTGGTGGATGGGGTGTTCGAAGCCTGCCTGCGTAGCGCCACCGTTAGGCAGCGTAGCAGGGGCCGGTTCGTAGCTTCTTGAAGGGAACATAAGAAACCCTATCGGACGATGCGGCCCCCTAGAACTTCCTATGCTCGACGTCAGCGCGCTCGCCTGGACTGCTTCTTCATTCCACCGCCAGCTCGTAACTCAACCCCATCCCCGCCTTCTCCCGCGCGAAGAGCGCGCCGAGCGGCTGCGCGATCTCCGATGCCGGCAGGATGTAGACGTACTTCCAGGCTTCCGGAATCTGCCGGCGGTTCATCATCGACTGGAGCAGCGCGAGCAGCGACTTGCCGCGCGCCTCGTCCCACGTTCCGCGCAGGTGCAGATCATCCGCGACGACCTGCTTCGCCTCGTCGAACCGGTCGAAGAGCGTCCTCACCAGCCCCGCGCCGCGGCGCGGACGCCGATGGACGAACGCCTTCTGCTCGAGGCCCGACTCCTTCCACGACGCCGCCAGCAGCGCGATGGCGTCGGCCGCGGAGTCGCCCGTGCGGGGCGACATCCCGAGCTCGTCGGCGCGCAGATAGAGATAGGCCGCCGGCAGGCCGTCGTCGATCAGCTTCGAGATCAGCATCGCCTCGACATCGACGTACGCAGGGAGTGCGAACGGCTCTGGAGCGCCGAACAGCTCCGGCGGCGACGTCCACTCGTCGATCCGCTTTCCGTGCTGGTACTTCCGCAGCCGGCAGGCGAGGACGCGACCGGCGAGCCCGAACCACATCGCCTGGGCCTCGAGCGCGCGCGACAGGTACTCGGCGGTCTCAGGCGCCGCGTTGTTTCCCCACGCAACGATCGCCAGCCACGGCGTGCCGGTCTCGACGATGACGTGCTGCGGCGTCTCCTGCTCGCCCTTCGCGCGGGAGGCGAGCATCTTCTCCAACGCCCCGGCGGTGTCGGCGGCGCTTGGGTATCGGACGAAGATCTGGGAGAGGTTGATCGTCACCGACACATGATACGGCCGGTCTTGCGGTCATCGGTCCACCCTCCTTCGCGCATCGCGTGGCGCTACGGAGGGCAGGCGGTCTTGCGCCCACGGTCTACGGTCCCCGGTCTACGGTCTACGGTTCACGGTTCACGGTTCACGGTCTGCGTGTCACTTCACGGAGCCTCGCTTGCCTTCGTTCTCCGCCTGCCACGCCTTCCACCGGTCGCACGCAGACTTCGACGCCGGGTCATTGGCCCAGTCGCCGGGCGAGCATCCCTGCGTCAGGCCGGTCAGCCGCTCCAGCGCCTTCGCCGCCGTCAGCCGGATCGTGCCATCGCCGTCCTCGAGCAGGCTGATCAGGTCGGGGATCGTCCGCGTGGTCGCGAGGTCGGCGGCGATGGCGACCGCCTGGTGCCGCTTCTGATCGGCGCAGCCACGCGACTCGTTCCCGTAGACCCACGACGCGATCGGCTTCGCGCAGCTCTCGCCCATCTTCCGCAGCTCCGGCTCGGTCTTGGCGAGGTCGGACGTGAGGAGCGTCTTGACGCGGTCCGTCAGCTCGTCGCTCTCGCCGCGGCGCGCCAGCAGGTCGTGGATCCACGCCGTCGCCATCACGCCGTCGGCGAGCTTCTGCGGCGCGCCCGCCGTGTCCTCAACGATGACGATCCGCGCCGGACTGTCGACGTCAAGGTCGCTCTTGTCCGAATGGACTTTCGCCGAACCGCCGAGCAGGAGGATCTCCGTCGCCGTCTCGACGACCTTCTTTTCGTGAACGATGTCGTGGAAGACGTCGACGACGCCGGGCTTCGCGAGCGAGACGAAGCCGTTCTCCGTCGTCACCGTGAAGTTGACCCTGCCGGCCGTGGCGCGCGCGTAGAGGCGGCCGACGTCGAGCCGGAACTGGCGGAACTTTCCGAAGAAGCAGTTGGTGCCGGCGTCGAGCCGGACGACGGAGTCGTCGGAGAGCGTGAACTCCGCCTTCGTGCGCGGCGAGCAGCGGACCCACGTGTCCATTTCGCAGCCGCCGCCGACCTCGACGTCGGTCCAGGCGGTCCCGTCCTTGCTGGCCTGCACGGGGCCCGTTGCGATTTCGAGCTTGGCCATCGGCCGCTTCTTCGGTTCGGGCACCTGGCCGGCGTTCATCGGCACATGCTTCTCGACGATGCGGTCGACGACGCGGTCCACGACGCGGTCGACAACAACGGGCGGGCGCCACGGCCGGAACACGAGGAAGGCGAGGAGGAATCCGGCGGCGGCGGCGATGGCGATCGGGAAGAAACGGAGGGTCCGCACCTGGGGCAGCGGCTCACGGCGCAGCGTGGCGATGGTCCGTTCGGCGACGAGCGCCGCTTCGCGCTGCGCGGGCTCGAACGCGGCGCGCAGGTCGGCGTCGTGCCGGCCGACGTCGTCGCGGAACGCCCGGCAGGCGTCGCAGCCGTCGACGTGGCGGGCGGCCTCGGCGTCGAGGATGCCGCTCTCCAGCGCCGCGCAGATCAGTTCTTCCGTCGTCTTGCAGTCCATATCCTCACCTGGTGACACTCTTAAGCCGTTCGCGCAGGAGCGTGCGCGCCTTTGAAAGACGCGCGTTGATCGCCTGCGGGCCGATGCCGAGCACCGCCTGCATCTGCACGTACGACCGGTTCTCGAAATAAAAGAGCATGACCGCCTCGCGGAAAATCTCGGGCAGCCCCTGGACCTCCGCGAGGATGCGATCGCGCCGCTCGCGATCCTCGAGGCCGTCCGAGGAGCTCGAGGGCTGGCCGCGCAGGAAATCGTCGGGCGCCGCATCCGGACCGAGGGCCGTGAATGAGACCTGACCTTGTTCCCGGTCCTTGAGCCAGTCCAGGCACGCGCGCACCGCGATGCCGCACAGCCAGCTTCCGAACTTCTCCGGCTCCGTCAGGGTGGAGAGCGACCGGAACCCGCGCAGCAGGGCCTCCTGGACCAGGTCGGCCACCGTTTCGTGACGGCCGATCCGGGACCAGCAGATCCCGAACAAGCGGGCAGAGTATCGCCGCACCAACTCCTCGTATGCCTCGCGTCGCCCGCCGAGCGTGGCGCGCACGAGGTCGCCATCAGGCTCCATGGTCAGGTCTCAAGAGTGAGTAGAACAGCCGGCCGGGACTACCAACGAGAGATCAAAGATCCGCGGCCTACCGGCCGAGGAAGATCGGCGGCGGCTTCAGCGACAGCATGAACTCCTTCATCGGCCGGTTGCTCTCGTCGAGCAGCTGGAACCGCCAGCCCGATGGGCCGCCGCCATTGTCGACTTTGAGGAGGACGCGGTTCCATCCCGCCTGGAGGGTGACGGAGACGTGGTCGCCCCATTCGGTGACGCCGCGGTGGACGTGGTTGCTGTGGATGAGCGCGCCATTGAGCCAGACCCTCACGCCGTCGTCGGAAGAGACGTTCAGGATCGTCGGCGTCGTCCGCTGCGCGCGAATGTAAACGGCTCCGTAGGCGACGAAGTTCTCCTTGCGCTCCTTCGGCAGCGCTTCGAGCAGCGCGACGTCCGCCCGCGGCGAGCCGAAGGCAATCCACTTCCGGCCGAACATCTCCTCGTCGATGGTCGGGACGACGGCCGCTTCGTCGACGGCATCAAGATGGTTCTTCTCGAACTCGTCGTTTTCCTGGGGAAGGTTGCCGTAGACGAGCCAGTCGCGGATGCAGCCCTGCGCGTCGGGGGCGGGCGAGTTGTACATCGACCAGTCGGCGCGCATCGCGGCGCCGATCGACTTCACCGGAAGGTCGAGCGCTCCGAACGCGGTCTCGAAGGAGATCGTCGCCGCGTCGATCTTGCCCTCGTAGACCTTGTCGGCTTCGATCCGTGCCTTGCCGCCGGGCGCGATGACGATCGTGCGGACTTTCTCAAGCGCGACATCGCTGCCGCCGACCTTGATCGTGCCCTTGGCGAACTTCCCGGCGATCACGGAGCCGTCGGTCATGCGCAGGATGATGCCGCCGGCGCGTTCGCGCCGATTCACCCTGCGGACCAGCGCCGTGCGGGCGATCGTGACGGCCTTCCCGTCGAGCGTGAACGACTCGCTCTGGACCCATCCGCGAATGGCCAGGCCAGGTCCCTGCACGCGGTCGATCGACGGGCGCGCCCCGCGCTGCTGGATCGCCTGGACGATGCGCCAGAGCCGCTCCGCGCGGTTCCCTTGGGATGATTCCGCCAGCGGCTGAAGATACTCCAGGGCCGGCCAGCCGAGGGCGACGAGCGCCGCCTCGGCGGCATCCGCCTCCTTGCCTTCAAGACCCTCGATCTCGCGATTGACCCGGCCGCCGAGGTTTGCCATGACCTCCTCGCGGACGGGGCAGAGATCCATAAGGTCGATCTCGTCCATGGGGACTTTGAGGACGCCCCACTCGACCTTGATCGTGAGGGTGCCGCCCGCCTTTCCCGTCGCCATCGTGCCGTCGGCCCCGGCGCCGGTCACCCAGACCTGGAGCCACAGGAGGAGGAGCATGAATCACCTTATCTACGAATTGTGATTTGAGTATTGACGGCGACGGGCGCCGCCGCTACTCTACCCGCCGATGACAAGCCGCGGAATCTCCAAGCGAATGACGTGTTGTTGTTGCCGGACCGCCGGCGCGGGAGATTCCCTGAGCTAACGTTCACCCAAGCACCTCAAGACCCGCCGCTGGCTTCACCGAGTCAGCGGCGGGTTTTTGTTTTGACGCAGGAAACGACCATGAAGACCATCGCAATCGCCATCGCGGCCCTGGCGACGGGCTGCGCGACCGCGGCCTACGATCCGGAGGCGACGACGCACTCCGACCATTTCGACCTCGCCGGCGACGGCGCGGAGCAGCTGCGGGAGGCCGAGGAGGCGTACGCGCTTTTCTCGGAGCTCCTTCAGATCGACCCCGGGCGCGCGAAGCTCGTCATCGTCGCCGACCAGGCGGCGTTCGACCGGGTCGCGGGGGAGGCGGCGGGCGCGCAAGGCGTCTACCAGGTTCGGGCGCGGCGCATCATCACGTTTCCGCAGGGCGACCCGCGCGTGGTCCGCCACGAGGTCGCCCATCACTTCGCGGTCGCGCTCGTCGGGGAGCTCTCACCGGCGCTCGACGAGGGCATCGCGGAGGTGCTCGAAGGTGCCATTCGGGTCGACGGCCGGGCGCATCTGCCGGTCGTTTCGCCGGAGCACTTCGAGCGGTTCCTCGCGGGCGGGGTTTCGGTTCCGGGGGCGGGGGTCCACCGTCATGCCCACGTCGATTACGCAGGAGCCTGGGCGCTGGTCGCCTTCGCCCTGGAGCGCGAGAGCGGGCCGCTTCGCGAGCGTCTGCTCGCGCTGAAGAAGCGCGCGGTCGCCGCGCCAACGCCGGCGGAGCTGCTGGCGGTCGCGCAGAAGTGGAAGGGCGAGCTGCGCCGCATGGTGCTATCCGACGCGGCGGCCGCGCGGGTGCTGGGGCTGCTGGGAGACGTCGACGGTCTCCGTGACGCATGGGATCGCGCGCATTCCGGAGCGCCGGTCGTCGCGATCGCCGGGGCGCTCGCGCGGAACGGGGAAAGGCAGCCGCTGCGCCAGATCGCGGAGCGCCTCCGCTGCCCGCATCTGCTCCGTGAAGTCTCGCAGGCCGTGGGGCGGGAATTCCGCGATGCGGCCGAGCTGGAGGCGTGGCTCCAGTAGGGCAAGCGCCGCGCTTTTGTCATACTCGTCGGCGCCCATGCGCCGCCCGATCGCGTTGCTTCTTCTCGTCGCGGGATGCACCTCGCTCCCGGTCCCCGGCCCGCCTCCGCTTCCGCCGCCGGAGCCCGACCCCACCGACCGTTTTTTCGCGCACGACAAGGTGCGCGAGATCGACCTTGAGTTCGCGCCCGCGGAGCTCGAGAAGCTGCGCACGCAGCCGCGCGCCTACGCCACCGGGACGATGCGCGAGGTCGGCGTCGACGAGTACGTCGATGTCGCCATCAAGATCAAGGGCGCCGCCGGCAGCTTCCGGAACGTTGACGACCGCCCGGCCCTCACGCTCAACGTGGGGAAATTCGCCGACGGCCGCACCTGGCACGGCCTCAAGAAATTCCACCTCAACAACTCCGTGCAGGACGCCACGCTCGCGTGCGAACACGTCGCCTCCACGCTCTTCGCCGCCGCTGGAATCCCGACGCCCCGCGCCGCCGCCGCGCGCGTCCGGATCAACGGCCGCGACCTCGGCCTCTACGTCCTCAAGGAGGGCTTCGACACGCGCTTCCTCCGGCGCCACTTCGCACGTGCCGACGGCAACCTCTACGACGGCGGCTTCTGCCTGGACCTCGACGCGCGCCTGGAACGCGACGAGGGCAAGGGCGTCGACGACCAGCTCGACCTCCGCGCGCTCACCGCCGCCTGCCGGGAGCCGGACCCGGCGAAACGGTACGCCGGGCTCGCGGAGGTGGTCGACATCGAGGCGTTCATCACCCTGATGGCGATGGAGCTGATGATGTGCCACTGGGACGGGTACACCATCAACCGCAACAACTACCGCGTCTACTTCGAGCCCATTGACCGACGGGCCCACATCCTGCCTCACGGCCTGGACCAGATCTTCCAGGACCCCGGCTTCTCCGTCCTCGGCTTCCCCGGGCCGCTGCTGGCGTCCGCCGTGATGGCGAACCCGGAGTGGCGCCGGCGCTACCGCCAGCGCATCGGCGAACTGCTGCCGCTCTTCGATCCCGCGCGCCTCCACCCGCGCGTCGACGAGATGGCCCGGCGCATCCAGGCGGCGCTTCTCGCCACCAACGAGCGTCGTGCGCGCGCGCACGCCGAGCGCATCAGCGAGTTGAAGAACCGCATCACCGCCCGCTACGCAAACCTGAAGGCGCAGAATGAGCGGCCGGAACCGGTGCCGCTGGTCTTCGACTCGGAGGGCGTCGCGACGCTCGACGGCTGGTCGCCCGCGGCGGGCGCGGACGCCGCCGCCGAGGAGGTCGACGTCGACGGGCGCCGCGCGCTGTCGATCCGCGGCACGAAGGAGAAGCCGTTCGCCGCGTCCTGGCGCCGGCGCGTGCTGCTGCGGCGCGGCGTCTACCTGATCGAGGCGGCGGCGCGGACGGCGGACGTCGTCGCGCCGAAAGAGGCGCACGGCGCGGGTCTTCGCGTCACGGGGTCGTCCCGCCGGAACCGGCTGGTCGGCACCCAGGACTGGACGCCGCTCCAGCACAACTTCATCGTCACGGACGAATGGCGCGAAATCGAGATCATCCTCGAGCTCCGGGCCGATTCGGGCCAGGCGTGGTTCGACCGCGCCTCGCTGGTGATCCGGAAGGTTGAGCGATGAATCGGGGTATGGGAAGTACGAGGTACGATGTATGAAGTACGAAGTGAAGTACGAAGCAGGACATTGAGCGGGCGTAGGCAAACGAAAACAGGGCCGGTCTTGCGACCGGCCCCGTCAGGAACTTCGCGGGTCAGGCCCGCCTCGAGGGAGGACGGCTTCGCCGTCCGAGTCGAGAGGCTACTTCGGGCACTTGCAGCACTTCATGCAGCTTTTGCACTTCCCGCACTCGTCCTTCATCATCATCATGCCGCTGCAGCCGGCACATTTCATTTCGCACTTGTCGCACTTCCTGCACATCCCGCACTTCATACAGCTGTCCATGCACTTCGCCTGGCCCTTGCACGCCTTGCAGTCCATCATGCACTTGTCGCACATCTTGCACATGGTGTCCTTGGAGCACATGTCGCCGGACTTGCACTCCATCTTGCAGCCGGAGCACTTCATCATCGACGTGTCGCTGCTGCTGCTGCAGCCGGCGAAGGCGGCGATGACGGCCATCGACAGCACGGCCAAACCGAGAGATCTCATGCAATCCTCCTAGTGTGTTTCAAATCCAACCCTACTACGTTATCGGCTGCTTTCCCGGATTTATTCCGCCTTAACGTCTCCGATCATGAGCACGCGGCTCATCGTGGGACTGCCGACCGCGGGGTCGGTCTCGACGGAGATGGCGACCTTCTGGACGGCCGCCGACATGCCGGCAGGCGCGGAGGGTGACATGCCGTAAGCCGCCTTCTCGTCGCAGTGCGCGACGTTGAGCGCCTCCTGGTCCTTCAGCATCCACAGGACGAGATGCTCGCCCGGCTTGAGCGGCGCCTTCGGGTTGGCGAAGAAGACGACGCCGCCGCCGGCGGGGTCGAGGTAGACCAGGCCGGTGCCGCCGTCGCCCGTCATCACGGCCCGCCGCCCCTTCGAGGTCAGCGCCATGACCTTGTCGAGGTCACTGCGCAGCGCGATGTTCTGGTCGCTGAAGCTGCGGATGGCGCGCTTCAGTGATTCCTTCTCGGCGATCGTCAATTCGAGCTTGAGCATCGCCGACTCGAGCCGCCGCTCCAGCCGCTCCTGGGCGACGCGCAGGTCGGAGGCTTCGCGACGGACGTCGCGCAGGTGCTGCACTTCCACGAACATGGAGAGCGTCAGGAGCAGCACGGCGGCAAGGGCGAGGGCGGTGATGATGTTCGACCGCTCGCCGCCCTTCTTCGGCAGGACTGCCTCGACCTTCGCCTTGAGCGACTCGGGCGCCGCTCCCGACGGAGCCAGCCCCGTCGCGACGCGGTCGAACTCTGCCTCGGCCCGGCGGCACGGCAGGCACTCGCGGCGGTGGATCTCGTACGTGGCGAGATCGGCGCCGTCGAGCGCGCCGAGCGCGTAGAGCGCGGCGAGCCCCTCGAAGTGGCCGTGATCACTCATGGGGGAGCACGGCCCTCAGTTTTTCCATCGCGAGCTTCACCCGTGTTTTCACCGTGCCGAGCGGGATTCCCAGCCGCTCGGCCATTTCCGTCTGCGTCAGCCCCGTAAAGTATGCCAGCTCGACCACCTGCCGCTGCTCCGCCGGCAGCTGCTCCAGCGCCTCGTGCAGCGAGGCCGGCGGCGGCCCATCTTTTATCCGTTCCTCGGTCGCCTCCGGACGCATGGACTGCGAAAGCCGGTCGACGAGGCGGCGGCGCGCGCCGCTCGACCTCGCGCGATCCAGGGCGCGGCTGCGGGCGATCGAGACGGCCCAGCCAAGGATCGACCCGCGGGACGGATCGAACCGCCCGGCGTCGCGCCAGAGCTGGACGAGGGCCTCCTGCGCGACGTCCTCCGCCTCCGCGCGGTTTCCGAGAATGGCGAGGATCACCTGGTAGACCGGCCCGCTGACCTTCGCGTAGAACTCGTCGAAGGCCGAGCGGTCGCCCGTCGCGATCCGGCGGATCAGATCCCCGTCCATCCGACGGAGATTCTATAGTCGAGGGGAACGAAGGGCGAGGAAGGGAAGCAAGGGAAGGAAGGGGCCGCGCCGGCCGGCCGAGACGAGGATAACGCGCGGTTCACCCGCGTTTCGGTATTACACTCGCCGTGTGAACGTTCTCGTCACCGGGGCGACCGGCTTCGTCGGAAGCCACGTCGCCGACGCGCTGCTGGCGAAGGGCCACCGCGTCCGAGTCACGACGCGCAGATCCTCGAAGCTCGCCTGGCTCGACGGCAAGAACGTCGAGCGCGTGGAAGGCGACCTGCGCGACGGCCGCGGGCTTGACCGGGCGTGTGACGGCATCGAGGTCGTCTATCACGTCGCCGGCGTGATCAATGCGCCCCGGGATGAGGACTACCGGGCGGGAAACTGGCTGGCGACGAAGAACATGGTGGAGGCGGCGATTGCCGCAAAGGTCAGGCGCTTCATCCAGGTCAGCTCTTTGGCCGCGGGCGGGCCGACGGCGGACGGCCGGCCCGTCACCGAGGAGATGACGCCGAAGCCGATTTCGATCTACGGCAAGTCAAAGCTGGAAGGCGAACTCGAGGCGATGAAGCACCGCGGCGAGATCGAGGTTGCGGCGGTACGCCCGCCGGTGGTCTACGGGCCGCGCGACAGCGGATTGCTCGACATGTACAAGGTGCTCACGACGGGCGTGAAGCCGCAGTTCGGCGCCGAGAAGTTCATCAGCATCGTGCACGTGACCGATCTCGTGCGCGGCATCATGGCGTGCGGCGAGCAGGCCGCCGCGGCGGGCGAGTGCTTCTACGTCTGCAACCAGGCGTGGCACGCGCAGGGGCAGGTGATGGACTTCATTCTCGCGGCGCTCGGAAAAAAGGCGGTCGGCGTCGGAATTCCCGATCGCGTGGTGCGATTCCTGGGTGGGGTGGCGGAGGACACGGCGAAACTCGTCGGAAAGCACTCGATGTTCAACCGCGACAAGGCGCTGGAGATGACGCAGCCGGCGTGGATCTGCTCGCCCGCGAAGGCGGCGAAGGTGCTCGGCTGGCGCGCGGAGATCGAGATCGAGGCGGGGTTGAGGGAGACGCTCGCGTGGTATCGCGGGCAGATGCTACTTTAGCGCTTCGAGCTCCTTCAGCGCGGCGTCCTTGAATCGCGCGTCCTTCGCGGCCGCCTCGAAGTCGGTCCGCGCCCCCTCGAACTTCTTCAGCTTCTTCCGCGCCGTGCCGCGGGCGAAGCGCGCATCCGCCGTGTCGCGGAGCTTGATGGCGATGTTCAGCTCGGTCTCCGCCTTGTCGTCGAAATCGCGGCCGAGGTAGTAGTGTCCGAGCTTCACGTGCGCCTCGGCGTCGTTGGGCGCACGCTTGACGGCCTCGCTGTAGGCATTGAACGCGGCGGTGTCGTCCTTCAGCATCGTGTGGACCTCGCCGAGCTGGGTCCAGAGCGCGATGTTCTCGGGCGCGTGCTCCTGCGCCTTGAGCAGGAATCCGATCGCCTCCTTGAGCCTGCCCTCAGCGATGGCGACCATCGCGAGCGCTTCATGATGGCCCGGATCGCTGTCAAACGTCGCGGCAGCGTAGCGGGCGAAGAGCTCCTTCGACGGCGCTCCGGTGGCGTGGGCGATCCTGGCGAGGAAGAAGACCGGCCGGATGTTCTTCGGATCGATGGCGAGCGCTTTCTCGAAGGCGGCCTTGGCCACGGCCGGCGAGCCGCCGCGCCACGCGAGCATGCCCGACTCGAACGGGCCGGTCCAGCCCGCGGGCACGGCCTCGATCAGCTTTTGAAGTTCCGCCGCGGCGGCGGTCGCGTCGCCTTTCGCCTCGAGAAGATGGGCGCGAAAGACGTACGCCTCCTCCCGCTTCGGTGCGAGCGAGATCACCTGCGCGAACTCGGCGAAGGCGTCGTCGGGACGGCCCGCGAACTTCAGGATCATGCCGCGACGGAGGCGCAGCCTTGCCTGCTCGGCGGGGTCCTTCTCGCGCGACAGGAGCCACTCCAGGTCCTCGAGCGCGGTCGCCCACTCTCCGGCGTATTGGGCCGCGACGGAGCGGTAGAGGCGGCTCCGCGCGTAGGCCGGCTTCTCGCGGATGGAGAGCGCGAGATCGGCGAGCGCCTCGTTCCATTTCGCCGTCTTGACGCGCGCCAGGCCGCGGCAGGTCCGGGCCCAGTAGTGGCGGTCATCGGTGTCGAGCACCTTGGTGAAGTGTCTCTCGGCGACGCCCGGGTTGTCGCCGATCAGGGTGAGGAGTCCGAAGGCGAACTCCCGCTCCTCGGGCTTGGCGGCCAGGTCGGCGACGTGGCGCAGGCAATTGCGGGCCGTTGCAAGGTCGGTCCACAGGCCGGGCAGGTCGGGCATTGCCGCGATCGGCGTGGGGACGACCGCCGCCTTCGGGTCGTCGTACGCCGCCGGGCGGAAGACTTCCGCCGGCAGGAGGCGATCGCGTGTCACGGCCAGTCCCCAGTCGAGATAGATGCGCGGCGAGTTAGGATTGAGATCGACGGCCTTCTGGAAATCGGCGTCGACGTCGCGTCCGCGAGCCGTCGGATCGAGCGCGCGCGCGCGGCCGCGGGCATGCCACGCGTCGCCGAAGGTCGGGGCGATGGCGACGGCCTTGTCGAACCTGGCGAGCGCCGCCTTGGCTGCCTCGGTCGCCCCGGCCTCATCGCGGAGAGCGAGCGACTCGGCGCCGTCGAGGACCGAGATGCCGGCGTCGTACTCCGGCCGGGCGCTCTTCATCGCCTCGCGTTCGCGCAGCAGGCTGGCGGCGGAGTCGGAGGCCTGCTTCTGGGCCTGCACGATCATGACCGCGGCGACGCTGACCACGAGGATGAGGAGGAGGGCGGCCGCCACGACGACGGGCTGGCGGCGGAGACGGGCCGTGGCCTGCGAGAACGCGCCCGGCCGCTTGCCGATCACGGGCTCGCCGCGAAGCCAGCGATCGACGTCGTCGGCGAAGTCGCCGGCCGTCGCGTAGCGGAGGGCGGGCGACTTCTGCATCGCCTTCAGGCAGACCGTCTCGAGGTCGGGCGGGATTCCGATTCTCCGGTGGCGCGGCGGCTCGGGATCGTCCTTGAGCACGCGCAGCATCACCGTCATGAAATCCTCGGCGATGAACGGCGGCAGGCCGGTGAGCAGTTCATACATCGTCGCGCCGAGCGAGTAGACGTCGCTCCTGGGCGTGAGCGCGCGGGTGCGGCCCTGGACCTGCTCGGGCGACATGTACGACGGCGTTCCCATGACGACGCCGCCGAGGGTGAGCGACGAGCCGGGCTTGATCGACTTCGCGAGGCCGAAGTCCATGATGAAGGTGCGGCCCTGGCGGTCGATCATGATGTTGTCGGGCTTGACGTCGCGGTGGATGATCCCGGCCTGATGGGCATGCTGGAGCGCGCGGGCGGCGTCGCGGAGGATCTCCATCTTGCGCGCCAGCGGGAGGTCGCATTTCGACAGGGTCCGGCCGTCGATGAACGCCATCGCCAGGAAGGGCCGGCCGTCCTGGTTTCCGACCTCGTAGATCGGCGCGATGTTCGGGTGAGAGAGTTTCGCGGCGGTTTCGGCTTCGCGCTGGAAGCGCTTGAGGTCTTCCTCGGAAGTGGAGGTGACGATCTTGACGGCGACGGCGCGCTTCAAGTCGGGCTGCCAGGCCTTGTAGACCACGCCCATGCCGCCGCGGCCGACCTCCTTGAGGAGCTCGTAGCGGCCGAACTGCTGCTTGAGCTCGCCGAGCTCCTTGGCGACCTCGACGGTCACGAGACCGAGTTCGACGAGCACGTCGGTGACCGGGCGTCCGCTCGTCTCGGACATGAGATGGGCGCGATCGCGCTGCTCGGGAGTGATGAGTCCGCGGTGCACCGCCACGTCGGCGGGGGTTTCGGGCATGCCGGATGATAGACGAAGATAGCGGGTTGCGCGCTTCGCGCGCGGATAGCGCGGTAGCCGATAGCCGGATAGCCCGAAGGCCCGAAAGCCGGATAGCCGGATCGCCGGATCGCCGGAAGGCCCCTGAAGATCTCTGGCTATTCGTGCGCGCGGAGCGCACAGCCCGCTTCTTCGCTATCCGACGTGCGCGCAAGCGCGCACGTCGGCGTACTTGCTTGCTTTGGAATTTTAGCGGTGCTATCCTCCGCGCTTGCCGTCCGGGGGTTCCTCCTTCGCGCGACAGGGGGGCGCTTCGGAGGACGGGGCGAGTCCAAGGAATGGGAGCGCAACATGGCAGCTGGGAAGGAAGTCGGCGAATTCAATCTGATCATCACCGAGGGGAGCGGCTCGCAGGCCGGCGCGCTGGCGGACGCCTTCTCGCTCGATGAGGCCATCGCCGGTCAGATCCTCAATGCGGTCCCGATCATCTTCGTCACGAAGCTGACCAAGAGCGAGGTGAAGGCGATCACGCCGAAGCTCGTGGAGCTCTCGAAGAACGGGATTGCGTTCCGCGTGACGGCGAAGATCCCCGCCAAGGTTCCGAAGGTCCACTGGCCCGCCCGTCCGCAGTTCACGGCGGCGGGATCGGGCAGCGCGGTGGGACTTGCGTTCGACATGGAAAACAACGCCTTCGTTTGTCCGGGGTGCGGCGAGGCGTACATCTTCAAGCGGCTGGGCCAGGTCAAGCTGATCGAGGCTCCTGAGTCCACGCCGGCGTCCGCCTCGGCGGCGGCGGCGCCGGCACCTGTTTCGAAGCCCGCCCCGGCACCGGTCCCGGCCACGAAGCCGGCCGCCAAACCCGCGCCAAAGCCCGTCCCCGCACCCGTCGTGGAAGAAGCGCCGATTGAGCTGGCGGACGACGTGATCCCGCCCGAACCCTTCAAGGAGGGCGGCGACGATCTGCTGCCCGGCGAGGGAGAGCCGATCGATCTGCCCGACGGCGCCGAAGAGATCCATCTCGACGAGTCGGCCGAAGTGCCCCTTGACCTCGAGGCCGGGGGAGAGCTCAGCACAGCGGCCGAATCGGCGACGGCCGAGGCGACCGAGGAGGCCGTGGCCGACGGCGAGCTCTACAACGTCTTCCTCTCGAAAATCACCGACAAGGCGAAACAGGACAAGGCCGCCGAGCTGATCTCGAAGACGAAGCGCTGCTCGCTGTCCGAGGCGAAGGAGCTGACGTCGCGCATGATCATCCCGATCGCGAAGAACGTCTCGAAGGAGCAGGCCGAGAGCATTCTCGACAGCTTCAAGAAGATCAAGGTCTTCGGGCGGATGACGAAGGTGAAGTAGCCGGTAGCCAGCAGATTGAACTTGGGCGGCTCATGCCGGCCCAGTCTATTTTTCTGGATGCGCGCGGGGTCCGGCTTCGTCGTATTAGAGACAGATGGACACCGAGGTCATCCGGGGCATTCCGCGCTCGCGCCGGCATTCGGCGCGCGTCGACATCGCGGTGCCCGCGACGATTCGACTCCTTGGAAGCGACGGCGCGCTCGTCGGCGGCGGGCGGGGCGTGATCTCCAATATCAGCGACGACGGCATCCAGCTGTCGCAGATCGAGCTGCACGACGGCGGCTTCCCTGCGTGCGCCCACTTCATCGTCGTGGTGCCGCTCGCGCCGGAGCACGGCGCCGTCTGGATCAAGGCCTGCGTGGTCCGCGCCCAGTTCCGTGCGGGCTCCGCCGAAATCGGCGCCTACATCGTTGCGTCATCAGGCGGACTCGATAAGCTCAGTCCATGATGCTGCTGCTGCTCCTGTGCCAGCAGGACGCCGACACCCTCCTCAAACAGCTCGAGGCAAAACTCGTCAAGGCGAAGACGCTCCAGGTCGAGATCAAGGGCGAGACGAGCTTCACGAAGGGCGGGAAGAAGGCGACGGCGAGCATGGCCGGCGTCATCAAGGCCAAGGCGCCCGCGAAGTACTCCTTCATCGGCACGATGTCGCAGGGTGAGCAGAAGATCGAGGCGAACCTCGTCAGCGACGGCGCGACGGTGAAGGAAACCGCGGGCGACAAGACCCGCACGATGACCCCGGTGAAGGACTTCAGCGAGCGCGCGGGCGCGCTCTTCTCGCGGTTCGGCTTTGTCCCCGCGCAGGTGCTGGGACTGCGCAACGAGGACCTCGATCCGCAGGTCGAAGGCGCCGATTTCCTCCCGGACGCGCGCAAGCTGGTGACGATCGAAGCCGCGAAGGCGGCGGTCGACGGCGGCGTGACGACGATCACGGGGACGGCGGTCTATCGACGCTACGCGGAGACGAGCGACACGAAGGTCGCCTTCACGCTGGTCCTCGGCGCCGACGGGTTTCCCGCGAAGCGCACCCTGAAGCACGTCATGGAGGCGATCACCGTCGAGGTCGTTGAGACCTACAGCAACTGGAAGCTCGACGCCGACATCGCGGACGACGAATTCAAAGTGAAGTAGCGGGTCGCTAGCTACTAGCTACTGATCTGCCGTGCTCCTTCGTCACCTTGATTTCGTGATCGACGAACGGCGCGAAGCTGTCGTCGTGGCTGACGACGAAAACCTGCCGGAACTTCGCCTCGGCCTGCGCGTCCTTGATCGCCTTCGCGAGCCGGTCTTTCCGCAGCTCGTCGAGGTGGACGGTCGGCTCGTCGAAGATGCAGAACGATGACTGGGCGAAGATGCGCGCCATCGCCATCTGGATGGCCAGCGCCACCGACATCTGTTCGCCGCCCGAAAGCGCATGGAACGGAAGCTCGACGCCGTCGCGGCGAAGGCGGACCTGGTACTCGTCGCCCCACGCGAGCTTCGCGGGCTCGTCCTGCATGGCCTCGAGGATGCGGTTCGACCGCGCCGAGATGCCGTGGAGCAGCCGGCGCGAAATGCGCGGGCCCGCGTCGCGCAGGATCTGCCAAAGGTCGTCGAGCAGGGCGCGGAACCGGTCGAGCGTTCGCAGCTCGCGATAGTCGTTTTCCACGGAGGCCTTCCGGCGGTTGATGTCGAGCACGACGGACTCGAGCCACGCGCGGTCGCTCTGGAGATGCTGGCGCCCCATGACGGCCTCGGTGCGCGCGTCGTGCACGCTCGCGAGCTCGCCGGCGACCCGACGGGACTCCTCCTCGTCGAAGACGATCGCGGCACGCTTCGTCTTCGCATGTTCGAGGCGGCCGACAGCTTGCGCAAGATCGTCGCCGGTCGCGCGGACGCGCTCCCGCCGCTCCTCCAGCTGCGAGGCGACGTGATCGTGCTTCAGCCAGGTCTCGTGCGCGGCGGCGTTCGACGCCTTTCGCGCCGCGGTGTCGGCGAACTCGTCGTCCAGCGCCGCGTAGTCGCGGAGCGCGTTCGCGCACTTCGCGTGGTCCATCATCGCGCGTTCGCGCGCCTTGACGTGGGTCGCGCGCTCGGCGCGTTTCGCCGCCAATCCGGCGCGAAGAGCATCGAGCGTCTTCTCCGCCGCGTCAAGCTCGCGCTCCGCGGCCTCGGCATCGGACTGGGCGCGGACGGCGGCGTCCTGGGCGCGCCGCGTCTCCCGCTCGTTGGCGTCGAGCGCGAGGCCCCGCTGCAGCGACTCTTCCTTCCACTCGCGGGCGAGACCGTCGAAGTCGCTGTCCCGCGGCTCGCGGATGGCCCGGGCGCGGTCGACCTCCTTGGCGCGTGCGCGGCCCGCAGAGACGACGCGCTCCTTCAGCCGCTCGGCGGCTTCCGCCGCTTCGACGGCCTTCTCGGCGGCGGCGATCCGCGGCACAAGGGCGTCGATCTGCGCCGTGAAAACCTCCGGACCGACGCGGTCGCAGGATTGGAGCAGGAACGGGCAGATCTGCTTGGCGAGATGGCTCCGATCGGCCTCCAGCTCGGCGAGTCGCGTCCTGAACTCGGCGAGCCGGCCACGCGCGTCGGCGGCGGAAGAGGCGCCGGGATCGGGAGTCCCAAGGCTTGTGATTTCGGTGTCGATCTCCCGGACGCGATCGAGGCAGGCGACGAACTCCTCGCGCTTCGTGTCGAACGAGCGCAGCTCGCCCTCGAGCGCATCGTACGTGGCCCGGACGCGGACGGCGAGATCGAAGAGCTCCTTTGCCGCCGCCTGCCTCGCCGGCTTCGCGGACCTGGCCTGGTCGGCCGCCGCGGCGCGCGCCGCCTCCTGCCTCTCGAGCTCCGCGAGGTGCGAGTCGATCATGGAGATGGCGTTGTCCGCGACGCGCAGCTTCGTCTCGGCCTGCCGGCTCTTGGCGGCGACTTCGTCCCTGCGCCGGCGGCGCGGCTCGAGCTTGTCGACGAGGTCACGCTCCGCCCCGACCCAGGCGCGGTGGCCTGGCTCGTTCGCGGTGACGACGGCGCGAGCCTGCTCGGCCTGCGCTTCCTCGTCGCGGGCGATCGTCAGGAGGCGACGGCGATCGACCAGGCGGCCGCCGCTCGTCTCGATCTCACGATCGAGCCCGTCGCGCCGCAGGCGGATCGACTCGAACTCCGCCGCCGTCTTCTGAAGCCCGGCTTCGCGCGAGGCAAGCTCCGTGACGAGAAGGTCGAGCTCGGCCAGCTGTCCGACGACCTTGTCGAGCTTCGCGGGGTCGTCGCGGTGCTCGTCGAGGAAGACCTTCGCCTCGCCGATGCGCCGGTCCACCGCGGCGATCGCCGCCGTCAGCAGCTTGCCCTTCACGTCCTTGCGCGCCAGCGCGGCGTCGCTGTAGGCGTCGACGCCGATGATGCCGTCGAGGATCTTCTTGCGCGGGGCGCCGGTGAGTTTGAAGAGCGCGGTGAACATGCCCTGCGGCACGCCGATGATGTTCTTGAAGACGCTTTCGAGGTCGCTGACGCGCAGCCGTTCGCGCAGGAAGCGTTTCACGTCGTCGAGCTTCTCGTGGAGCGCGATGTCGTCACGGTCGTAGACGATCCACGAGTTCGTGGCCCCGAACTTCCGCTCGACCCGGAACGCCTCGCCGTCGTCGTCGAGCCAGACGTTGATGATCCCGGTCTTCGCGCCCCGGCGGACGAACTCCTCCTTCGTGTAGGGGCAGGTGTCGAAGAGCGCGTAGCCGATCGCCTCCATCTGCGTGGACTTCCCGGAGCCGTTCGGCCCGGCGATGAAGTTCACGCCGTCGGCGAAGTCGACCGTTTCCGGCTCGTCACCGTACGACTTGACGTTCCGGAGCTGGAGTCGCAGCAGTTGCATCCTGTTTCTCGATCAGGGGCCGTGCCCTGGTGAAGAGCTCCTCGAAGAGCTCCTCGTCCGTGCGGCCCGACAACACGACGTCTATGAGTTCGCGGACGAGCTCCACCTGCCCGCCGTACTTCCCTCTCTCGTTGATCAGCCGTTCGATCTCGTCGCGCGCGATGAGGTCACGCGGGAGCTCGCTCTCTTCGGTCGCATCCGCCGCCGCGCCGCGATACATGAGCTGCACGCTCACGGCAGCAAGCGGAAGGGCTTTCTCGATCTCCGCGGCGACGGCGCGCGGATCGACCTCGAATGGCGGCAGGAGCGCGAGCGTCGCCCGGATGACGCCGTTGGCCGGGAGGGCATACGTCGCGGCCGCCTCGCGAACGACCCGAAGGACGTCATCCTGGCTTGTCGTCGCGGCGCAGTTGATCGTCGGAAGCAGTACGGGGCGGCGCTTCACGGGCCGCAGGGAGGCCGCCGCCTTGCCGTCATGCACGGCCACGAGGAGATAGCCCTTCTCGTCGCCGTACTCTGCCTCGAGCAGGTCCCAGTTTTCCATGGCGCCGGCGTTGTGGATCCAGCCGTCGACGTGATAGGCCCTGTGGACGTGGCCGAGCGCGAGATAGTCGACGCTGCTGCGCACGACGCCGAGCTTGTCGAGATCGATCATCCCGAACTCGCGTGAGACGCCGTTGACGCCGGCGTGAAGCATCAGGATGGTGAAGTCGCGCTTTTCGATCCCGGGCGCCATGAGTTCGAGCCGCTTCGCCGTGGACGCACCGAACCAGCCGGCTCCGACGATGTGCGCGTCGCCGATGTCAAGCCAATTGCCGGTGCGGTCGGCGTCGGTCCATTCCTTGAAGAGCGGCTTGCCGTTGCGGAACTCGGTGCGGAGCAGTCGGAGGAGCCCTGCCTGGTTCAGGTAGGTGAGCCACGATGGGCGCGGGTCGTACGAGCTGACGACGTCGTGGTTTCCCTCGATCGCGACGACGGGGATCGCGGCCTCGCGCAGGCGGCGCAGGCCGGCCTCGCCCTCCGCGAGATGGTTGGGTTCGATGCGCGCCTTGTCGAAAAAATCGCCCGCGACGAGAACGAAATCAACATGCTCGTCGACGGCGGCGGTCACCGCCTGGTCGAACGCGTCGGCAAAATCCTTCGAAGGCAGCCGCCCGTCAAGCCGTTCGCGGCCAATGTGGACATCGCCGACGTGGATGAACTTGAAGTCTCCCACGTCTCTCTCCGCACGGCATTATGCCATACGGTGTGTCGTCCGGGGACACGAAGTGAGAGAGAGGGGGAAAGGGAAAGAGGGAAAGGAGAGTCACTTCTTCGAATCTGCCTCGAGTTCCTTCGCCCGCGCGGCCGCGACCTTGCCGTAGATCGAGTCGCTCTTGGCGACGTCCAGGTAGGTCTTCAGGGGCGGCTTGCCGTCGAAGTCGGCTTTCAGCGCGGCGTAGCACGACTCCTGGGCCTTGGCGATCTCCTTCGTCTTCGCGAGCGCCGCGTACCACTCGTCGCGCTTCTGGAGCGTGCCGTAAAGCGAGTCGAACCGCTTCGCGGCGGGCGTGTCGCGGTACGACCGGCGCTGAAGCGTGAAGAGCATCACGGCGTCGTCGTACCGGTCGGCGAGGAGCTTCTCGACCTCGTCCGCGCGTTCGGCGCCCTTCTTCTCGATCGACTCCATCGCGGCGCGCGCCTGGTCGAGGACCTCCCACTTCACCTTCAGCTTCGTCTCGGCGACCTTCTTGTAGCGCGGGAGGGCGATCCCCCAGTACTCGGCGGTCGCCGCGAGCTTCGCCTGGCGCATGAGCGCGATGAGCTCATCTTTCTGCGCCGCCGGAATGCCCGGCACGTTCCTGGATGTGTAGGACTTGCCGTCGATGGGCACGCCGCCGTCGGTCTCGATGTCGTCGAAGGCGATCTCGATCGACTCCCACCCGCTGCCCTTGTTGACCTGGAAGTGGAGGTGTGCGCCGCTCGCGTAGCCGGTCGCGCCGGAGAGGCCGATGATGTCGCCCTGCATGACGGTGTCGCCGACTTCGACGAGCGCGCCGTCCTTCTTGAGGTGGAGGTAGAGGCTGGTGGTGCCGTCGCCGTGGTCGATCCGGATCTTGTTCTCGCGCCCTTTGCCCTTGAACTCGTCGCCCATGCCGCCCTTCGACTCGTCCTCCTTGACCTCGGTGACCTTGCCGCCCCGCGCCGCGCAGACCTTCGTCCCCTCGTGCATGCTGAAGTCGACTGCGTACTTCGAGTTGCCGTTGTGGGAGAGCGCGCCGTTGAAGCCCTGCGTGCACTTGAAGGACTTGGTCTCCTCCCACGGGAGGCGGTAGGTGGACGAGGGCTTCGATTGGAGCAGAAGAACGAAGAGCAGCAGCTTCATCCGGTTATAGAACGCGCGCGGAGGGGACTTCGTACGGAACGATCATGCACGTTTCGACCACCACTCCCGCCAGTGCGCCAGCGCGGCGTCGGCCGCCAGGATGCGGAGCCGCCCGGGCGCCAGGACGTAGGTGTGACGCGGGCCGTCGGCCTGGCCGAGGACGAACGAGATCGCGCCCAGCAGGGTGTCGTGGTCGAACGCATCAATGTCGGTCCCGCCGAAGCTCTCGGGAATCTCGACCGTGAGGCCCGCGAGGGCTGCGATCTCCTTCAGCACGGCGTCCGCATCGGCGTGGAGATTGCGGCTGAGCGGGTGCGCCTTGAGGCGCTTTCTCATTTCGGGCTCCGCGAGGACGTTCAAGATGTCGAGGCGGTGCACCTCGACGTCGCTTTCCAGCAGCATCGCGACGCCCTCGGTGGAGCCCAATGCGCACGCACACTCCGCGGCGGTGACGCGCACCCGCTTGTCGGAGTCCTGCATCATGCGCGCGACCAGGGCGAGCGACTCGGGCCGCTCCCAGTGGGCCACCGCCTTCGTGGCGTGAAGCCGCACGAGCGGATCCGGGTCGGCCAGCAGCGGCACGACATCGGGCAGGTGTTCCCACGCCTCCATATCGCGAAGGGCGGCGACGACCGCCCACCGGACATCGCCGCGTTCGTGGCCCAGCAGCGCAGCGACGCTGCCGGCGACGCCCTTTGCGCCCGCATGGCCGAGATAGACCATTGCCTCGAGACGGACATCGGCGTCAGGATCCGCGAGAAGACGCACGGCGTCGGACGCGGCGCTGAAGTCCTCCCGTTCCGTCAGCGCCTTGAGCGCGATGACGCGAAGCCCGGCGTCAGCATCGCGCACCAGCGATGCGGCCTGGGGGCCCTTGTGTTTTCCCAGGAGTTGCTCCAGGACGAAGCCGACGTCATGGCGGGTGTCGGGCGGCACCTTCGGGAAAACCTCGATGAGTGCCGGAATGTCATCCGCTCCAGCCAGGTCGCTGATGGCGAGATGCGCCTTGCTCCGCACGTCCGCGTCGTCATCGGCGAGCAGCGGGATGATGGCGGCGGCCGTCTTGCCCAGGGTCTCCAATGCCCACGCTGCCTCGGCCCGCACTGTTGCACGGTCATCCTTCAGCAGCGGCGTGATCCGCGGCACCGCGGCCTCGGCGCCGCCCAGGCGCAGCGCCTGGAGGGCGTAGTGCACAACCTCCGGATCGTCGTGCCCGAGGGAGTCGAGGACTTCGGGTACGACGCCGGCGAGCTTGCGTTCACCGATCAGGATCAGGGCGTAGACTCGGTCGTCCGGATCGGGCGTGTGCCTCAAGGCCAGCGACGCGAGCCGGGCGAGGTCCTTGGACGGCACGGCCACCTCCTGATCATCACTCGCCAGTTCGTCGAAGAGGTCGAAGATGGCGTCTTTGTCGTGATCGTTGAGCGCCTCGCCGCGCATCACGTCCGCGCCGGCGCGCTCTGCGCTCTTCATGATGGCGATGGCTTCTTCGAAATCGCCTTCCCTCGCGCCCGCTTCGACCGGACGGCGGCGAACGATCAGCGTCGCGCCGTCGAAGAGGCCGGGGAGCGGCTCGCCGGCGTCGACGTCGAGCTCGGCGCTCGCGTTCACGATGAGATAGTCGCCCCCGGCGGGCAGGTCGAGTTCGGCGAGCACGGTGGCGAGCATCTGTTGCACCGTGAGGTCGGGGCGCACGAAGATCTCGACTCGTTTCCGGCTGCGCTCCGCGTAGAAGGTGAGCTGGAGATCGCTGGAGGCGTCTTCACGCTCCGTGCGGCTGAGGTTGACGAGCACTCTGTCGATCCGCAGCAGTCCGCCGCCCCAGAGGCCGGACTGCGCGAGCGTTTCCGTCGGAAGCGCGTCACGGTTGAGGCCTCCGTGACGGATCGTGTCCGCGGTGCCCGGGGACGTCCCCGCCAGCGACCAGATGCTGGAGAGGAGTTGCGCGACGGTCTGGTCGCGCTTGAGGCGCAGCTTGAAGTCTTCAGAGCGCGGTCCCCCCATGTGGAAGCGGAGGGCGAAGAGGTCTCCCGCGCCCTTCGGAACCGTCGGCGTTTTCGACGCCGGCTTCACCGGCTTTCTGGGCGGTGGCTTCGGGGGCTCAGGCTTGCCGCGAAAGAAGTCGAACAGGCCCATGAATCATTGGATGCCGGTCGCCGGCTACCGTTTCAAAAGTTCCTGGAGCCGGGACTTCGACTCTGCATCCTTGGAGCGCTCGATGGCATCGCGGATCGACTTCTCGGCGAGCGGGCCGAAGCGCCGAAGACCCTTGGTTGCGGTATCGCGCTCCTCGAGGTTCTCAGAGCCGAGCGCGGCGATCCACGCGTCGACCCTGGCCTGCGCGGTGGGATCGAGGCACTCGAGATGGGCGATGAGGACGCGCTTGAGCTCGGCGGGCTTGGGTGTGATCTCGATGGGGAGCAGGGCGTCGTACGTCTCACGCGGCAGAATGGCCAGCACGCGCGCGCCGTTCGCTTCGAAAAATTCGTCGGTCCAGATCTTGATGAGCGCCGCGACTTCGTCGGCGCAGAGCCCGGCGGCGACGAGCGGTTTGGCGAGATCGGGTTTGCCCTCGGTGGGAGCGAGTTCCTTCGCTTCTCCCTTCGCCATCGCGAGGGTGGCCGAGAAGCACGTTCCGTCCTTCACGTGGATCGCGAAGAGGGTGACGGCATCGCGCGACGTGATCGTCACCTTTCCGTCGCGAGCCCAGGCGATCTCGAGTCCGGCATCGACCCTCGTCAGCGCGTCGTAGAAGAGGAACTTGTCGCTGCGACCGTTGACGCTCACCGGCGTCGACGCGGTCTCGCGCGCCGTCGCCCACCAGCCCTTGGCCGGCTCGAACTTCTTCTCGTCGGCGTCGAGAGTGACATTGCGCCAGACGATCGCCCCGTTCTCGGCAGGAAGGTCTGCGATCGTCGGCAGCTTGGGCTCGTCGCCGCCCTTTCCACCGCGGGGTCGGAGGTTCGCCTTCGGGGCAAGGTCGGTAACGGGGGGCCACCACGCGTGGGGGCGGCCCTTGGGGATGGCGACACGAACGTCGACGTTCATCCGCCTCTTCGCATGGAAGTAGACGATGGGCTTGCGGACCGGCATGTTCTTCCAGTCTTCGATCGCACCGTCGAGCGCCTTCTGGAGCGTGACGACGAACTCGGGCAGCTCCTCGGGTTTCTCGACGCCCTCGACGAAGCGCGACCCTTCCGAGCGAGCGAAGCCGCGCGTCGTGCCGTAGGCGATGGTGACGACGCCCCACTCGTGAACGATGAGGCCGCCGTCGTCCTGAGCCGCGATCGGCAGCGCCGCGAGCGCGCCGGCGCCCACCGCCATGAACTCACGTCGGTTCATCCGCCTTCGCCTCGCGTCTCGCCGTTCCAGCGAGCCGGCCCCTTCGGGCGGGCTTCGGCGCGATGAGACCCGCGGCGTCCTTCGGTCTCCGCAGGTCTCACTTCAGGAGCTCCATCAACCGCGCTTTGATCTCGGCCTCGGTCTCCTTCGCGGCGGCCGCGCGGACGACCCGCTCCGCGCGCGGTCCGTAATGGCGCAGCAGCTTCATCGCGTCGTCGCGCTCCTCGAGACTGTCGGAGCCGAGCCGGCGGATCGCCGCGAGCACGTCGGCCTCCATCTCGGGATCGAGCGCCTCGAGCTGCGCGATGAGCACCCGCGTGAACTCCTTCGGGGCGGGCGTGACTTCGGCCGGCAGGAGCGTGTCGTAGAACTGGCGCGGCAGGACGGCGAGGACGCGCGCGCCGTCGATGGCGAACCACTCGTCGCGCCAGATCTTCATGAGCGAAACGGCCTCCTTCTCGTAGAGCCCGGCCTTGATGAGCGCTTCCGTCAGGGGCACGTCGTCCTTCGTCGGCTTCAGCGTGACGCTCTTTCCCTTCTCGAGGTCGGCGGCGGAGTTGCAGGCGGCCTCGCCCTTGCGCACGCGAATCGCGGCGACGAACGGGAGCTTCGCGTGATCGCGGTTCGTCACCGTCACGCCGTCCTTCGTCCACGCCACCGTGATGCCGTGCGCGACCGGCGTGAGCGCGTCGTAGTAGAGGAACCGTTCGCGATGTTCGGGGCCGCGCGGCGCGAGCCGGCCGCCCTGGTTGATGCGCTGGAGTCCTCCGCGGCCGTAGTCGTTGCCGAACGGCCCGTTGGTGCAGCGGATCGGAGTCGCGTCGGTCTCGCGCGCGGCGGTCCACCATCCGTCGACCGGCTTGTCGAGTGTTGCGTCGGGATCGAGGACCAGGTCGCGCCACTCGACGAGGCCCTTCTCCGGCTTGATATCCTGGGTCTTCGGCACGGGATCGCCGTCGTTGTAGAAGTGCCGCGGCGCCTCGAACTGGGGCGCGAAGGTCGTGACGTGCGGCCACCAGAGCTTCGGCCGACCGGCGGGAACGGAAACCTTGAAGGAGACCTTCGCCTTCTTCTTCGCGTAGAAGTAGACGATCGGCTTGTCGACGGCCTGCGGGGCGTCCTTCCAGTTGATGATTTCCGCACCGACGATGGCCTCCCACGACTGGACGAACGCAGGGACGCCCGCGGTCATCTCGGCGGCGCCCTTGCCCTTCGCGCCGGCGGTGCGCACGTTGCCCCACGCGGTGCTGTCGAGGGCGATGGTGACGACGCCCCACTCGTGGACGATGAGGCCGTCGTCGTCCTGGGCGTGGAGCGGGAGGCGTGAGGCCGCAAGGGCCCCGGCGCCGGCGGCAAGGAAGTCGCGTCGTGAAATAGGCATGGCGTCTTAGACGCGGCTACTCAGGCTCATGTCCCGCGATCTTTGAGAGCTTCTCGAGCCCCGACGGAGCGCAGTAGGCGACGTAGCCCTTCTCCTTCGCCCGGGCGAAAACGAAGTCGGCCTCCGCCTGCGCCTGGGTGTACTCGAGCACGAAGACTCTCTTCCCGTCTTTCACGGCGCGGTCGAGAAGCGCCTCGGTCTTCTTGAAGTCGTCCTCGGGCCGCTTGACGCCCTTCGAGAGGTAGGTGCTTCGCTTGCTGACGGCGTTGATCGCGCCGAGGAACCGGCCATCGGCGAGGAGATCGGTGCCCCCGATCGCGAGGAGTTGAAACTTGGCGTTCTGCTTTCGGGCGTAGGAGCCGATCGCCTCGATCCACTCGCTCATCTTCGCCTGCGCGTCCTGCACGCCCTGCCCCTGCCAGTAGCGGTAGGCTTCGACCGCGTCGAGCGCGACGCCGTCGAACCCCGCCGCGATCAGGCGGTCAAGGTAGGCCTCCCGGTTTCCGAGGATGAGCGCCTGGTAGCCGGCATCCCAGTACTTCACGTGAAAGCTGGCGATGCGCTCCGGATCCTTCGCGCCGAGCCACGGGGGCGGCGTGCTGTTCCAGTCCTTGTTCCAGTAGTAGCGGCTGTTCTGCCCGGTGCCGATCGAGAGGTGCGCGAAGACGAGCTTGCCCGTCTTGCGGATCGCCACGTAGTCGTCGGGGACGTAGGTCGAGCCGTTCGGATGGTCGCGCGAGTGGTCGATGATGACGAGGTCGTACTTCGTCTCCGCAAGCGCCTTGAGGTCGACGTTCTGGAACTGGACGCAGTAGTCCTTCACGTCCTTGAGCTGCATGTCCTGCACGAGAAGCAGCAGTGCGGCGGCGGCCCTCACTTCACCACCTCGGCTACGAACTGCTTGATCTCGGCGCGCCATTCACTCTCGTAACGGCCGGGCCAGTCGTTGTGGCCGAGGCCGGGATACTCGACGAAGCGCCTGGGCTCCGCGGCGGCGTCGTGGAGCCGGCGCGCGAGTTTGTAGGGGATCACTTCGTCGGCCGGCGAGTGGAACTGGAGCTTGGGGCAGGTGACGCGGCCGATCTTGCTCGTGTTGGCCATCTTCGTCCTCATCACCCACCCGAGCGGGATCGGGATGACGCCCATCTGCAGGTCGCTGATCGACGAGAACGCGCACTGGAGGATGAGGCCGGCGACCTTGACGCGCGTCGCCAGTTCGATGGCCGGTCCGCAGCCGAGCGATTCGGAGTAGAGGATGAGCGATTCGGGCGCGACGCCGTGCGACGTGAGCCACGCGTACGATGCTTCGGCGTCCTGGGTGAGGCCGCTCTCGCTAGGTTTGCCTTCGCTCTTGCCGTATCCGCGGTAGTCGGGGATGAAGACGGCGAGCTGGGTTTTCCGGAGGAGCGTAATGTAGTGGTAGCGGTTGGTGACGTTGCCGGCGTTGCCGTGAAGGAGGAGGACCGTCGCTTTCGCGTCGGGGACCTTGCAGTACCAGGCGTGGAGCTTCGTCCCGTCGGCCGCGGCGAAGCTGACGTCCTCGACGACGACGCTCGAGTCGCGGGCCGGCTGCCAGTCGCCCTCGGGGTACTTCGAGGGGAAGTAGATGAACGAGTCGCCGAAGATCATCGCGAAGAGCACCAACAGCACGAGGGGAATGCCGAGGCCGAGCGCGAGCACCCGCGCGGCGCGTTTGGCGAACGGCTTGAACTTCACCGGCTGAGTTTACCGTACGAGGCGCCGATGTCCCACGGTGACGCCGCCTTCGGCGGCCGGCCTTCGACGCGAAGGCCGACGGCACCTCGTGGGTTATACACGACAACTTCTTGCCGCTGTTCTACGATACCGCCCCGATGCCGAAGGTCGCGAGATCGAAGTCCGGGATGGTCGTCGCCGCCCATCCGATCGGCGCCGAGGCGGGGCACGCGATGCTGGCCGCGGGCGGAAACGCCATCGACGCGGCCGTCGCGATCTCGCTGGCGATGGGCGTCGTCGAGCCGTTCGCGTCGGGGCTCGGCGGCGGCGGCTTCATGCTGGTCCACTCGCGCGGCGCGACGGAGATCCTGGATTTCCGCGGCGTTGTCCCGTCGATCGACACGCCGGAGCACTTCTATCCGAAGGCGGCGACGCTTCCGTGGGTGCCGAAGATCGGGCCGAGCTCCGCGACGATTCCCGGACTCGGCCGGGCGCTGGCAACGGCGATGAAACGATACGGCGCGAAACTGGCGCTTTCGCAGATCGCCGGGCCGGCGATTCGCGCGGCGGAGGAGGGCTTCGACGTCACGGAGACCTACTGCTACGTGAGCGGGCTCTTCGAGGGCACGGTCCGCTGCTTCCCGGACGCAGCGAGGAACTACTTCAAGGAGGGCCGCCGCTTCAAGCCGGGCGAGCGGCTCGTGCAGAAGGACCTGGCGCGCGCGCTCCGCCGCGTCGCGGAGAAGGGCTTTGAAGACATCTACACCGGCGAGATCGGCCGCGCGATGGTGGGGGCGGTCAACTCCACGGGGCCGGTGTGGGGCGAGAATGACCTCGATCGCTACGAAGTGAAAGTGCGCGCGCCGCTGACGGCGGCGATCGGCGACGCGCTGCTCGAGACGACGCCGCCGCCGAGCCGCGGCGGGCCGGGAATCACGATGGCGTTGAACCAGTTGAAGTCGAGGACGCACAACACGCGCGAGTCGATTCTCGAACTCGGCGGGCTCTTCCGCGATCTCTTCCGCCAGCTCGACTCGGTCGTCGGCGATCCCGACGTGATTCCGGTCGACCTCGCGAAGCTCGGCGTTGCGCCGAAGCCGGGGTCGCCGTCGACGACGCATTTCGTGGTCGTCGATCGCGACGGCCTGATCGTGAGCATGAGCCAGACGATCGGCCATTTTTTCGGCGCGGGGGTGATCGTGCCGGGGTGGGGGATCTGCCTGAACGACGACATCTCGGACATGGAGCGGCGGCCGGGGCTGCCGAACTCGGTGCGGCCGAGCGAGCGGCCGGTGGCGAACATGGCGCCGACGCTGGTGCGGCGCCGGGGGGAGCCGTGGTTCACGCTGGGGACGCCGGGGAGCCTGCGGATTTTCCCGTGCATGACGCAGGTGATCGCGAACGTGCTCTTTCACGGGATGGACCTGGAGAAGGCGCTGGCGGCGGGCCGCATGCACTGGGAGGACGAGACCCTCTGGCTCGAGGGCGACATTGATCCCGCGATTCGCGCGGCGGTGAAGAGCGAGTGGAAAGGAAAGGTCGTCGAGCGGCGGGCGCAGGATCTCTTCTTCGGCGGCGTTCACGCGGTGGGGCGTGAGTGCGGGGAGTGGGTGGGAGTGGCGGATCCGCGGAGGGACGGCGTCGCGCTACCTCTTTAGCACGATCTTCTTCTTCACTACGGCCGGCTCGCCGAGCGCACCCTGTGGCCACGTGGCGGTGACTTCGACCGTGTCGAGATCGCCTTTCGGAGTCCACGACTCCTTGGGAGCGGCGCCGCCTCAGCAGTAGTTCGATTCCTTTGACCAGAGTTCGTCGCCCGTTTCGGTCAGGATGCGGAGCGTCGGGTGGAGGTTGGTGCCGCTTACGGGCCAGACCTCGACCCGTTCGCCGTTCGGTCCGTAGGCGATGGTCCAAATGACGAGAGCGCCCTTCACCCGTTCGTCGAAGATCTCGTACTTCAGCGGCGCTTTGAGCGTGATCTCGAGACCCTCCTTGACTTCGAGCGTGCGGACAGGATCGTCGATGTGGAAGTACCCGGTGATGCGGTTGTCTTTGACCTTGTACGAGTAATAGTCCCAACGGTAGGTGCCGGCAGGGAGCTTTGAAAGCCCGTCCTTGCCGTTGAGGGCCGCGCAGCCGTACTCGTCAGAGACAAGGGCGATCGAATACTCGGGGACGTTCGCTTTGACCGTGATGAGCTTCGCGTCGCGCTTCGTGAACTTCAGCTTCTCGCCCCGATCGATGACCTCGAAGCCGTAGACCGCGTCGCCGATGACGAAGGCGTGCGCAAGGCTGAAGTCCTCGCCGGTCGGCGGGATGCTGTTCTTGAACTTGCCGTCGCCGTCGATGTCGAGGTGGACGTGGTCGCAGAGCCAGTATTCCTTCGTTGTCGTCGTGCGGTAGTCGTCGTAGCGGCCGTTGGCGAGGTAGTCACAGAGCGACACCGCCATCGCCCGGTCGCCGACGTTGACCTTTCCGGAGAGGCGGGTGAGGTTCGTGACGCGCATTTCGGTTTTTTCGGCGAAGCGAAGCTGGAGCGTTGCGTCGATGGTGCGATTGACGAGCTTGAGCTTCATCACCACCGTCGTGGTCTTGTCGTAAGCAGCGGTGTAGTTGACGGGCTTCTCGTCCTCGAGATCGCCGTCGCCGTTCGTGTCGGCCCAGAGCTGCTTCGCGCTGGCGCCGATGACGGCTGTGCCCTCGCCCCAGGGGAAGGTGAACCAGCGGACGACGCCCTTGGGCGTGCTCTTGATGTTCGCGGGGCGGTCGGCGACGGCGGTGACGCCGGCGTAGTTCTCTTTGAAGGTGGCAGTGGGGCCGGTCTCCGGTTCGAGCGCGATCGGATCCTGTGCGGCGCAAAGCAGGAGGGCGAGTGTGAGCATGCTTCATGAGACGGAGCCGGGCGCCCGAGGCTTGCCCGATTCGGTCAGCGGGGCGACGGCTGAGCGAGGTCGATGCGATCGAGCCCGCGCGACTTGCAGAGGTCCATGGTTCCGAGGACCTCCTTCCACGGGACGTCGGGCATGGCGTCGATGACGACCGGGGGCTTCGTGTGTCCGGCCAGGCGATAGTCGTTGATCATCGAGAGGACGCGATCCATGAGGTCGCGGTCCGACGTCACTGCATGGACGCCGATGCGGCGGTTCGTGACCTTGCCCGTTTCGTCCCAGCGCAGCACGACACGTATCTCTTCGAGTCGGAGGCGCTCCTCGCGCTCGCGCGGGCCTCGATCCTTCGGCAGCCACGCGTCGATCTTGCCCTCGAGCTGCTTGAAGTGCATCGAGCACATGAAGAAGAGGCAGAGGCAGAAGATGACGTCGACCATCGCGGTGACGTTGACGGCGACGGGGTTGTCGTCGACATTCTGGGATCCGGCCATGGGTATTCTCCTAGTCCGCAGGGACCGTGAGATTCACGTTGCGGAAACCTGCCTGCTTGAAGGCATCGATGGCGCTGACGACGTCCGACCAGGGAACATCGCTTGACGCGTCGAGCAGCGCGTCGGGCTTCAGCGGTGAGGATCGGACGTGCCACTGGAACGCACGTGCCGCCGTTGGGAGGTCCCTTGCGGCGATGGGGTCCGTCGTGCTCCAGAGGAGCGACCCCTTCCACATTCGCAGGGTCACATGAAAGACAGGCGGCACGGCCCGCTCGCGGGCCTTTCAGCGATCCAGGGGCAGCCACATCTGGAAGCTCTCGGTCGCCGAGAGGTACGGTGCGCACACGAAGAAGAGGCAAAGACACAGGATGACGTCGATGAGCGCCGTCACATTGATCGCGACGGGGTTCTCGTCGGGGTTCACGGCTTCACCTTCGCCGCCCCGACATCGATCTTGTAGATGCCCGCTTTCGCGCAGGCGAGCGTGATGCGTTGCGGCAGCCTGTAGGGCGCCCGCGCGTCGGAGCGAATCATCACCTTGCGGTCGGGCGGTTCCTGGCGGAGGCGCTCGTCGAGCTGCGAGGGCGTGTAGTCCTCCCCGCGGATCGTCGCGAGCCAGTGCGAGGCGTCGCGGCAGAAGGACGACGCGTGATCGTCGCACGCGGAGTTGCGGTGATGGACGTTGATGGTGATCCGCTCCTCGGGTTTGCCGTCGGGCTGGGCGGTCCGCGCCGTCGGCAGCTGGACCTCCTCGAGGTCGCGCTGCGTCATGTCGGCGCTGAGCATGAAGAAGAGGAGCAGGAGGAACATGATGTCGATCATGGGAACGAGGTTGGGGGAGAGGGACTCTTCGGCCTTCACATTTCGCACCGAGACACAGGCGCAATCGGCGTGCCAGCCGGAGGGGCTGAACCGGCGCAGGAATGCGGCCGTTCAACGAGATGAGTGGCGCGCGTGTGGCGAAGTGCCGCAGTGTGTATGCTGATCCTCGATGATCTGCCTGGTCGCCGCGCTTTTCGTCCTGCAAGACGCGCCCTCCGACGACACGGCGCGCAAGATTGATGCGCTTTGCGCTCAGCTCAGCGACGACGATCCAGAGCGGCGCGAGGCGGCAACCGAGGAGTTGATGACACTCGGCAGGCCGGCGCTCCGCGCAGTGCTCCGGCTCCGTTCGAGCGATGACGCGGAAGTGCGCGGGCGCGCGGAAGCGCTCGTACGCGAGCTCAAGAAACCGTTCGAAGCGGCCGCGCTGAAGCTCGAGATCAAGCTGCTCGCGGGTCCCGTCGCGCACGGCGAGCCGGTTGCCTTCGAGGCGCGACTCGTGAATATCGAGGAGTTCGAAGTTCAGGTTTCACGACGCGGCAAGCGGCGGCCGTCCTTTGACTCGCGAGCCACGACCGCGTTCGGTGGACTTGAATACTTGATCGCCGAGGAAAACGAGGATTTCGAGATCGTGCAGGTCACGGTCCGGCCCGGGATGTCGCTCGACGTCTCCGCCGAGACGAGCGTGCAAGTTCTTTCCAAATACCAAGCGTACGCGATGCGCCATGGGGTCGACGCGACGTCAGCGCCGCTGACCGCACGGCTCGCCGCGGGCGCGCACGTTGTGCTGGCACGATGGAGAGCTCCGCGCGAGCGGCCTCCGATGACGTTCTCGAGCAAGCTCGATTGAGCCTGGACTACTTGCCGGTCACGACGTTTCTCGCGATGACGATTCTCTGCACCTCGCTGGTCCCTTCGTAGATCTCCGTGATCTTCGCGTCGCGCCAGAGCCGCTCGATGGGGAAGTCGCGGATGTAGCCGTTGCCGCCGTGGACCTGGAGCGCCTGGTTGACGTGGTCGTTGCACATGGTCGAGGCGAAGAGCTTCGCCATCGACGCTTCCTTTGTGTGCGGCAGCCCGGCGTCGCGCAGCTTGGCAGCGCGGTAGATGAGCAGGCGGGCGGCGTCGATGTCGGTCGCCATGTTCGCGAGCTTCCACTGGATCGCCTGGAAATCGGCGATCGGGCGGTCGAACTGTCTGCGCTCGGTCGCGTACTTCACGGCGGCGGCGAGGGCGGCCTCGGCGATGCCGAGCGCCTGGCAGGCGATGCCGATACGGCCGCCGTCGAGCGTGGCGAGCGCGATCTTGAAGCCGTCGCCTTCCGCGCCGAGGAGGTTCTCCACCGGTACGCGGGCGTCGTCGAACGCGAGCGTTGTCGTGCTCGAGCCACGGATCCCCATCTTGTGCTCGTCCTTGCCGACGCGGAGGCCCTTGGTCTCGCGCTCGACGAGGATCGCGCTGATGCCCTTCGTCTTCAGCGTCTTGTCGGGGTGGGTGCGGGCGAATACGACGTAGAGGTCGGCGAAGCCGCCGTTGGTGATGAAGTTCTTCTCGCCGTTCATGATGAAGTGCTTCCCGTCGCGCTTCGCGGTGCAGATGAGCGCGCCGGCATCGCTGCCGGAGCCGGGCTCGCTGAGCGAGTAGGCGCCGATCCACTCGGCGGTCGTCAGCCTCGGCAGGTACTTCTTCTTCTGTTCGGGCGTCCCGAACTTGTTGATCGGCCCCTGGCAGAGCGAGTTGTGGACCGACATCGTCACGCCGGTCGCGGCGCAGCCGCGGTTGATCTCGACCTGGATGAGCGCCAGGAGGAAGTTCGAGAACCCGGCGCCGCCGTACTCCTCGGGGGTGATGATGCCCATGAAGCCGAGGTCGGCCATCTGCTGGAGCGTGTCGCGCGAGATCTTGTGGTCGCGGTCGACTTTCGCGGCAAGGGGCGTGAGGACCTTCGTCGCGAAATCGCGCGCGGCCTGCTGGATGGCGGCTTCTTCGTCGGAGAGCTCGAAGTCCATGAATCCTCCGGGTCCGCGGACAACATAGCGGCGCTACGCGACGAAGTGAAGCTTGACGACGTCCAGCGCCCGGCGGTAGCGGATTCTTGGGTAGACGAATGGGAGGTGGCTTCTGGAATCAGCCGTTGGGCAGCGGGTTTTGCTTGACGAGTTCTACTTTTTTTTTCTCCAATCACGGTCAGGAACAAATTGGAGAGACCATGAGACTCAACCTCTCGGTCATGATTCTGACAGCACTTGTCGCGATGTTCGTGGAACAGAGAATCGCCATTGCGCAGAGCGACGCGCTGAAAAACGCGATTGAGACCGGTACAGGAGAGCAAGTAACCCCCGCGAACGGCGACGGGACGACAGCACCAGGCTTCTCCATCGTGAATCCGGCCGGACTTGACACGTTCCTCGTCCAAGTCTCCGGCGATCTCTTTGAGGAGGGCGTGCCGCATGGAGAACGCAAGGACGTGGCTTTTGTTCTCGCAGGGGTCACCATCAAGGTGACCGTGATTTCTCAGGATCCTGAGAACACAGCCCAAGGCGCGGAGATCGACATCACTGGCGATCCTCGAGAGATCTTCATTTGCAAAGGCGGGGACGGCAATCCCACGGGCGCCAACACGGACGGATCACGGGGGGGCTCCCTCCTGGTGCACGCGTCCCACGGCATTTCGTTGATCCTGTTCGGAGGGGATGGCGGAGACGGAGGAGAGGTCACCAAGGCAGACCAAAGCGGGAGCAAGGGTGGAGCGGGTGGAAATGTCACCGTGAATTGGAAGGACACGCAACTGCTGGCGCCGCTTACAGTCAAGAGCAGTCGGATCTTCCTTCGTGGAGGCAAAGGGGGGAGTGGCAGTAACGGCATGGCGGTGGGTGGGGTAGGGGGGGCGGGTATGGACGGTGGATCAGTGACCCTTCAAAGTAGCGTTGGCTCAGGGAAGGTCGGATTCACACCGCTGCTTATTTCCGGAACTGCGCAAGCCGGCATGGGCGGCGACGGCGGGACTGGGGCGCGCAATGCACCGACAGGGGCCAAGGGAGGAACGGCTGGCAACGGCGGCAAAGTCGATGTAGAAGATGACTTCCGGGTTACGAGTGGAACCACGACCAACAAGACTCTGGAACTGAAGTCGGGCAATGGGGGAAAGGGTGGCGATGGAGGCAAGGGGCCCAACGGAGGCGACGCTCTGGTCGGCGGAAACGGCGGGGACATCGAGGTCAGGGATTCAGGCAAGCGCAGCATTGCCTTCTTGCAGGGTGGGGTCGATAGCACCCGGGAAAACATCTCGGTACTTGGCAGCAAGGGGGCCAATGGGACGCCCGGCGAGACTCTCGACACCACGAACGGGAAGCCTGGCAAGGTCGACGGCAAGGCGACGGATGGTGGATTGAAACCAAAGAAGTAGGCAGGTACGCCGGTAGGTCTTCCTCATGAGGCGGAAAGTTCCGTTGGTGCTTGCCCTAGGACTAGCGGCCGCTTGCGTGCTCGTTGGTCCGCGGGTGAAGCCCCCCAAGCAAGCATCACCCGAGCCTTCAACGCCACTCGACTCGCCTCTGACTCAGGACTCGATGACTTCCTCACGCTCCGATGGGACGGAGCCGCAAGACGTCACCGCGTGTCGCCTTTCGGTGCGCGTTGTCGACGCGTGCAGTGTCGCCGTAACGTCAGCCTCTGTGAGACTGACGGGAGCGAATCTGAGCGGCCTGACGGACGATGGCGGGCTTTGCGTCATCCGGCCCAAGCGCGGGTATTCGGGCAACGTGGAAGTGCGGCTAAAGGGTGGAGGAGAGGCTCTCGTACGGGAGCGGCTGTCAATTGCCAACTCATGCGGATCGATGGATTTGATCTACCACCTGTCGCTCCAGTCGATCGAAGGGTTGGTGACAGACGAGACCGGGCTGGGCCTCGCCTCGGCCCGAGTTGCGATGAAGGGGTTCGCTGCAGCGGGCGAGCGGATCATCACCTCACATGCTGAAACGAAGACGGACGCCTCCGGCCGCTTCGAACTGGCGGCACTGGCTCACCTTCACGGGTCGTACAAGCTCACGGCGACGCTCGAAGGATACCGGCTCAAGTCATGGGCGGCAGTCCCCGTCGGCCAGCCCTCGAAGGATGCTCACATCATCCTTGTGAAGAAGCGCGTACTCGAAGGCAGACTGATCGGTGCGAACCGGGAACTGGTTCCGGGAGGCGCGGGAATCTATGTTTACGATGACTCGAACGCAGCCACCGAAAGCCTGCTGAGCGGCAGAATCACAGCCGATTCCAGCGGCGGGTTCAACCTGCCGTTGTTCGAAGAGGGCGGTACGCTCACGCTGAGCTTCGTAGCACCGGGATACCAGCGCACCACGATGAAACTGGCGACGCTGGTTGAGGGGCGGCCGGTGGAACTGCAGTTGAAGGCCACCGCCCCCGTCGAGGGCATCTTCGTCGATGAAGCGTCCCACCCCATCGTCGGAGCACGTCTCAGGTTTCTTCTCATCAAGAAGGACTTGGGATCCCCGCTCCGAGGCGTGTCGCTGGAGATCCTCGACGGAGAGGCAACAACGGGCGCGGACGGCAGATTCTGCTGCACGAGTTTGAGCGCAACCGCAACCTACCGAATCACCGCGGTGGTGAAAGTGGGCGGCGAGGAGAGAGAGCTGAGAATCGAACGCCCGGACGAGTTTCAACCGTCAGGCCGAATGGAGACGATCGTCGCACGGTCGGAATGAGAGATTCGCCAGCCATCAGCCCAGCAAGTGAAGCTTGACGACGTCGAGCACCGGGCGGTAGCCGATCTTCTGGTAGATCGAGTTGGAGGTGGGGTTGTCGAGCTGGGTGTAGAGGCAGCACCACGCCGCGCCGCGATCGAAGCAGTGGCGAGTCAATGCGGCGACGATGGCACCGGCGTAGCCGCGGCGGCGGAGCTCCGGCGGCGTGTAGACGGAGCCGATGCGGCAGCCATCGGGCGGCGTCTCAAGGCGGTTGGCCATACAGACCGCGTCTCCGTCGGTCCACAGGTAGTAGAGGCCGTCGGGAATGCCGAGGTCGAGCGCGCGGGCCACGTCGTCGGCAGGCCGCGAAAGGCCGACGTCGCGATCGAACGCCGGGAGCCAGCGAAGCGCGAGGTCGCGGTCCGCGCTGTTCATGACGCGAAGTGCGCCGTGCACGGCCGGCCTCGCGGGCGGTGTCCGCATCGCGTAGAGCCGCTGGCGGTCGGCGAATGTCGGATCAACACGGAATCCAAGCTCCAACGCGAGTGCGCGCACGGCGTCGTCGGGGCCGGTCGCTTCGGTGATCGCACGGCCGCGAAGGACGCCGGCGAGCGAGGCGGCCGCGCCGGGTGGGAGCGGCGAGACGAGCAGCGGCCACGGCGGCGTCTGCACCGCGACGGCGACCACGTCGGGAGCTTCGACGATCGCCGACCAAAATCCACCGGGGTAGCGATCGGGCCGCGCAACGGCGCGATAAGCGATGCCGACGGCGACGTTGTTTTCGAGGGCCGTGCGCTCCAGGTAGTCGCCCGCGCGTTCGAGGAACGCGGCCGGCGACGTCTCGACGACCGTCTTCATCCAACGAGCTCGACGCTCATCGCCAGGCCGTTGCCGCCGCCCATGCAAAGCGTGGCGAGCCCGCGCTTGAGCCTGCGGTCGGCGAGCGCATGCAGCAGCGTGACGACGATCCGCGCGCCGCTGCATCCGATCGGATGGCCGAGCGCGACCGCGCCGCCGTTGACGTTGACCTTCGATGGATCGAGGCCGAGTTCGCGCATGACGGCGACCGACTGGCACGCGAACGCCTCGTTGAGCTCGATGAGGTCCATGTCGCCGCGCTTCAGGCCCGTCTTCTTCTCCCAGTTCTGCACCGCGGGGACGGGCGTCATCATCACCCACTTCGGCTCGAGGCCGCCGACGGCGTAGCCGGTGATGCGGGCGATCGGCTTGGCGCCGCGCGCCTTCACCTCGTCGCCCGACATGACGACGACTGCCGCCGCGCCGTCGTTGATCGTCGAGGAATTTCCCGGCGTGATGACGCCGTCGGGCTTGAACGCCGGCTTGAGCTTCGCGAGCGACTCGACCGTCGCGTCCTCTCGCGGCCCTTCGTCGGTTTCGACGAGCTTCGTCTCGCCCTTGCCTGCCTTCACCTCGACGCCGACGATCTCCTTCTTGAATCTTCCGGCCTTGATCGCGTCGGCGGCCTTCTGCTGGCTCGAGACGGAGAACGCGTCCATGTCGTTCCGCGAGACCTTGTGCTTCTCCGCGACGAGCTCGCCGGTGATGCCCATGTGGAAGTCGTTGAAGCCGTCCCAGAGGCCGTCCTGGATCATCGCGTCGACGAGCTTCGTGTGGCCGAGGCGCGAGCCGCGGCGCGCGTCGGGGAGCAGGTAGGGCGCGTTGCTCATCGATTCCATTCCGCCCGCGACGCAGACCTTCGCGTCGCCGAGCAGAACGGCCTGCGCGGCGAAGAGGATCGATTTCAGCCCGGAGCCGCAGACCTTGTTCACGGTGACGGCGCCCGCGCGCGGGTTGACGCCGCCGTGGATCGCCGCCTGGCGCGCGGGGTTCTGGCCGAGCCCCGCCTGGAGAACGCAGCCCATGAAGACTTCGTCGATGTCGTCGCCCGTGAGATTCGCCCGCTTGACCGCCTCGCGGACGGCGATGGCGCCGAGCTGCGGGGCGGAGAACTTGTCGAGGGCGCCTTGGAACCTACCGATCGGCGTGCGGGCGGCGGAGACGATGAAGGCATCGGCCATGGGATCCTCCAGAGACGGCGGATAGTAGCAGATGATAGAGTCCCTTCCATGCTCCCGATCACGACGGCGCGGCTCGTGCTGCGCGACTTCGTCGAAGCGGACTGGGCCGACGTCCAGGAGTACGCGAGCGATCCCGAGGTCTGCCGTCACATGGTCTGGGGACCGAACACGCCGGAGCAGACGAAGGCCTTCATCGCGAGCACGCTCCCGGGCCAGGTCGAGCGGCCCCGGCGCAAGCACGAGCTGGCGATCGTGATGAACGGGAAGGTGATCGGCGGCGCGCGGCTCGACATCCATAACGTGGAGCGGGGCGAGGCCGATCTCGGCTACACCGTCGCGCGGCCGCTCTGGAGCCGCGGCATCGCGACCGAGGCGGCGCGCGCGCTGCTGAAGGCCGGCTTCGGCGAGCTCAAGCTCCATCGCATTTTCGCCACCTGCTCTCCCGAAAACGCCGCCTCCTCCCGCGTTCTCGAGAAGATCGGCATGCAGCGCGAGGGACTGATGCGCGAGCACATCCTCATCAAGGGGCGCTGGCGGGACTCGCTGCTCTACGCGGTCCTGGACCGCGATTGGAACGCGATCGCGTGATGCTGAAGAGTCCACGCCTGGTGCTGCGCCGCATCGTCGCCGCCGACGCAAGCGTGCTGTGGTCGTGGCGCGTCCATCGGGAGATCGTGCGCTCACTGCCCGCCCCGACGCTGAACGGCCTCCGCGCCTTCGTCCGTGAGACGCTCCAGGACCGCTCGCGCCACCAGTTCATGGCCGTCGCCGGGGGTGAGCCGATCGGACTCTTCCGGCTCTACGAGCGGGGCCTCTCGGATCGCGACATCGGCGGACTGCTGGCGAAGCCGGCGTGGGGCCTGGGATACGGCACGGAGGTCGCCCGCGTGCTGCTCGACTACGGCTTTCGCCGGCTCAAGCTGCATCGGATCTGGGCGACGTGCGACGTCGACAACGCCCGCTCGATCCACCTTATGAAGAAGATCGGAATGAAGCGGGAAGGCAGGATGAGGGAGCACCGGCTCTTGGGAGGGCGCTGGCGCGATTCGCTGCTCTTCGCGATCCTGGATAGCGAGTGGAAGGCGAAGCCGTGAACGCGGCGCTTCGCGAGCACCTCCTGGCTTTTTCGGGAGTGGCTGAACGGCCATCCCGCTTCGGTTCAGGAAGCGCGTTCTTCCGGGGAGCCCGTGAGTTCGCGCACTTTCACTCGGCGACGCAGATCGATCTGCGGCTCACGCGGAAGGTCATTGCCACGTTCGCGGCAGACTCCCGTCTCGTGAAGCGGCGGGGCGCCTCGGACTGGATCGCCTTCAACGTGGTCGTGCCGCTCGATGTGCTGGTGGCGCGAGCGCTCGCGACGCTGGCGCATGATCGGGCGGGCTCGTAGCCGTCAATTCCGCAATGGCGGAAACGGGCAGGCCTCTCCGTCCCGCAGCCAGTGATCGCCCTTGTGCACGAGCCGGCAGATGCCCTCATGCGGATGTTCGTAAAGGTGGAAGCGCACGAACGTCGCCCTGAAGCTGGAAGTGCAGAGAGTCGATTGGAGGGGCCGGCTTCGGCGGCTCGGTTGCGCAGCCAACAAGAAGCAACGGGAGCCAGAGCGTTCGCACCGATGAGTGACAGCCGTCGGTCCGCTGGAGTTCTCTAGTACCCGCCGCCCGCTGCCTTCTTTCGCATCTGAACCTGTGTCAGGGTCAGGAGTACCTCGTTGAGCAGGTGGTCGTCCGGCGCGAGCTTGATGCCCTTGTTGAGCCAGAGCAGCGACTCGGTGTAGTTCAGCTGCTCCGCCCACATGCGCCCAAGCCGGTAGCAGTTCCGGAGGGTCCAGGCGTCGAGCTCCTTGTCGAGGTCCTTCGCCTGCTTGAGCACGTCGATGTCGTTCGACTTAAGCAGCGCCTCGGTGTTCCTCTTTCCTGCGACCAGCCGCGCGTCGGCGGCCTTGTAGGCGCGGTCGGCCTTGGTAATGTTCCCCTTCGCTTCCCAATCGAGCGCCTCCGCCCACTGCTTCTTTGCGTCGTCGAGGCCCTCGAGCGTCATTGAGAGAACGCCCTTCTCCCCTTCCTCGACCTTCTTCGTCTTCGCGTCGTCCTTCGCCTTCACCTTCGCTTCGAGCTCCTTCAGCTTCGCGTCGTTCTCCTTCTTGATTTCTTCGACGACCTTGGCGACTTCCTTCTTGGCCTCGGCCGCGTAGACCGTGTCGGCGAACTTCTCGATGACCGTGTGGAGCGCCTTCGCGGCCTCCTCGTACTTCTTGTCGGCGATCAGCTTCTTGGACTCTTCGAAGCGCGTGCGCGCTTCCTCGTTCCGGATCTCGGCTTTCCGCTTGGTGACCTTGTCGGCCATCGACTTGTCGAGTTCTGCGGCCTTGTCGTACTCGGTGTTCGCGTTGGAGTAGAGGCCGTTCGCCGCGCAGTACTCGGCCAGGTCCCAGTGCGCCTTCGCGTCCTTCGCTTCGATGCGCGCCGACTTGATGCGGTAGACGCAGTACGGCGTCAGGTCGGCCCAGGCCCGCTCGACGGTGCCGCCGCCGCCCTTGAGCTCGATCTTGATCCCCGCGTCGTCCACCTTCGTGATCTTGCCGACGAGGATGGAATTGTCCTTCAGCTGGACGATGTCGTCCTGCTTGTCCTGCGCGGTGAAGCCCAGAAGGGCGACGATGGCGAGCAAACGCATGATGACTCCCTGGTTAGTCTCTATGTAATGATACCGCCCGCGCCCGGCGCGGCATTAACCAACCCTACATTCGTGACGCGAACCGCGCCGTTAATCCTTCTTTCATCACCCGCCGTCGGCCTTCGGCGGCGCGACCGGCAGGTACTCCTCGTTGCACTTGGGACAGCGCCCTTTCTCATCCGACGCCGCACAGGCGTTGGGGCAGGCAAACGCGCAGACGGGATGGTCGATGGCCGGCAGGACCACGTCGGCGACCTTGACGGTCTTCCGGAGCTCCGCGAGCGTCGTCTCCTTCTCGACCTTCGATTCCTTGTCGTCGATGATGATCTTCGTTCCCGCCGGGAGCTTCAGCACGGCGACGTCGATCTTGTAGTCGACTTCCATCCGGAGCGTTTCCTTCATTTCTTGCCGGGCGGCTGTGAGCGCGGCCTCGACGTCGGTGAGCCTGAGGTCGCCCTTGACGACGATGTGGGTGCGGACGGCGCCCTTGCTGACCCAGAAGATGGCTCGATCGGCGCCCTTGGCCTTGGCGACAAAGCGGGAGACGATCTCGTAGCAGGCATTGCTCGTCATTCCCGTGATCTTGAGGTCGACGATGCGCCTGTGCGCCGGCTCCTTCGGCTTCTCCTGCGGCAGCCAGAGGAGGGGGATGATCCACAAGGCCTTCATGGTTCAATCCTATAGAGTAGTGCCGTGGCGTTCATCCGATCGTCCGCGACAGCGCTCCCGCCGCATCGCATCCCGCAGGCGGCGGCACGGGCCGCCTACGCCTCGATCTTCGGCAACGGGTCGAAGCTGACGGTCTTCGACCACGCCGGCGTGGAGTCGCGCTGCTTCGCCCATGAGCTCGAATACTACTTGCGGGAGCAGCCGTTTTCGCGACGAAACGCCGATTACGTGCGCGAGGGCGTCCTCCTGGCGGAGCGGGCGATCCTCGCCGCGCTGAAGCGCGCCGGGCGGACGGTGCGTGACATCGATCATCTAGTACTTGTCACGACAACGGGGCTCGCAACGCCGAGCCTCGATGCACTTCTCTGCCACAAAATGGGCTTTCGCAGCGACGTCGTGCGCCACCCCCTTTTCGGCATCGGATGCGCCGGGGGCGTGGCGGCCGTGGCGCGGGCGGCGAAGCTGCTCGGCCCGCGCGAGCGGGCGCTCGTCGTCAGCGTCGAGCTCTGCAGCCAGACGTTTCGCATCCGGGACGGCTCGCTCGTGAGCCTCGTCGGCGCGGCGCTCTTCGGCGACGGGGCCGCCGCGCTCGTGATGGAGGGCGACGCGATCGGCTCGGGCGCGAAGGTTGTCGATTCGCGCGCGGAGCTCTTCCCGGACTCCCAGGATGTCATGGGCTGGGAGTTCGTCGACGACGGCATGAAGCTCGTCATGTCGTCGGACATCCCCGGCGTCGTGCGCGAGCTCGCGATGCCGGCGGTCGAGCGGTTCCGTGCGGGCCGCCGCGTCGATCACTGGGTGCTTCATCCGGGCGGCCCCAAGGTCCTCGCGGCCTACGGGCTCGATGAGGCGGCCATCGCGCCGTCGCGGGAATCGCTGCGGACGATCGGAAATCTCTCGTCGGCAGCGGTGCTCTTCGTTCTCGATGGCGTGGAGCCGAAGCCGGGTCAGACCGCCCTCATGGCCGCCGTCGGGCCGGGCTTCGGCGTCGAGATGGCGTACCTGCAATGGTAGTCGCGATCGTCGGGGCGAGTGTCGCGGGCGCGTCGCTCGGGTACTGCCTGGCGAAGCGGGGAATCGAAGTCGTCATCTACGACAAGGCGACCTTCCCGCGGCCGAAGGCGTGCGGTGAGGGGCTGCTGCCGCCGGGTGTCGCCGCGCTGCGCGAGATGGGGCTGGTGCCGCCGGAGTTTCCCGCCGTCCGCGGACTCCGGTTCGTCGCGCAGAACGGCGAATCGGTCGAAGCCGATTTTCCGGCCGGCAACGGGCTCGTCGTGCGGCGCGAGCAGTTCGATGCGTGGCTCGTTCAGCAGGCTCGGGCGGCCGGCGCCGACGTGCGCGAAGGGACGCCCGCGCCCGACCTGGATGCCGACGTAATCGTGGCGGCCGACGGAATCCACTCGCGTTTCGCAGACGGGCGGCCCGATGAGCCGCTGCGGATCGGATTCTCAACGCACGCGGACGGGATCGACACCGGTGGACGGGTCGAGGTCCGGTTCCGCGACGGTGGCGAACTCTACCTCGCGCCGGGCGGATTGGCCGCCGCGCTGATGCGCGCCGATCGGTACCGCGAGTATGGTGACGCCTTCCGCCACCTGGGGCTGCCGCTGACCCCCACGTCGCCGGTTCTGTCGATGTCGCCGCTTGGCCTGCGCGTGCGCGAGATCGTCCGGGGGAACTTGCTGTTGATCGGCGACGCGGCGGGCGCGCCGGACCCGATCACCGGCGAAGGGATGTCGCTCGCGCTGCGCAGCGCAATCGTCGCCGCCGACGCGATCGCCGGGGGGCGGCTGGAAGCGTACGCCGCGTGGCGGCTTGAAGAGGGCGACGCGGTGCGGCGGTTCGGGCGCCTCCTGCTGGCGATGGGGCGTCGCGCGAAGACGTTCGTGCCGCGCCTGCGCCGGCGGCCGGAGGTGCTTGCGCAGCTCATCGAGGTCGCGGTGGGGCGGCGCCGTCTCGGCGCCGTGCCGATCAAGAGCTGGCTGAAGCTGCTGGCGGGATGAAGACGCGGTCGCTGGAGCCCGAGATTCTCGACGAGCGCCGCCCGGCGGGGGCGGAGCTCGAGAGCACGGTCCGGTTCCTGTCGTGGATCAACCGCCGGCTCGGCGGCGTTCGTGCGATGCGCCGCGCGTTCGAGTCGGTGCGATGGGAGGGGACGCTGCGCGTGCTCGACGTCGCGACGGGCGACGCCGATGTGCCCCGCGCGCTCGTCCAGTGGTCGCGGCGGGCGCGGCGCAAGCTCGAGTTCGTCGCCTTCGATCGCGAGTCGGACATGCTCGAGCTCGCGCGGAAGCAGTCACGGGGCTTCCCGGAGATCGCGTTTGTGCAGGGCGACGCGCGGTCGATGCCGTTCGAGCCCGGGAGCTTCGACTTCGTCACGTCATCGCTTTTCTTTCATCACCTGCCGGACGACGCCGTTGTCGCGGCGCTCCGGTCGTTCGCGCGGATCGCGAAGCGGGGGATCGTCGTGAACGATCTGCTCAGACGGCGTCGGCTCTACCTCTGGACGAAGTTCTTCACGTGGTTCGGGAACGACATCGTCCGGTACGATGGGCCGTTGTCGGTGCGGAAGTCGTTCACGCTGGCGGAGATCGAAGCGCTGGTCGCGCGTGCCGGGCTTCCGTGGTTGAAGGCGCGGGTCGTGTTCGGTCATCGCTTCGTACTCGCAGGTGAGAAGTGACTCGGCTGCTGCTGCTCGTGATGATCTTCCCGGCGCAGGATGGCGCTTCGCAGGACAAGCCCATCACGTTCATCGACGAAACCAAGGATGCGGGCCTGGTCGATGCGCTCGCCGGGATGATGGGCCACGGCGGCGCGTGGGGCGACTTCGACGGCGATGGCAAGGTCGATCTCTTCGTCGGCGGATTCTGTGACCGGCCCAACAGCGAATACGCTCCCGCCAAGGCGCCGGTTCCGTCGCGGCTCTTCCGAAACAAGGGCGACGGCACATTTGAGCTCACCGGCCAGGTCGAGATGCATGCGCGCACGAGCGGCGCGCTCTTTGTCGATCTCGACGGCGACGGGCTGCTGGAGCTCTACGTCTCCAACAACGCCAAGGCGAAGGGCGGCAAGACCGACGAGCCGCAGAAATCGGCGACGACCCGGCACAGCTCGCTCCATCGACTGCATCAAGGGAAGTTCATCGAGGTGCCCGGCTGCGCGGCCGCTCCGCCGACGATCTTCACCTCGCGCAACGTCGGCGTGCTCGATTACGACGGCGACGGTCAGCTCGACCTGCTCGTCGTCGAGGACAAGTTCACGAAGGCGCCGCGCTCGGCGCTCCTCCGCAACAAGGGGAAGCTCGCGTTCGAGGATGTGACGGGCGCGGCCGGCATTCCGCAGGATCTGTTCGGACTTGGGCTGGCGGTCGGCGACGTGAACGGCGACGGCCGGCCCGATTTCTTCATCGCCCATTCAAACCGGCTCTTCATCAACGAGGGCGGGAAGTTCGTGGAGTACAAGTCCGACGTCTTCGATCATCATCCGACCGACGGCGAGGACTGGCCGTGCGGGGCTGTCTTCGCCGATCTCAACCGAGACGGGCGGCCCGACCTCGTCGTGACGGCGCACCACGAAGGGGCGCGCAATCGCATCTTCCTCGGCGACGGCAAGGGCGGGTTCCGCGACATCACGAAAGAAGCGGGGCTCGGCGACGTGGTCCCGACGAAGTGCCCGCACGTCGAAGTGCAGGATTTCGACAACGACGGCTGGCCCGACATCTACACGAGCGCCGCGTGGATGGACGGTGACAGGGTGGTGCCGCTGATCTACCGCCACACCGGCGTCAAGGACGGCATCCCGCGCTTCGAGCCGATCCGGCCGATCAAGGCGCCGATGGTCTATTACCCCGCGGGGCCGACGGCCGACTACGACGGCGACGGTCGGCTCGACATCTTCCTGATCAACTGGTTCGCGGGCCGCCGCTGCACGCTGCTGCGCAACGAGAGTCCGAAGCGCCACTGGATCGACGTGCGGATCGCGAACAAGACGATGGGCATCGGCGCGAAGATCCGCATCGGCGAGCAGGTGCAGGAGTTGAACATCGGGTACGGATACGCGAGCGGACAGACGGCGACGTGCCACTTCGGGCTCGGTGACGCGGCGGAAGTTGAAGTCGAGATCGTGGTCGATGGAAAGACGATCAAACAGAAGACCAAGGCAGACCAGGTGCTCACGGTGAGACCGTGATTCTTCTGCTGCTGCTCCAGACGTTCACGGGCGACGAGCTGCTGAAGCCGCCCGATGGCGTCAAGGCGACCGTAGCGAAGGTCGCGCCGACGGTCGATCTGCTGATGTTCAAGGACCTGCCGGCCGACAAGCAGGCGCTCTGGTCGTCGTGGGGCGACGGCATCATCGCGTCGAACGGGAAGTACTACGCGGCGATCGGGGACCATCGCGGCAAGGATGCGACGGCGCACGTCTACGAGATCGACGGCAAGGGGATGCGGCTGATCGTCGACGTGGCGAAGGTGATCGAGCAGAAACCGGGGGCGTACGGCCACGGCAAGATCCACGCGGCGATTCACGAGTACGACGGGGCCCTGTGGTTTTCGACGTACTGGGGCAAGCCACGCGAGATCGACTGGAGCGGCGAGTACCAGGGGTCGATCCTGCTGCGCTACGACCTGAAGACCGGGAAGGTCGAGAACCTCGGCTGCATTGCGCCGAAGCGCGGCCTGCCGGCGTCGATCTTCGACGCGGAGCGCGGGCTCGTCTACTGGCATGCCGTCTCGTCCGCGGAGGAGACGGGAGTTGACGAGCTGCTGGTCTACGATCTCAAGACGCGGAAGGTCGTCTTCCAGGGCGGCGGCGAGATTCTCGACGGCAAGCGGGCGTTCATGCGCGACCTGAAGGGGCGTGTGTGGCTCTCGACGAAGGAGGGCGGGCTCGCTTTCTACGATCCCGCGACGAACCAGCTCGAGAAGAGCGACGTGAAGCTGCCGGAGAACGCCGGGGCGAGGCGCGGCAGCGAGCTGAGGGCGTCGGCGCGGTCGACGAAGTCGGGGGTGATCTTCGGGATGACGGGCGGAGGGCGGCTCTTCTCGTTCGATCCCGAGAAGCGCGAGGTGAAGGATCTCGGCGCGAATTTCGGCGAGGGCGACTACACCGCCGTGATGGTTTTGAGCCCCGACGAGAAGTTCGTCTATTTCGTTCCGGGCGCGCACGGGTCGAGTTCGAAGGGCGGGACGCCGATCGTGCAGTTCGAGGTCGCGACGGGGACGCGGAAAGTGATCGCGTTCCTGAACGAGGTCGTGAGGAAGAAGCTGAACTACAACCTCGGCGGCACCTACAACCTCCAAATTGATCCGTCCGGCGAGCGGCTCTTCATCACGTTCAACGGCGCGGCATTCGTCGACGGCGCGCGGAAGGTGGAGGCGTTCGGGGCGCCGTGCGTGGTGATGGTTGCGATTCCGAAGGACGAGCGTTAGCGGCGCAGCGTCGGCCAGAGCTCCACGAGCCGCGCGACCTCTTCGTACCGCGACGACTCGATGAAGAGCCAACCCTTGTTGTAACCCAGCGTGAGACTCGATCGCACTCCTACGAACCACGTCGGCCGCGGCTCGCGGAGCAGCGCTTCGACGGAGACCGCGTCGCGTTCGCGCATCTTCTCGTTCTCGCGCCAGTGCGCCTTGACAAGCGGGATGCGGCAGAGCCGGAGGAGGAGGACCGCTTCGTCGAAGATGGGTCGCGAGGTGTGGTACTCCGCCACCCAGGTAGGTGAGGAGATTTGCAACTCGCCCAGGACCGCGCTCATCTCGCAGCCGAACGACGTCAGGGTCGCATCGCCGAGAGGCCACCCATCGACTTGATCGCCATAAAAGCTCAGTTGACACCTCAGGACGGTGACGACTACCGCTGCCGCGCCATCCGTCCCAGGCGCAAAGCATGCGCGCACGTCCTGCTCAGTCGCTATTGAGTGGCGTGTTCCCAGATCAAAGACAGGGCCCATCAGGTAGCGGTGATAGACGGTGCATGACGGTGTGCCGTAGCGCGCGTTCACGGCCAGAACGGTTTGCAAGGGGTTCGCGCACGTGGCCCGGACCGAGTACTTCCACCGGGGCGGTTCATCGGGAAACGGCGAGCTGCTGCAGCCGAGGACGAGAATGACCCAGAGAGAGCGGCGCATCTACTTCCTGGACGCGTCGAATCCCGCCTTCTTGAGCGCCTCGATCACCTTTTTGAGATCGACGTTCTCGCCGGTGACGATGAGCTCCATCGACTGCATGTCGACCTTCGCGTCCGTCACGCCGGGGACCTGCTTCGCGTTCAGCTCGACAGCGGCGCAGCAGGCCTGGCAGGTGATGCCGCGGACGGTGAGCCGCTCGCCGCTGAAAGCCTGCTGGCCTTCGCGCGTGGCCAGGACGAGGTCGAGCAGCGACGCCTCGTCGAGCCGTGCCGTCCAAAGGTGGCAGACGTTGCCCGTCTTGCAGGCCACGACCGTGTTCGCGCCGCTGCGAAAGACGTGGTACTCGTGGCCGCGGAAGGTGCGACGCGCGCTGGCGGGCAGCGCATCGGCGCTTTCGACGACGAGCAGAGAGAGCGAGAGGTCGCCGCGCTTGTAGACGATGAAGGGCGAGAGCGCCTTTGCCTCCGGCGTCGGGCACTGACAGCCGCCCTGAACGCAGCAGCCGCCGCCGACCGTCGGGACCGCGACCTCGACCTTCAGGTTCTCCTTGAACCAGGCCTGAAGCGAGAGCGGGTTGGGGCACATCTGCGGCGTCACGCTGCCGGCGATGACGCGGTCGTGAAAATCCGATGTCGCCTTGATGATGGAAGGCAGCGCCGGGGCGGGGCGCGGGAAGAGCAGGACCGCGGCAGCGACGATGAGGATCCCTGCGGCGCTGGCAAACCAGAGGCGCCACGGGCGCGCCGGGTGGTCGGCGCGGTCGAGCGTGGCCATGACTCGGGCGCGCAGCTCTTGCGGGGCGGTGGGCGCCGCGTCGATCATCTTCAGCTTGAGCCGGGCGCGGAGCTTGTACTCCTTGCGGCAGGGGAGGCACGTCTCCAGATGCTCGCGGACGTCGAACGAGGCTTCAGGGCTGCCTTCACCATCGGTGAAGGCGTCCAGGAGGGGGTCGATCTCGCGACAGTCCTTCATCTGCAGTTGAAACGGGAAACCCCTGTTCTTTATTCATGTGGTAGGCTTCTCATAGTAGTAGCAGTAAAGGGGGCGTCTGTATGAGCCCCGGCAAGAAGCGGATTTGGTGCCCGGTGTCAGGACTTTGCGCCTTCTTCGTAGGCGCCGTTGCCGTGGGCAATGGCCTCTTCGGGGTGGCTGCCCCCACAACCCCTCCGAAGCAGGGAGCTTCGTCGACGGAGACCCCGTCCGCGTATCTCGCGAAGTCGATGAAGCGGGCGAAGAACAACGTCCAGCGGATCCAGCGCGCCATCGAGGAGAAGCTCCCGCTCAACAACGGAGTGCTTCCGATGGGGGTGCTCGCCGAGGACGAGCCGACAAGGACGCCGTCCGTCGCCGATGACTTCCCGAAATTCGTGAAGCGTGACGAGGCGCCGATGCCGCCGACGCTGAAGCGGCCGATCGACGACCGCGAGCTGTGGGGAAGCACGACGTGCGAGATGCTCTCGAGCACGCTCCGGGAGCGGCGCAACGCGTGGTGGATCGACATCGGCAACGAGGTCTTCGACTTTCCCGAGATGCTGATCGACGGCGCCCTCGATTCGGTCCAGCGCTGGATGTCGCCGAGCGGCAGCCGCTCGTGGCGGCAGGACGAAGACGGGCCGCTCATCCCGCGCCTCTTCACCCCCGATCTCGGGCCGGGGCTGCGGATGCCGTTCACCGACTTCGTAACGCGGTGGGTGACGCGTGAGCAGGCGTACTTCGCGAACTTCCAGGACAACCCTCTCGCGACGTTCCTCGTCGAGGAGGGGATCGAGGAGCTTGACCACGCCGCGTTCATGGAAGACCAGCGCGGGATCCTGCTGGACGTCTCCCGCAAGCTCTACTTCGGGAAGTACGCGGCCCGCGTGGAGGAGCGTGTTCGCAACGAGGCGTATCACTTCAGCGAGTGGCGTGGCATCGATTTCGTGCTCGGCCCGCCCGTGCTCATCGGCTACACGGTTCTCCGCGGGTTCGACCGGAAGTTCAGCCTGGGCGGCGACGTGAAGCTGCGGGTCCACCTCGACCCGATCCGCCGCATCGTTCCCTACGTGGGCCACGACGAGAAGGACCTTGTCGGAGCGCTCGGGTTCGAGCTCTCCGTCGGCACGTTCCCCGTGCGCGCGATCGTCTCGTTCGGCTACCACAACGGGAGCCCCGAGCTGGACTTCATCGGCATCGGCACGTCGCTGGGAGAAGCGAAGAAGGCGGTGGTGACGGTGCTGGGCGCGGAGGAGCCGGCGCGGAGGTAGGAAAGAGAGAGAGAGAAAGAGGGAGAGAGGGAAAGAAGGAGCGACGGGAGGAAGCGCTACAATCGCGCGCCATGGAGCGCGACGCCGAGCGGCGCCGGCAGTTCGAAGAGGCGATTGTCCCGCTGCTCGACGGGCTTCACCGCGCGGCGATGGCGCTGACGCGGCGCGACGCCGACGCGCAGGATCTCGTCCAGGAGGCGTGCCTTCGCGCGTATCGCAGCTTCCACACCTACGCGCGCGACGAGAACTTCAAGGCGTGGATCTTCGTGATCGTTCGCAATGCGTGGCTCGATCAGTGCCGCAGGCGGCGCGTCGAGGCCGTCATGCCGCTCGACGTCGAGCCGCCGTCGGCGGCGCCCCCGGCTCCGCTCGACCTGGACCGCGCGCTGCCCGACGATCTTCGGCGGGCGTACCAGTCGCTCTCGCCCGCCCACCAGCTGCTCATCACGCTGGTCGACATCGAGTCGTTCACCTACGCGGAGGCGGCGGCCGTCATCGGGTGCCCGATCGGCTCGGTGATGTCGGGGCTGCACAATGCGAGAAAGCGCCTCCGGGAGTCGCTTTCTCGAGAGAGAGAGAAAGAGAAAGAGGGAGAGAGGGGGAAAGAAGCGTGATCAGGCGTCGTCCGCCGGCTCCACGATGGCGCTCATCGAACCGGCGCAGCGAGCGATGCGCCAGTCCTTGCCGTACGCGTGGATCTGGTCGCGCTTGAACTCGGCCTGCTCCAGCGGACCGGTCCAGACGATCACCCGTCCGCTCGTGTCGACTTCGCGCGCCATGAGGAACGCCTTCTCGACCGAGTAGCCGAAGATGCGGCCGAGCATCTCGATCACGTACTGGTAGGTGTGGTCGTCGTCGTTGAGCAGGACGACGTGGTAGGGCGGGAGGAGCTTGACCTGTTCGTCCGTGACGACATCGGGCTTGACGACGGGCGCGGCCGGCATGGGAGGAGGATAGCACGCCGGGGGACCGGGCTAACGTGGCCGCTGAGTCGAACTACTTCTTCGGATTCAGCTTCGGCGTGTACTCGTGGTCGCGGAGGTTCTCGACGACGCCCGACTCGATCGCGTCGTCGCCCTTGAGCGCCCTCGCCATCGGGAGGCTCGATTCCTGGAGGATGCCGACCACGGTCTCGCCCGAGACAGGGCGGTCCTTCCGGAGGATGACGAACTCCGCGCCCTTGTTGTCGCCGTTTTCCGAGACGCGGACGAGCACGACGCTGCCGACGTCCCCGTCGCGCGCCGACGGTTCGAAGCCGAGCGTGTCGGTGGCCGTTTCCTTGGAGACGAGCTTGAGCTGGTCGTCGGTGACCTCGAACTTCATCCCGTCGAAGTACTTGCTCTTCGCGAGGGCGACGATCTGGGCTACGGCGTTGGGCGCCTCGTCTTCGAAGAGCTCAATGCGAAGCACCGCGTTCTTGGTCTTGAGCACGAGCACGGGGTGGGGGAGCTTGACGGGGCCGGTGCCGAGGGGGCTGTTCGCGCGGCGGTCGAGCTCCGCCTGGATGCGCGCGACGGCCTGCTTCGACTCCTCGTCGGTCTTGTCCTTGAGCGCCTTGAGCTCGTCGCGGAGCTTCTTCGTGTCGTCCGCGAGCTTCGCGGTCGCGAGGGGATGGCTGTTGAGCGTTGGAACATTGAGGGAGGCGGTCTTCGAGTTCTCGAGGAAGTCGAGGCTCTTGACGCACTGGTTCTTGCCGCGGAGGGCATCGTCGGTCAGGGGGTGGCGCTCCTTGTCGGTGCCGTACTTCTCGATGAAGTCCTCGTACGCCTTCCTGGCGTCCTCGAGCTTGTTCTCCTTGTAGTAGGCATTGGCGAGGCTGAGAACGATGAGCGGGGCGACTTCGCGGACGTCCTTGTATTTCTCCTTGAGCTCGAGGAACTCCGCCGACGAGTGGGCGGCGGAGCGCTCGCGCTCGGCGCGTCCGACCTGGGCCTTGCGGTAGAGCGCCTCGACGGTGATCAGCACCGTGACGATCACGAGGATCGTGGAGACGACGATGATCGCCTTGGCGTTCTTCTCGCCGAACTCGTTGATCTTGTCGAGCCTGGAGGGCGCCTTGACTTCGGCGTCCGCAGGCAAGTCCTTGGTCGGGTTCTTCATTTCGACTCCGCGCCGCTGCGCGACGCTTCGCTCAATGCAGCCATTTCGACTTAGTCGTCCTTCTTGCTGAACTTCACTTCAATCTTGAGCCCCTTCGCGGCGCTAGCGACTGTCACGATGGCTTTCTCTTCCTTCTTGATGAACGTCAGGACGTCGGGGTCCCCGCCGGAGGCGCTCTTGAGCTCCCACGCGTGGGCTTTCCAGGCGTCCTTGTACCACTTCACGGTGTCGTCGAGGCGGCGCTCGCCCTCGTAGGTCTGGGTGTAGGTCCGGAAGGCATCGGCCTTGTGGCCATAGCCCTTGACGTACGTGAAGCCGAGCGGTGCCGGTGCATCGTCCCAGACCTTGTCCTGCAACCCGGGCGGTTCGGGGTTCGCGCAGCCCGCGACGAACAACGAAAGAGCGAAGGCGACAGCTGTTCTCATTTCTCCCTCTCCACGGACAAAAGGCGATGACAGTCTAGTGATTCACCGGGGCTAGTCAATGCCAGCCTCGAAGAAAACACGGGAGGAATGAGAGAAACGAGGGCTGGCGCTGCTCAGGGGCGCGTTTCCTTGCCCGGCAAAATTCATACTGCTATAGTCTCGCAACTCCATGTACTTCGAGTTCGGCTCCGTCCTCATCTATCTACTCGTCGCCGCGGGATTCATCGTGGGCTCGCTGGTCGGCGGCTCCATCATTCGCCGCAGCATTCCAACCCCCGAGAAGGGATCGGTCTACGAATGCGGCGAAGAGACGATCGGCACGGCCTGGATCCAGTTCAACGCGCGGTTCTACATCATCGCGCTGATCTTCCTGATCTTCGACGTCGAGGTCGCCGTGCTCTTCCCCTGGACCACGATCTTCAAGGAGTTCGGCGCCTTGGCGCTCGCCGAGATGGCGACGTTCGTACTCATCCTCGTCGTCGGCTTCGCCTACGTCTGGGTGAAGGGCGACCTGGAATGGCTCAAGAGCATGGGCCACGTCGCGACCGGTGAGCAGCGCAGGGAGGTCCGCTGATGGGCCTCTCGTTCAAGGACGTCTACGCGCGGGTGGAGGAGCGATTCCCGGCGGCCGAGATCGTCGAGAGCCCGGGCGAGCCGTGGGTCGTCGTGCCGAAGGAGCAGCTGGTCGAGATCTCGACGTGGCTGAAGGAGACGCCGGAACTTTCGTTCGACTACCTGGCGTGCCAGGCCGGGGTGGACGACACGGCCAACTTCTGGTCGGTCTACCACCTCTACAGCGTTCCGAAGAACCACAAGGCGGTCGTGAAGGTGAAGCTTCCGCGCGAGGATGCGCCGACCTGCCCGTCGGTCTGCTCCGTGTGGGCGGGGGCAAACTGGCACGAGCGCGAGACCTACGACATGTACGGCATCGTTTATGAGGGCCATCCCGATCATCGCCGGATCCTCCTTCCGGAGGACTGGCCGGGACACCCGATGCGCAAGGACTACGACTTCCCCGACCACTACCAGGGGATCCCGCTGAAATGAGCACGCTCGCCTTCAGCTTGTCGGACTTCAGCTGGTCCCGGCTGGTGGACGTGGAGTGGTACTGGGCGGCGCTTGCGTCGTTCGTCGTCTGCGCCGTCATCATCAACCTCCTCGCGGTTTATGCGGGGCTCAACACGCTCATCGAGAGGAAGATCGCCGCCGCGATGCAGGCGCGGGTCGGTCCGTGGCAGGTCGGCCCTCACGGATGGCTCCAGTGGGCGGCCGACGCGCTCAAGCTCATGTTCAAGGAGGACATCATCCCGCTCCAGGCGGACCGGATGCTCTTCCGGCTGGCGCCGTTCGTTGTCTTTGGAGGCTCGTTCGCGTGCTGGGTGGCGCTCCCCTTCATGCCCGGCTGGTCGCCGGTGACCATGAACATCGGCATCCTCTTCGTCCTCGCCGTCTCGAGCTCCGTCGTGCTGGGCATCCTGATGGCGGGATGGGCGAGCGGATCGAAGTGGGCGCTCTTCGGGGCGATGCGGGCGGCGGCGCAGATCGTCAGCTACGAAGTTCCGGTCGGCCTCACCATCCTCGGGATGCTCCTGATCTACGGCACGCTCGACATGCAGAAGATCTCCGCCATGCAGGAGTCGGGCGGGGTCTTCGGAATCGTCACCGACACCCACCTTGGCATCTTTTCGTGGGGCGCCTTCCGCCATCTGCCGTTCACCTTCATCGCGTGCATGACGTACTACACGGGCGCGCTGGCGGAGACCAACCGCACGCCGTTCGACATCCCCGAGGCGGAGAGCGAACTCGTGGCGGGGTACCACACCGAGTACTCGGGCATGCGGTTCAGCTTCTTCTTCCTTGCCGAGTACGCGAACATGTTCGTCGTCAGCGCGATCGCGACGACGTTCTTCCTCGGCGGCTGGCTGCCCCCGTTCGGGACCTTCTTCTCGCACGTCCTGGGGATCGGCCATGGCGTCTGGATCATGCCCGAAGGGCTGGGCCGCATGTTCGAGGGGCTCTTCTGGTTCTTCGGGAAGTCGTTTGTCCTCGTGCTGCTGATGGTCTGGCTGCGCTGGACGCTCCCGCGCTACCGCGTCGACCAGCTGATGGACCTGTGCTGGAAGAAGCTGACGCCGCTGGCCTTCGTGAACCTGTTTGCCATCGGCCTGAGCGAATACAACCCGTGGATCGGACTGGGGCTGGGCGTGGTCGCGCTCGGCTTCGTCGGCGAGCTGATCCGGCGCGAGGTCATGGCGCCGGCACCCGTGGAACACCCGAAGATCGCTTGATGGGCACCGAAGAACTGCTGTTGAACGTCGTCTTCTACCTCTTCGCGATAGGGGCGGTGGTTGCCTCCATCGCGGTGGCGTTGTCGACGAACATCATCCGCTCGGCGTTCGCGCTGCTCGGCGTCCTCTTCGGCGTCGCGGCGATGTACGCCTTCATGCGTGCCGACTTCGTGGTTGCCGCGCAGATCATCATCTACGTCGGCGGCATCCTCGTGCTGATCATCTTCGCGGTGATGCTCACGCACAAGATCACCGACGTGAACGTATCGAACGAGTCGGCGCCCGGGCCGGCGGCCGTCTTCGCGGTCCTGTGCGTGCTTTTCGCGCTGTGCGTGATCATCGCGACGCGGACGTGGGACCGCTCGGCGCCCGCCGAGAGCCTCACGTCGATGGAGAAGCTCGCCGGCGACACGAAGCCGACGACCGCGATGGTGAACGTCACGCTCCTGCAGGGCGACGGCACCACCGGCGTCCTCAAGGGCGGCGAAGTGCGGTCGCCGTTCGTCGTGCTGCGGTACGAGGTGACGCAGGCGCCGTCGACCGCCGAGGCGGCGCATTTCGCGCTCGAGTGCTCCGAGCGGATCGAGAACCAGCCCGACGAGAAGAAGCGGTGGGCGCCCTGGTCGCCGGTCAAGGAGACGACCGTGGGCTTGACGAACGGCCTCGGGACAAGGGACGAGCGTCTCAGCAACCTCAAGCCGGGCCGCTACCGCTGGACGGCGTCGTTCGTGGGAGGCCAGGGCACGCTGGCGCTGGCGGGCGGCAAGCCGTGGACGATCGAAGGAACGACGTTCACCGTCGAGGCGGGGCTGACGCGGCCGCTCGGTGTCGCGCTGATGAGCCGCTACCTGCTGCCGTTCGAACTCATCTCGGTGCTCCTGCTGGCGGCGCTGGTCGGCGCGGCCTACATCGCGCGGAAAGAGGTGAAGGAGCTATGAACGTCGCCGACTTCTCCTTCACGCGCCACCCGCTCGAGAACATGCTGGTGCTGAGCGCGATCATCTTCTGCGCGGGCCTGTACACGGTCATGACGCGGAAGAACGCCGTCAGCATCCTGATGGGCGTCGAGCTGATCCTGAACGCGGCGAACATCAATTTCGTCGCCTTCTCGCAGTACCTCCCGTCGGCCGGCATCCACGGCGGGGTCTTCTCCGTCTTCGTGATCCTCCTCGCGGCCGCCGAGGCGGCGGTGGCGCTCGCGATCATCATCGGCATCTACCAGAACTTCGGCCGCGCCGACGTGGACGTCGCGGACTTGATGAAGGAATAGACATGCTTGCATTGAGCGAGGCGTCGTAAGACGCCGAGTCGAAATGGACGAGAAAACGCTGAAGATCGCGTTGTGGCTGGTGCCGCTCCTCCCGGTGGGCGGCTTCATCCTCAACCTCTTCTTCGGCCGCTTCATGCACAAGCTCGCCTCGAGCGCGCTGGCGTGCGCGACCGTCGGCGGCTCCGCCGTCATCGCGTGGCTCACGTTCTTCCACGTGAAAGCGGACGGACCGATCCAGACCGATGCGATCCAGTGGTTCTACACGGGTGACGGAAAGCAGGCGCTGACGTTCGTCGTCGATCACCTGCTTCGCGTCGATCAGCTGACCTGCGTGATGATGCTGATCGTCACGAACGTCGCGTTCCTCATCCATCTCTTTTCGGTCGGCTACATGGCCGAGGAGAAGCGCTACTCGCGCTACTTCTCGTACCTCAACCTCTTCACCGGCTTCATGCTCATGCTCGTCATGAGCGGGAACCTTCTCGGGATGTTCATCGGGTGGGAGGGCGTCGGCCTCTGCTCGTACCTGCTGATCGGCTTCTGGTTCGAGAAGGTCGAGAACGCCTCGGCGGGCATGAAGGCGTTCATCGTGAACCGCATCGGCGACCTCGCGTTCACGGTCGGCCTGCTGATGCTCTTCTGCTACATCGGGACGCTGCCGGGGGGCGCGTGGACGGTCGACCTCAAGGAGCTCGCCGGCATCTTCGCGAAGCAGGGGAGCGTGATGGATGTCGGCATCATCACCACGATCGGCATCCTCATGTTCCTCGGCGCGACCGGCAAGAGCGCGCAGATTCCGCTCTACGTCTGGCTGCCCGACGCGATGGCCGGTCCGACGCCGGTGAGCGCGCTGATCCACGCGGCGACGATGGTGACGGCGGGCGTCTACATGGTCGCCCGCATGAACTTCCTCTATTCCATGTCTCCTGGCGCGCTGACGGTGGTCGCGCTGGTCGGCGGCGCGACGGCGCTCTTCGCCGGCACGATCGGCGTGGCGCAGAACGACATCAAGAAGGTGCTCGCGTACTCGACGGTCTCCCAGCTCGGCTTCATGTTCATCGGCGTCGGCGTCGGGGCGTACTCGGCCGGCATCAGCCACCTGATGACGCACGCGTTCTTCAAGGCCTGCCTCTTCCTCGGGGCGGGCTCCGTGATCATGGGGATGCACCACCAGCAGGACATCCGGAAGATGGGGGGCCTCAGGAAGTACATGCCCATCACGTTCGTCACCTTCGCGATCGCGTCGATCGCGATCGCCGGGATCCCGCCGTTTGCCGGCTTCTGGTCGAAGGACGAGATCCTGTGGAAGGCGTGGTCGACGAAGAACCTGCTGATCCCCGGGCAGATCATCTGGCTGATGGGAGCGATCGCCGCGGCCTTCACCGCGTTCTACATGACGCGGCTCGTGGTGAAGACGTTCTACGGCGAGCTGCGGACGCCAATCGGCGGCGGCCACGATGCGCTGGCCGGCGCGCATGGACACGACGACGCGCACGGGCATGATGCCCACGACGCCCATGACGGCGGCGGCCATGACGATCACGCCGCTCCTGCGGAGCATCACGGACTCGAACATCCGCCAAAGGAGTCGCCGTGGACGATGACGCTGCCGCTGGTCGTGCTGGCGATCCTCAGCGTCGTCGGCGGATCGATCTGCACGCCTCACTGGATTCGCGGCGACTTCGAGCACTGGCTGCATGACGTCTGTCCGGACGCCGCGGTGAAGCACCACGAGCCGGGCAAGCACGAGATGTCGGCAGCGGGCCTCCAGGGCCACGGTCCGGCGGCTCCCGGCAAACCCGAGGAGCATCACGGCCCGGCGGCGATGGAGATCATCCTGATGGTCTTCTCGACCGGCGTCGCGATCGGGGCGATCGCGTTTGCGTGGATCGTCTACCGGAAGAAGGAAGGCGCGCCGGCGGAGAAGTTCGTGAGCGAACACCGCGAGCTCTACGAGCTGGTCCGCGACAAGTACCGGGTCGACGAGCTCTACGAGAACACGGTCATCGCGTTCCAGCTCGGGGCGAACGAGGCGTGCGCACGGTTCGACAACGCCGTCATCGACGGCGCGGTCAACGGCGCGGGCGAGGCGGGCGCGTCGACGTCGCTCTACACCGGCTACTTCGACAACGAGGTCGTGGACGGCGGCGTGAACGCGGTGGCGAAGGCGGCGCAGGCGGCGGGCCGCGGGACGCGCTCGATCCAGACAGGGAACATCCGCACCTATATCGCGGCCTCCGTGATCGGGGGCCTTTTCGTGATCGCGTTCTTCTGCCTGTGGATGATGTGGGTGACGCAGCAAGGCGGAAAGTAAGGGACTCGCATGGGAGAATTCTCGTTGGGCGACCTGGCAGGGAAGTACCTCCTGACCACGATGACCTTCGTGCCGCTCCTCGGCGCGCTGCTCATCATGCTGGTCCCCCGGGGCCAGAACTCGGCGATGAAGTGGATCGCCGTGATCATCTCGGCTATTCCGCTCCTGCTCTGCTGGCCGCTCTTGAAGGGGTTCGACGCGTCGATCACGCCGAAGACCGCCGATGATGCGGCGCGCTTCGTGCAGTACGGCTTCCAGTTCGTGACCAATTCCGAGTGGATCCCGCTCTTCAAGGGCTCGTCGATCCGCTACGCGGTCGGCGTCGACGGCATCTCGGTGACGATGATCGTGCTGACGGCGCTGCTCTCCTTCATCTGCATCGTCGCGTCGTGGGGCTTCGAGCACTGGCACACGTCCAAGGGGCTCAAGGGCTACCTTGCGCTCTTCCTGCTGCTCGAGACGGGCATGATGGGCGTCTTCATCTCGCTCGACTTCTTCCTCTTCTATGTCTTCTGGGAGTTGATGCTCCTTCCGATGTACTTCCTCATCGGCATCTGGGGCGGACCGCGGCGCGAGTACGCGGCGATCAAGTTCTTCCTGTACACGCTGGCCGGCTCGGTCCTCATGCTCATCGTGATGCTGGCGCTCTTCTTCGCGTCCGGGGACGTCGATCCCGCGACGCCGGGCGTCCAGCACACGTTCATGCTGCCGGAGCTGATGAAGCAGTCGAACCTATTCACGGGCACTCCGTGGCTGCTCGCCTTCATCGGCCTCTACATCGGCTTCGCGATCAAGATTCCGGCCTTCCCGTTCCACACGTGGCTGCCCGATGCGCACGTCGAGGCGCCGACGCCGATCTCGGTGATCCTCGCCGGCGTGCTGCTGAAGATGGGCACCTACGGCATCATGCGAATCTGCTATCCGATCCTGCCGGAGGCGGCGTTCCGGTTCTCGCCGGTGATGATGCTCTTCGGGTTCATCGGCATCGTCTACGGCGCCCTGTGCGCGATGGCGCAGATCCGCGGCGTGCCGCGCGTCAACCCGCAGACCGGCGAGCAGTTCATCGAGCGCGACCTGAAGAAGATGGTGGCGTACTCGTCGGTGAGCCACATGGGCTTCTGCATGATCGGCCTGGCCGCGTGCACGCCGGCCGGCATGGCGGGATGCCTGCTGCAGATGTGGAACCACGGCGTCATCACCGGCATGCTCTTCCTGATCGTCGGCGTCGTGTACGACCGCGCCCATCACCGCAACATCGACGGCTTCGGTGGCCTGTGGGACAAGATGCCGGTCTACGGCGGCATCACCGCGCTGGCGTTCATGGCATCGCTGGGCCTGCCGGGCCTCTCGGGGTTCATCGGGGAGGCGCTCTGCTTCATGGGCGCGTACCAGGCGGGGCCGAACGTCGTCGACGAGATGGGCGTGAAGGATCCGCCGGTCTTCAACCTCATCCGCTTCTCGGTCTACTACAAGCTGCTCACGGCCATCTCGGTGAGCGGCGTCGTCTTCGGCGCGGGCTACTTCCTCTGGAGCTACCAGAAGGTCTTCCTCGGCAAGCTCAACCCGAAGTACGCGGAGATCACCGACGTCAATCCGCGTGAGCAGTTCACGCTCTGGCCGCTCTTGCTGCTGGTCGTGGTGTTCGGCATCTATCCGAAGCCGCTGCTCGACCTGATCGTGCCGAGCGTGAACTATCTCGTGGGCCAGGTTGGAATGCCCTGGGTGAAATAGGGACATGGATTCAGAAGCGGTCAGACTGTCGCTGAGCTTCTTCAGCCCGGAACTGGTGCTGACGGGGATGATCCTCCTCGTCATCGTCGTCGATCTCGTCTTCAAGAAGTCGAAGGGGGCGGTCGGAATCGTGGCGCTCGTGGGCGCGCTGGCGACGCTGGCGCTCATCGTCGCGGCGTGGAAGAGCTACCCACTGGGGCTTGCCGGAGTGTCGGCGGAAGGCACCCGGCTTTTCGGCGGGGCGGTGGCGTACGACAAGTTCTCGCTCTTCTTCAAGGGGCTCTTCCTGGCGGCGACCGTGGTGATCATTCTCTTCGCGGCGCCGGTGGTCGCGAAGTGGCAGACGGGAAAGGGCGAGATCTACGCGCTCATGCTGAGCTGCACGCTCGGCATGTGCTTCATGGCGAGCGCGAACGACCTGCTGATGATGTACCTGTCGCTCGAGTTCGTCTCGATCACGAGCTACATCCTCGCGGGGTTCCTCCGGAAGAACCGCAAGAGCATCGAGGCGTCGCTCAAGTACATCCTGTACGGCGCGGCGGCGAGCGGGCTGATGATCTACGGGATGTCGTTCCTCTATGGCATCACCGGGACGCTCGACCTGCACGAGACGGGTGTGCGGCTGGCGGCGGCGAACGTGCCCGACACGATGAAGCTCGTGATCGGGACCCTGATCATGGCGGGCTTCGGCTACAAGATCGCGGCGGCGCCGTTCCACTTCTGGTGCCCCGACGTCTATGAAGGGGCGCCGACGCCGGTGACGGCGTTCTTCTCGGTCGGGCCGAAGGCGGCCGGCTTCGCCATGCTGATCCGCTTCGTGCAGGGCGTCTTCGAGGCGGACGCGGGCGGCGATAACCGCTTCCAGTGGAAGGTGATCTTCGCGCTCATGGCGGTGCTGACGCTGGTCATCGGCAACTTCGGCGCGCTGCTGCAAACCAACCTGAAGCGGCTCCTCGCCTACTCGTCGATCGGCCACGCGGGGATCATGCTGCTGGCATTCGCCGTCTTCAACGCGGGGACGTTCTCGGCGATCTCGTTCTACCTCGCCGTCTACACGATCATGAACCTCGGCGCGTTCCTCGTCGTCATCGTGCTCGAGGAGCAGTTCGGGATCGAGACGATCGAGCAGTGCCGGGGCTTGGGCTGGCGGGCGCCGGGGATTTGTTCGCTGATGGTCGTCTTCCTGCTCTCGCTCACCGGCCTGCCGCCGACGGCCGGCTTCATCGCCAAGCTGGTCGTTTTCGGCAACCTCGTCGAGTACGGGTGGAAGGACTGGCACTCTGGCATGCCGCCCCTGGCGATCTCGCTCGCCGTGATCGGCGTGCTCTTCAGCGTCGTTTCGCTCTTCTATTACGCACGGATCATCGCGGCGATGTTCCTGTCGAAGCCGCAGGAGACGGGGCCGTGGCTGCGGTCGAGTCCCGTCTCGGACGGCTTGATGTGGATTCTCGCGGGCGCGACGCTGGCCTTCGGCATCTTCCCGCAGTCGCTCAAGCACCTGGCGGATGCGGCGCTGCTGATCGTGCGGTAAACTTGCGATTCGGACTGAACCTCGCGCCGCGGTGAACGTAGAACTTCTGCTTCTGTAGAGGATGTGCGCATGATCACGCTGCTCCTGTTCATTTCGCTGCTCCAGGACAATCCGCTCGATTCCGGCAAGGCGAAGCTGAAAAAGCTCGACCTCGAGGGCGCCGCGGCCGAGTTCGCGAAGGCGGTCGAGGCCGACGGAAAGGACAAGGCGGCGCGCGCGGCACTGGCGGACGCGCTCTTCCGGCTGGGCGACTACGAGAAGGCGGAGCAGGAGTTCGGGAAGGCGATCGAGCTCGGCGCGACGGCGGAGCTCCACGCGTGGCGCGGCCTGGTGCGGCTGCGGCGCGGGCAGGCGAAGGAGGCCGAGAAGGACGTCGAGGCGGCGCTGGGGCTCGACAAGGGCTGCGTGCTGGCGCTCGTCGACCGCGCGGAGATCGAGCTCGCGGGCGGCGACTTCGCGGCCTGCGATGCGACGTTGAAGGCGGCGCTGAAGCTGGAGCCCGCGAATCCGGAGGGGCTCTACCTGCGGGCGATCATCAAGTCGGCGCAGGGAAACCCGCGCGGAAGCCTGCGCGACCTCGACAAGGCGGCGGAGGCCGACCCGCTTCATATCGACGCGCGGGTCATGCGCGCGTCGGCGAAGTCGGACTCCGGCGACGCGGAGGGCGCGCTCACGGAGATGGACGAGCTGGTGAAGATCCGTCCAACGGGCGACGGCCTCTATGCGCTGCGCGGGATGATCCGGGCGCGAGCGAAGGACACGGACGGCGCGCTCGCCGACTACACGAAGGCGATCGAGCTGAAGCCGACGGCCGAGAACTGGCTCCGGCGCGCGGGCTTCTGGCGGAGCACGGCGAAGGACCAGGAGAAGGCGGTCGCGGACTACACCGAGGCGCTCAAGCTCCAGCCGGAGAACGTGACGGCACTGACGGGCAGGGGCTACGCCTACTGCCGGGTGAAGGACTTCAAGCCGGCGGGCAAGGACATGGCCCGAGCGTACGAGCTGAAGCCCGAGGATCCGTGGGGCGCGTACAACCTCGCCTGCTTCCACGGTCTGCGGGCAAAGGAGCTCGAGGGCGAGGATCGCGACAAGGCAATCAACCGTGCGTTCCAGTGGGTCACGGAGGCGGGCAAGCGCGGCTACAAGAAACTGGCGTGCGGCTGCCACAAGTCGAACCTCGAGCACCTGAGGACGGACGGGGACCTCGAGCCGCTGCACGCGGATCCGCGGTGGAAGGACGCGTCAGCCGCTGACGAAAGCGATTAACGCGCGCTGAACCTCGGGGGGCCCCGGCGGTTCATGAGGCTGATGAACCGATCGCGGTGATCCGCTCCCATCCCTCGACGCAGGCTCCACGCCTGCGGTAGATTAGTCCCCCCCAACCACGGAGCAGATCATGCTGGACGTCAAGTTCATCGCCGAGAACGCCGACCGCGTCCGCAAGGCCATCAAGGACAAGCACGAAAAGAAGGCGGACGTCGACGTCATCCTTCAGAAGTACCAGGCCCGCAAGGAGCTCCAGCTCAAGATCGACAATGCCAACCACGAGAGCAAGAAGGTCAGCGAGGAGTTCCGCAAGCCCGGCGCCAACAAGGAGGAGCTTGGCAAGAAGGGCCAGGCGCTCAAGGAGGAGATCCGCGGTCTCGAGGCAAAGATGCGCGAGGTCGAGGCGGAACTCGAGCCGCACCTCCATTACGTCCCGAATGTGCCCCACGAGAGCGTGCCGATCGGCGACGATTCGGCGGCCAACAAGATCGAGAAGACCGTCGGCGAGCGGAAGAAGTACCCCTTCAAGCCGCAGCCTCACTGGGACATCGGCACCAAGCTCGGGATCCTCGACGAGGAGCGGGCGGCCAAGCTGAGCGGCAGCAACTTCCTCCTCTTGAAGGGCGCGGGCGCGCGGCTTGAGCGGGCGCTCATCAACTGGTTCCTCGACGTTCACACGCGCGAGCACGGCTACACCGAGATCTGGCCGCCGTTCCTCGTCACGCGCGAGAGCATGTTCGGGACCGGACAGGTGCCGAAGCTCGAGGACGACATGTACCGCCTCGACGAGCGCGACAAGCTCTTCCTGATCCCGACGGCGGAGGTGCCGGTCACGAACCTGCACCGCAAGGAGATGCTCAAGCACACCGACCTGCCGATCTGCTACTGCGCGTACACGGCGTGCTTCCGGCGCGAAGCGGGCGCGTACGGCAAGGACACCCGCGGCATGGTGCGGATCCACCAGTTCGACAAGGTGGAGCTCGTCAAGTTCACGCATCCCGAGACCAGCTGGGAGGAGCACGAGAAGCTGACGCGCAACGCGGAGACGCTGCTGGAGCGCCTCGGGCTCGAGTACCGGCGCGTGCTGCTCTGCACGGGCGACATGAGCTTCGCGAGCGCGAAGACGTGGGACCTCGAGGCCTGGGCGCCGGGCGTCGACCGCTGGCTGGAGGTCAGCAGCTGCAGCAACTTCACCGACTTCCAGGCGCGGAGGCTGGACTGCCGGTTCCGGGACAAGGACGGCAAGGTGAAGTTCGTTCACACCCTGAACGGCAGCGGGCTTGCGCTGCCGCGCATCGTCATCTGCATCCTGGAAAACTACCAGCGCGAAGACGGGAGCGTCGAAATCCCGGAGGTCTTGAGGCCCTTCATGGGGGCGGCGGAGATCCGATAGCGCGCGTCAACGCCTGCTTCTCCAAAGAGCTGGAGCAGGGGGAATCTCGCTTGACTTGCCCGCGTGCCATGGTAGTCTTGTCGCTCTTCGCCCGGCCTTCCCCGGGCGGTTTCTGGGCTTCTTTCACCGTCGGAGTCACTTGATGCCGGAACAGCCTGCGGTTCAGCCGTCGACGGAGCGCGGCGAGCGCGATGTCGTCGTCGGCGTCGTCACCAGCGCGAAGGCGACGAAGACGATCACGGTCGTGATCGACCGGTTCGTCAAGCACCCGGTCTTCGGAAAGTACATGAAGCGGGCCACGACGTGCTACGCGCATGACGAGAGGAGCGAGGCGAAGGAAGGCGACCGGGTCGAGATCATGTCCTCGCGGCCGCTCTCCAGGCTGAAGCGGTGGCGGCTGGTGCGCGTCGTCGAGAAGGGCGCGCGCGAGATCGCGCCCGCGGAGCCAAAGGCGGCCGAGAAGAAGCCCGCGGCGAAGAAGGACGCGGCACCCAAGAAGGAGTCCAAGCCGGCGAAGGCCGCGGACGCCCCGCCGAAGCCGAAGGGATAACCCATGCTCCAGATCAAGAGCCTGCTCGATGTGGCCGACAACACCGGCGCCAAGGTCGCCGGCTGCATCCAGGTGCTCGGGCAGTCGCGGCAGAAGTACGCACGGGTCGGGGACATCATCAAGGCCACCGTGAAAAAGGCGATGCCCGGCGCGGCGATCAAGCAGGGAGACGTCGTCCAGGGGGTCGTCATCCGGACGAAGGCGGTGACCCGGCGCGAGGACGGCTCGTACGTCCGCTTCGACCGCAACGCGATGGTGCTTCTCGACGTCGACGGCAACCCGAGGGGAACGCGCATCTTCGGCGCCGTGCCGCGCGAGCTGCGCGGCAAGTTCATGAAGATCATCTCTCTTGCGGCGGAAGTGGTGTAGCGATGCGGATCCGTCGGAACGACATCGTCCAGGTCATCACCGGGGACGAGTCCGGCAAGACCGGGAAGGTGATCGAGATCGTCGAAGGGCGCGCCCTCGTCGAGGGTGTGAACCGCGTGTGGAAGCACCTTCGGCGGAGCCAGCAGCATCCGCACGGCGCGCGCATCCAGAAGGAGGCGCTGATCCCTCTGCCGCGGCTGGCGCTGGTCTGCACCGCGTGCTCGAAGCCGACGAAGGTCGGCTACAAGAAGACCGACGGCGGCGAGAAGACCCGCGTCTGCAGGAAATGCAAGGCGGCGATCGGGTCATCGAACGGATAGGACTTTATGGCTAGGCTGCTTGAAAAATACCGGAAAGAAGTCGTGGCCGAGCTCAAGACGAAGCTCGGCTACACGAACGACCTCGCGGTGCCCCGTCTCGAGAAGGTCGTGATCTCCATGGGCGTCGGCAAGGCCCTGGAGAACAAGAACCGCCTCGACGCGGCCGTGAAGGACCTGGCGACGATCTCGGGCCAGCACCCCGTGCGTTGCAGGGCGCGCAAGTCGGTGGCGAACTTCAAGCTGCGCAAGGGCTCGGACATCGGCGTGAAGGTGACGCTCCGCGGTGCGCGGGCGTACGAGTTCCTCGACCGCCTGGTCTCCGTCGTCATGCCGCGCATCCGCGACTTCCGCGGCCTTTCGACGAAGGCGTTCGACGAGGCGGGGAACTACAGCCTGGGTCTTTCGGAGCAGACCGTTTTCCCGGAAATCAACCTGGACAAGGTCGAGTTCGTGCAGGGCATGAATATCACGATCGGTGTGAAGGCGCGGAAACGAGAAGACTCGATGGAGCTCCTCAAGCAACTGGGTGTTCCGTTCCGCCAGTCCTAGGAGACGCACGTGGCCAGCATTCGTTGGAAGGTCAAGCAGAAGAAGACGCCGAAATTCTCGACGCGGAAGTACAACCGCTGTTCGCTGTGCGGGCGGCGGCGCGGCTATCACCGCCGGTTCAAGATCTGCCGCCTGTGCATCCGCCTGCTGGCCAGCCGTGGCGAGATCCCAGGGCTCCGGAAGGCTTCATGGTAGGTACGGATAGTGGACGAGCGGCGCGCGAGCGCCGCGGTGGAACCGATACGAGGTAGACGATGCCGAGCAGCGACCCCGTCGGCGACATGATCGCCATGATCAAGAACGGAAACTCCCGCAAGATGCGGCGCATCGAGGTCCGCCACTCCGTGCTGAAGGAGGGCGTCGCGGCCGCCCTCAAGCGCGAGGGTTACATCGAGGACTTCAAGGTCATCCAGGATGAGAAGCGGAAGTTCATCAAGACGATGCATGTCTACCTGAAGTACGACATCGACAACCGCCAGGTGATCACGGACATCAAGCGGATCTCGAAGCCCGGGTGCCGCGTCTTCCGGCCGGTGTCGGAGTTCGGCCGCGTGCTGGACGGGCTGGGCATCCAGGTCCTGTCGACCTCGAAGGGAATCCTGAGCGACCGCGAGGCAAGGCGGCAGAAGGTCGGCGGCGAGATGATCTGCAAGGTGTGGTGAACGATGTCCAGACTGGGCAAGAAGGTCATTGAGATTCCGGCCGGCGTGAAAGTCGCGCTCAACGGGCGCACCGTCAACGTCGAAGGGCCGGCAGGGAAGAACTCGTGGACGTTCCGTCCCGAGGTCTCCGTGAAGATCGAGGAGAACAAGCGCATCACCGTGGCGCGCAGCGGCGAGACGAAGGTGATCAAGTCGCTGCACGGCACGACGCGGAGCATCATCGCGTCGCTGGTGCAGGGCGTGGCGAAGGGCTTCCAGAGGGACCTCGAGATCAACGGAGTCGGCTACAACGCGAAGATCGCGGGCGACAAGCTGACGCTGACGCTCGGGTTCTCGCATCCGATCGAGCTCAAGGTTCCGGCGGGGCTGGCCGTGACCTGTCCGGCGCCGACGCAGATCGTGGTGAAGGGCGCGGACAAGCGGCTCGTGGGCGAGTTCGCGGCGGTGATCCGCCGGTCACGCAAGGTCGAGCCGTACAACCTGAAGGGCGTGAAGTACAAGGACGAGGTCGTGCGCCGCAAGGCGGGCAAGACCTTTGTCACGGGAGCCAGCTAAGCCTCACAAGGGTATGCTTGCATTGAGCGAGCGAGCGAAAGCGAGCGAGTCGAAATGACGAGTCATCTGAGGGCGATGGAAGTCCGCAAGTGGGAGCGGCGCGTACGCCGCGGCCACCACGTCCGCAACGGCATGTTCGGCACGCCGGAGCGGCCGAGGCTGTCGATTCATCGCAGCAACAAGCACTTCCACGCGCAGATCATCGACGACTTCGCGGGGCGGACGCTTGCCGCGGCGTCGACGGAGCAGGAGGGGGTCCTGGCGGGGCTGAAGCACGGCGGGAACCGCAAGGCAGCGGAGGCGGTTGGAGCGAAGCTCGCGGAGGCGGCCAAGGCGAAGGGGATCACGAAGGTGGTCTTCGACCGCAGCTTCTACGGTTTCCACGGCCGGGTGCGGGCGTTCGCGGAAGCGGCGGCGAAGGGCGGGCTCGACTTCCTCCAGAATCCGAAGAAGAAGGGGAAGGCGCCGAAGGTGAAGGCGGAGAAGCCGGCGGCGAAGCCCGAGAAGAAGGAAAAGAAGGAAAAGCAGCCGCAGGGGCCGAAGCCTCCGAAGCCCGAAGAGAAGAAGTAGCCAGTCGCCAGTGAACAGTGGCCTGTAGGAGCAAGGACGTAGACCCATAGCGAGTAGGACCAAACAGCATGCGAAATGACCGCGCCGGTGACGGATTCGAAGAGATCGTCGTGAAGGTGAAGCGCTGCGCCAAGGTCGTGAAGGGCGGCAAGCGGTTCAGCTTCAACGCACTCGTCGTCGTGGGCAACCGCGGCGGCAAGGTCGGCTGGGGCTACGGCAAGGCGAACGAAGTTCCGTTCGCGGTGGAGAAGGGGATCCAGGAGGGCCGCAAGAACCTCGTGGAGATTCCGCTGATCAACGAGACAATCCCGCACGAGATCCGCGAGAAGTTCAGTGCGACGGAAGTCCTGCTGCGGCCGGCGTGCCGCGGAACCGGCGTCAAGGCCGGCGCCGCCGCCCGCGCCGTCCTCGAACTGGCCGGCGTGCACAACGTGCTCTCGAAGGTCTTCGGCAGCACCAATCCGATCAACGTGGTCAAGGCGACCTACGGCGCGCTGCGCAAGCTGCGCACGGTGCAGCAGTTCCGGGAGCAGCGCGGGGTCGAGGTGGTGGACCGCAAGGAAAGCGACAAGCCGAAGCCCGTCGCCGTTGCGGCGGTGAGCAAGCCGGTGGAGCCGCCGAAGGCGTAAGGACGACTTATGAACCTGAACGACGTCAAGAAAGCGGCGCCGCCGCGCAAGAAGAAGTTCCTCACCGGCCGCGGCCGCTCGAGCGGCCTTGGCAAGACCGCCGGGGTCGGCGGCAAGGGCCAGTGGGGCCGCCAGGGCACCGCGTTCCGCCCCTACTTCGAGGGCGGCCAGATGCCGCTCATCCGCCGCCTGCCCAAGCGCGGCTTCAACAACAACCAGTTCAAGACCTTCTACGAGATCGTTCCGCTGGGCGCGATCGACGCGGCCTTCAAGGAGGGCGATACCGTCGACGAGAAGGCGCTCCGCGAGAAGGGCCTCCTGCGCCGCCACGATCCCGTCAAGGTGACGTCGGACGGCAAGCTCACCAAGAAGCTGACGATCAAGGTCGACCGCCTCACGAAGCCGGCGATCGCCGCGGTTGAAAAGGCCGGCGGCAAGGCCGAGGTGCTGAACCCCGAGCCGAAGTGGAAGACGAGACAGAAGGTGGAAACGAAGCCGGCGGCCCCGGCGTCAAAGCCTGAAGGCAAGAAGGAAGCCAAGGCCGAGGGCGGCAAGAAGGAACCGAGACCCGAAGCCGGCAAGAAGGAAGCGAAGCCCGACGTGAAGCCCGAAGCCGGCAAGGACGAAACAAAGGCGTAAACCGTGCAACTCGTAGACGCGTTCCGGAACATCTTCAAGATCCCCGAGCTGCGGAAGCGCGTCTTTTTCACGCTATCGATGCTGGTGGTCTTCCGCCTCGGCTCGCACATCGCGCTGCCGGGCGTGAATGTCGACACCATCGCGCAGTTCCAGAAGGACCAGGAAGGCAGCCTGGGCAGCCTCTGGCACATGATGCAGCTCTTCTCGGGAAGCGCGCTGGCGAACCTGGCGATCTTCTCGCTGGGCATCATGCCTTACATCACCTCGTCGATCATCATGCAGCTGATGACGAAGGTGAGCCCGACCCTCGAGGCCCTCGTGAAGGAGGGGCCGGCGGGGCAGCGCAAGATCTCCCAATACACCCGGTACCTCGCGGTGCCGATCTGCATCGTGCAGGGCTATTTCGCGGTGCAATCGCTGATGCGATATCACAGCGCCGAGAACGGCCGGCCGATCCTCATCAGCACGGGATTCGGGAACACCATCGAGATGGTGATCGCGCTGACCGCGGGCGCGATGTTCATCATGTGGCTCGGCGAGCAGATCTCGGAGCACGGCCTCGGAAACGGCGCGTCGGTCCTCATCATGTCGGGCATCGTCGCCCGCCTGCCCGAGATCAGCGGGCAGCTCATCCAGAAGGCGCGCGACGGCGAAGTCCGCTGGGACGCGCTCATCATCATGCTGGCCCTCTACCTGGCGACCATCGCGGGCGTCGTCTTCGTCACCCAGGCGCAGCGACGAATCCCCGTGCAGCATGCCAAGCACTTCCGGGGGCGGCGTGTCTGGATGGGCTCGCGGAACTACCTGCCGTTGAAGGTCAACACGTCGGGCGTGATGCCGGTCATCTTCGCGTCGTCGCTGCTGGTGATCCCGCAGATGCTCGCGATGGTCCCCGGGCTGAAGTTCGTGGGCGACTTCTTCGGGCGCGGGCTCTTCATCTACACGTGCTTCTACCTGACGATGATCTTCTTCTTCTCGTACTTCTGGACCTACCTGTTCTTCCAGCCGACGGAGATGGCCAACAACCTCAAGGAGTACGGCTCCTTCATCCCGGGCCTGCGGCCCGGCGAGAACACGGCGAATTACATCAACGGCATCCTGGCGCGGATCACGCTGGCCGGCGCGTCGTTCCTGGCGCTCATCGCCCTCCTGCCGGACCTGATCTCGGTCGGCTTGAACATGGACCGCTACCTCGTGGCGTTCCTCGGCGGCACGGGCATCCTCATCGTGGTGGGTGTCGGGCTCGACATCATCACCAAGATCGAGTCCTACCTGCTGATGCACCACTACGAGGGGTTTGCGGGCCCCGGCGGGATTCGTGGACGCCGCTAAAGCGGCGCCACGGAGAGATCGAAGATCCGAGATCGGAGACCACGGAAAAGAACAGAGACTCTCTTCTCTCCGGCCTTTCCCGTCGGTACTCTCTTTCTCTCCCCTTGGTTCTTTTCTTTGGTCTTTGATCTCCGATCCATGATCTTTTCGGAGTCCGCATGAGACTGATCTTCGTAGGCCCTCCCGCTTCCGGAAAGGGCACCCAGGCCAAGCAGATTGCCGGGAAGCTCGGCGTCCCCCACATCTCGACGGGCGACATGCTCCGCGAGGCGGTGAAGGAGGGAACGCCCGTCGGGAGGAAGGCCGATACGATCATGAAATCGGGCGGGCTGGTCTCCGACGACATCGTCATCGGGATCATTGAGGAGCGCTTCGCGAAGCCCGACTGCATGAAGGGCTTCCTGCTGGACGGCTTCCCGCGCACGCTGCCGCAGGCGTCGGCGCTGGACGCGCTCACGCAGAAGATGAAGGTGCCCGTCCAGGCGGTCGTGCACATCGACGTCTCGGACGCGGCGTGCATCGAGCGGATCACGGGACGGCGCGGCTGCTCGAACACGAAGTGCGGCGCCGGCTACCACGTGAAGTTCATCCCGCCGAAGCAGGCCGGCCTCTGCGACAAGTGCGGCAGCGCGCTCGTTCAGCGGGCGGACGACACCGTCGAATCGGCGAAGAAGCGGCTGGAGAAGTACCACGCGGAGACGGCGGCGATCATCCCGTTCTACGCGACGAAAGGCGTCGTGAGGAAGGTCGCGGGCGAGGGGAAGCCGGCCGACGTGACGGGGGCGATCGAGAAGGTCCTGGCCGGGGTGAAGTAGTGGCCGGACACACGCCGAACATCAAGGACGGATTCGAGCTCGGCGTGATGCGCGAGGCGGGGAGGATCACGCACCTCTCGATGATGGAGGCCGCGAAGGCCGTGCGGCCGGGGATCTCGACCGGCGAACTCGACGACATCGCCCGCGCGCTCATGGTGAAGATGGGCGCGACGCCGACGTTCATCGGCTATCCGCCGGGGGCGAAGTACCCGTTCCAGCACACGTGCTGCATCTCGCTCAACGAGGAGATCGTGCACGGCATCCCGTCGAAGAAGCGGATCCTGAAGGAAGGCGACATCGTCTCGATCGACATCGGGGCGACGTACAAGGGATACGTGGGCGACTGCGCGATCACGGTGCCCGTGGGGCGGATCAGTGCGAAGGCGCAGAAGCTCATCGACGCGACGCGCGAGTCGCTCGATGCGGCGATGGCGGTGATGAAGCCAGGCGGGCTCGTGAGCACGATCGGACGGACCGTGCAGGGGTATGCCGAGGAGCGCGGCTTCAGCGTGGTGCGGAACTACTGCGGCCACGGCGTGGGGCGCGAGCTGCACGAGGCGCCGCAGGTTCCGAACTACTACGATCCGAAGCTCATCTCGGGGGACGTCGTCCTGAAGCCGGGGCTTGTGCTGGCCGTGGAGCCGATGCTCTGCGAGGGGACGTACGACACGCAGATTCTCAACGACCACTGGACGGTGGTGACGAAGGACCGGAAGCTCTCGGCGCACTGGGAGAACACGATTGCCATCACGAAGGACGGGTGCGAGATTCTCACGCGACCGTGAGACCTTGTTGCCGTTGTTGCCGATTCCGCATTGACACTCATTTGGCCCATCGATAGACTGCTCGGTCCCTTGTCCCGGCTCTTGGTGTCGGCCGGGCAGGGCAAGGCCCGGGGTTCCGTTCGCAAGGACTGCATGCCGAAGGAAGAGCCGATTCGCGTGGAGGCGGTCGTCAAGGAGTCGCTCCCCAACGCAACGTTCCGTGTGCAGCTCAAGAACGGGCACCTGGTCCTGGCCCACGTCTCCGGAAAGATGCGCATGAACTACATCCGCATCCTGCCGGGGGACAAGGTGACGGTGGAGATGTCGCCCTACGACCTGACCAAGGGGCGGATCATCTACCGCGAACACTAGGGCATGCTTGCATTGAGCGAAGCGCGAAGCGCGGAGTCGAAATGAAAGTCAGACCGTCGGTGCGGCGCATCTGTGAGAAGTGCCAGATCGTGAAGCGGAAGGGCAAGATCCGCGTGATCTGCGCGAATCCGAAGCACAAGCAGAGGCAGGGAAACTAGATGGCACGTATTGCGGGAGTCGAGGTTCCCAGCGACAAGCAGGCGTGGGTGTCGCTCGGGTACGTCTTCGGCATCGGAGACACGCTGGCACGGAAGATCCTGAAGGACGCGAACGTCCCCGAGACGACGCGGATCAAGGACCTGACCGAGGACCAGCTCAGCCGCATCAACTCGATCATCGACAAGGAGTACGTGGTTGAGGGCGAGCTGCGCCGCCAGGTGCACCAGAACGTCGAGCGGCTCAAGGCGATCGGCGCGTACCGCGGGACCCGGCATCGCCGCGGCCTGCCCGTGCGCGGCCAGCGGACGCGGTCGAACGCGCGCACGAGGAAGGGCCCCCGCAAGACGGTTGCCGGCAAGAAGATCGCGAAGACCGCCTAACGGCGGAGAGATCGAAGATCGACATCCGGGATCAAAGAGAAGGAACCATGGCTGACGAAAAGAAGAAGGAAGAGCCGAAGGCCGACGCGAAGGCCGCCGACGCCAAGGACGCGCCGAAGAAGGCCGTCAAGAAGATCAAGAAGCTCGTGCCCAAGGCCGTCGCGCACATCCAGGCGAGCTTCAACAACACGATCATCACGATCACCGATCTGAACGGCGACACGCTCTGCTGGGCGTCGAGCGGGACGATCGGCTACAAGGGCTCGCGCAAGTCGACGCCGTTCGCCGCGCAGAAGGCGGCGGAAAGCGCCGCCGAGAAGGCGCAGAAGTACGGGGTGCGCGAGGTCGAAGTGAAGGTGAACGGCCCCGGGGCCGGCCGCGAGGGCGCGATCCGCGCGCTCCAGATGAGCGGCCTTGACGTGAAGATGATCGAGGACGTGACGCCGCTGCCGCACAACGGCTGCCGTCCCCGCAAGAAGAGGAGAGTCTAGATGATGGCCTGCCATGAGCGGAGGCGCGCGTAAGCGCGACATAGTCGAATGGCCCGCATCCTCGGAGCCAAGTGCCGGCTTTGCCGGCGCGCCGGCATGAAGCTGTTTCTCAAGGGCACCCGCTGCGACACCGCGAAGTGCCCGATGGAGAAGGACGGGAAGCCGCCCGGCCAGCACGCGGAGAAGCGCGTGCGCCTGACCGACTTCGGGATCCACGCCCGCGAGGTGCAGCGCGCCAAGCGCATGTACGGCGTTCTCCAGCGCCAGTTCACGCGCTACTACGACGAGGCCGCCGCGAGGCCCGGCAACACGGGCGAGTTCCTCCTGCAGGAGCTCGAGCGCCGGCTCGACAACGTCATCTACCGCCTGCGGTTCGCCATCTCGCGCGACCACGCGCGGCAGCTCGTCCTCCACGGCCACATCCGCCTCAACAACAAGAAGGTCAACGTGCCGTCGGTCTCCGTCAAGGCGGGCGACAGCATCACCGTGGCGAAACGCGAGAAGAGCCAGAAGATCGTCAAGGACGCCTATGCCCTCCGCAAGGCGATGGAGCTTCCGAGCTGGCTGAAGGTCAGCGAGGAGCCGTTCACCGGCACGGTCGTCAACGTGCCGTCGGTCGGCGAGCTCCAGGTCCCCATCGACGCCCAGCTCATCGTCGAGTACATGTCCCGGTAACGGAACTCGAAGGAGAGGAACCGCATGCGCATCCGCTGGAAGGAGTTTGAGCTCCCGACGCGCGTCACGATGGACGACAAGTCCGCGACGCCGACCTATGCCAAGTTCGTCAGCGAGCCGTTCGAACGCGGCTTTGCCACGACGACCGGCAACGCCCTCCGCAGGGTGCTCTACTCCTCGATCGAGGGTGCCGCCGTCACCGCGGTCAAGGTGAAGGGCGTCCACCACGAATTCACCTCGATTAAGGGCGTCGTCGAGGACGTGACCGACATCGTCCTCAACCTCAAGCAGCTCGTCGTCCGCATCACGAGCGAGAACCCGGTCCACACGCTCAAGCTCGAGAAGTCGAAGAAGGGCCCGGTCCGCGGGAGCGACATCACCGCCGAGGCCGGCGTCGAGATCGTCAACGGCGACATGCTCATCTGCACGCTCGCCGACGACACCGACCTCTCGATGGAGATCCAGGTGCGCCGCGGCCGCCGCTACGTGACGGCCGAGGAGCACACCAAGGAGGCGGAAGTCGGCATCGTCCCCGTGGACGCCAGCTTCTCGCCCGTCCGCCGCGTGCGCTACTCGATCGAGTCGACGCGCGTCGGCAAGCTGACCGACTACGAGCGGCTCATCCTCGAGATCTGGACGAGCGGGACCGTGTCGCCGGAGGAGGCGATGGTCGAGGCGGCAAAGATCCTGCGCAAGCACCTCAATCCGTTCGTGCAGTACTTCGAGTCCGGGCGCGAGCTCCAGATCAACGAGAAGAAGGAAGAGGAGATGCGCAAGCGGGAGAAGGACGTCGACGAGCTCCGCCAGAAGCTCTCGATGTCGATCTCCGAACTCGACCTCTCCGTGCGGTCGGCCAACTGCCTGTCGGGCGAGCGGATCGAGACCATCGGCGAGCTCGTGGCGCGCAGCGAGGCGGACCTTCTCAAGGTGCGCAACTTCGGCAAGACGTCGCTGCGCGAGGTGAAGAAGAAGCTCCAGGAGATGACGCTCTCCCTGGGGATGGACGTGGAGTCCATCGTGGGCAAGAAACAGCCGACCATGGCCGAGTAGCAGCCGTAAGACCGTAGACCGTAGACCGTAGGACCGTAGGACCGTAGACCGTAGGACCGTGGGACAAGGCCATGAGACATAGACTGAAAGGCCGCAAGCTCGGACGGACGACCGCCCATCGTGAGGCGATGGAGCGGAACATCGTCACGAGCCTCTTCCTGCACGGGCGCATCATCACCACGGTCACGCGCGCCAAGGAGTTCCGCGGCATGGCGGAGCACCTGATCACGATCGCGAAGAACGCCTCCAGGCCCGAGGAGAAGGTGAACGCCCTGCGCCGCATTTTCTCCGTCGTGCAGGACCGCCAGATCGCGAAGAAGATCGTCGAGGACGTCGCGCCCCGCTTCAAGACAAGGCCGGGCGGCTACACGCGGATCATCAAGCTCGGCGGCTGCCGCTGGGACGGTGACGGGCGCGGCAACATCGCCTTCAACCGGCTCGGCGACAACGGCCTTCGGGCGTACTGGGAACTCGTCGACCGGAAGGACCCTGAGGAGGAGCAGCGGCTGGCGGGCCGCGGCAAGCTCGCCGAAGTGCCGAAGAAGAAGAAGCCGGCCGCGCCCGAGAAGAAGTAGCCGGTTTCTCGCGGAGTCGAACCATGGCCGACTGCGTTTTCTGCAAGATCGTCGCCGGCGGGATCCCCTCCCAGAAGCTCTTCGAGTCGGACAAGATCCTCTCGATTGTCGACATCAATCCCGTTGCGTTCGGCCATTCGCTCGTGATCCCGAAGGCGCACCACGCGACGTTCACCGACCTCCCGGCGGAGCTCGCCGTCGACCTCATGAAGGCGGCGCAGGAGGTTGCGGCGGCGGTTGTGAAGACGACCGGCGCCGAGGGCTTCAACCTGCTGATGAACAACGGCGCCTGCTCAGGCCAGCTGATCCCGCACGCCCACTACCACGTCATTCCGCGCAAGGCGGACGACGGCGTGAAGTTCAAGTGGGTGACCAAGAAGTACGGCGCGGGCGAGATTGAAAAGCAGGCCGAGGCCATCCGCGCAGCGCTGAAGTAGTTCGACTCGCCATCGCTTCGCGATGGCTACTTCTTCCCCAGCAGCGCGAGTGCCGCCTTCTCGTTCTCCGCGAAGCGCAGGATTTTCGAGAGGCCGAGGATGTTGAAGACATCCTGAATCTCCGGCGGCGTGCCGGCGAAGATGATGTCGCCGTTTTTCTTCATCGCGGTGTCGAGGGAGCTGATGAAGCAGCCGAAACCGGCGGAGGAGATGTACTTCGTCTGCCGGAGGTTCACGATGATCTTGTAGATGCCCTTCTTGAACAAGTCGTCGATCGCCGCCTCGACTCGCGCGAAGTTGGTCCAGTCGAGCGAGCCCTCGAGGCTGACCTGGTGGATGCCGGGGGCGAGCTCGGTGGTCTCGACCTTGATGTTCTGCATCCCGGCTTCGGGCATGGCATGAGTATAGCCCGACCCCGGAGAGCGTGAAAGCGTTAGGAGCGTGGAGCAGCTGTTCCGCAGATCGACGTAAGGCGTAGGCGAGCAAGGCGTTCTGGGGACGCATTTTCGGAACACTGGAGGCGCGTGCGTGGCGGAGAGGGTCTGTGGTGGAACGTGGACAGAGTGGGAGAGA
>Ga0247727_10000749_pt1 | contig 79352 bp, 63 predicted proteins | sample WisWelCaveWW1625_FD_202498 | JGI IMG/M metagenome (GOLD analysis project Ga0247727, IMG submission 202498) | Biofilm microbial communities from Wishing Well Cave, Virginia, United States - WW16-25 | ecosystem: Environmental > Aquatic > Deep subsurface > Groundwater > Cave microbial mat | place...
CTCAAGTGCGGCAAAGCGCTTCAACGCCTTCGTATCAGTGGTAGATATCTCTCGAACGTGTTCTCTGCTCATTTAGTGTCTCTCCATAAATATGTTGATCCGCCACTCGTGCTGAGCGGGCTAACACCGTTTTGGGCGTCTATTAAAATGTGGCCCACCGTTCCTAATACGCCATGGCTGGGCAACGTGTAAACCACGGGCACGTCCCACTTCAATTGGTCTTCGCTCGCCCACAACTTTGGATCGCCGGCGCCCAAGAGATTTCCGACGTGAAGAATCAAATACCGCGTTACTTTCTGTCGAGCAACAAAGGCTGTAATGTTCAACTCTCCTTATGATGTTGAACTCTACTTTGCCTTTGGACTTCGGCAGCTTTGATGATTTGACATGAGCAGTTGCCATACAACCTCCGTCATTTATGCCCGCGAAGATAAAAACAAATTCACTTCACAACAAGCAAAAGATCAAAACAAAAACGCCGCTTGCTCGGTATCATCGAACAAGCGGCGTTTCGGTTTCGCGCATTCTCGTAGAGCGACGGATGAAGGGCGAAGAGAGAAGGGCGCTCTTCGCCTTTGTCTCCTTGGCTCTTTATCGTTTTTGGCTCCTTATCCTCTTTGGCTCCTTATCACTTTGTCAATGTCATCCTCTTCGTCGTGATGAAGTCCCCAACTTGCAGACGATAATGATACACGCCCGAGGGCACATGGTTTCCGTCCTTGTCGCGGCCATTCCAGGTTGCAACGTGAAAGCCTGCGGGCTGTTCGCGATGGACAAGCCGGCGAACTTCCTGGCCAATCGAATTGAAGATTGCCAGCGTCACGTGCTCTGCTTGCGGCAGCGCATATCGAATCTGCGTCGAGGGGTTGAAAGGATTGGGATAGTTCTGCTCGAGGATAATCGTCTCGGGCAGGCTCGCCGCTTCAACGTCATCACTCGCGATCTTGGGCGCGCCGGAACCGGTGTAGACTTCCAGCTCGAGGACGCGATAATTGGATTTCGAATTCTGTTTCAAATAAAGCCGAACGAACTTGGCCATGGCCGGAGTAAAAGTGAAATCCTGCGTGCCGAGCGTTCCGGCGTTGTTCGTATGGACCGTCGTCCAATTCGTGCCGTCGGTGGAAACTTGAAAATCATATTGCTCGGCGAAATAGTCTTGGTGCCACTTGACTACGGCGCGGCCGATCAACACGCTCGTGATCGGGTGCAGTTCGACACGCAGCCATGAAATCGGATTGCCGGCATTCACGAAGCCGCTGCGCCAATACGTTGTCCCATTGCCGTCGACCGCCCGGCTCGTCGCGCTCGTGCTGTCCGTGCTCAACGCCGTTGTCGGTTTATTGAGCGCGAGATTCGCGCTATTGCTGAGCGTGGTCGCGTTCGCTTCGTTGGAATAAGGCGAGTTGCCGCCGCCATTGTGGCCGCGCACGCGATAAAAATATTGCGTGCTCGCGCTCAAGCCGGTGTTGGAATAGCTCGTGGCGTTCGCGCCCACCGTCGCAATCTGCGCATACGTTCCGGCGGCTCCGGTCTTGCGCTCGATCTTGAATCCGGCTTCATTGTTGGAATTATCGCTCCACGCCAAATTGATTTGCACCCCGCTCACCGCGGCCGCGCTCAAGCCGCTCGGAGCGAGCGGCGCAGTCGCTTCCGTAGTGGCGTTGGCCTCGTTGGAATAAGCGGAATTGCCGCCGGTGTTGTGGCTGCGCACGCGATAAAAATACTGCGTGGCGGAGATCAAGCCGGTGGAATCAACGAAGGTTTTCACGTTCGCGCCCACGGCCGCAATCTGCGCATACGTGCCGCCTGCGCCGGTCTTGCGTTCGATCTTGAAGCCGTTCTCGTTATTTGCGCTGTCCGCCCACGCGAGATTGATGCGTGAGCTGCTCACCGCGGTCGCCGTCAAGTTACCCGGCGCTTTCGGCTTGTTCGGCAAAGTCTTGGCGTTCGCGGCGTTGGAGTATGCGGAGTTGCCGCCAGCATTGTAAGCGCGCACGCGATAAAAATATTGCGTGTTCGCGGCCAAACCGGTGTTGGAATAGTTCGTCACGTTCGCTCCCAACACGGCAATCTCGGCATACGTTCCGGCGGAACCGGTCTTGCGTTCGAGCTTGAAGCCGGTCTCGTTATTCGCGCTATCCGCCCACGCGAGATTGATTTGACTTTTGCTGATCGTCGTCGCGGACAAGTTGCCCGGCGCTTTCGGAGTATTGATCAACGTCTTCGCATTCGCTTCGTTGGAATACGCGGAGTTGCCGCCCGCGTTGTGCGCGCGCACGCGATAGAAATATTGCGTGTTCGCGCTCAATCCAGTGTTCGAATAACTCCTCGCGTTCGGCCCGAGGCTCGCAATCTCCGCATAGGTTCCGGCCGCGCCGATCTTGCGCTCGATCTTGAAACCGTCTTCGTTGTTGGAACTATCCGCCCATGCGAGATTGATTTGACTCTTGCTGATCGCAGTCGCCGTCAATCCGCCCGGCGCATTGGGCGCATCGGGCAAAGTCACGGCGTTCGCTTCATTGGAAAAAGCGGAGTGGCCGCCGGAATTGTAAGCGCGCACGCGATAGAAATATTCCGTGAGCGCGTCCAAGCCCGTGTTCGAATAATTCGTCACGTCCGGCCCGACCGTCGCAATCTCGGCAAACACTCCTGCGGCTCCGGTTTTGCGCTCGATCTTGAAACCCTCTTCGTTGATCGCGCTATCCGCCCACGCGAGAGTGATCTGCGTATTGCTCATCGTGACGGCCGTCAAACCGCCCGGCGCTGCCGGAAGAATCGGGTGCGTCGCGGCATTGGCTTCATTGGAATAAACGGAATTGCCGCCCGCATTGTACGCGCGAACGCGATAGAAGTACTGCGTCTCCGCGCCCAAGCCGGTGTTCGAATAATTCGTCACGTTTGCGCCCACCGTCGCGATTTGAGCGTAAACGCCTCCGGCGGTCTTGCGCTCGATTTTAAAACCGGTTTCGTTGTTGGAACTATCCGCCCACGCCAAATTGATTTGCGTGCTGCTCATAGCGTTAGCCGTCAAGCCGCCCGGCGCTTTCGGCGCATTGGGCAAAGTCGTGGCATTCGCTTCATTGGAAAAAGCGGAATGGCCGCCGGCATTGTAGGCGCGCGCGCGATAAAAGTATTTTGTATTCGTGCTCAAGCCCGTGTTGGAATAGCTCGTCACGTTCGGCCCCGTCGCCGCAATCTCCGCATAGGTTCCGCCTACGCCGAGCTTGCGCTCGATCTTGAAGCCGTCTTCGTTCGCAGCATTATCTCCCCACGCAAGATCGATGCGGCTCTTGCTGATCGTCGTGGCCTTCAAGCTGTCGGGCGCGCCGGGCAAATCAGGCAGCGTCGCGGCGTTCGCTTCGTTGGAATAAGCGGAATGGTTGCCGGTATTAAAAGCGCGCACGCGATAATGATACAGCGTGCCCGCGCTCAAGCCCGTGTTGGAATAGCCCGTCACATTCGGCCCGACCGCCGCAATCTCGGCGAACCCGGTGTCTGCGTCGGCCCTGCGCTCGATCTTGAAACCATCTTCGTTGCTGGAGCTATCCGCTCAAGCGAGATCGATCTGGCTGTTGCTCATCGTCGTCGCGCTCAAACTCCCCGGCGCCGGCGGCGGATTGGGAAACGTTGTGGCATTCGCTTCGTTGGAATAAGGCGAATTGCCGCCCGTGTTGTTTGCGCGCACGCGATAGAAGTATTGCGTGAGCGGGCTTAATCCTGTATTGGAAAAATTCGTGACGTTCGCGCCCGCCGTTCCAATTTGCGCGTATGTGCCTCCGGTGGTTTTGCGCTCAATCTTAAAGCCGGTTTCATTGCCCGCATTATCCGTCCACGAAAGATTGATTTGCGTATTGCTCATGGTCGTTGCAGCCAGCGTGCTCGGCGCAGCCGGCGCATTGGGAGTCGTCGTCGCGTTCGCTTCATTCGAATAACCGGAAGCCCCGGTGCCGTTAAAAGCGCGCAAGCGATAAAAGTATTGCGTTCCGGCAGTCAAGCCCGTGTTCGAATAAGAAATCGTGTTGGCATCGAGCGTGGCAATCTCGGCAAAGACGCTGTCCCCGGCGATTTTGCGCTCGAGCGTGAAACCCAGCTCGTTGTTCGCATTATCCGTCCACGCAAGATTGATTTGCGTCTTGCTGATTGTCGTTGCCGTCAAATTGCTCGGCGTCGCGGGCGGGCTGATCAACGTCGTCGCGCTCGCCACGTTGGAATAGGAAGAATTGCCGCTCACGTTATATGCGCGCACGCGATAAGAATAAGCCGTGTTCGCGCTCAACTCCGTGCTATTGAAACTCGTCACGTTCGGGCCTACGATTGCGATTTGCGTGTACGTGACGCCCGAGCTGAGCATGCGCTCGATTTTAAAACCGTCTTCCGTGTTGGAATTATCGGTCCACGCAAGATCGATTTGGGTGTCGCTGATTGTGGTTGCCGTCAAACTGCTCGGCGCAAGCGGCGCATCGGGCAACGTCGTCGCGCTCGCTTCGTTGGAATAAGCGGAATTGCCGCCCGCATTATAAGCGCGCACCCGGCAGAAATACTCGGTGCCCGCCTCCAAGCCCGGGCTAGAATAATTCGTGACGTCCGCGCCGACGATTGCAACTTCGGTGTACTCGCCGCCCGCGCCGATCTTGATCTCGATCTTGAACCCGTCTTCGGAGCTCGAATTGTCTGTCCACGCCAGATCAATTTGCCCGTTGCTCACTGCAGTCGCCGTCAAATTGCCCGGCGCTGCGGGCGGATTCGGCAGGGTCGTGGCGTTGGCTTCATTGGAATAGGTCGAGTTGCCCCCGGCGTTGTAAGCGCGCACGCGATAATAATACTGCGTGCTCCCGGCCAAGCCCGTGCTCGAATACATTGTTGCGTTCGCGCCGGCCGAGTCTATCACACCATAAACGCCGGCCACACCGGTTTTGCGCTCGATTTTGAAGCCACTTTCGTTATCGGCATTGTCCGTCCATGCCAGGTTGATCTGGCTATTGCTCACTGCGGTTGCGCTCAATGCGCCGGGCGCGGAAGGCGGATCGGGCAGCGTCGTCGCGCCCGCTTCATTTGAAAAGGCGGAATTGCCGCCCGCGTTGTAAGCGCGCACGCGATAAAAATATTGCGTGTTCGCGTCCAAGCCCGTGCTCGAATACGTCGTGACGTTCGCGCCGAGATTGGCGATTTGCGAATAGGTTCCTCCCGCCCCGAGTTTGACTTCGACTTTGAAACCGGTCTCGTCGCCGGATTGTCGGTCCATGAAAGATCGATGCGCGTGTTGCTGATCGTGGTCGCGATCAAGTTGCTTGGAGCCGCCGGCCCGACGGGCATAGCTGCATGGGAGGGAGATACAAATAAAGCCGCCGCGAAAAGCAGAGCGACCGGCACGCAGCAAAGCGTGAAACCGGCCGGTGACGATCTTTTGACCCAGCGCTTGGCAAAAGAGGAATTGTAAAAATTCTGCATGGCTATCCTCGCAAGGTAAACAGTGAACCGGCTGTGAATAAAATGCCGAACGAAAACGGATATCGAGGAAGTCGGACTTTGCCGCTGTTATTACTTGGAGCGAAATCTAGGTTACACTTCTCCCTCCTTGCATGTCATTCAGAAGGAAACTTTTTACGTGCTGGAGATGCTGCCCAGTGCTTAAAAAGATTCCTCCTGAATGACAGTAAGAGAGGTGCGGAGTGTAACCTATTTTGTGCTCGGAGTAGTAAGTCCGACTTCGCTCGCTTTGTGTAGCAGCGATCGTTACGGCGCAGCCCTCCAGCCAGATCAAAAGCGCTCCGTGTTATAGAATTTTTTGAAAAATTTAAAGGAGAGAGAATCCATTCTCGGTGGGAGTACTCCCGGCAACATTCAACCATGAAAGCGCAAGTTGCCTGCACGGTCCCTCATACAATAACCTACGGTCGTAGGCATTCCCCGCGCCTTCATTACGAAAGGCCCATATTCATCATGCGTGCAAATCGACGACGCGGAGGTTATAGGGTTTATCGGCGCGGATTGCAGAATTTTTCCGCCGTAAAATAAAATCGCCCGGCGCTGCTTGGCTTGCAACGATGGGCGAGTCGTTCCCTAGAAATTGTAGATCGTTGATTGTGGATCGTAGATCGCGAAACCTCCATCACGATCTACGATCTACGATCCTCGATCCACGACCGTTCAATCCCTAGCCCTCCCAAGGCATATCCTCCCAATGCAGAAATTCACGCACCGCCTCCTCTGCGATGCTATAACTCTCCCCGCGACGGCTGGTGCGCTGGTAATCGACGCCGGCATCGGTGAGCAGTGACTCGGTCAATGCCAAGAGTCCTTGTGTGTCTCCGTCCATATGTTTTTCATCAGCTTCTTCAAAGATTGCACTGAGCTGCTTGGCTTTGCTATTGGACTCCGCTTTTTCATGAGCAATGTCCTGGGCATATTGCAGCATGCCGGCGACGACCACCGACAGCCGATGCGTGCGGCCGCTCGGCACGAGTCGCTTGAGCATGTCCCTCCAAACGCCATACACTTTCACGCCTACGACTTCTTGAAGCATGGCTAATGTTTCTCCTTCAAGATGTTGGGGAAAACTCGACGCGAGTGAAGTCAGGCTTACGCTCGACTCTTGTTGGGTGCATCTCAGCTTGATATAGCGCAAGTCTGACTTCACTCCCAGATTCCCGCTGACCAAACAAAGATGCTATAGTCTATCATGCTCTTCCGGCTCTACCTCAGGAACCTTCGTCAAAACCTTTTGAAATTTTTCCCAACTGCCTCGTTTGGCGCGTTCTTCCAAATAATCCTTTGTCATCCAAGCTGAAACTTGCGCTGACAAAGCAATCGCGACGAATTGATCGAGCGGCAAATTCTCCCTCATTGACAATTGTTGAACTTGCTTAAAGAGAGATTCTGGAATTTGGGCATTCAGGTTCATCATTGTATTTCTCCTACTCTTTGAAGAAATTCTTTGGGTGTCAAGATTACGATACCGAATCTTTCCGCTTGGAGCAAATCTTTTTTGTTGAATGAGATAATAAAGTCGGCCTGCGCTTCTACGGCGAGATCAATCAAAAAATCATCGTCTGGGTCGCGGGCAGTTGGCCGCCACAAATAGAAGATGCTGCGCAAATTTGCAATGGCGCAGAGACCATCCCAAAGATCGTCAATATCCTGCAAGCTTAAAGCTAATACGTCGCGCTCGCGTTTGAGCACTTCTTCATACTCAAACACAAGCGTGGTCGAAACGTTTATCTGCCAACGCTCATCTTTGAGCATGGCCAACAGCTTGTAGGATGCACCAAACTTAGAGCGCAAGCCCGAAACCAACACATTGGTGTCCACCACAATTTGAAATGGTCTCATCGTTTCTCCGCCATAAGACATAATCCAAAGCGCACTCGCAAACGCGATTCCAACATGATGCTCATCGTGGATTTTGTAGCCTGCCGCACTTGTGGGGCATTGTTTTCAGCACGAAGCTCAAACTTCAAACAGCCGCCCACCCCGTCCCGCTTCCATGCATTGTTAAGGCGACGAGGCGGGACAAGGGGCGGGGACTACGATTGGAGCGACTTCCGCAACAACGCCTCCGCTGCTTGCGGTTGGATTTTTAAGACCACCGCAACCGCACCAGGAAGGCTTGCATCCCCGCTGGCTTGCCACAAACGGGCTAAATTCCCCAACACCATTGCAACATGATGCTCATCATGGAATTCAACGAAGATTTCCAAAGCCTTCAACAAGTGCTTATGCGCTTTTGCCGCCGCTGTTCTTGCGTCAATTTTTGTAATGAATCGACATCTTTAAACTCCGCGAGGAGTGCAATGTTTATAGAAACGCGCGCCAAATAAAATCACGAAAACTCCGGAGGAGTGGCATGTCGTCGGCATAATCTAAAGAGGCTCGTCGAGATATTTTCACATGTCACTCCTACGAGTTTCAAAAACTAGAGATCATTCACGACTATAAACATTTCATCCCTAGCGGGATTAAACAAGACATTCTTTGAATCACTAATTCATTGCTTGCAACAGCCGCCCACAAGGGGCGGGGACTACGAACGGCCAACGTGTCGGTGAATAAGCTCCGATCGAAGCTTCTGGTTTTGGTTCTGGACTCGGCGATCTGCGCAATTGCAGCATCGCGGTATCTCGTTCCAGGCCGCGATGAAATCGTTTGAAGAAATCTCTAGCAGAGGTGTGATAGAAATTTTATAATTCCTAGAGTACCGTTCAGTCCAAAACTGTCAACGTGTGCTTGTCTATTCAGATGCTCTTCGCTCGATTGTGATCGCAATATTTCCCAACGCGGACCATGCCGTTATAAATGCATTGCTCGAAACGGGAAACTCGGTCTCGTCAAAATAAGGGTCATTGAGGAAAACGTGCTTGTCGTCAAACCCGTGGACGATGACGGCATGCCGGCTATCTGTTTGCTTCCAGTGAGGCAGGCTGTGCGTTCTCACGGCAACAATACATGGATGTCTTTTGGTTTCCAAATACTCCTGCAAATCCACGAAAGACCAAAAATGTATTTCAGCTTTTGCTCCCGGCAAAGCGGCATTGAGCGCAAGAATGTTGAGCGCCGGTGTGCCGCCAAATTGGTCGGTTTTAAGCAATGCACGCAGCGTCGCTTCTTCAGTGGTATTGCCGGTGAAGTCCAGCAGCATTTTCGCGCATGCCGGCAGACAACTCATATTAAGCTGCTGCTTGTGATGTGGCTTGCTGATAGAGACGCTCGGCATTCGTTTTCATTTCCTCGATAGGGGTGGAGTCTTTGAGTTTCAAATCGCCAGTCTCCGCATCGACCAAGATATGTCCCACTTGCCCGAGCGTTCCAAGATCAGGCAAAGTGTAAACAATCGGAACGTCCCACAATAGACTCTTGTTGCCAACCAACAAATCCGGATCTTTCGAGTGCAGAAGGTTCCCAACATACAGAAACAACCGTTGATCCACCTGTTGGCAAGCAACAAACGCAGTGATGTTAAGCTCCCCTTTGACTTCAACTTTGAATTGGACTTTCTTTTTGGATTTGGGAACTCTAGTGGCTTTGATTCGAACTGTTTTGGCCATAAAACCTCCGTTGGTTTTGCGCGATAAGATAACAACAAATCTTTAATCGGCAAGCTCGGAATAAAAACGCCCATCGTCGCAGTAAATCATACGCTGCAACGATGGGCGAGTTTTTCTAATTTTTTTAAACGTCGCTTCGGCTTTCGCGATACTGCTTGCCGGTTTTATTTAATCACCGCCACCTTCGTCATCACGGTCCCGCCGTTGGTTTTGAGCACGGCGAGATACACGCCGTTCAACACCGGTTTGCCGTTGCCGTTGTTGCCGTCCCAAACGAGGTCGCCGTCGTGTGGCCCGGCTTTACCTGCGGCCTCCGCAGAAGTATACTTCTGCTTCCACACCAGCTCGCCGAGCAGGGTATAAATCTCCAATGAGACGTCGGAGTCTTGTTTCAAAGTATAAATGAAGCTCGTGCCCTGCGCGAGGCTCAAGGGATTGGGATAATTATAAAACTCCTCGAACTTCGCATCGAACAACACCGCCGGGCCAGAGGAGATGTTGAAAGCATTGCCCGTGCGGCCTTCATCATCTTCCACGGCCACGAGCGAATCCGAGTCTTGATCCTTCACCAAAAAATCTGCGCTGCTTTGAAAGCCGATACTGAATGCTTTCACCGAATCCGTGTTGGTCAAGCTCGCCAGCACTTTCACGCTTTGCGGCGTTTCGAAGCCGATGGCCACCGGCGTTTCGAATTGCAAAACGACCGGGTTGCTGCGCTGCGCCGGACCGATCGCGACCGTTCCCCAAATTTGGCTGTGATCATCCGAGGCCACCAAACGCAAGCTGCGTAGAATCGTGCCCGGGGCGAGCGGCGCGCCGTCCGACGTGCTCACAAAAAGCTGCATGCGTTGCAGCAAGACATTGCTGGAATTTTCACCCGCGCCGGTGTTCTTCAATTCCAAACACAACACCGCGAGGCTGTCCTGCCCGCGCGCGGCGGACGGGCGGCGCGCGAGCTCCACTTTGCGCACTTGCAAACGCTTCTCTTCGGTCAACACCGTAGTCTGCTTTTCACGCACGTCCACGCGCGCCGCCTGCGCCGTGTTGATATCGAAAGGAAGATTTTGCAGCCGCATGGTAAAGGTCTCGCCCGGCGGGTTCTTGGATTTTTCATTGGGCGCGATGATCCACCACGAAGCGCGGCGTTGATTGCCGACCGCAGCACTGCTCTTTATGAACGTGTTTTCGCGGCTATCCAAACGATAGCCCTCGGGCAACGGCAACAAACGAATGCTGTCCGCGCCCACGAGTTGCGCTTCGCCCGCGTTCTCCAAAATCGCAGTCAGCTCGAACGGCTGGCCCACACTCACGACGCGGTCGCGCGCCGCTTCGGGATTGCTCACTTCCACAATAAACGTCAAGTCCGCGCGCTGCACGAATTGCAACGCGAGTGAATCCTGCGCCGGTCCTAACTTGAGGCCGGGGTTGCTCGCATCCGTGGCCGTGAACTCGACTTTGAAAACGGCGCGACTAATGGTTTGCACCGGCGCTTTGATGCGCCACAACGGAGATTTGCTGCTTTGCGTTTCCATGAAGCGGCGCTCCAAATCATCTTCGAGCGACTCCGGCAAGAAACCGCCGGGCGGCAATATCAATCGCGCTTTCACGGAATCCGCGCGGTTCCAAGCCAAGTCCGCCGTAATGGTGAAGACCTGCTCGGTGCTGAGCACGCCGTCCTTCGCGCCTTCCGGCTCGTGCATGCGCACGTTGCTCATCGCGATCGTGCCTTGATTGACCGTGCTCACGTTCAGCAACACCGTTTTCTTTTCGATGCTCGCCGCATCATCAGTGTTGACGTCCTTGGGAAACTGTGTCACCGTAAATGAAATCGGTTTGTTCGACGAAACCGTGTCCGGCGCCTGCACTTGCCAGGTCACTTGTCCGCGATCCGCGTTCGCTGCTATCGTCAAAACCTTTTCATACTCTTCACCTTCGGCGAGCGTGATGCCGCTGTTGCCGAGATCCAATCGAACTCGGGCTTCGCCATATGTGCCCGCGCTGCCGTTGTTGTTCAATTCCGCGAGCAGCGTGAACTTTTGCCCGAGCGACAAAATTCCGCCTGCTGCGCCGGGCGGCTCGGAGATCGCAGGTGTGAGCCGCAAGTTCGCGCGCGCTTGCACGCGCACCGGCAAGCTCATGCTATCGGCCGGCGCCGGCTGGCCGCTCGTGTCTTTGCCGTTGATCAAAACTTTTAAATTCGCAGGCGTGAGATCTTCATTGCTCGGCGCAATCACTCGCCATACCACCGAGTCGGCGCCGGCTCCCAAAGTCTTGACGCGCGTTTCCGTATCCGCCAAAACATAACCGTTCGCGGGCTTGAACTCTGCGCGCACTTCGCTGATGTTCGGACTTTTGTTGACCTTGGCCTTGAGCACGAAGCGTTGTTCCGTGGAAACCAAACTATCGGTCGCGCCCGCAGGTTCTTGAATCACGGTCTGAGTCACGGAGAGCAAGGATTCATACACATCAACGATCAACGCCGCCGTGTCTCGGAGCGCCAATGCAGGCGTGTTCGCGTTCAAATCTTTCGGCTTGTTGATCATCGCAATGAGAAACGTGTCTTGCGAGGAGAAACTGTTCGGCGCGCTCACGGTCCATTCCACCGGAACGCCTGCGGCGAAAGGCTGCGGAGCATTGTTGAAGATATTGAAGCCCGGCGGGAAAGGCGCGACGATTTGCAATCGTCCGCTGTTGTCAAATTGCGCTTGGCCGATATTGTTGACCGTCGCGCGAATCTTGAAAGTTTGGCCTTTGCTCAAATCATTGCCCGGCGGATCAGTCACGGCGCTCATTTGCAGCATTGCCGGCGTTTCGATTTTCACGCGCACCGTGGTGTCCGGCGAAGTGAACCCGATCTTCGCGGAGCTGGCCAAAGTGCGCGCGGAATCGATGTGCGCAACGAACGTTTCAAAATCGCCGTTTGCGCTCGAGCTGTTACCCGCGTCGATCACAAATCTTGCCGTCGCGCTGCTCGTGTTGGGAATCGCGCGCAGCGTGTCTTGCGCTTTAATTAAAACCGATTGCCCATTGCCCGAAACTTTTTCCAAAGACAATGCAGCCCATTCGATCTGCTCCGGACCGAAATTCTGCACGTCCACTTCAACGCCAAATTGTTGATTGAGGTTTACTGCGCCGATACCGCTGTTTTGATTCACCGCCGGGGCCAAACGCGCTTTGAAAATTTGCACGAGCGTTTTGCCTTCGACGTAAATTTTCTTCGAAGCCTGCCGCGTAAAAACGCTGGAAGGATTGTTTTGATCTTTGGCCGTGATTCTCGCGGTGATCGTCAAATCGCCGCTGTTACGACCGGTTCGTGTTACAACATAGATGAGCGTGTCGCGCTCGCCGGCACGCAACAGCAAGCCGCTGCGCCGCAAGCCCGCAGGCAGATCGATACTATAATCTCCCTGCTGAGAAACTCCGCCTAACTCCAAGGTCAAGGCCTGAGGAGGATCAAGAATCACATTGCCGGAATCTCTCGCCGCGCGTACTATGACAAACACGCGCCAATCCGCTTCTTGGTTAATAGTCACTGTATCGTTCGGTACGTCGGTTACAACTCTTACCAAGTAAAAATTCGAGGGATTTTTGATGGTGATTTTTGCCTTGTCATCACGAGCGGGATCAACCAGCGCTTTCGTTTTGGTATTCGCTGCCACGGAGGAATCAACCGTAGCCGTAAAAACTTCGCCATCGCGCAAATCATTTGCGGCCTTAATGGCAAAGACTGCAGAGTCACCTTGCGTTGCGACAATCGCCGGCGTGATCTCGGAGTTGCCGCTCGTCTCCAATCTCACCCAAGTGCCGGCAAGCTTTTCTTCACCGAGATTTTTAATCTTCACGCGCACTTCAAATTCCTGATCGACATTTACCGTGTCCACATTGAACACGTTTGCAAGATACGTAGAGTCGATCACGATACGCGCGGGCGTTTCGACGATCACGCTGGTATCGCCACCGGCCGTAGCCGTGCTCACCGTGACTCTGCGATTACTATTCGTTTCTCTCGTGTCAATCGAGCCATTGATGGTATTCACGCCCAACTCGGCGCCGGTCATGTCCACGGTGAAAACAAGGTCGCGCGTCGTCAAGCCTCTGATCGTGTTGGGAGGGTTGCCATCCAAACTTTGCGGCTTATCAATATTGTATCCCGCATTGTTCCCCAACAACAAAGTCGTTGCGGCGCTGCCGAATTGCACGTTGACATCGCTTTCACCGGTATTGATCACGCGCATGGCTACCAACCAATCCGCGGTTTGTGATTGCGTCACGCGCGATTGCGAGGGCAGTAACGCAATTTTCAACGCCGCGGGCGCTTGCACGAGAAAGCCGCCTTGTGTGCCGACGGATTGCGCTTCATAAAGCTCGCCTAAGATGGTGGTGCTCACGTAAGCAGCAACCGCAGCCGGACCTTTCTTGCTGCCGGTTTTGGTAATTTTGAAGAGCAATGAACCCGTGCTGTCCGGCTCCAATTCTACTGAACCATTGTTATTCGCAAAGGCCGTAGGCTCATCAATATTATAACTTCCATCAACGGCGCCGCCCGCTAAAATTTGCAAATCCACATTGTCGAGCCTCATGGTCGAGCCGGTGTTGTTGCGCACTTTCACCGTGATCGTCCAGGGCTTGCTCATGCTTTGTGTAACGGTGGATTGGCTGGGGATGATATTGACGATCTCCAACTCTGCAGCTTGCTTCACCCTGACGGAATCCGGCAGCAAAATATTCGGCAAGCTATACGGCACGCCGTTGTGCGTTCCTACAATGTCAATTTCAGTTGCAAAACTCCCAATGGGGAAACTCGTTGGGATGAACAGCCCTTGAAACTTCAATGTGGTGTCACCCGGCGCAACGCGCAGCACGCCGTTGGCATCGAGCTTGGCGAACAACGTATTGCCGCCCTCCCCGAGCACGCGCAAGAGCGTTTTATCGGTATCCAAAACCAGCCGCGCTTGGCCGGCATTTCTCACGCGCACATAGAATTGATATGAGCTTCCCAAGCTTGCTGTTTTGGGCGCCAGTGAACCCGCGAGATAAGTAATCCGAGGCGGGCTTTGCACGAACCAAGCATCCGTGACATTCGCGGCGGTATCGGAGATCGTCCCGTTCGCCGCTTCAGCGAGACCGTCAATAGTATAAGCGCCGCTTGCGTCTTCATCGATCAAAACCGAAAACACAACATTCAGCGTTTGAAAATTGCCGGGAACAAGGGCCGGCAGCGGCGGCGATTCGATCTTCGTGAAAAAATGATCGAGCACGGTTTGGCCGTCGGCATCTTTAAAGCGCAAATCCGCTTTCGTGAGTGAGATGGCATCTTGCCCGGCGTTTTGCACGACCATATTGACACGCACGCTGTCCCGGCCTTGCGAGGCCCCGCTTTTGTCGCGCGCAGAAACCGTATCGCGGTCCGCTTGCACGCTGAGAATACGCAGCTCATTGACGCTGATCGCGACCTGCCCGGTGGCCGAGCCGTTCGCGCCGCCTGAAACTAAAATCGTAGCCACGCCGCCTTTTTTACCGGCTTGAAATTCAAAAGTGAGTTGGCTGGCAGCGGTCGTCGCAACTTGCAAACCGCGCGTTGCAGTATCCGCATCTGCCGTGACAATTTTCCCTACGCTCGTATCATTAACCACGACCGTGAACAATTTGCCATTGCCGACGGGATTACCTTCGGAATCTTTTATGACATTGTTGGCGCCATTCGGCGTTTTGATCGTTGCCTTGGAGACGCCATCTGCCGGCAGTGCGGGAGGGTTCGGAACCGTAGTCAGTTTGACTTCGCCGCTCGGCTCGCCCGGGCGCACGGAAAACTGCGGCAAAGAGGAGCTAGTCACGGGAGAAGCATTGTCGGTTATCTTCAAGCTGCGGAGTTGATTGTTACTAATCGTCGTAAACTTGACGGACTCGGTGCGCACGCCATTCGAAAACGCCTGGCTATTAGCCGGAAGAACGTTGCCAATCGTGGCTTCAATTTTTACCGTGCCCGTAAAGCCCGTCACGGTGTTGCCATAATCATCTTGTGCCGTGAAGGTAACGGAAAACGGAATGCCCGCCACTTGGTTGCCGATGGTGGAGAAGCCGAACTTTTTTAGCTCATTGGGTGTGACATTAAAGCTGTTCGAAGAGCCGGTGCGATTATCGCCCATGGCAATGATGCGAGTATTGCTGCGTGCCTTCGTAATATGGACCAGCGGCGTTGCGATGCCGTTCACAAACGAAATAGGGTTAACGTTTGTGGGAGAAATCGTGTGCGAGCTGTCGTCTAATGTCACAGGCTTCGCAAAGCTGGTAACCGTGTTTCCGAAAGCATCCTGCGCTTTGATTTGAATTGTAAAGTTTGCCCCGGCTATTTGCGTTGTAATGTTTTGTCCGCCGTTGTTGGTGATTGAGAAATGGTGCAACTCGCCCGGCACGATGCTAAAAGCCGCGGAGGCGCCGGTATCGATCGAGGTTCCGATGAAATCTTGCGTTTCAACTTTAATTTTGAGATTGGCGCTGACCGTTGTACGATTTCTGACAATGGAAAAAATCACCCCGGTCGGTGTGTTAACCGGAACGGCTTTCCCGGATTGATCCCGAGTCAGGATCAACACGGAGTCGGAGGGCATGGAAGGTGTGAGCGCGCCATCCAAATTCAATGCGCCGGTGGCAACAAGAGCGAGCGAGAGATTGAAACCGGGAGGAAACGTCAATTTGATTTTGCCGTCGGAAGGCAGAGTATTCGCGGCGCTTGTGGTGAATGCGACCGTATAGTTCGCCAAGGCTCCGGCCGTATCTGAAGAGGCCTGCACGGTAATATTCGTGAGCACTCCGGCGTTCGCGAATGCGGAGAACAACAACGCGCTCAACCAAGCGGAGAGAATGACGCCGTAATGCCTAAAACCGTTTGCCGGTTTTGCAGCCCCTCCTCGCGCGGCGGCGAGAACGCCATTGTTACGGCAAGAATAGAAAGAAGAATGCATCGCTAGCTCGGATCCGTCAAATGATGTCGTGCGAAGGTTGAATGGAATCGCAATAGCGCGAGATGATTTAAGTTTGTAGTCACGCCTTCAGGCGCTTTCCAAAGTGTTCCTCCTCACTGCAACATGGACAAGCCGCAACCAAAAAGAATTTTGTCAGCGGATTTACGGATCAAGCGGATAAATCTGTGCCGTATCCGTTTGATCCGTTAAATCCGCTGACAGAAAAGTTTTTGATTTTATAGAAAAAATTTGAATTCGCTTTTAAAGCCTGAAGAATATACTACTCGCTCTTTTTCGCGGCCATGAACGCGATGCTCTGTTTGGCAAGCGTTGTCCATGCGCTCCGCGCCGAAAGCCGCACTTGCATGGCGACCGCCCTGCTGCTTTCCAAATTTTTCGGATTGACGATCGCGCCCAAGCGCAAGCGGACGAGTGTGCCGGAGGCAACACTCTGCCCCAAGCCGGAACGCTGCACCACGACTTTTTGTTTATCGCGTTTTAATGTGAAGCCGCCTTTCATATCCGGCGAGCCGGCGATCTGCAATTGCGCCAAATCGAACTCCGCCGGAAACTCGAAACTAAATTCCGCCTCCGGCGGCAACGTTTCTTTCGTGGTGAATGCGATCTCATACACCGAAGGTTTGCCAGGCTCCGCATACAAAGCTTGTATGCGCAGATCGTCTTTTGCAGACGATTGCGCTTGCGCAATGCTCGCCCAACAAAAAGTAACCCCTACTACTGCGCTGAAAATTTTTTGATAGAACTGCTTTCCACTCGACATAAGCTTCACTCACTTCAAAAAAATTGCCGAAGGTGATGAACGAATTTTATTTCTTGCGCTTTCGACTTCGAGTTTGCAAGTCAATTACGAGGCGGAGCGGGCCGTGCTTCAGATTAGTACAGACGGTCTTTTTGAAATGCGAAAACACGCCCGTTGCCACGCTGCAAGTTTTGCCAGTGTTCACACACATGGCTTGCGGCCTTGCGCTGATTTTATAAGCTTTCCCACGTCGCGTTTGTCGCATGTGCGCAACGCTCAACGGTTTTCAAAAACATTTGCTGCTCAAATGCACACGTCGTTCGCAAACGGCTTCGACATGGAATGCGAGGCATACTTGAAAAATACAAAGTTCATACCAGTGGGGATGGAGTCGGGAGGGCTATACTGCTTGAGGGTTACTACTTCGAGCGAAATATAGGTTACACTTCCCTTCTCGCCTGTCATTCAGGAGGAACCTTTTTACTCGCTGGAGATGCTGTCGAGCGCTTAAAAAGATTCCTTCTGAATGACAGCATCAGAGGTACGAAGTGTAACCTAATTTGTGCTCCGAGTAGTAATTGGTACTGCGCACCTTAACCAAAAAAAGTGTAAGCGGATTTAACGGATGAAACGGATACTAAGCAGGTTTATCCGCATGATCCGTTAAATCCGCTTACAGAAATTTTTTGCTTTTAGGGAGGAGATAAAACGGAGAGAAAAACATGTCAAAATCGAGAGGGCTTTCCGGATCAATGATACAACGCAAGGAGCTACAACAAACTTTACCACAAAGGCACAAAGCCCGCAAAGAAAACTTAATTTTTTCTTTATGGGCTTTGTGCCTTTGTGGTGTAAAAAATTGTGATCGTGTCAGGCTTTTCTTTTACTACTTCACATGCTACTCCATCATCTTCAAAAACTCGTCTTCCGTAAGAACGGCTACGCCCAATTCTCGGGCCTTGTCCAACTTCGCGCCCGCGCCCGGGCCGGCGACAACGTAATTCGTTTTCTTGCTCACCGAGCCGGAAGCGCGGCCGCCGCGTTCTTCCACCATGCGCTCGGCATCGTCGCGCGCAAATTTTTCCAGCGCACCTGTGAACACAAAAATTTGGCCCGCGAACTTTTGATCCGCAGCTTTCGGTTTAACGGCCTCGCGAATCTTCACGCCGCCTTTGAGCAGCTTTTGAATCGTGGCGAGATTTTTTTTCTCTTGAAAGAAACTCGAAACGCTCTCCGCCACTTGCGGGCCGACTTCGTGAATTTGTTGCAAACGTTCCGCTTCGGCCTTCTGCAAATTTTCCAAAGAACCAAATTCTTTTGCGAGCACGCGCGACATGTGCTCGCCGACATGCCGAATGCCGAGCGCATAGATGAAGCGATCGAGCGTCACTTCACGGCTCTTGGCGATCGCGTCGATGATATTCTGCGCCGACTTTTCCGCCATGCGCTCGAGTTCCGCGAGCTTTTCCTTTTTGAGAAAATACAAATCAGCGTAGCTTTTCACAAGCTCTTTATCCACCATTTGGTCGATCAACTTCTCGCCGAGGCCGTCGATGTTCATTGCGAGCTTCGAAGCGAAGTGGCGAATGCCTTCTTTCAACTGCGCGGGACAATCGATGTTCTGGCAACGGTGCGCGACCTCGCCTTCCAGCCGCACCACGGGCTCGCCGCACACCGGACACTTCTTTGGAAAACGAAATTTCTTTTCTTTGCCCGTGCGCTTCGACTCGATCACTTTCACGACTTCGGGAATCACGTCGCCCGCGCGCTGGATGATCACCCAATCGCCGATCTTCACGCCGAGGCGCTCGATCTCGTCTTCATTGTGCAGCGTCGCGCGACTCACGGTCACGCCGCCGACTTTGATGGGCTGCATGATGGCCACGGGCGTAATCGTGCCCGTGCGTCCCACTTGCGCTTGAATCTCGAGAATCCGCGTGCTCTCTTGTTGTGCTTCATATTTGTACGCCACGGCCCAACGCGGACTGCGTGTGCGCATACCCGCGGCGCGTTGCTGCTCGAAGGAATTCACTTTGATCACCGAGCCGTCGATCTCATATGGCAAGCTCGGCCGCAATTGGCCGATGTGGCGATAGTGCTCGAGCACTTCTACCACGCCGCGACAAAGCTTAGGCAATGGATTCACTTTGAAGCCCCATTGCTTGAAAGTTTGCAACGCCTCCCATTGCGATTTGAATTCATAGCCCACGACTTGCCCGAGTCCATACACAAACATATCGAGCGGGCGTTCGGCAGTTAATTTCGGATCGAGTTGCCGCAACGAACCCGAAGCGGAGTTGCGGGGGTTGATAAAAGCCGGCTCGCCCGCTTTCACGCGCTGCTCGTTGAGCTTTTTGAATGCAGCCACGGGATAAAACACTTCGCCGCGCACTTCGAGACGTTCAGGAATTTTTATTTTGTCCTCGCGCAAACGCAAGGGAATGGATTTGATCGTCTTCAAATTCAGCGTGATGTTCTCGCCGGTGTAGCCGTCGCCGCGCGTCGAGCCGATAGTGAAGATGCCGTTTTCATAAACCAACTCGACCGCGGTGCCGTCAAGCTTCGGCTCAACCGTGTATTCAATCTCGTCGAGTTCGAGCAGCTTGCGCAAACGTTGATCGAAGTCGCGCACCTCGCCGTCGTCGAACGCATTGTCGAGCGAGACCATGGGAATCGTGTGCGTCACGGTCTCGAACTCTTCGAGCGGCGCTGCTCCGACTCTTTGAGTCGGAGAGTCCGGCGTGATCAACTCCGGAAATTTTTCTTCCAACGCTTGGAGCTTGCGAAAGAGACGATCATACTCCGCATCCGTGATTTCCGGATCGTCGAGGACATAGTAACGATACGAGTGCTGATTGAGCTGCTCGCGCAGCTTGATGATTTCGGTTTGGGGAGAAGTGGAGGGCATATATACTCAATCTTTCTGTTGCAAGAATCCGTTTTGCCGGAGGTGGTCTACAATACTCTCAACAATCCGTTGAGCAACATGCACATCCTCGTTCGCCTCTTCTGCACTGATTGAGGGGTCATAGCCATAGTCTCCCATCTGTCTGTCGCGGAACAAGCGCTCGAGCATTTTGCTGAAATCCTTTGGGAAGATTCCGGGCTTGATGAAATGTTGATTAAAGGCGGCAATCACGCCGGAATGCTTGGAGAAACTCAATTGCTTCGTCAGGAGGAGGGCTTCAATAGCATAAAAGCAGGCATAATACGCGCGAGAAGAAGCAAAGTCGTAATCAGTGGATTCGGCAAGTGTTCGCGCAGAGGCAAGCGCGCGATACGCCTTATCAATCATCGGCGCTAATTGCGTTTGCAATTGCTTCGTGTCATCCATAGATGACCTTGCCTTCTCTTCTGACATTCATGAGAAGAGGGTCGAGGGTTTTACGAAGATAGACGGCTTCCGAGATCGGAAAAATCGAAAAAACGGCATTGTGCTCGTAGAGAAGCTCTCCGGCCAATTCATCGATGGTGTCTTTAATTTCGCGATTGACTTCATCGCAGACCGCCAAACAGTCGTAGTCAGATTCGGGGTCGTCGTCGCCGCGCGCTTTAGAGCCAAACAGAATGACCTTTTTCAAACGATCACCAAGGCGTAATTTGATTTGGCTCCCGAACTGCTCGAGTATCGCATCTGTCGTGTAGTTTGTCATATTCTTTCCTCATTAGTCATTTCTTCGCGTTCATCGCAGCTTCGCAAACAGCCGCACGACAAACTCCTCGCCTTCGAGGGCAAATTCCGGCTCCGTGCCGTTATGGCTGCGCATCAAACGAATCATATTCGGAATGCCGGTGCCGAACTCTTCCATGAAGCCCAGGCGATTGAGAAACTGTGCGAGGAGAGGGTTGCGGGATTCGTGATTATAAAAGCGAATGCTTTCCAGCGTCATGGAATTTGGCAAGCGGCCCGGGCTGCGCACTTCGAGATGATTGTCAAAAAAGAACAAGCGAATCTGGCTGCCGGCAATGCTGTAGTCGCGATGTGCGACGGCATTGACGACGACCTCACGCAATACTTCCTCCGGGCAAAAGAGCCGTTCGCGGCGCACAAAGCCTTCGATTTGAGAATACACGCCGTTGTAGAGTTTGACATACTCACCGGCTTGTTGTACAAGTTGAGGCAATGTTCCGCTCAACTCCTGTGGCTTTAAACGATCCGCCGTACTGTCATCGCCAAGGAATCTTACCGCGGTAATCCGGCTTTGATGCATATGGCGCTGCGGCTCGCGACCAAAGACGAGCAATCCGGCAACGGTCAATCTTTGAGCTTCATCCACGGAGGTGATGACGCGCGTGACCTCGAGCAATTTTTCAAAAGGAATGCCGGTATCTTCAGGCGATTGACGGGAAACCCGTTCAAAATAATTTCGAAAAGCTTCTCGATCCAAATCTTGCAGCGTCGTTCCAAACACGGGCGTTTCATCGAAATGAAAAAGTCCGGCTTGCTGCAGCATACGCGCGCGTTGCTGCGGTGACGCGAGTTGCTTCGTCGCTCCCACACGCATGTAACACTGGCCGCTATTATTCTCGTAAGGCGGGCCGGTGCGCTTGTCAACACGAACGGCGATGACGGCTAATCCCTTGACTTCCACGCGCTCGATGATGGGATAAAGCGAGGGGCGACAATTATCGCGCGAGATATTGGCGAGCGCGTTCATGGTCGCGTCCGCATCAGACACGCTGACAATCTGCCCGTCATCGGTTACGCCGACCAAGAGAGTTCCGCCGGTTGTATTCGCGAGAGCTATCAGCTCGCCCGCGGTGTCACTGCGTTGCGAAATATCGCGCTTGAACTCAGCGGTTTGGCCTTCACCCGCGGCAATCATGTTGATGATGTCATGTTCAGTGAAAGGCATTGGGGGTCTCCTTCTTTTCGGCAAAAGATTGCCGCTTGCCTCAAACTCACGTTGCAAGCTTCTCCTGAATCCACAAATTGATCAACGTTTCGACTGAAACGCCGCGCAGCTTTGCCCGCTTTTCTAACAGGTTCAGTAAATCATTAGCCACGGCCACGAAGGTCGTTTGCCCCTCCGGCGCGTATTTCATTTGCACGACACGCGTCGGATAATCCGCGACACTGTGCTTATCCCAAAACTCCGAGGCTTCTTCAATCGCCATGTTCGGAGGAATCGGATCACGCTTTTTTGCCATATTGCTTACGCTCCTTGCTGTCCATATCTCGTGCGCTTATGATCAATGCGCGGTTGCCAAATTTACGAATGAAGACCGCGGTCATATAACGACCGGCATGCGTGCGGCCATACGCGGCATAAACATCTTCACCCTCCACGTTTCCTTGCTCGATGAAGCGATACTGAGGTCGGTTGGCAAAACTTCTTCCACCTCATCTTGCGTCATTCGATGTTTGGCCTCGATTTTGTCTATGATCTTTTGAAGCCATATGAGACCTTTAATCTTCATATCGTGCCGGCCCTTTTCTCGTTGTGATGCAAACTTACAAACGTCTTGGTCCAAAAGCAACTTGGCGCTCAACTAATCAGCTTTTTCTTCGCCCAAGCCTTTCACAAAAGCTTCAATCAGCGTCATGGCGCCTTTGGGCAAAGCAGCGAGAACTTTTCTCGTCGCAGTTCTTATGGTTTCCCGACCTTGGGACGTGAGCAAGCCTTCTCCCGCCTCTTTATCCAGCCAATCATTGAAACTGCTTTCGCCGCGTAAGATACGCCGCAGCTCGTCAATCAACCACCACAGCAACGTGGTTTGTGTGATGCTCCAGCCTTCTTTGTCGCTGTGCCTCACGATACCGGTTGCTTCTAGCGCAGCCAAATCCGGAGCGTAGTCGGCTAGATCGTCGAGCAATCTGATTTCCAATAAGCTGGGTTGGGCCAGCAAGTGTGGAATCTGAGTTAGTGCCACGGCCGTCATGGCAATGCGGCAAGGCTCCGTCAAAAAACGCCAGGTTTCTGCGAAGTGCCTTTCCGTCTCATGAAACAACTCAATAGCTGCGCGGTGATAGCACTCTTCTGCCCACGTACTTTTGTCTTGCAGAATATCCCACAAGATTGCCGCGGCCAATTGGGTAAGATAGGGGTGGCCGCCGGATACTACGGTTATGAATTCACGATCCCGCGGGTTGAAACGGTCGCCGGCGCGATCAAGCAGCTCAGAGACTTCAGGCTCTGCAAATGCTCCCACGGTGCGCTCAACGAAATAGTTAAAATAGGGCGAGCCTAAGATAAAATGTTTGGTGCGTTCGTCCATTTGCCCGATAGTTAGCCGGCAGGCAATCACTAGAACAAAACCTTGCGATATTGTCGCGAGATACCGTAGCATGCTATAAAAATCGGCATGGTTGAGCACGGGATGAGACAACAAACGATCAAAGTTGTCCAACATCAACATGAGCCGCGTTCCGGCGACGCCCATTTGAGTAAACAATTGATCGAGTTGGAGAGGGGCAAAATTGTTAGCACGGGCTTTCCGATAAACTTCCGATAAGGCCTCGGAAGCATGGGGCGGTCCAATCTGCAAGCGTTCTTCTAACGGCGCCAACGCTTTTTCCCAAAAGTCCCCAAACGTTTTTACCTCTTGCAGCATTTGCGTATGCAAATAACAAAACAAATCACGCTCGAATTTCTGGTTTTGCTGCGCTTTTTCATCGAGCATTTTAAGTAGCAAAGAAGTCTTTCCCATTTTGGGGTGCCCGATAATCGCAATCGACTCGCCGCCGGCTACTCGGTTTAACAATAGCCGCAACTCTTGCTTGCGGCCGATAAATTTGTCTAGTCTTGCCGGTTGGCCAATATTGAAAGGATTGTCGGGAGCTTCTTTCCGGGGCTGTTCTTTTGAGTATGCTTCTTCCTGTTTTCCTCGTGTAGCTTGTCGCTCGCCAAGAGCATTCGGTTGCTCGGGAGCGATCTCCGACGCGCGCTCATGCAATGCCGGTTCTTTTGTAGCCATGCCCTCTTGTGGGGCATTGAAAAAAATATCGCGAATAGCGGCCCACAAGAGGCCGAGGCTACGAAATATCGCTTCAGCCCAATTAGATCTTTTCTTCAAAGCAATCTGTTTTTTTGCTTCGATCAATTGAGATTGATATTCCGCAATATCGCTAGACTCCTTTAAACCGTCAAGAGCGCGTAGGAGGTGGCGCGGCGCTTCTTTGTAGTCCGCCTGCTGCCCAATAATCCACGCCAATAAGTTTGCCGCTATTTTCAGATTGCCGTGCTGAAGCGCTTCGAGTGCTTCGTTGTAGCTTTTCTCAAAAGAGATCTGCTTTTTTGCTTCTAACAATTGCGCCTGACAGTCCGCGACATCGCTATAATCCTGTACCAGAATTTCCCAAGTTCTAACCGCAGCGGCCCAATCTTTTTCTTGCTCATGCTGCTCGGCCTTTTGGCGGTTGGTGTCATATTCATGTCGGTGCTTTTGCAGGTCTGTTTTCTTGACTCCGTCTTCATCCACCGCTTCTTTGAAGGCATTACGCGCATCATCCCATCTTTTCTCACCTAGCGCAGCTTCTCCCCGTCTCTTCCAAATGCTATGACGGAGATCTTGCGCAATGGATAGCTCGGGATCAATGGTTAACACGCGCTCATAAATCTCTAACTGCTCCGGTTCCTGATCTACTCGCTTAAGTGCCAATGTGAGCAGAGTTTTAATCAAATCGGCGCGTGCTCTTTTCGGGTCAAGATCATAGGCTTTCTCCAAAATCTCTACAACTTCAACCGTGCGATCAAGTTCTGATAATACGTCGCCGAGCAACAACATCGCATTCAGATGATTGTCATTGCGTTCTAGTGCATTTCGAAGCAACCTTTCGGCCTGAGTAAGATTATTGTTCTTATATTCATCTTGGGCAAGTTGGAAATAGCGGTCGGCGATTTTGTCAATTTTATAGACCTCATCTTGTGCTCTTCGCAGAGGCCGGTTATTCGCGACCCAATGGCGCAATAATGGGATAACGACACGATAGCCGTTGTCAATCGGCTGCAAAAGCCCCCATTCCGAAAGCTTATCCGGTGCATTCTCGAGCTCTCGGATGATGAGACGAACACCGAATTGCTTTAACATTTCAGTGAGTCTTTCGGGCGTGATTACGATTTCTTTGGCCTCGGCGATTGCCGCGAGCACTACTTTTTCAGCCGGGGGCAAGCCGTCCCAAATCCAATTAAAGGCGTTTTCACCACGCCGCAAGGTATCGGCAATCGCCGCATCAACATCCGCCAGTTCGACACGAGGAGGGGTTGCGGGTATACTTTCGACGGGATACGCATTGTCCCACACCACGCTACACAGCAATTGCGTCAAGAAGGCATGCCCTTGGGTCCATTCCCAAACTTTTTCAACGGCGCCATCAGTCCACGTTAAACTGCCGTCGCGCTCGGATTGGCGAATGACGGCCTCGACATCTTTGCGCTTGAGCAAGCCAATGTGCGAATAGCGCGCGCCGCGAAACGCGTGACGCGCTTCTTGAGAGAGATCCTCCGGCCGTCGGCCAATAGCAAAATAAAACTTCACTTGCTGGATGTCGGACATCCATGTTTGCAGGTAAGGAAAGAAAGCTTGGCCCGCCTGATTTGCCGTTGTTTCTCGGCGGATGTCGAGCACGTCAAATTCTTCAAAAAGCAATACCAAACCGCCGGGGGCCGCGGCCTTCGCTGCAACAGGTACAAACACCTTGCGGAAATAGAGGCCATCTGCATCGAATTTTGCGTGCTCAGGTTCCGGCTGCCTAGTTTCCGCGGCGATGTTTACCGCCAATTCATAAAGGACTTCTTCCAACGGCTTGGAGGCTTTGTTCATGAGATCAAAAAAGATCGGCGTATACTCGCCGCTCTCGGCCAATCGCCTTTTGATTTGCAACAACACCGAGGTTTTGCCGATCCGGCGTTGACCATGCAACACAATGGCGTTCTCGCTCGGACTGCGCAGCATGTTCATAACGTCGCGGAAGATTTCCTCGCGGCCAAAAAACTTTTCCGGATCACTGATGGGCATGCCGGCGATGTAAGGATTTCGAGGTAGTGGATTCACTTTGCGCCTCGTGTATTGAAGGACATTGCGCTTTATTCGGCAAATCTCTTCACAAAAGCTTCAATCAGCGTCATGGCGCCTTTGGGCAAAGCAGCGAGCACCTTTTCCACGGCGCTATTCATGGTCTTCTGCTCTCGTTCTGGTTTCTTCAGCCATTCCTCGAAAGGAATTTTGTCCGCTCTTATTTTCGCGCGCAGCAGCTCATCAACCAGCCACCACAAGAGCGCGCCTTGGGTGATATTCCAGTCGCCGCCCTCGTGTTTGACCACACCGATTCCTTCGAGCGTATTCAAATCCGGAGCATATTTCGTCAACTCGTCGAGCAGCCCCATTTCCAGCAGCTCCGGCTGCGCCAGCACGCGCGGAAGTTGGGTGAGCGCCACCGCAGTGATGACGATGCGAAAATCATCGGACCACAATCGCCAGGTATCGGCAAAATGCCTTTCGGTTTCGCGATACAATTCCAGCGCGGTGGTGCGATAACGCAGAGCGCCTTGCAGACCTTCGGCGTACATGTCCCACAAGGTTGCTGCCGCCACTTGCGCGAGATAGGGATGGCCGCCGGATATTGCGGCAATGAATTCACGATCGTGCGCGTTAAAGCGATCACCCGCGCGCTCGAGCAGTTCGGAAATTTCCGGATCTGTAAATGCGCCCAGCGGACGCTCAACCAAATGATTGAAATAGGGCGAGCCTGAAATGATGGCGAGCAGGCGTTCGTGCATTTGTTTGATCGCCAGCCGGGTCGTGATCACCACGATCAAACTTTGCGAGGTCGTTGCCAGCTCGCGCAGCGTGCTGTAAAAATCATTATGATTGAGCGCCGGATGAATCGGGTGCGAGAGCAAGAGATCAAAATCATCCAGCATGAGCACGAGGCGCGCGCCGGCAGCCTCCAGCTTTTCGAACAGTTGCTTGAGCTCAAAAGAGGTAAAACGATTGGCTTTCGCGCGGCGATACACTTCCGACACGCTTTGTAAATGAGCCGGCTCGCGGGTCTGCAAACACTCCTCGAGCCGCGCCAACGCGCGTTCCCAAAAGCCGCTGATGGTTTCGACATTGTACAAGGTCTGCGTCTGCACATAGCAAAACAGATCACGCTCGAAACGGTGGTTTTGCCGCGCTTTTTCTTCGATGGCTTTGTAGAGCAAAGAGGTCTTGCCAATGTGAGGCTGGCCGTTGATTGCGATCGAATTGCCGCCGGCGATTTGATTCAGCAAGAAACGCAAATCCAGCCCACGCCCTAGAAATTCCTCCGGCTTCACTGCACGGCGACGGAAAGGATTGTCGGATTGTTTTGGCTCTTCGCTGCGTTCGAGGGTGAAATCGAAAATCCGGCCTTCGGGAGAGCGCATGTAAAGCGTAGGCGTGCCCCATTCGACGTTCTTGCCTTTGGCGAGTATTGTCATGCGCGCCTCCGCGAGCGCGGCTTCCACGAGATCGCCCGCGGCAAGGGCGCGATAGAAATCCTCGCTGAAGGCAATGGCAGCCTCATCCGTCATGGCGAACTGCATGGCAATGACAGCCGGGATTTGATATTGCACCAAGCTTTGCGCGAGGCCGGCAAAAGGATCGACGCGGGAAGTGCGCGCGCCTTCGCAGGCATTGAGAATGACGAGACGAAGCGAAGGATGTTGGCTCAACACTATACCCAAGTGCTCGCCGTCCACGGGATAACGCTGCCCCGTTTCATCTTCGAGCAAGAGCAAGCCTTTTTGCGCCTGGTCGTCAAACACGCCGTGACCGATGTAGTGCAAGACGTGATAATCATCCTTGCGCAAACGTCTTTGCAAGTTTATCATCGTGGCTTTGTCGAGGCGCTCGACGATCACCAATCTGCGATTGCGAAGTTCACCGAGGGCGTCGTTCAATTTTTCCCATTCCTTTTCCACGTCGAGCTGGGGCAGATCGTGCGGCTTGGCAATGACGGCGAGAATTCGCAAAGGCGGCTTCACCGTCAACGGCCGGACCGGCTGGGGCATTTCGAGATAGCGCACGATAGGTGTGCGCTGCGAAAGGCAAAGGAAGCGGTGCAGAAACGGCGGATAAAGATATTCCCACGGAATGTCGTGCAACTCCTGCCCTTCGGCCAAGCGAAGCTTCAGGCGAAGGCCGCCTTCTTCGCCGACGCTATCGAGGCTGCGGCGCAAAGCCACGCCGATTTCTTTATCAAACACGGCTTCAAACAGGCGCTTGCCGAACGCTTTGGCGGCCTGCATCTCCGGCGAGTCCGGCTGGCGCACCATGCGATGTGGCGTTCCGACTTGGGTGAGAAATTCTTCGAGCTCTTGCTCGGTGAAAGGCAGATCGAAATCAACGGCCGCCTCTCCCACGGGAGAAGCGAGCACCTTCGCGCTGTAGCGATTTCCGTTACGGTCAATCGCCAACACAAAATCTTGATAGCTGATCTTTTTGCCCATCACTACCTCCAACCTTGATTTTATTCCCTAAAACTTTAGGACACGCTTTTAAGCACGGATGCCGGCCCACGAAGTCCTAGCCAAACTTTATCAAGCTGCCGCTATTGGATTTTGGAAAGTGTGTGCGTGATCGCTTGCGCTACCACTCCAGATTCTCTTCTTTGCTTGTCGTCCAAGCAGTCTGTGACACCATTTTTCTCTCTAAGGTTTTGGGCAACGCCGGCAAGGATGAAAAGACAGAACCGCTTCGTCTCGGCATTGCTTGCGTTCCAAAACGTATCATCGCAAATCCTCTCACGCAATTTCTTGGTTTGCAGCCGGCTCAGAAACAAAGCTACGCCTCGTCTTTGATAGTCAGTTCCAGTTGGTAGGAGGGTCAGAGCTTTTTTATAAAAATCGTCATTGTATAACCCTTCTTTGCCTTTGACAAAGCTATAAAGCGATGGAGCATCGGCTAGTGTCAGCATATCCTCCATGGCTTTATTCTGATCGCCGAAAAGTAATCGTGTCGGCAACACGTTGAACGATTCTCCTGCTTTGTTGGCATCGGGAGGTCTTGCCAATTTTGAATAAGTCGCTTTCATTTCATTAGCGATCTCCGGCGCATCCTCCCAATGTTGCTGCACGCCGAGCCACATCTTGAGGTCATTGCGTATTTGACTGTTGGAGCTTTGCGCTAATCCTTTGAAAACCACCATGCAATATTCCTTGGTCTTCACGTCATTCAAAGGTGAATACTTCTTGTAAAGCGGGGAAAGTGCTTTCTGACTCTGCCGCATGCCCAGAAACTTTGCCAGACTATCACTTGCGGGCTTATTAGAAGGGCTGAGGAAATCTATGGCTTTGGAATAAAAGCTGCTTTGGAGGCGCTGGTCGAGCGTTTTTCTTTGTGCCGCAGTTGCGTGCGCAAGTGAATCATTTAAGAGGCCAGCGAATTTGGCAATATTGGAGCCCTTTCCCGCAGACAACGCCGCATTTAAGCCATCGGCGAGCTGCGCAATGCTCAAAGTGGGCGGCGCCTCTTCTTTAACTTCTTCCGTTTTCCCAGGCTCAGGAAGTTGGGAGATTGGGGAGCTCGTGCCGGAGCTGTCTGCATTCTGAGCCGTCGGCGTTGGGCGTTCACCAGGAAGAGTCAGCAAAGTTGCTATGCCTTGAGGCAAAGCAAACATGATCAATGCGATGACTATCATTGATAGGGGAATGGCACGCGCTTTCGGCAATTTTATGCGCTCGCCGGTCATCATGAGAAAAGCCTTGCCACGCTCCCAGAGTCTGTAGCGGTAAGCTAGCCATCCTGTCAGAAGCAAAGCTGCTGCGGAGATGATAAGCAGTACGAGACCGAAGTTAGCTATCAACTTGTTGTCGCTGTTGATTTCATACAAGACCAATGAAGAGACAAACAAAGGCAACCAAATAGCACTGCTCACGCCGCAAGCAATGAGAAGGTCTTTTCTCGCTTCGCCAACGGGAAGCAAGCCACGCGCCCAGGTGAATAAATTTCCCCAGAGTTCTTTGAGAGAGCGCAAAACTATCGCAAGCTGTGAGGGCCCGATTTTTTGCGAAATTTTAGTAAACACAGTTGGCGTCTGTGGCACTTTTGGCTTAACTACATCAGTTTGAGCGGTTATAGATTCTCTGATTTTGTCAATACTCTCAATCACAGCAGTCTCGTGCGCTAGGTCTTTGAAAGGCGCCAACTCGAGCCCAGGCTCCACAGCACGTTTCTGTTGAGCTAATCTATAGGGCTTAAAGTCGGTCACATCTATCTCTAGACCATAAAGCGCGCGCAGGAGATGGCGCGGCGCTTCTTTATAGTCTGCCTGCTGACCAATCACCCACGCCAATAAATTTGCTGCGATCTTCTGATTGCCGTGCTCCAACGCTTCTAGCGCTTCGTTGTAGCTTTTCTCAAACGAGACCTGCTTTTTTGCTTCTAACAATTGCGCCTGGCAGTCCGCGACGTCGTTATAATCCTGTACCAAAATTTCCCAAGTTCTAACCGCAGAGGCCCAGTCTTTTTCTTTCTCGTGTTGCTCGGCCTTTTGGCGGTTGATGTCATATTCATGCCGGTGCTTTTGCAACTCTGTTTTCCTGACGCCGTCTTCATCGGCCGCTTCTTTGAAGGCGTTGCGCGCATCGTCCCATCTTTTCTCGCCCAGCGCAGTTTCTCCCCGTCTCTTCCAAATGCCGCGACGACCGTCTTGCGCAATGGCCTGCTCGGGATCAACGTTCAAGACGCGCTCGTAGATCTTTAACTGTTCCGCTTCGCTCTCGGCGCGCTTATCCGCCATCGTGAGCAAAGCTTTGATGAGCTCGGCGCGCGCTCTTTTCGGGTTATGCTCATAGGCTTTTTGCCGAATTTCCACCGTTTCCTCGGTGCGGCCGCTCTCCGATAAGACGTCGCCGAGCAACAACATCGCATCCAGATGCTTGTCATTGCGTTCCAGCGCTTTCCCGAGCAATTTTTCCGCCTCGGAAAGATTATTGCTCTTGTATTCATCTTGCGCAAGCTGGAAATAGCGGTCCGCGATTTTATCGATTTTATAGACTTCATCTTGTGCTTTTCGCAGCGGGCGATTGTCGGCGACCCAGTGACGCAACAAGGGGACGACGACGCGATAGCCGTTGTCAATCGGCTGCAAAAGTCCCCATTCCGAAAGTTTTTCCGGCGCCAGCTCCAGCTCGCGCAGGATGAGACGAACGCCGGATTGCTTTAAAATTTCAGTGAGCCTTTCGGAGGTGATCACGATCTCTTTGGCCTCGGCAATCGCTGCCATGACGACCTTCTCCGCGGGAGGCAAGCCATCCCAAATCCAGTCAAATGCGTTTTCGCCGCGGCGCAAGGTATCGGCAATCGCGGCCTCCACCTCTGCCGGCTTAACGTGGGGCACGGTTGCGGGAACACTGTCATAGGGGTAGGCATTTTCCCATATCACGCTGCAGAGCAATTGCGTCATGAAGGAATGCCCTTGGGTCCATTCCCAAACTTTCTCAACCGCGGCCTCGGTCCACTTCAAGCTGCCCTCGCGCTCGGATTGGCGAATGACGGCCTCGGCATCTTTGCGCTTGAGCAAATTGATGTGCGAATAGCGCGCGCCGCGAAAAGCGTGACGCGCTTCTTGCGATAGTTCCTCCGGCCTGCGGCCGATGACAAAATAAAATTTTACTTGCTGGACGTCAGACATCCATGCCTGCAAGTAAGGGAAGAAGGCCTCGCCTGCCTGATTGGCCGTGGTTTCGCGGCGAATGTCGAGCACGTCAAACTCGTCAAAGAGCAACACCAAGCCTTCAGGGGCTGCGGCTTTGGCGGCAGCAAGCAAAAAAATTCTACGAAAATAGCTTCCCTCGGCATCGAACTTGTCGTGCTCCGGTTCCGGCAGCCCCGTAGCCACGGCGATGGTTTGCGCCAATTCATAGAGCACTTCTTCCAGCGGCTTGGAGGCCTTGTTCATCAGATCGAAAAAGATCGGCGTATACTCGCCCTTCTCGGCCAAGCGCCGCTCAAGCTGCTTCAGCACGGAAGTTTTGCCAATCCGGCGCTGGCCGTGCAGGACCACGGCATTCTCATTCGGATTGCGCAGCATGTTCATCACGTCGCGGAAGTTTTCGTCGCGGCCAAAAAAGTTTTCCGGATCGCTGATGGGCCTGCCCGCGGTGTAAGGGTTTTTGGGCAGGACGTGCGAGAATGCCCGTTGGTCGCCTTGCTTTTCGGAATCATGATTCTTGCTCATGAGAGATTTCCTTTGCGAATGTTCTACTGCAAATCGAGATTAGTCACGGGGTGAGTTTTCAAAGGAGGCGGTGCAATGTGCAAAACGCTTTTGATACAGGCAAGCAAGAATAAAGACGCGGCGAAACCGGCTTCTCTCACGGTTTTTTTGCAATGCTGATAACGGGAAAAAATTGTCCACCGCAGGACTTGGTTCAATTCCCGGTGCGAGGGAAGTTTCTTGCAGAATGACAAGTTGAGGAGAGTTACAAACCAACCCACAACGAGTTTAACACGAAGAAGTTTTTTCGAAACAAAATTCTTTCGCACTAGCGCTCGTCATTCGAGCGGGAAAGCCGAATCGCAACCACGACGGCGAAAAACAGAAATGCCAGCGTGCCCAACCCTTGCAACACTTCGACGAACTCGAAGCCGCCAAAAAGGTCTTTGAGCGCCTGCCAGGCTTGGAGCGCGCCAAACACGCCGCCGCCAATGGCCACCAACTTGCCTAGGTTGATTTTCTCCATGGCGCGCACGATCTGCCTTTGCTGCTCATTGATCTGCTGCTTGGTGCTGAAGATTTCGCTGCGCTGCTCCTCCGCGAGCACGAAGCTCTTGATGTGGGCCAGGATGCGTTGCAGCTCATAGCTGTTGAAAACGTAATTCTGCACGACTTCGGCTTTCGACATTTCCGCCTGTTTGCAGAGCACTAAAATTTTTTTCTCGCCTTTGATCATCAGCGGAATCGCGGTGGCAGCCTCCACAAAATAGCGCTCGTGGTCCAGCGGTGTTTCCGTTTGCGTGGACTCGGCCTTGTTTGCACCAAACGCGGATTGCATCAAGCCTGCCAACACTTCTGCTGGCGGTAGGGTTTTTTGCAAATTTCTTTCCGCTTCGTGCGTCGGCTGAAAGCTCAGGCCATCCACGGTTTCATTCAAGCTGAAATAATTCAGATCGAAGATATACGGGAGAAAATTCCACTGGACTTCCAGCGGCAGTGAAGCGTCATTGGTGAGCGCGCGAATGATGGCGGGATGTTTTTCGAGGAATCGCGCGAAGTCTTTATCCAAATTTTCTTTCATGGCGTTTTCCCCTTATTGGCCTTGCGCCCATGCCAGTATGCGATCCGTCACCAGCTCAAACGGCGCCGGCTTTTGAAAGACCTCCTTCACCTCCAACTCCTTCATCGTTTCCGGCAGCTTTTGGTCGGTGACTGCCGTCAAGACCAATACCGGCACCTCGGGCGAGGTTTTGAGATGTGGAATCTCGTTACTGCGAAGCCGTCTCAAAAAGACTTCTCCGGCTTTGCGCGGCTCAACGTTGGGCCCGAAGATTTCTCCCGGCGGCAGCATGATATCCACGACCAACAAATCATAGCGATTTTTCTGCAAGAGTTTGATGGCCTGAGCGACGTCCAGGGCCAAATCGAACGCGATCTCATGATCACGCAATTTTTCAAAATATGGCTCGACGCTCCAGTCCTCGTCGTCCACGAAGAGAATGCGCTTGGGCATTTCACACCTCCTTGGGGTTGAAGGGCAGCAAAACGTAGAAGGTCGTTTCGTAGCCGTCATAAGTTTCAATCCGTCGCGGGTCTTTTACGAAGGGCGCGCTCTTCACTAAAATTTTTCCTTTGTGGTGCTGCACGAAATCGCGCGCGATCATCAGCCCGAGCCCCGTGCCCGGAATGTAGCGCGTGCTGTCCAAAATCTCGCTGCGCGTGAAGCCTTGAAAAATACGTTCGTAATCGCTCTCCCGAATGCCCAGGCCGCGATCCATGATGGTAATCTCCACTTTTTTGCCAACCTCCCGGGCTCTGTCCCAAACCTCCCGGCTTTTGTCGTCGACCTCTCTGGCTTTATCTCCGGCTTCTCGGGCTTTGTCCCCGAACTCTCTGGCTCGGATTTCGATGTTTTGATTGAAATGCGAGTACTTCACTGCGTTGTCGATGAGATTGGTGAAAACCTGCTCCATCTGCGTTTTGTCGAAATACATCGGCTGCAGCTTTTTGACGCTGTCATAAATGATTATGCGAATGCCGCGGTTGAGCGCGGTTTCAAAAAAACGCTCGGCGCATTGCGCGATCACCTCGCCGAGCGAGCCTTTCTCTAGATTGATACCCGCCGCAGTCGAGGCGCCGATGGAGGAGAACAGCGAGTTTTGCATTTGACGTTTGGCGCGAAACGCTTCCTCTTCGACGATCTTGATCTTCTTTTTGACGAGTTCTTCTGTCTGGTATCTCTTGTCGAGATAATACTTCAAGCCACCAAGCTGCGAGATGATGATGTGCAGCGGCGAGCGAAACTCGTGGCCCACGTCCGCAAGCTTGAGTTTCAGGTTGTCAATAGTGATTTTGCTGCGATTCGCCTCGATCGCCACCGCGATTTGATTGGCAAAGCCCGAAAGAATTTCCAGGCATTCGCCTAAAAAGTATTTGTCGCCCTTGAGCAATTCCTGCTTGTCCGTGAGATCGATTTGTAACGCGCCGATGACTTTGTCTTTTACGAGTAGCGGCGTGACATACTGGGCCTTCACCTCGGCCAAACGCACCACCGCGGGATCACAACGCGGATCCGCGCTGCAATCTTCAATCACCTGGGGCGCGCCGCTGCGCACCACGGCAGCAAGAATATTTTCGCTTGCAAGCGCGACTTTGGTGTGGTCCACGAGCTTTTTCCATCCTTCGCCAACGGCATGCTGCCCAACGATCATGTGCATTTCTTCGTGTACCAGCGAGATCATGCCCTTGTTATAGCCGATCGCACGCAGATTGTCGAACACGGCGTCATAGGCTTGCTCCAAAGTTGCCATGCCCAAAAGCGCGGTAGTCGCGCGATTGAGATGATCGAGCTGTTTCTCGATGGCCTTGCGGTTCGTCAAATTCTTGCCGATGCTGATGGTTTTGCGAATGCGGTTGGTGGAGTCGCGCTCCAGTATCGAAGTGGAAAGGCTAATGGGGATGGCATGGCCGTCGCGGTGCAGAAACGAGGTTTCGAAATCCGAGATCTCACCGCGGGCTTCGTACAACGCCTTGCGCACGAGGGGCATTTGCTCGCCAAAAAGCTCGCGGGCATTCTTTCCCACCAGCGCCTCATATCCGAAAATTTCGTGCGCGGCTTGATTGGCGATCGCGATGCGCCACACCGGCTTGCCGTTTTCGCGCACGTTATCTGTCACCATGATGGGATCCGGCACGTTGGTAATGATGCTTTCGAGATACGCTTCGTTTTGGCGCTGCTTCTCGATGATGCGTCCGAGATGCGCTTCGTTCTTGCGCAACGCCTCGATCAAGCGCGAATTTTTGATGGCAATGGCCGCCTGCAACGCGAAGGTCTCCATGATCTTTTTCTCAAGCCCGGAAAATTTCTGCGGCATGCGATAATTCAAAAACATTAATCCGACAATCTCGCCTTCAACCCGCAAGACCAGCGCGGCCATGGATTGAATTTTTTCGCGCTCGTTGAACCGTTGTTTGGGCATGCCTTCATGATCGAAGCGTTTGACCTCCTGCATGATCATATCGTGCTCGATGTCCTTCTCGATATAACGCGACTCGCCGCCGGCGATGACCAACTCGGCAAACGAGCGGCCGCTGAAGACAAAGGCTTCGGTGTACTCTTCTCTCACGTACAACTCGCCTGCGAAAATGGGAGGGGGTTGCAGCTTTTTTGTTGCCTGATCATACTGAAAGAGAACAACCGGCTCGGCGCATAAAACTTCCATGGCGCTGCGCGCGATATTCTCCAAAATCACCTGAACATCTTTCGACGAGGCGAGACTTTCGGCGATGCGGTTGAAGTGATCGATGAGCTTGGCGTTTTGAATCGCCACCCCGGCCTGCGAGGCCAGCGCCTGCAAATAATCAATCTCTTGCTCAAAGAAGCGATGGGGCCGCCGGGAATAAACGTCGAGCACGGCAAAAACTTCGTTCGCAAAAAACAGCGGGAGGCACAACAGCCATTTCAGATTGGTGTGTGTGATCATTTCCGGATACAGATACTTGTTCTCGTGTGCCACATCGTCGATGAGCACGGCGTCGCGTTTGGCAACCACCTCCGCAACAATGCCCTTGCCCGCCGGAATTTTCACGCTGCCCTCTTTGAATTTTTCAAACCCCAAGCACGCTCGCAAAACAAAGCTGCCTTCCCAATCCTTTTCCCACAACGCTACGGCGCTCGTGCCGATGAACGCGGCGGCTTCTTTGACCAAGGCGCTGCAAATCTCGTCGAGATCGTGAATCGTGCGAAAAGAAGAGCCGAGCTTTTTGTAGGCTTGGTCGAGCTTTTGTTTGTGCAACGTCAAAGCGAGATGACCCGCGAGCGCTTCCAAATTTTTCAAATCGCCCTCGCGAAAGGCGGCCCTTTTGCGCGAGTCAATATTGATGATTCCGATGACGCGCTCCTGATATTTGAGCGGCACGAGCAGCTTGGAAAGAATGCGATGATCGCCGCGAATTTTATAGCGCGGATCAAGGGTCACGTCGTCCACGATTTCCGCTTTTCCCCTGCGCACTACGCAGCCGGAAATGCCCTCGTGCCAAGAACCGATGCGCAGACGGCGAACGTTATCAACTTTACGTTGGTGGGCGTAAATCGGCTCGAAGCGCAGGCGCTCGTAATCCACCAAAGCTAAAAAACCGCTGTCGCCCCCGGCGAGCGTGACGGCTTTGGGCAGCACGAACTTGATCATGGTTTCTTGCGCTTCCATCATCTGCGTTTCGCGCACGATCTCTTCGATCAAATTTCTGCGCTGCTGTTCCTGAGCTTCGCGCTTCTCGTTGTAAAGCAGCGCGAACGCGGTCCAATTCGCCAACAACGTAAGCAGATCGATTTCGTCATTGGTGAAATCGTGGAAGTGACTGCCGCTGGTATACACGTTGAGTGCGCCGAGAATCTTCCGGCGATGCCGCAAAGGAATGCAAGCTAGAGAGCACAGCTTTTCTTCCAGCGCGAAATCCGGGTAGGAATATTCAGGCTCTTCATAAATGTTGGGCACGATGTGAGCTTCACCGGTCGCCACCACCTTGCCGGTGATTCCTTGTCCCACCAAAAGATTGAAAGCCTTTTGATGTTCCAAAGAAAGGCCGCGCGCCGCGGCCATGTACAAGCGCCGCGGATTGTCCTGATCGCGCAAAATCACGGCGCAGATTTGAATGTCCATGCGCTCGACCACGTCATTCACCAGCTTCTCGAGAATCGCGCGTAGGTCGGGATTGGCGACAATAAACTCGCTGAAGGTTTTGGCGAACGCGAGACTAGAATTCGCTGAGGTTTTCATTTCACTGTTGATTAGCATGGTTGTTCCTACTGCTATTTTTCAAGCAAGGATACTGAATTCTCGGATATCGATTATGGAAGCGCTGTCAGATCTTTCCCAAAGTACCTCGAAGTGTTTAGCGTAGTATTCAAACACATCCAGGTCTCTCATTTCAAAGGCGGGAGACTCGACGCCATATCCAAAGGCGAAGTAAGGCGTGACGATGCAGTGATCATCCACGCGAAAATATCCAAAATAAGGAATCCCCCGATATTTTCTGACACGTAGTGAACCAGGAGTTCGAAAACTCCGATCATGACTTTTCGTGAAGCTCTCATAAAAAGCCTTGAGGCTGTTAACTGTTTTGTCTGTTTCTTGCCGCATTTGACCTAAATACTCTTGCAGTTTGCTGGCATCGCCACCGTGTTCGTCGCGTCCTCGTTCATCAAAGGCTGGTGCTTCCGGATCCAGAATCAAAACCCTGATATTGCATTTGTCTCGAATGATTTTTTGCTCAAAAAACTTCTGATTTTGATCGACGAAAACGGTTGCAGAGAGCGCGATAATATCAATTCGTACTTTTGCTTGCTTGAAGCTCTTCTGATAATAGCGAGCGAGTTTGCGCCCGGCTCCCAGATATTTGATGGGCGCGCGAAGCTCGCTTATTATCTCTTCTAAAACCTTTTCCTGAAAAATCAACTCAAGCAAGAAGGCCGTGAATCCAGCAGCAAATAACTCAATGCCAATACTTTTTATAGCTTCGACGTGCCACCAGTATGACGACAAGAGGTAAAGCAAGCCGCCGGAAAGGATGATGATCACATAAATGAGAACGCGAACTCGTCTTTCTTTCATGGCCTCTCTCGTTTAGTAGTGAAGGATGAGTGTCTCTGTCCTATTTATTTTCCGCATTAAACTAAGATTGTGGATATAAGCTGTGGTACATGTATTCGATTCCACGCCTATCTAAAGAAATCCACAAAATTTTTTAACGGCTCGAGGCATTGAGCTTTCGCTCGACACGGAGTCTCTATGGATATTTCGAATTCTGAACGAATCCGCTTTTCATGTCCGTCCATCCCATATGATATATCTGCTCTTCAAAACAAGATCTATGAACTCCTCCACGGCTGCCAGCTCTCCAACTTCGGCAAGCACGTGACGGAACTTGAAACCCGCCTAGCGGGATTGCTCCGCGTCAAGTATGTGCGCACGGTGCCGAACGCTACTACCGGCTTGATGATGGTTCTATCTACTTTGCCCAAAGGCTCGGAAGTGCTCGTGCCCAGCTTCACGTTTCCAGCGACGGCGCATGCGATCATGCACGTGCAGCTTCAGCCGCGTTTCGTTGAGGCCGATCTCGACACGTTCAACATCTCCGTTCAAGATGCGGCTGCGAAGATCAATGCAAAGACCTCCGCCATTCTCGGCGTTCATGTTTTTGGCAATCCATGTCATATCAACGAGCTTGAAGCTTTGGCGCGCAAACACGATCTGAAATTATTTTTCGATGCGGCTGCGGCCACGGGAGCGGAATATCATTCCAAGTTGCTCGGGGCCAATGGCGACGCCGAAGTGTTTAGCTTGAGCGGCACGAAAGTGGTTTCCGCGGGCGAAGGCGGTTTCATCACGACAAATGATGATGACTTGGCGCAACGCCTCACTTGGCTGCGCAATTATGGTTATAATGAAGACCGCAGCGATTGCCTCGCTATCGGCTTCAACGGCAAGCTCAGCAAGCTGCAAGCGCTCTTGGCTTTGAAATCGCTCGAGCACATGCCGGAAAACCTCGCATACCGGCGTAAGCTCGCGGCGCAATATCGAAATCGTTTAGAAGGAGTCGAGGGCATCACTTTTCAAACCGCGACCGTAGGCTCGTTGCCGAACTATTTTACCATAGCCTTGCAAATCGACCCAGACAAATTCGGCAGTTCTGCTTTGGAGATTCAAGCTCATCTCGATCGGCGCAACATCGAGTCGAAAAGATATTTTGCGCCGGTGCTGCACCGCACCTCAGCTTATCGCGCGTTTGCCTCCGGCGATCTGCGCAACAGCGAGCAGCTTGCCGAACGCTCTCTGTGTTTGCCCCTGCACACTCGTCTCCGCGAGGAAGAGGTCGATCTCATTTGCAACGAGTTGATTGATTTGCACGAGCTTCATCATCGCCGCAAGAGCAGCACAGCTTCGGTGCGATTGCAGCGCGGCGCGACGAATGATTGGATGCCGGCTTCATTCGAAATTCCCGCTTACGCGCCGCATGATTGGGCGACGGTCTAATGAGTTTTGATTTTCAAATGCGGTAATCTAGTTTTGATCTGCCACGGCTTGGCCGTGGCATTAGCTGTTCATCCGCGCATCAGAGCAAGCCACGACCAAGCCGTGGCTGAACATTACCGGACCTTCTCGTCAAAACTCATAAGACGCTTCCGCAGATCCGCCAACACCGCGGGCGTGTGATGAAACGCCACGGCTTCGGGCAATGCGCTCAACTCAAACCAGCGCGCATCGGCGAGTTCTTCTTGCGGCTGAACCACGCCGTGCGCCAATCGGCACAGATAATAGACGATGAGCACCGGCTCGCCTCCCGCGCCATAATGATCGGCATACGCTCCGAAGAGCGCCACAGGCTCGATCTCGATTTGTAGTTCCTCCCTCATCTCGCGTTTTAATCCCTCCTGCGGCGATTCGCCCGCTTCCAAAAAACCGCCGGGGAAATCCCAACAGAGCTTGAACGGCTCGTGTGCGCGCTGCACGAGCAAAATTTTATTCTCGCGTTGAATGATCGCGGCCACGCAACCGCGCGGATTGTTGTACCAAACAAAGCGGCATTCCGGGCAATGCGGTTTGCCCTGATAGGATTTCGGCGACGACTGCAGAGCATGCCCGCACAAGGGGCAGAAGCGATAGTCCATGAGGTTTCTCCATTGCTCTCAGTGAGATGTTTTATCGCGTTGGTTGTTGGAAAAGAACTTTTCTGGCGGCAGTCTTCTTCAAGAGTGCTCTCGAAAATATCGCGGCAGCAGCTTTAGCGAGGCAGCTTGATTTCCAGATATTCCTTCAACGCCACCGCGTTGTTGTATTTCTCCTCCTTCGCGCTAAAAAGCAAAGTCACGGCGCCTTGCTTGGCGTGATCGCGAATTTGCGCGAGCAACTCTTTTCCATCCTGCAACTCGGCAAAATAGCGTTTCTTGAATTCGAGCCATTTGGAAGGGTCGTGCGCAAACCATTTGCGCAAGCCATCGTTTGGCGCAATGTCTTTCAGCCAAAGATCGATCTGCGCAGCGTCTTTGCGAAGGCCTCGGGGCCATAGCCGATCTACGAGAATGCGGGCGCCGTCATCGGCTTCCGGCTCGGCGTAAACTCGTTTGGTCTTGATGATCATCTTCATGGGCATAAAGATAATGCTTTCGCGCGTGTTGGCAAGAATTTTCTCGCAATAGCATTTTATCTTTTGATCAACACAAGCGGGCGAGCCGGACCACAGCTTTACTAAACTTTCAAAGTTTAGTAAAGTTTTTGCTTTCTCTGCACGGAGTTCATTTGTAAAAGATTAATCATCGTCACCTCCGCCGGCGCGCCGATACGCAGCGGCGGGCCCCAATAGCCCGCGCCGTTGCTCACGTATACCCACGTGTTTTGATGACGGTGCAAGCCCGCGACGAAGGGTTGTTGCAAAGGCACGAGGAGATTCCACGGAAACATTTGGCCGCCGTGTGTGTGGCCGGAGAGTTGGAGATCAAAACCCGCGTTTGCGGCGGCGAAGATGCTGCGCGGTTGATGGGCGAGGAGAATTTTGAGATCAGCGGCGGGAGCATGGGAAATTGCAGCAGCGGGTTCGGAATGATGATGCGAGAGAATATGTCCCGCATTAAAATCCGGCACACCGGCGAGGAGTAAACGTGCGCGGCCATGTTGAATGAGGCGATGCTCGTTCATCAAAACCGTGAAGCCGAGTCGCCGCGCTTCTGCAATCCACTCGTCTGCGCCGGAATAGTATTCGTGATTGCCGGTAACGAAGAACTTGCCGTAGCGCGCGGAGAGTTTTGCTAATGGCTCCACTTCGCGTCGCAAATCATTCACGCTGCCGTCGGCGAGATCGCCCGTGAAAGCGATAATGTCCGGCGCGAGGCTTTGCACTTGTGCAACGACTTTCTCAACAAAGTCGCGTTTGATCGTCGGGCCGACGTGCAGATCGCTAATCTGCACAATACGCAAGCTCGTCAACTCTTCGGGGAGAACGTCGAAGGGAACTTCCACCTCGACGATGTTCGGGCGGCGGCGCGCAGCATATACGCCGTACAATACGATTGTGCCCGTGATCCCGAGAATGGCGAGATTCGTGTTGTGAATCAATGCGCGACGCTGCAGCACATCATCGAATAGAAACGATGAATGCGTCGCTGCAAAAACGGAAGAAGCCGTCTTTTGAATTCCCCAAATGACGAGGCCGGAAACATCGCGCAGGAGAATGAGCAGGAAAAGATAATTGAGCACGCCCATGCTCAAATAGGTGAGCCATGATATGAGCGTATTCGCGCTACGCTTTCTGCGCACGAGGCGGAGCATAAGATTCAACGGCGGCAACAGCATGAACCCGAACCATGCCGCCCACGCGAGCAACGACCACGGCGCAGCGAGATTCGCGGGTTCAATCAAACGCCAGCCGACATACGTGAAGCCGAGGGTGAGAATACTGAGGGCAACGAAAAAGAACATGAGGATATTTGCGAATTTGGATTCGAATGATGAGAGAGGAGGTGCTCCATCAAAAATGTCGCGCAGGAATCGCCCTCAGCTTGACTTATGGCAAAGCTTCTATCTCGGAGAGCTTGGAGGATTTTTCTTCTGGCCGATTATAAACGCCAGAGCGTTGCAAAAGATCGCGAATGTCATCGAGCATGCCCCCGATTTCCTCGGGATAAGCGCCAAAGTCCTCTTCGAGTCGCTTGGGATTAACATGAGCCAAGACATATTCCAAACATTGTTGATAGACTTCAAGTTCGGCTTCCGATACTTCTACGTTGAAGAGAAAAACGTCGGCGACCTTTTTTTGTTTGTTGAGCTTCATGAGTTTTTCCTCTGTTGCTTTCAAAAGAGTTTTTGCCAAAGCCCGTTCCACACTTTTCTTTCGCGAACGCGCTTTGTCGTTATAAAACTCGTGAGATGGGCCTCGGCTTCGAAGACATGTGTGCGCCCGCTCTTGCCGATATAGACCATACGGCCATCGCGTTGCAGATAGATTTCGACCGGATTCTCTTTATCTCTGAAGGCCTGCGCCGTCGGCCGGTCGTCGTCGCGATGCCGCTGTTGTCCGTGAATCGTACGTTTCTTATTGGGCACTTCAACCCCTCCCTTGTCCAGCGTATTACTAAACTAGAATAGCAATCACGCCAAACAAGCACAAGGGAATTTTGCTTTTTCTTGGCCTACTTGCTACCCGCCCTTTGCATCCCGCTAACCAAATTTTTTGCAAATTCTTCAACGCCATAAATTTTTTGAGCGCCGTTATTGCTTGCCCAAAAGAGACAATGGCGTTCTTCCTCTGCGGAATGACGGCTTGAGGGCTTGATTAAAACTCAAATCATTGCGAGACCGCGCGCCAAATCTTCGAGCAAATCTTCTTTGTCTTCGACTCCCACAGACAAACGCACGAGCCCGTCGCTCAAGCCGATGCGACGGCGTTCTTCTGCCGGAACGGAGGCGTGTGTCATCGAGGTGGGATGGCAGATCAAACTTTCCACACCGCCCAAGCTTTCCGCGAGCGTGAAGAGTTTGATGCCTTTCAAAAATTTTTTTGCCGTATCGAAGTCCGCGAGATTGAACGAGATCATGCCGCCGAAGCCGGGCTTGCCATAGGGATCGAGCTGCTGCCGCTTCGCTAAGTCATGCTGCGGATGATTCGGCAAGCCGGGATAATAAACGTGCTGCACTTTTTTACTTTCAACAAGAAAACGCGCAAGCGCGATAGCGCTCTCGTTGCTCTGCCGCATGCGCAACGGCAATGTCTTCGTCGAACGTAAAATCAGCCAGCAATCGAACGGACTCGGCACTGCGCCGACGGCGTTTTGCAAAAAGGCCAAACGTTCCGCAATCTCCGCGCGATTGGTGATGACGATGCCGCCGACCACGTCGCTATGGCCGTTGATGAATTTGGTGGTGCTGTGCAGCACGATGTCCGCGCCGAGTTCGAGCGGGCGCTGAAAGTAGGGACTGAGAAAAGTATTGTCCACCACGAGCAGCGCGCCGCGCTCTTTGCAAAACTGCGCGAGCGCTGCGAGATCGGAGAGAATCATAAGCGGATTGCTCGGCGTTTCGACGTAGAGCATTTTGGTTTCATTTCGCCACGCTTGCTCCACATTTGCAATGCTCGAGGTGTCCACTGTGCTGAACTGCAAATTGAAGTGCGCCATCACTTGGCGAAAGTAGCGCGCGGTGCCGCCGTATACGTTCGCGGTGCAGAGCACGTGATCGCTCGCCTTCAAAAGCTGCGCGACGGTTGAAGTCGCGGCCATGCCCGAAGCGAAGGCATACGCAAACTTGCCGTGCTCCAAAGTCGCGAGATTTTTTTCAAGCGCAAGGCGCGTGGGATTGCCAGTGCGGCCGTACTCATAGCCTTTGTGCTCGCCGGGCGCGGCTTGCGCATAAGTCGCGGTTTGAAAGATCGGCGTGATCACAGCGCCGGTGGTTTCTTCGGGATGTTGTCCCGCGTGGATGGCGTCGGTCATGAAGCCCATGAGGTGTTCTCCGAGTTGGTTGTCCTTAAAACCGCTAATCAACGCGAATGAGCGCTAATAGTTTTTATTCGCGAAAATTCGCGTGCATTCGCGGTGAGAAGAATGGTACGCTCGCTTTCATAAGGCGAATGAATTTCAAACGACTTGACATCCCCCTAAATCCCCCTTCGAAGGGGGATTTGCGCTCACACAATAAAATTGATTAAATCATACTTCGTGATGATGCCCACGAACTTGCCGTGCTCTTGCACTAAGATGGCAGGATAGCGGCGCGCGAGCAAATACTTCGCGTGCTCCAATGTGTCGTCATGATGCACGATGGGAAAGCTCGCTTCCATTACGCCGCGCACGGGTTGTTCCAATAACGTCGCCGCTTCGAGCACTTGACCGAGCAGCGTCGATTCTTCCAAACTGCCGACGCAGCGCTGCTCATCGATGACCGGCACTTGCGAAACGTTGCGCTCTTCCATGATTTGCAAAGCTTCGCGCACTTTCGCTTCGGGCGTGACGCTGAGCAAACCGGGCAAACCGCGACCTTTCGCTTCCAACACGTGATGTACGAGCGCTTTGCTCATATCGAGAAAGCGATTCTCCTTCATCCATTCGTCGGAGTAGAGTTTGGAGAGATAATAAAGCCCGGTATCAGGAAAGATCGCGACAATGAGTTGATCCGCCGCACTATCTTGCGCAAGGCGCAAGGCCACCGCTGCAACACTGCCCGATGAGCCGCCAACGAGCAAACCCTCTTCGCGCGCAAGGCGACGCGCCATTAAAAAAGATTCTTTATCAGAAACCGCGTAAACGTCGTCGACATGATCAAAGGTCAAATTCGAGGGCAGCGCATCGTGGCCAAGGCCTTCGAGCAGATACGGATGCCCTTTACCGAGCTGGCGCGAATGAAAATATTCGCGCACGACGGAGCCGAGCGGATCGACGCCGATAATGCGCACGCTCGGATTTTTTTCTTTGAGAAATTTTGCGAGGCCGGAAATGGTGCCGCCGCTGCCGATGCCGCACACGAGCACGTTGAGCTTGCCATTCGTTTGCTCCCAAATCTCCGGGCCGGTGGTGTGATAGTGCGCCTCAGGATTTTGCGGGTCAGCGTGATGATTCGCGAAGAACGCGTTGGTGGTTTCTTGCGCGAGTTTCTTCGCGACGTTGAAGTAATGCTCTGCCGAATCCGCGGCCACGGCGGCCGGGCATACGATGACTTCCGCGCCATAGGCTTTGAGCATGCGCAATTTTTCCGCGCTGATTTTATCCGGCACCGTGAACACCGCGCGATAGCCCATGGCCGCCGCGAGCATCGCGAGCCCGCCGCCGGCATTGCCGCTCGTGGCTTCGATGATCGTGCCGCCCGGCTTCAGCTTGCCGTTCTTCTGCGCGGTTTCAATAATACGTTTAGCCGTGCGATCATTCAGGCTGCCGCCGGGATTGAGGTATTCCAGCTTGCCGTAGATTCTGCACTTGATGCCGACGGTGACTTGACGCAGCCGCACGAGCGGCGTTTGGCCGAGGGCTTCGGAGATGCTTTCGAACATTCGTCCTTCCATGCTCTATCCTTGCAAAATGATGAGTTTTTCAGCGAGCCAATAATACGAAACCCGCGCAGTCGATTCAAAGCAAAAAAGCCGTCGCGGGGAGATGCCGCAAACGGCTTTGCTGCAGATTTAAAAACGTGTAGCGCAAATTTTCACGTGCCTTGATTGAGCAAGGCACGTGAAAATTTGTGCCTTTGTGGTGAGGCATTATTCAGGCTAAAGCTTATACTTGTGGATCTTATACCGCATCGTGCGCAAACTGATGCCGAGGCGTTTGGCGGCTTCGGATTTGTTGCCGCCGGCTTTGCGAATGGCGTCTTCCAAAACCATTTTTTCCGCGGCTTCCATTTTCTCGCGATAAGAGGGGCCGGCATTGATGAACGAACCCGCAGTCGCCGCGGTGGAATTGCGCAGTGTCAAGGTGAAGGGCAAGTGCTCGGGTAAAATCACTTCGCCTTCGCCGAGCACGATCGCGTTTTCGATCGCGTTCTCCAATTCACGCACGTTGCCGGGCCATGAATACGACATGCACAATTGCAAAGCCTCTTCAGACATGCCCACGACGTTTTTGTGGTTCGCGATGCTGTAACGTTTGATGAAGTGCTCGACCAGCGCGGGGATGTCTTCGATGCGCTCGCGCAAGGGTGGCAGGAAAATCGGAATCACGTTGAGGCGGTAGTACAAATCTTCGCGAAAATGATTTTCGATGATCGCCTTTTCAAGGTCGCGGTTGGTGGCGGTGATGACGCGCACGTCGACTTTGAGAGATTCCGTGCTGCCCAGACGGCTGATTTCTTTTTCTTGCAAGAGGCGCAAGAGTTTGGTTTGCACGCTTGCGGAGATGTCGCCGATCTCGTCGAGAAAGATCGTGCCGCCGTCGGCCATTTCAACGCGGCCTTTCTTGCGCGCGGTCGCGCCGGTGAAGGCGCCTTTTTCATAGCCGAAGATTTCGCTTTCCAGCAACGATTCCGGAAACGAGCTGCAACTGATTTCCACGAGCGGATTGTTCGCGCGCGCGCTGTTATAATGAATCGCGCGGCACACCAACTCTTTGCCCGTTCCGCTTTCGCCGCGAATGAGTACCGTGGCCATGCTTTGCGCGACTTTCGCAATGGCTTTGTAGACGAGCTGCATGGCGCCGCTCTGGCCGATGATGCCTTCATATTGATGGTGCAGCAAACGGTCTTTCAACTCTTGATTCTCGCGCCGCAGGCTTTGCTCTTCCATCGCCTTTTTGAGAATGACGAACAGCTCGTCGAGATTGAGCGGCTTGGTGAGATATTCATACACGCCGCGTTTCATGGCATCGACCGCGTCTTTCACGGAGCTGTACGCGGTCATGACGATGGTCTTCATCTCGGGCTGCGCGTTGCGGCTTTGCTCGTAAAGCTGCACGCCGTCGAGATCGGGCATGCGCAAATCCGTGAGCAGAATGTCGAACGGCTCGCGATCCAGCGTGCGCAAAGCTTTTTTGCCGCTATCCACGCCCTTCACTTCATAGCCTTCTTCCTGCAAAATTTCCATGAGGCCGGAAAGCGTGTTGCGGTCGTCTTCTGCGATGAGTATACGTGCCATAAACATTTCCGAGTGATGAGACTTCCAACGCACTTCTTAGAATGTCATTCAGAAGGAACCTTTTTCAGCACTGGGAACGCAACTCATTTTGGGCTTTGTCTCCAGCGCTCAAAAAGGTTCCTTCTGAATGACATACTCGTTTTTTGAATTCCTTCTATGAAACTTCATTGTATGCGCGTTGCATTGCCGTAAGCCCCGCACCCCATTCGAATTGCCATCCCAACTCTTGCAACGCCATCTCCATTGCGGCGAGCAGCGCAACCATATCGAGATGATCGTAATCGCCCATGTGCGTCACGCGCATGATTTTGCCTTTCAATTGTCCTTGTCCGCCCGCAACGGTGACGCCATGGTTCTCGCGCAGTCGCTTCACCAACTCTTTGCCGTCGATTCCGTTCGGCACGCGCACCGCCGTTAAAGCATCGGAGGGATGTCGAGGGAAAATTTCAATACCGAGCGCTTGCATGCCCGCGCGCATCGCATGCGCAAGACGGGCATAATCGCGCCAGAGATTTTCCAAGCCTTGCAAGCGAATGCGACGCAACGACTCGGCTAATCCTAAAATCGCATTGATCGCGGGCGTCCATGAAGTGCCGCCTTCTTGCGCAGCTTCGTGCGCTTTGGTGAAATCAAAATAATAGTGCGGCAGATTGCTGCTCTTGTGCCGCTGCCACACGCGCGCGCTCAATGCCACGAATGCGAGTCCGGCGGGCGACATCGCGCCTTTTTGTGAGCCGGAGACGCAGGCATCGATCTGCCAGTCGTCGAAATAAAACGGCAACACCCCGACCGCAGTAACGCCGTCGACGATCACAAGCGCATCGGAATTTGCATGCACTAATTCTGCGACCGCTTGGACATCCGTGAGCGCGCCGGTTGAAGTTTCGCTGTGGTTGCAAAACACCGCCGCCAAATTTTTGTGTTGATGAAGCAGCTTGCGCAACTCCTCCAAATCCGGCGAGCGGCCCCAGGGAATTTTCATCGTGATCGTTTCGAGGCCGTAGGCTTTGCTAATCTCAGCCCAACGCTCGCCGAACTTGCCGCCTTCGAGCGTTAAAACTTTTTCGTTGCGACTAAGCAGATTGCTCACGCAGGCTTCCATGCCGCCCGTGCCGGAACACGTGAGCACCAACACTTCCTGTTTGGTTTGAAAGAAATATTGCAGATCAACGAGCACGAGTTGAAAAAATTCCCGAAACGCCGGGCTGCGATGATAGACCGAGCCTTGCAGCGCGGCGATTCGCACCGCTTCCGGAATCTGCGTCGGCCCTGGAGTGTAGAGACGAGTGCGCATAGAAGACGTTCAAAGTTGAAGGTGAAATGATATTGTCAAAGTATGTCGAGGTGTTTTCATCCACGCTCTATGTCCCCTTGAGGGGGGTTTTACTACTCGGAGCACAAAATAGGTTACACTTCGCACTTCTAGTGCTGTCATTCAGAAGGAATCTTTTTAAGCACACGGCAGTATCTCCAGCGAGTAAAAAGATTCCTCCTGAATGACATGTGAGGTGGGAAAGTGCAACCCAAATTTCGCTCGAAGTAGTAATGGCTTCGATGAAGAGCACGATAGATAAGAAACTCTTTGCGCGCATCGACGAACATCCCCTAACCCCCCTCGAGGGGGGAATTTTTATGAGGAAAATTTTCACGCTCTCGATATGCGAGCAACAACGCAACAACTTGCTTCCACAATTCTTGAAAGCCGAGGCCTTCCTCCGCAGAAAACATGAGCGTGCTTTGCAGCGGCAAATTTGCGACGGCGGCATTGACTTGCCGAAACATATCTGCGCGGTTTTTATTCGAAAGCTTGTCCGCTTTGGTTGCGACGAGTATGGTTGGTATTTGGATCGACGCGAGCCAAGTCAGCAACTCCATGTCGCTTTCCGCTGCGCCGTGGCGAATGTCGATGATGGAAAGCGCGCCCGCCAAGAAAGGCGATTGCGTGAAATAATTTTCGATCAAGCTGCGCCAGCTTTCGCGCTCTGCCTGCGAAACTTTGGCGTAACCATAGCCGGGAAGATCGACAAAGTAAAACGGTTTGACCGTGTGCCCCTCGGGTTTGATCAAATAAAAATTAAGCTGGCGGGTTTTGCCGGGCGTGTTGCTCGTGCGCGCGAGATTCTTGCGGCGCAACAGTGTGTTGAGCAAACTCGATTTGCCGACGTTCGAGCGGCCGCACAACGCGATTTGAGGTAGACGATCTTTGGGAAATTGCGACGACTGAGCGGCGCTAATGACGAATTCGGCGTTGGAAATTTTCATGCGTGAAGCGAATCTCCTCCGGATTGTCATCCTGTAAGGAGCTTCCCTAGTCATGAACACAACGCCCAGCGCGAGGGAAGGTTCTTCCAAAATGACAAATTGATGGCATTGACGACCTAATGCAGCAGCATTACTATTCCGAGCACAAAATAGGTTACACTCTGCACCTCTATGACTGTCATTCAGGAGGAATCTTTTTAAGCACTGGGCAGCATCTCCAGCACGTAAAAAGTTTCCTTCTGAATGACATGCAAGGAGGGAGAAGTGTAACCTATATTTCGCTCTGAGTAATAATCACTGCGAATAAAAATTAGCGTTCATTCGCGTGAATTAGCGGTTTGAAAAATTATTCTAGACGATACGTTAATTGATCATCTGCGGCTGTTCATGGCGCGGCGGGCGGGCACGTTTGTTTCTCGCGGATATCTCGACTTTGTTTTCTTCTGCGGGGGCCTCGCTCAAAACGTTTTTATCGCATAACACGTGCGCGAGCACTTCATCAATGTGTTTGACCAAAATTATTTCCACGCCTTTGCGCAGCTCCGCGGGCAGCTCTTTCAAATCCTTCATGTTCTCTTGCGGGATGATCACCGTGCGAATGCCCAAACGTTGCGCGGCGAGCATTTTTTCATTCAAGCCGCCGATGCCGAGCACGGCGCCGCGCAAAGTCAGCTCGCCGGTGAGCGCGAGGTCGCGTCGCAGCGGGCGATTGCTCAAAGCGGAAATGAGCGCCGCAGCCAGCGTGATTCCCGCGGACGGTCCGTCTTTGGGAATCGAGCCTTCGGGAATGTGCAAGTGAATGTCGTTGTCCTTCCAAAAATCTTGCGGAATGCCGAGCTTTTCGGCGTGCGCGCGCGCATAGGAAAACGCGGCCCGCGCGCTTTCTTTCATCACGTCGCCGAGTTTGCCGGTCAACGTGAGATTGCCTTTGCCGGGCATGAGGCTCACTTCGATCTCGATGATGTCGCCGCCGTAGCGTGTCCACGCCAGGCCCGTAGCCGTGCCGATCGAATAGCGTTCGACGACCGGCCGTTGCGAATACTTGACGACGCCGAGATGTTTCTCAATCGCAGCCGGAGTGATGAGCGTTTTCTTCATCGCGCCGGACTCCGCGATTTCGTAGGCCAATTTGCGGCAAATCGCAGCAAGCTCGCGCTCGAGATTGCGCACGCCCGCTTCGCGCGTGTATTCGCGAATGATTTTAAAAATGGCCTTGTCGGAAAAGACCGGCGGCGTTTGCGCGAGCCCGTGTTCGCCGAGCAGCTTGGGAACGAGAAAGCCTTTCGCGACGCCGAGCTTGTCGTGTTCCAAATAGCCGGGCAGATTGATGATCTCCATGCGGTCTTGCAACGGCTCGGGAATTTGCGCGCGCACGTTTGCCGTGGTGATGAACAACACTTGGCTGAGATCGTAATCGACTTCGAGGTAATGATCGTTGAAGGCTTTGTTCTGCTCGGGATCCAGCACTTCGAGCAGCGCCGCGGCCGGGTCGCCGTGATAATCCGTGTTCATCTTGTCGATTTCATCGAGCAAAAAAACCGGATTGACCGTCTTCGCGCGCTTCATGCTTTGAATAATGCGGCCCGGCATGGACCCGATGTAGGTGCGGCGATGGCCGCGAATGTCGGCCTCATCGCGCACGCCGCCCAAAGAGAAGCGCACGAAATTTCTTCCCATCGCGCGCGCGATCGATTTCGCCAAAGAAGTTTTGCCCACGCCGGGCGGCCCGACGAAGCACAAGATCGGGCCTTTCATTTTCTGCACGAGCTTGAGCACGGCGAGATGTTCGAGAATGCGTTCTTTCGGTTTCTCCAAACCGTAATGATCCTCTTCAAGAATTTTTTTCGCGTTCGCGAGATCGAGTTGATCTTCGGTTTTCGCAGCCCACGGCACAGTGACGAGCCAATCGACGAAGTTGCGAATGACCGTGGCCTCCGGCGAAAACGGGGCCGTGTGTTTCAAACGATCAAGCTCCTCGTGCGCTTTTTCTTCCGCGGCTTTGGGCATGCCGGCTTTTTTCACGCGCTCGCGCAGCCCGGCAATGTCGCTGTCCGGCTCGCCTTCTTCGCCCAACTCCTCTTGAATCGCGCGCATTTGTTCTTGCAGCCAAAAATTGCGTTGCGTGCGTTGCACGCGGCCGCGCACTTTGTCTTCCAAAGTACGCTCGGTGTCGAGAATTTGTTTTTCATCTTCGAGCAGCTCCGCGAGAAAGAGCAGTTGCTCGAGCACTTCCGGAATCTCTAAAATCTGCTGTTTGATTTTGACTTCGCGCTGCAATTGCGCGGCGATGTAATCCACCACTTGGTGCGGCTTCTCGAAATTTTGCACGGCGAGCAGCGTTTCTTCCGGCAGATTGCGATTGAGGTGCACGTATTCGCGAAACAACTCGAGCACGCGGCGCAATGCGGCTTTGACTTCGACGCTGTCTTCGTCGCGGTCGGGAATGGCCTCGACGCGCACTTCGAGATATTCCGCATTTTGTCCAAAGCGCGTAATACGCCCGCGCACCAAGCCTTCCACCAAAACTTTCAACAAACCGTTGGGCAGCTTGAGCACTTGCAGAATACGCGCAACCACGCCGACGCGATAGAGATCGTCTTTACCCGGATCGTCTTTGGTGATTTCTTTTTGCGCGGTGAGAAAGATGAGTTTGTCGGCCATCATGGCTTCATGAATGGCGCGCATGGAAACTTCGCGCCCCACGAGCAAAGGATAGAGCATGTAAGGGAAGAACACGACTTCTTTAAGCGGCAAAACCGGCAAGCGCTGATTGAGATCGATTTCGATATTTTCTCGAACGGCTTTGGACATGGAAGATATGATTGCCTTTAATGAATGTGCTGGAAATAAAAACGCTCGCCCATATTCGAGCGAGCGTTGCAATATAGCCAAAGGCGGAGGCGCAGTCAATGCAAATTTCCGCTGCCGCTATTACTTCTGAAGAACGTAGAGCAGACCTTTGGTCTGCAAGCAAGATGCTTGCGCTACAACTTGAACTCCGCTATCGCACCAGCGCGAGTTTCCGCTGTTCGCGAAAATCACCGGCAGTGAGCTGATACAAATAAACTCCGGAAGGCGCATGCTTGCCGTTATTGTCTTTGCCGTCCCAAAGCACGTGATGATAACCTACGGCCATGCTCTTGTCTACCAACCTGCGCACTTCGCGGCCCGCAAGGTCGAAGATCACCAATTGCACCTCCACTGCTTCCGGCAAGTCAAAACGAATGATCGTTTCCGGGTTGAAGGGGTTGGGATAATTTTGAGACAAGAAAAAGCTTTCCGGTAGAGAAGCGCTTTCATCAGAAGGGGACACGGCTTTATCTATGCCTTCTTCGACGTAATGCGTGTCATAAACGATTTGGCCATTGCTCGTGACTTTCACTTGCAGCTCAATATCATTCGGCGGCATTTGACGCGTGTATTGCTGCGCCGTACCCACGACCAACCAATTCGGATCACCGACGTTGCGGTAGCTCCATTCGTAAGTGTACACGCAATTGCCGCCCGAAGGATTTGCGGTCCATGTACCCCAAGACTTCCATTGCAAAGTGCTTGGACCAGTAATTGTTACGCCAACCGGCTGCGAAATAATCCCAAGAACGCTGTAACCAAAAGTTGCATTAGCAGGGGTGGTGGGCTTAAAACCCAAGTATTGCCAAGACAAATTCCAAACCTCATAGACGACCGTTTCCAATGTCACGTTTGTTGACGTAATGGCGCCGCTCACAGGCTGGCAAAAACCCAGGCCGAAATTGGGATTGACATAACTGTAGCCGTTGGAAGCCACACCACGCCCCCAAACATAAGGTGCAGGACAGTATGCAGAGGCAAACGTGACCACTTTGCGAACTACATGGCGCTTGACATTGTAAACGCCATCAGCGAGACCTGGCGTGGAATAGAAGGTCATTTGAAAAGTGTTGCTTACGCTGTAGGTGGTGCCGTTGCTTGCAGTCGACTGAGTGAAGGAATATGACGCGCGCAAAAAGTCTATTGCTTTGCGAGCGTTCACGCGGCCTGTGCCATATTCATTGTCAAATCCGGTTGTTCCTTTATCATCAACACCAAGCCTGATAATCTGCTCAATGTCATCATTGTAGAGGGCAGAATTGTATGCCCGCAACAGCCCGGCGATGCCGCTAACATGTGGAGTTGCCATGGAAGTGCCGGTATTCGAATTAGTAGTATTGCTTGGCCACGTACTGAGAATATCGGCGCCGGGCGCAGCGACATCAATATGACTACCCTTATTTGATCCTGACGTTGGAGAAGACTCCCAGCGGGCATCACTTCTCGTTGTGGCGCCGACTGCAATGATTCCCTGGCCAAATCCAGCAGGATAATATACGTTGGTAGTATTGTTATTTCCCATTGCTACTACCGCCGTTCGGTTCAATTTATACGCGTCAGCAAAAGCCAGGCGAACCGTGGTTGAATATCGTGGTCCCCCAGATCCATCGGTCATCGTCCAACTATTATTTAAAATTTGAGCGCCGGCATTATAGGCATCCCGAATCGCCTGAGCCGCGCCTGCGTCGTCGGTATTATCAATCCGCTGCGAAATCAATTGCGCATTCCAATCCACGCCCGCCACGTCGTCGTTGTTGTTGGTTTTCGCCGCAGCAATTCCAGCAACATGAGTTGCATGACCATACCACGAGCCGGAACCGGGGCCGCTGCCGTCACCGCTCGTTTTGCTGCTGAGGTCATCATGGCCGCTGTAGTCCATCTGACCGTCAATGATACCGATTTTGGTTGCGGTGCTACCGGTGGTGATTTCCCATGCTTCTGGTGCGTCGATATCAGCATCAACCGTACCGCCGCTTTGCCCGGTGTTGTGCAGACCCCATTGGCTATTAAATTGAGTGTCATTCGGAAAAATCGGTGCATCGGGGATAGCGATGCCATTGGGTTCAGCATAGATAACACCGGGAAGGACAGAAAGTGCAGCAGCCAAAGCGCTTACATTTGCGCCGAGCGGCAAGCGAAGCTTGAACACTTTTGAAAAATCTGTAAGCTGGACACGTTCACCGGAAAGTGCCGTTCCCAACGTATCAGCAAGATTGAAGCGCGGAAAAGCTTTCAAGAGAAGCTCGACATTCTGTGTTTGCAAAATATTCTGAATGGATGGAGAGGCAACGATTGCTTCCGCTACTGTCGCGCTATCTTGCCCGGAAGGCAAACGTATCATATTGCGATCAAACATCACAATTACTTCGCGAAAGACTTCCTGTTGGGCTAAAAGTGCGTTGGGATAAAATAAGAGAAAGCTTACCCAGAGGAGCACTGCCAAGGCCGAACGCATTTGAGGCGGTGTGCGGCGTAAGAATACCGTATTCATTGAAAGACCTCCGTGTATTTAAGGTAATTGTGGAACTTGGGGTGAAAAAGTGAGTTGACGTTTGTTGCTACCGTTGGCATTCATGATCCATAAGTGTGTGAAGCTGTAAACAATTTGATTTCCATCCGGGGACCAGTTCGGCATAGCTCCGCTTTCTTTCGTGAGCTGCTGGAAGTTGCTGCCATCAGGGTTCATTACCCAAATGTTTACATTAGAACTGAAGGCGATCTGGGTGCCGCTCGGTGACCAAGACGGGTTGCGATCAGTTACATTGTTTTGTGTTAAGCGATTCGAGCTTTGTCCACTTGAGCTCATTACATATATTTCTTCACCGAGTACACCGGTTACATATCGAGAATAAACCACGCGCTCTCCGGTGGGCGACCAATCCGGCATACGCCATTCACCGACGCCGTGCGAGCTGATGTCGTTTTTATTTTTCCCAGTTGAATCCATAATCCAGATAACATTTGCGCCTCTGGCATCAAGGTAATTTGAGTCATAAGCAATTTTTTTTCCGTCCGGCGACCAGTGAGGAAAGAAATTTCTCCCCTCGAAAGTTAATTGCGTGAGGCTATCCCCATTGACTTTGATTTTGTAGATCTGCGCACCGCTTACAAAAGCCAGCCACTGGCTATCAGGGCTCCAATCCGGCGCGTCTCCTCCGTGTAGAAACATTCGTGGATTGGAGCCATCCGGGGAGACGAACCAAATCCCAGTAGAGTCCTGATTCACATTATAAGCACCAGTCACGGGATCATAGAAGGTGACATGAAGATGGCGATAAGCAATCGTGCGACCATCCGGCGACCAGGCAGAAAATTCGTCGACAGAGGGAGGGCCGGAAGGGCCTGGCTCAATGCCACCCACAGGATTGTCCTCTTTGCATGCCAATAAAAAGCAAAGTGCTCCGGCTAATAAAATGCTATACTGCAGCGAATGTCGAGTAAACGCGACCATATGTAATAACCTTTTGCGTTTAGATGCTTGTTTACAACGAGCCCCAGTAAAACAAAAAAGCCCCTTTACACTCATTGAGAGCGTAAAGGGGCCTAGCAATTTTGGATATACTTTTTCGATGAGACCAAACTGGTCGAGAGCGAGGTGGCGGCGACAATCGGGTTTTGTCGTCTGGCGAAACATACTGCCCCGGTTATTTAGCTTGTTTGTGCAAACACGGGCTTTTTTGCGCGCGGAAGAATAATAAAGGGGGGGGGCAAAAAAGCAAGCTAAATTTTGTAACACTTCTTAGCTGAACATGGGATCGTTTCTCCGCTACAGCAATTCCCGCCCAAGCTTGCCCCTTTATTCACTGCTTCAAACTTGAGAAAGAAGCCAAACTCTACGCACGCTTCTTCAACTTCTCATACGTCAACACCGGCTCTTTGCCGGCGATCACGGTTTCGGCGGTGATGGTGAGGCCTTTGATTTCCGGCATGCTCGGAATTTTGTACATGAGATCGAGCATGGTTTCTTCCATGATCGAGCGCAAGCCGCGCGCGCCCGTGCCGCGTTTCACGGCGCGCTGCACGATGGCGCGCAACGCCGCCTCTTCGAAATCGAGCTCGACGCCGTCCATGAGCAGCAAGCGGCGATATTGTTTCGTCAACGCGTTCTTGGGCTTGATCAAAATCTCCATCAACGCTTCTTCGTTCAGCTCGGTGAGCGGCGCGATCACGGGCATGCGTCCGATCAACTCGGGAATCAAGCCGAAGCGCAGCAAATCTTCCGGCTCCACGCGCATGTAAATCTCGCCGAGCTTTTTCTCGGCCTTTTGCGGATCGGCCCCGAAGCCGATTTGTTTTTTGTCGATGCGCCGGGAAATGATTTTGTCGAGGCTCTCGAACGCGCCGCCGCAAATGAACAGAATATTGCGTGTGTTGATGTTGATGAGGTTTTGCTCGGGATGCTTGCGCCCGCCTTTGGGAGGCACCGCCGCAATCGTGCCTTCGAGCAGCTTCAGCAATGCTTGCTGCACGCCCTCGCCGGAAACGTCGCGCGTGATGCTGGGATTGCCGTCCTTGCGCGCGATCTTGTCGATCTCGTCGATGAAAACGATGCCCTTCTCCGTGCGCTCCAAATCATAATCCGCGGCTTGCAACAAGCGAACAAGAATGTTCTCGACGTCTTCGCCGACGTATCCGGCTTCGGTGAGCGTGGTGGCGTCGGCGATCGTGAAGGGCACGTGCAGAAAGCGCGCGAGCGTTTGCGCCAGCAGCGTTTTGCCCGTGCCGGTCGGACCGACCATCAGAATGTTGCTCTTGTCCAGCTCGACTTCGTCGATCGTGTCGCCGGTCTCGATGCGTTTGTAATGATTGTACACCGCCACCGAGAGCGAGCGCTTCGCGTGTTCCTGCCCGATGACATAATCATCAAGCTCGCGCTTGATTTCCGGGGGCGTGGGAATGCGACCGTAAAACGGCACGGCGCGTTTGTGCAAATCATCGCGAATGATCTCGGTCGCATTACGCACGCACTCGTTGCAGATGTAAACATCCGGCCCGGTGACGATGCAATCGACCTGATTGGAATTTTTGCCGCAGAAAGAGCAGATGAATAAACGGTCGCGTTTACTGAAGTCGGCCATACGAATGCCTATTTGCGTTTTACCAATCCCTTGCGGGACATGATTTCGTCGATGATGCCGTATTCCGCGGCGTCTTTCGAAGACATGAAGAAATCGCGGTCCGTGTCTTTTTCGAGGCGCGTGCGGTCCTGGCCGGTGTGCTGCGCGAGAATGTCGTTGATGCGGTCGCGCGTGTGCAAAATTTCTTTCGCTTGAATCGCGATGTCCGCGGCCTGGCCTTGCACGCCGCCCCAGGGCTGATGAATCATAATGCGCGAATGCGGCAGCGCGAAACGTTTGCCCTTCGCGCCCGCAGCGAGCAGCACCGCGCCCATACTGGCCGCGAGGCCCATGCAGATCGTGCTCACGTCCGGCTTGATGTATTGCATCGTGTCGTAAATCGCCAGGCCCGCAGAGACCGAGCCGCCGGGGCTGTTGACGTAAAGCTGAATGTCTTTCTCCGGGTCTTCCGCTTCGAGAAAGAGCAGTTGCGCGATGGTCAAGCTCGCGATGTAATCATCGACCGCCGTGCCTAAGAACACGATGCGCTCTTTCAGCAGGCGGGAATAGATATCAAAGGCGCGTTCGCCGCGACCGGTTTGTTCGACTACAACAGGCACGAGTCCCATAGTTCATCCTTTCTCAAACTGAAATCAAGTTGGTTTGATTGCGATCTTTAAAAGCAACGTTACGCTCGACGGTTTGCATATTGCCTTCCAGAAACGACATGACGCGCGCTTCTTGCAACAGCTCGCGCACGTTTTCCAGCTCTTTCGTATCGTTCATCACTTTGTGCAGCAATTTCTTCGGATCTTCATTTCCGGCTTGCGCGACCGATTGCAGATAGGCGCGCACCTCCTCGTCGCCCACAAAAAGGCTCTCGATCTCCACCAAACGATTGCGCAGAAAACGCCATTTCAAAAAGCGAATCGTGCGCAACCGCGCCTCTTCGCGCAGGTCCTCGGCTTTGAGATTTTTGTATTTGGATTGCAGTTCTTCCAGGTAGGAATTGGTGTAAGCTTCGAGCAACGACTCCGGCACCTCGAAGGGATTCTGTTTGAGAATCTCTTCCACGATCTGATTGCGAAACGCGTCCCGGCTCATGCGCTCCGCTTCATATTTGACTTCCTCGGACACGGCTTTGCGCAGCTCTTCCAGCGTTTCGAATTTGCCCAAATCGCGCGCAAACTCGTCGTCCAAATCCGGCAGCTTCCGCTCATGCACGTCTTTCACTTCGACGCGATAGTGCATTTCAATCGGCTTGCCCTCTTCGCCGGGCATGACAAAGCGCACGTTGCGCGAATCGCCCGGCTTCACTCCCACGAGCTGCGGCGAAAAATCTTCCGGCGAATTAGCCTCGCGCGAAATGCGAAAACGCTGATCCGCATGTTTCTTCCCAATGAGCGGCACGCCCATGGGATCCAAAGATTGAATATCCGCGGTGATGAGGTGGTCGGCCAGCGCGCCGCTCTCCACACTTTCGAGCCAGCCGTGCGATTCGCGAATCATCTCCAAACGTTCATCGACGTCGGCCTCGGAAACAGTATAATTGGTTTTGATGATCTCAAAGCCGGTGTATTTGCCCAACTCGAACTCCGGCTCGACTTCCACTGTGGCGCGAAACTTCAAGCTGTTGTCGACTTCAATTTTCACCTCTTCAAGATTCGCCGGGCCGACGGTGTGCAGATGATGTTGCTCGCGAACTTTCACGAGCAGATCGGGAAGGATTTCTTCGAGGGTTTGTTGGCGAACGGCTTTGCCGTAAATTTTATCGAGAACTTGTAGCGGCACTTTGCCGGGGCGGAAACCGTCAACGTGCGCGCGCTTTTGCACCGTGCGCATGCGCTGCTCTACTTGCGGTTGAAACTCGCTGGCAGGCAGCGTGACTTCGATGTGGCGTTTCCACTTTTCGCCGGTTGAGATGTTGACTTCCAACTCCTACTCCTGTGTGTTTATATCAAAAAATACCCCACGCGCAAAACCTTCGTGGGGTTGGATAAGTACCAGAGAAGGGACTTGAACCCATACGGGCTTTCGCCCACTAGCTCCTAAGGCTAGCGCGTCTACCAATTCCGCCACTCTGGTAAATTGAAACGCGGAAAATATAGTTATTCGGCTTTTGAAATGCAAGAAAGGATTCCACCCGTGCGAAGGTTTTAAGCTTTAATCGCGCAACGTGGACAGGCCACAACCAAAAAGAGAAACTCTCGCCCACAGAATTGAAATCCCACAGAAAAGATTTTTAAAGTTTCGTTTCAGTGGGATTTCATTTCAGTGGGCGAAAATCTTTTTGCTTTTTTTGCAATGATTGAACTTGGAATCGCATGATGGGCGCCTGCCGGGCTGTGAACGCGACCCTGAGCATCAAATGCAAAATGAACTCCTTTCACTGCGATCATGTCCGCTGCGCAATTCTGTCAAAAGCCTGCGCGCTCGTGTGTAATCGTAACCAAAAGCAAAAGAAGCGCTCGCTTGCAGAAGCAACAGCCGCGCTCGCTTATAACCGTTCTGATGGAATCATTCTGCCGAAAAATTATCCTGTCTGATAGTGCGGTCGTTGCAAAAAAAGATTTGCGTGTGTCGCATTTCAAAGGAGTCCTCACCTTTTCTGTCATTCAGGAGGAATCTTTTTACTCGCTGGAGATCCTGCCGAGTGCTTAAAAAGATTCCTTCTGAATGACAGCACTAGAGGTGCGAAGTGTAACCTATTTTGTGCTCCGAGTAATAACAGGGAATTTAAACCGAAACCCCGGCGACGAGCTTCTCTAGTTCGTTGGTGCGTTGGCGGTAGGCTTTATTGGGCGGCACGACGACGGCCAGGATGACTTGCTGCTCGAAGGCGCGGAAGAAACGAAAAACGATTTTGCGGCGATTCTCGCCTTCAATCGTGACTTCGCGCAAACGCGAGATGCCGCCCATGAGCGAGGCCATGCGCCGCACGTCTTGAAAAAGAATTGCCATCTCTGCAATGCGGTCGCGCTCCACGTGTTGGCTGCTCGCGCTCGCGGCTTGCGCAATCGGCAAGCCCTCGTCGCTGAAGAGGTGCGCGGCTTCATAAATGCCGGCCGCAACCGTCTCCGCCATTTTCTGTTCAATGGCAACTTGTGGAACTTTGGTGGGATTTATTTCGGGAAGAGAATCGGAGGCCTCTTCCATAAAAGCATTCGCGCCGTGTACGTTGTCGTTATCGTAGTACATTTTGAGCTCGCTTGGTTACTTCATCCGTGAAGTTTTTGATCCTCAATAATTGCCAATTGAAAATTTTCAATTGCCAATTTAAAATGCTTTGCCTTCAAATGACTTTTTGCGTGTGATTGACCACGCCTTGAATCGCCAGCTTCAAAGTCTCCAGCACGCCTTTGCCTTTTGAGGCCACGGCTTCGATCGTCGGCACGGCATTGAAGTTCAGCTTGCGGTTCAATTCCGCGACGGAGAGCACGCGCGGCACGTCACGTTTGTTGTATTGCAAAACCCAGGGAAATTCCTCCAGCGTCTTGCCTTCGTCGATCAAGTTTTGCTCCAAATCCATGAGCGAATCGAGATTCTCGGTCAAGCGATCGGCTTGCGAATCCGCCACGAACACGATACCGTCCACGCCGCGCAAAATGATCTTGCGGCTATAGGCATAATACACCTGGCCCGGAATCGTATAGAGATTGAATTTCGGTTTCATGCCTTTGATGCGCCCGACTTCGAGCTGCAGGAAATCGAAATACAGCGTGCGCTCTTCGCGGGTTTTGAGCGTGATGAGATCGCCGCGCAGGGAAGGATCGATCTTTTGATAGATGTGTTCGAGATTGGTGGTCTTGCCGCTCAATCCGGGGCCGTAGTAGACAATCTTGAGATTGACTTCTTGCACCGCCCAATTCACAAACATAAACTTCCTGTTCCTGTGGCAGATTCGGTTCGGTTATAAGTTGAAGGATTTGTCCAATTCTTTGCCCAACAAAATGCCAAACTCGTCGTCGAGAAACTCCGAAGTTTTGTCTTCGGCCTCGACCGCAGTTTCCAAAACCTGTTTCAAGTTGTCGACGGTTTTATTGGCGAAGATACGAATCAAGCCCAACGCCACGGCCTTGTCGAAAATAATAATCAGCAAAAAATTGAAGCCGACATTGCAGAGATAAATATTGCGGCGCTCGCCTTCCTGAAAAATGAACTTGAAGCCCTCCTTTTCGCCGATGACGCGCGCGATCTCGCGCGTGGCCGCGAAATCTCCGGCCGCCAATGCCGCCAAGCCGGAAAGCTCGAGCGTGACGTTTTTCCCGAAGTGCGTGATCGGATTGCCGTTCACGTCGCAAAACATGGCGAAATCCGAGCGCGTGCTGACCACCAACTCGCGCATGATGTCCGAGATCTTGTTGAACGTTGCGGTGGACAGCATGAACGGCTGTGAAATGCGTTCCGCTACTTGCATAACCTCATCCTCGTGGTTATTGATGGAGATGATCCTTATGAAATTTGACGATCAAAATCGGTAACCAAGCGAGCCTCCCATACCTTGTCATTCAGAAGGAACCTTTTTAAGTACTGGAGTTGGTGTCCAGCGCTGAAAAGGTTTCCTCTGAATGACATATCCTAGAGGGTGATTACCGAATTTGAAAGTCAAAACTCATTAGATGCCAATGCCAATTCTTCAAATTGCTACTGCCCGGTTGCCAGGCGATCGGCTAAAAAGCTCGGCAAGCCTTGCGCACGAATCTTCTTTTGCGTTTTGGCCACCTCATACGGCGCGCGCTTGAGTTGGTACTCGCGTTTTTGCGTATCCCAAATGCCGTACGCGGCATGGGGATTACGATCACGCGGCTGGCCGACGCTGCCGACGTTGATCAAATAACGATGCCCGTCTTGAAGGATGGCAGGATAATCCTGCCGCACCTGCATGCGGCCGTCGGTGTGTAGATCGATCACCCACGGCGTGTGCGAATGGCCGATGAAGCACAGTTGTTGCTCGAACGCTGCAAAGCTTTGCTCCGCGTCTTCCAAAGAGATGATATAATTCCAGCGTCGCGGCTCGTCGGGTGAAGCGTGAACGATCAAGCCGTTTTCAAATTCATGTGTATAGGGCCGGCTGCGCAGATAAGTAACGGAGGCTTGATTGAGCTCTTGCATCGTCCATTCGATCGCCTCGCGCGCGAGGTAGTTGAAAAATTCCAGATCGACGCGTCCCAAAGAAGCTTCGTCGTGATTGCCGATCAAACACACGGCCGCGCGCTCGCGCACGATTTGGACGCATTCATTGGGATTCGGCCCGTAGCCCACCACGTCGCCCAAGCACAGAATAGTATCGATCTGCAATTTGTCAATTTCAGACAGGACGGCGTTGAGCGCTTCGAGATTGCCGTGTATGTCTGAAATCAGACCGTATCGCATGGCACGTGCGCAATCCAATGAGTTCAAGTTCGCTTAAATTGGTTGCGAATATAACATCGACACCAAAGTGATGCAAGCTGAATTTCGAGGCAACGGGGGATTGTAACGCAAAAATAATTGTCTCTTGTTCGAAGTGAGGCTTGAGGCGCGATTTACCGCACAAGCAGCATTTTTTTCGTCACGATTTGGTCGCCCATTTTGCGGTGAAGTGCAAACTGCTTGGGGAGTTCTTTACTTCCTGCTATAAAACGGCTAGGGTCTCCTGTTTTCGGAATGTATTCGATAGCCTTGGTGCCGATCCATGTGCCGTTGCCGTGCGTCGGCACGATCAGCTTCAACAAACCTGGTTCAGCCCCAAACGAAATCGCCATAGAGGCTTTGTAAACTCCTCCAGTTGTAACATTAAGATGTGAGAAATGAAAAACTTCTCAGCCTATTCGTCGCAAAGGCGCAGTGCAGTGACGAGGAGCCACAAGGCTGCGGTCAAAGAGGCAGCGCGCGGTGAGTGAATTGAGATGGGAAAAGCAGAGAAAACGGCGAGTAAATTATCCCAGCAGCAAAATAAAAATAGGAGGTGAAAGTCAAGGCGGAAGTTGAATGCGATGACGAAGCTGCTCCGACGAGTAGCTAAAAAATCGCCGCGGGATCGATGTCAATCGTGATGCGCATGCGGCTGCGGGCTTGCGTTTTGTGGACGAAGCGAAGCACCTCGGTCAAAGTTTCACGCATGCGGCGCGCGCTCGGGTCTTGCAGCGGGTCGCTTTTGATCATCAACTGCCAGCGAAACTCGTTTTGCAGGCGTTGCAGCGGCGCAGGGGTCGGGCCATAAATCTGCAAAGGCGCTTTCGCGGCGCGCACGAGCGCGGCAAAGTCATGCGCCACGCCGCGCGCTTTCTCATTATCTTTATGGCGAAACAGCGCCACGGCCAAACGCACGAACGGCGGGTAATTTAATTGCCTGCGCTGCTCGATCTCCGCGGCGAAAAATTTATGAAAGTCATGCTGCTGCGCACAGAGCAAACAAAAATTCATGGGCGAATACGTTTGAATAATCACCTCCCCCGGCAAATTTTTTCGGCCTGCGCGTCCGGCCACCTGCGTGAGCAATTGAAACGTGCGCTCGCCCGCGCGAAAATCAGGTCGCAACAAACTGGAATCCGCGGAAATCACTCCCACTAAAGTGACGCGGTGAAAGTCCAAACCTTTCGCAATCATTTGTGTGCCAAGCAGAACGTCGTACTTGTGCTCGCCGAACTCGCGCAGAATGGTATCGTGCGCCAGCTTGCCGCGCGTCGTGTCCGAATCCATGCGCACCACACGCGCTTGCGGCAGCAACTCATGCAGCGCGTCTTCCACTTTTTGCGTGCCGATGCCCTTGAAGATCAACTCGATACTATGGCATTGCGGACAAGCATCCGGCGCTTTCTCATAATGATTGCAATAGTGGCAACGCAACGCATGGCCGCGACGATGATACGTGAGCGGGATATTGCAGGCCTCGCACAGTTTCGTGAAGCCGCAATCCACGCACTTCACTATCGGCGCAAAGCCGCGACGGTTTTGCAGAAGAATGATTTGCTCTTTGCGTTCGAGCTTCTCTAAAATTTTGCCGAGCAGAATGCGCGAGAAAATGCCTTCGTGATCGGGCGCGGTTTTGCGAAAGCGCATCATATCGAGCAAACGAACTTCGGGCAACGGCACATTGTCAATGCGGCGCGGCAATTCGAGCAATTGATATTTGCCCGTGCGCGCATTGTAGTACGACTCGATGGCCGGCGTCGCGGACCCGAGCACGACTATGGCATGGAGCATCTTCGCACGCATGATTGCCACGTCGCGCGCGTGATAACGCGGCGAGGGATCGACTTGCTTATAACTCGATTCATGCTCCTCATCCACCACGATCAAACCGAGGTTCTGCACCGGCGCGAACACGGCTGAACGCGGGCCGATCACCAGCTTGGCCTCGCCGCGTTGCACCCGGCGCCACGCATCATAACGCTCGCCGTGACTCAAACGGCTGTGCAGCACTGCGACGTTCACTCCGAAATTGCCTTGAAAGCGCGCGACGGTTTGCGGTGTCAAGGAAATTTCCGGCACGAGCGCAATCGCGCCTTTGCCGAGTTCCAACGCTTTGCGAATGGCTTCGATGTAGACTTGCGTCTTGCCGCTGCCGGTGATGCCGTGCAGCAGAAAAACTCCGAAAGCATTTTGTTGTAATGATGAAGAAACCGTTGCGACAGCCTGTTTTTGTTCTTCATTCAAAATAAATGTCGGCGCAACTTCGATGCGATCGACGTAGGGATTGCGATCGATCTCCTGCTTCGTCAATTCCACCAAAGACTTTTTGACGAGCGCCTCGAGGCCGGGCCGCGAAAGCTCCACTTTGTGCAACAAGAACGGACGGCTCAATGCGCCTTTACGCTGCAAGAGTTCGAGGCTTTCCCATTGCGTGGCATTGAGTTTTAAACCGCCACTGCTGCGTTCGGCGAGAGCTTTGTGGCCGCGTTCGCTCAATTGCACATAGGTTAACGCCAATGCGCGCGCCGAAGCGGAAGACATCTCCTGCAAAACTTCCACGAGACCGGCTTTCACCAATCCCCGCAAGCTTTCGCGGATGCTTTGATAGCCGAGATGCTTTGCGAGAAAAGCGATCTTGTAGCCCTTCTTGCCTTGCAAGGTTTGCACGATTTCGAATTGCCGCGGGGCGCGCCCTTCCAGTTTGGCAAGCTCGCTTTGATCAAGCTCACGCGCGAGCCGAACGAATTGTTTGCTCTCTTGCTCCAAACCCGGCGGCAGCATCGTGCGCAACACCTCGCCCAAGCTTGCGAGATAGTATTCGCTGATCCAGTGCGCCAATTTCAAACGTTGCCCGTCGAACAACGGCTGCTCGTCAAGAATGTCGAAAATGTCTTTGAGCTTTTCGGGCGGGAAATCAATCGTGTCAACGCGCTTGACGATGAATCCGGTCATCACGCGCTTGCCCAACGGCACGAGCGCGCGGCAACCGGGCAACGCGGTTGCGTTCAAGTTTGCGGGAATGCGATAAGTATAGCCTCGTGAAAGCGGCAGGGCGAAATGTATTTCAGCGTAGGGAAGGTGCATGTCGGGTTGAATCGAGAGATGATTTCTTTTTGAGTGAAAGTAAAGAAGAGGCGGGGGAGATGCAATTGAAAAGGCGGGAGCAAAAATACCGTTTTGCAACGAGTCTAAAAGACGAAAGTTTTGCCCTCTGAGGATTATAAGCTCGTACGACCAGGCTTTATCATGGTAAAGCCTGGTCGTAATGTAGGAACGAGACACATTCGTTGCGAGAGGTTGTCATCCTTATTCCATAGCTTACGCCAACGCCAATTGCGCTACCCGAACATCATGCAGACGCAAGCCGCCGTTTTCCAAGGATAGAAAAGGCTGCAACCTTTCTTCTTGTAACAGCTCTCGAACTTTTTCTTTGATTTTGAGGGGAGCTTCTTCAAGCTCGGAAAGGGGCTGAGATCGAGGGTGCCATGGGCTTGAACTTTCTGCGTCGCTTCAAACGCTTCACTGTGGATTTTGAGCAGAGGCTCTTGATTCTTGAACAATGATATTGATTACCAAATCAAGCTCACCATCGCCCCTCGCCCATATGGCTGCACGCGCCATTGCAATCCGGTCTTGAAATTTCCTCGCTCATCTCCCTCCACCAGCTTTGCCACAGTATTCACGCTCGCAATCGCCAACGCGCTGCCGAGCACGACGTCCGAAAGCCAATGATCTTCGTTATACAAGCGCGAAGTTCCCGCGAGCGCGCCGAGGCTGTATAGCCCAACTTTAGCAACGGGATTGTCGATACGTTTCGCGAAGACGTGCGAGGTCGCCATGGCCACCATCGTGTGGCCGGAGACGAATGAGTAGTACGACTCTTCACGGCGAAACGGCTCGAAGGTATCATAACCGAGGCCAAGATGCGGCCGCGCGCGCCCGACAGTGATCTTGGATGCCGTTTGTATTAAACCCGCAGGCAGCAACGCACCGGTGAGAATCACTGCGCTTTCGCGTAGCCATTCATTCTGCGCAATAAGACCGACGACATAAACGCTGCCGGTGAGAATGACCACTGTGCGCGGCTCGCCGTATTCGACGCCAATATCCGCAAACTTATCCGCGGTTTTGCCGTGATTGCGCAAGAAAAATTCATTGACTTCTTCATCCAAAAAAGATAAAGCAAACGTTCCGCCAATGACAGCGCCGAAGCGCGCCCATTCGCGCCCATGCCAACGCAACGGCGAGGTGAGCACGCGCCCGGCGCCTTGCGCTACGTGCGTAATATCCTTGCCGATCGTTTTGGGGATGGAAGCAGAAGCTTGCGTCTGCGCGTGCGCAGAGATGATGCAACACAGAAGCGCGAGCACGAAAGGTTTGAGCATAAACCCTCTTTAGATTATGTGTGATTCGTATCTATAGCGAAGTGATGGAAGCTGCCATGTCTGCGCGGCCCGGTTTGTTTTTGGCAATTTATCCAAATTCTCTTCAATGTCAAGCCGCCGCCCTCGTCCAGCCGCATTGTGAAAGTAATCCCTCGATTATCGGTGGAGAAACGTAGCGCAGACATCTTGTCTGCAGGCAGGATGCCTGCGTTACTAAAAGAATTTCCGCTTGACATTCAAAAGCCTCCGGTATAGATTGGCCGCACTTTCAACAGAAGAGGAGACCACATGCGCATCAAATTTTGCGGCGCGGCGCGCACCGCAACCGGTTCGCAGCATTTGCTAGACCTCAACGGCAAACGCATTTTACTCGATTGCGGTTTGTATCAAGGCCATCGCGCCGAGGCCCGGCAAAAAAACGAGTCCTTTCATTTTGACCCCGCTAGCGTTGAAACCCTCGTGCTCTCGCACGCGCACATCGATCACACCGGCAATGTGCCTTCGCTCGTCAAACGCGGCTTCGACGGCCCAATTTACGCCACGCGCGCGACCGCGGATTTGTGCAACTTGATGCTGCGTGACTCCGCCTCCATACAAGAGAAAGATGCGGAGTGGTTACGCAAGAAGCGCAAAGAGGAAATCGAACCGCTTTATTCCGTGGCCAATGCCGAGGACGCGCTGAAGCATTTTGTCGGTATGCCGTACGATCGCCCCTTTTTCATTGCGCCCGAGGTGCAAGTTACTTTTCGCGACGCGGGACATATCCTCGGCTCGGCCAGTGTCACGTTGGAGTTTCAAGATAAAGGCCGCAAGCTGCGTTTCGCTTTTAGCGGTGATTGGGGCCGCATTGGCGCGCCGCTCTTGCGCGATCCCGATCAGCTTGATGATCTGGATATGTTGATTCTCGAAAGCACGTATGGCAATCGGCTGCACAATGATTTCGCTAATATTGAAAATGAGCTGGCCGAGATTGTCGCCGCGGTTTATCAACGCGGCGGCAAGATCGTCATCCCCGCATTTGCGGTGGGCCGGACCCAGGCCTTGGTTTATTATCTGCACAAATTGTGGCAAACGAATCGCATCCCGGAGATGCCGATTTATGTCGATAGCCCGCTCGCGGTAAATGCCACCGAAGTTTTTCGCGGCCACGCAGAGTGCTTCGATCGCGAGACCAATCGTGTTTTCGTGCAAGAAGGCCGCGATCCCTTTGGCTTCGCGCGTCTAAATTACGTGCGCGCGGTCGAAGACTCGAAAAAGCTGAATGACATAACCACGCCGTGCATCATCATTTCCGCCTCGGGAATGGCGGAAGCCGGACGCGTATTGCATCATCTTTCGCATTACATCGGCAGGCCGGAGAACTGCGTGCTGTTAGTAGGCTTCATGGCCGAGCACACTTTGGGTCGGCGGTTGGGCGAAGGCGTCAAGGAAGCAAAAATTTTCGGCGAGATTTTCGAGAGAAGGTGCGAAGTGCGCAAGCTCGACGGCCTCAGCGCCCATGCCGATCGTGACGAGCTGCTCATGCTAGTGAAACGTCAAAATCCGAAAAAGCTCAAGCACGTTTTTCTCGTACACGGCGAGACAGAACCAGCAGAGGCTTTGGCCGAGAGCATACGCGGACTCGGATTTCCCAATGTCCACGTGCCGTTTGAAGGGGAGGAGTTTGAGGTGTGAAGTGGGAAAGAACCGTAGAAGTTTTCCGTGCTCTATTGTTAAGGCTTGATTATGGGACAGAAAATGGAAACTGAAGAAGCTGTACCCGACTCGAAAATCTCGAGGTTTCAAAGAGTCAGGCGAGCGGTTGCACAAAGAATTGCGCTTGTGTTCCTTGTTGCTCTCATCGTCATCGTCGGCATACTGGGATACAATTACTATCTCCAGAGCCAATTGAATCATCTAAGAAAAGAGGCAACAACAATCGACGCTAGACTCAAGCAGCTCGAGCTCAACCAAACCGAAGATCTCTCGGTAAAACAGCTTGCCGAAAAACTAGAATTTGTGATGAGCCAACAACAGACGAGCATCGCAGCTACGCAAGAAATGATCGATTATATGACGTTCACGTTTACTCTTATCGGCGTCTTCTTTTTACTGGTTTCCGGCTATTTCGTTTATCGTCAGCAAAAATCGGAGCAGCGCGAAGACGAAGGTTGGGTGTTGGCGAAAGAACTGCTCGATTTGGTGACGCAGAGCCAATCGTTCGTCGTGCAGGTACAAAAGGATTTGCGCGCGCAACAAAAGCTACAGGAACATCGGCAACGGCAAACCAAAGCCTATCTCGAAGCCACGGCTAGTTTTCTGAATCACAGAGCCACGGTGTTGGTCACTCAGTTCGCTAGAGACACGATATCAAAGGGGATCAACTTTACCCGTTTGGTCGATATTTCAAATCGCATCGACAACGTGAGATTCCAGCTTCAGACTTACGATATCTATTTTGATCTCAACTGTTATTTTCTGAAAGCGGTGTATGAGTACATTATTGGGAATTACAATGCGGCAAAAGAAGAATTTGAGAATCTCATCGAAAAAAGGAAGGACACGGTTCTTGACGATACTCAAAAAAAGCAGTTGAGCCTCTGTTATTATTACCGCGGCCTGATCGAATACAACGTCCAAGAGAATCTCAACAAAGCAATCGAATATATAAATGCAGCAGTCGATGGGGATCCGCAAATCAACGGCCCAGACTTCAAAAGCTTGCTTCTCAGGGCGGAGATCAACTTCAAGTTAAAGAGCGAAGTGGCATTCGAGCAGTATAAAGATATCATTGATCGCCTAGCCCGATTCGATATTTTAAGCGACACGCAAAAGCGGCTGCAAACTTATGCCTATCTTGGCATGGCTTATTGCAAAGTTTTGCAAGGGGGATTGAAATTCTTGCCGGCCTATTACGGCAAAATCGGTAGATTGCCCGAGGATATCATTCTTCTCGCGCTCGAATGGCTGAACATGAGCACGGATAGCCATGTCTACACGTCGTTAACTTTGGGTCAGCTAACGGTTGTCTTCGAGCAAAGCGAGAGAAAGGTTGGGCTGAAATCATCACGCGAATACTTTCAGGAAGCATTGGAATGGCTGAATAAGGATAGCCCCCATGTGGAAAAAGAGGAAACGCGCGCTAAAATTCTAGCCTATTCGGTCAAGTTGGTTTGCGAGAAATGCCTCGACGAATCTATCGAAATCAGCAAGTTCGTTCTCAGAGATTTGCTCAATGATAAGGAGTTGAAAGCCATCTATTCGATTTTTTCCAAAGTCAATGTTTCGAAAAATGAATACCTGGAGGAGTTGAGGCAATTTGGCGTCAATATTACTTCTTGATCGCGCTAGCGGAATCAGACGCTGATGAGCAATGCGCAACCACCCTCCGAGTATGGGCTGTCTATTGCGCCTAGCTCAATTCGCGTCGGTATACTCGTTATAAACGTCTTTACGATCCGGGTCTATTTTCAGCAAAATTTCGAAAGGGGTGGTGTCCTTGCTCTGCTTGAAAACTTCGATGAACTCTTGATAATGCGCGTCGATGAAATTTTGGGCAGCGAGATTGTCTTTGTTCTCCTTGAGCACTTCTTCCAGCCGTTTCAACGCTTCCATCACATAATGTTGGGTCTGCGCCGGTTCGTCCGTAGACCACAAACCGTAGAAGAAGTAATCCTTCATCTCGCGAAATTTTTTGTAGTTTTCAGAAGTCAGTGCGAGCACGACATCTTCGCGGATGTCCCAGCCATGAGCAAATAGGCTGTATTTGCCTTCTTGCATCGCGCCGCGCGCTTTTGCGAAATAATTATCGCCGCCATTCGCGCCGTATTTATCCAGCTCGTTGCCGAGAATCATAAACATGTAAAAATCGATCAAGCCGCGCACCGGAACGTACGCCGCGGATTCTTCGAGCGTTTCGCCTTCTTGAAATGGGAAAAGTCCGCGCTTGTCGTAATATTGAAGGTCCGGCCCGACGGCAATCAAGGTGCAGCGATAGCGATCTTCGATGCTGGTAGGATTGTCTTCCAGAAAGAATTGAAAGCCGACTTCGAACGGGCGCACGTAATCTTCTTCCGTCCATTTTCTGTTGTGGATGTAAGTCTGCACCTTTTCCGCAAAGTTTGACATGCGCGCTTTTTTATCATCCGGCAGTTTGTCTAAAATGACCGTGACTTTAGCGGTGATGACGCGCCCGCGTTTTTGAGCAGGGAGTGACGTGTGCATTCCTCCCAGCAGCGCTGCGGTGATCATGAGAATGCCGACACCGGAAGCCTTTTGTGATAAGCGCATCTTTATTTCTCCGATACAAATAATCGTTGTTTTGTTGCTCGCGCGAATATAGCCAGAGGGCTTTATGAAAGTCAAGCCATTCATCTGGTTGTTGGTGTTGCTGCAAAGCCGCGCCATGCTTGCGCAAGAATATAATCTCGGCGCACGAGCGCAAGCCTTGGGCGGCAGCGGCGTTGCTCGCGCCGGCGATCCCGAAGGGCAGTTCATGAACCCGGCCGTGCTCACGCAAGTTCCCGGCAAAGCCGTGACATTATCTTATTCACGGCCGTTTGGGATCAAGGAGATCACCTTGTCGAGCGTATCAGCGAGCGCGACGTTCGGCAAGTTGAGTTTCGGCGGCGCGGTCGTTCATCTTGGACAGGCACAATTCAATGATCATACCTACCTCTTGACCTTCGCATTGAAACCCGCTTTGCCAACCGCGCCGGGTAAAACAGCAAAACATTTTTCTTTGGGGATACAAAGCGCATTGCGCCATGTTCGCGTTTCAAGTTATGAAGCTCAACGCGTCTGGCAAGTGCATGCCGGGCTCGTCGCGCCCATGAGCCAACATCTCGCGTGGGGCGCAGCGTTCGGCAATTTCATCGATTCAGGAAGAGAACGCTTGCCGCGTAGCATCACGCTCGGGTTGAGTTATCGCCCCTCGCCAAAATTTACCGGACAAATTGATTTGTACAAACAAAGCGGTTTCGCGCAAGAAATCCGCGGCGGCGCGGAACTGATTTTGTTCGAGTCTTTAGTGCTGCGCTTCGGCCTCGGCACGAATCCCGACCGCTTCACAGTCGGACTGGCGTTCGCACTGAAGCCTGTGATGCTGCACTTCACAACGTTTTCGCATTTCGATCTCGGTTGGACGCAGCAATACGCGGCGACGTTGAAGCAAGGCGGTGTGGACAGAGCAAAGGAATAGTGGCGTGATGAGATAATTGCACGCACAGTATTTTTTTGAGCCGTCCTCTATTCTCAAAAATCTTATTGCATAATTTCGGCGCCTACCGTATCATCTTTGTAGAAACGAAGGAGAATTTCACATGATGACACAAGTTCAAAAATGGGGTAATAGTCTCGCGATTCGCATTCCCAAAACTCTCGCGAGCGATACGAAAATCCAGAACGGATCCGTGGTCGAGTTGGCTTTGATCAAAGGCAGAATCGTCGCAACACCCGTCGTTGAAGAAGAATATACTCTCGATCAACTTTTGTCCGGCATTACTGTTAAAAATCTTCACGGCGAATATGACACGGGGAAAGCACAGGGTAAGGAGATTTGGTGAAAAAGAAGAGAAAGTATGTGCCGGACCGAGGGGACGTTGTTTGGATATCTCTTGATCCACAAGCCGGGCACGAACAAGCCGGACGACGTCCCGCCCTGGTCATTTCTCCCGCCGCTTATAACGGGAAAGTCGGGTTGGCAATTCTTTGTCCCATCACTTCTCACGTTAAAGGCTATCCTTTCGAGATTGTGATTCCGCCGGGATTAAAAGCAATCGGGGCAATCTTATCGGATCAAGTCAAAAGCTTGGATTGGAAAATTCGGGAAGCGGAATTACTCTGCAAACTTCCGGAAGCCGTAATACTCGACGTTCTCAAGAAGCTTGCCACGTTGATCAGATTTTAATCTTCTTGCAAAACTAATCTCAACCCCTCAACCAACCTCAGGCAGCGCGCATGAACAAAGCTCCGGGCATGACTCTCACTGAAAAGATTTTATTGCAACACGCACTCGGCTGGCCGAGAAATTACGTGCAGGCCGGTGACACACTTGCAATCTCCGTCGATTGGACCATCGCAAGCGAGTTGGCGTGGAACGGCATGAACCTGACCTACGCCGCGCTCGGCCGCCCGCCGCTGTTCAATAAAGATCGTTTTTATCTCGCGCTCGATCACACTGTGGACCATAACACTTTGGCAAACGACACGCGCACGCAAAACCTCGTGCAGCTCTCGCGCTCGTTCGCGCAAGAAGCGCGGCTGAAATATTTTTACGACGCCAACCAAACCATCATGCACACCGAGTTCTTTCGGCAACTCGTGCGACCCGGCGAGATCGTGCTCGGCGCGGACTCACATACGAGTTCGCATGGCGGCATGGCGGCGTTGGCCATCGGTCTCGGCGGCGCGGATATCGTTGCGGCGATGGTGCTCGGCCGCTCGTGGATTCAAGCGCCGGAAGCGATTCGCGTGCATTATGCCGGCAAGCTGCCGTTCGGTTTGACAGGCAAAGACGTCATTCTCAAAACGCTCGGCCGACTCGGCCGCAATACCGTTGCAATGGAGCGCACCGTGGAATTCACCGGCGATCACATGGAAGATTTTTCCACGGATTTTCGCTTCACCATTGCAAACATGACCGCGGAGTTCGGCGGCTTGAACGGCATCTTTCCGGCGGATAAACAAGTGTTGCAAACACTGCAACAACGCCACGACGCGCAATTTCGCGAAGGCGGATGGTGGTTCGCTGCAGATGAAGATGCGAAGTACGTCGAAAGTTTTATGATTGATCTCAACGATCTCGCGCCGCAAGTGGCCAAGCCTTTTTCGCCGGATAATGTTTGGAGCATCGCGGAAACCGCCGGGCAAAAACTCGATGGGTGCTTCATTGGCGCATGCACGACCACGCAAGAAGAGCTTATGCTCGGCGCTCTGGTTTTGGAAAGAGCAATGGCAGAAGGCTTGAGCGCGCAACACAGTGACAATCGCATCGTCGTGCCGGGCAGCTTGGAAGTCGCGAACAATTTGCAACGCGCCGGGTTGTTGGAGATTTATCGCGCGACCGGGTTTCGCATCAACGAGCCGGGCTGCAGCATGTGCCTCGGCATTGCAAGCGATCGCGCGTTGCCGGGCGAAATTTGGCTCTCTTCGCAGAATCGCAATTTTCATAATCGCATGGGCAAAGGCAGCATCGCGTGGCTCGCTTCGGCAGCGACGGTTGCGGCTTCGGCGTTCGAAATGCAAATCGTCGATCCGCGTCCGCTCATCGACAAGCTTGATCGCGAGCGGTTTCAAAAGATGCTCTCCTCACGCAATGACCTTCCGCCGATCATTTATACACAGCCGCATTCGCAAAGCAGCAACGGTATTGCCCGGAAAAACGGGAGCACATCTGCGGCGACGCAGGATTACATCAAAGGCCGCGCGCAACTCTTCGGCGATAACGTCGATACCGATGCCATGATCCCCGGCGAGTTTTGCCATCTCTCCGATTTGGCAGAGATCGGCGCGAAAGCGTTTTATCATGTGCGGCCGGAGTTCGGCAAGCGCGTGGCGAGCGGTGAGAATATCGTGGTTGCGGGCGAAGGCTGGGGCAGCGGATCGAGCCGCGAGCATGCGGTGTGGGCACTGAAAGGCGCGGGCGTGGCCGCGGTGATCGCGAAGAGTTTTGCTTACATTCACAAACGCAATCTTGTGAACGAGGCCATGCCGTTTCTCATCGTGCGCGAGGAGGAGTTTTACCGCGCGGTGCGTGATGGCGATGCGCTCGAAGTCGATCTCGTTGAGGGCCTCATCCAAATGCACGGCAAAATTTATCGCGGCCATCCGCTGCCGGAGGTGATGCAACGCATCGTGCAGAATGACGGCTTGGTGCCGGATGTGAAGCGCGTATTGCAGAAAGTATAATTGCAAATGGCGGCTCAACACGGATATGTTCCGACAAAAGGGCAGGAAGCGTCGCTCACACAAGTTTGTGCGAGAGTTTGAAACCAGAAACGTAGCTGAAATGCATGCGAAGTTTGGCGCTCCTATTCATTCCCCGGCGGCCATAAGCTCGCGCCAACGTCCGTGCGATAATAGCTGCTCAGGCATTTGAGCTTTTTGATATTTTCGTAAGCCATCGCGATGGCCTGTTCCAAAGTTGCTGCAACGGCGACGACATCCGCAATGCGATGGCCGGTCATCACCACTTGCCCGGCCGCGTTCTCCGCGACTTCATTCCACCACACATCACACGTCGGTTGCGAACTAACGCTCACCGGCAATGACGGGCCTTGAATCGCAGTATAGGGATAGCCGTAGCCCGCGAGCGTCAAGTTGCAGCCGAATTGCACTTCATCTCTAAACGAGAGGTCGAGCTTTTCATTGCGCGCGGTTTGATGAACAACTTGCAGAGGGTTTTTCAGAAAGCGCAAAATCATTTGCGTGGAAGTCACGCCCATGCGCACGTTGTATTCGAGCACGTGCCATTTGCCGTCGCGTTGCGCCGCGGTCACTTGCACCGGCCCGTGAAAGTTCGTCGCGTGAAACCAGGGCAGCAGCGGGTGCAAAAGCTGTTTGGCCAAGCCGTATTTGTCGCGCGGATCTTTTTCCGCCAAGCCGCCCAACGGCGCGCCCGCAACCGGACCCATGTTGCCATTGAACGCGCGCTTGTATTCTTGATTCGTCACCAAAGAATGAATCTCGCCGTTGCTCACCAGCGCGATGTGGCCCGCTTCGCGGCGCCCCATGTATTCTTGCAGAAAAACACCTTCAGCATAATCGAGGCGTTCGAGCCAGCCCAACGTGTCTTCCACACTTTCGCACACGATGGTGTGAATCGGACTCGTCGGCGAGCACAAAGGATTTTTGATGACGTATGGCCGCTGGTCTTTTTTAATGATCGCCTCGGCTTCCAAACGGTTGCGCGCGACACAGGCTTTCGGAAACGCGACGCCGTATTGTTCGCACAACTCGCGCGCGAAATCGCGTTCGCGTTCGAGGCGCATGGCTTCATCTACGGCGCAAAAGATCGGCACGCCGAGCGAACGCAATTCTTCGGACCACGGCTGCAAAATCCAGTCGATGGACATGGGCACGAGCACATCGACTTTTTTATCGCGCACGAAGCGACACGGGCTGGGAAAATAGGAAGCAGGATAAACTTCACCTTCGAGCGAAGGGCCGTAATGGCCATAGCTGCGCGTGAGGTAGCAACTCACTTCGGCGCCGTCTTCTTTGAGAATGCGCATCATCGCATGCGAAAATGCGCCGACGCCGAGGAGCATGACGTGGGTGGGAGAGGGCATATGCTTTTGTGTTGGGTGATGAAAGTGAGAGGTGTCATTCAGAAGGAAGCTTTTTAAGCAGCAAGCACAGACCTAGTTCACAAGCCGAAGCTCAAAAGCAAAGCTTATCTCGCAAAGGCGCGGAGACGCAAAGCATCCGCAAAGGTTCTTTGGAGGCTTTGGAAATAGATTTTTTGCTCATGCGTGTGTTATAAATTTCGCCATCGTTAATGCCTTTTTACGATAGGATCGAACCACGCCTTTCGCCATAGCGAGGCATTGGTTGACGGCTTGCCAAAAGGCAACTACGGCCTCTTTCTTGTCGTCAAAAAAATCTTCGAAGAAGCCAACGCCGTTTAACGGAAGCGGATAAGTATAGCGCTCGTACTCTTCGCCGTATCCCGTCACCCAATCCTCCGGCTCTTTGGGATTGACAACATCGAACAAGCGCGCGGGATATAAATAGGGGCGGCCTTGATCATTCAATATGCGAAAGTCATCGGCTTCGATTCCAATGACGACGTAGTTTTGTTGCGGCGTCAAATCCGGATAGCGGGGATTTTTGCGGCGAAGCTTTACGATCATAATCAATTCACCTGCTTAAGCCTGAGTTCAACACGAGCGATATCTGGATGTTCATACCAATGATACTCGTACAGACTGTTATCTTTTTCAAAACGAGGCCTGCTTTTTTAACTCATTTGGATTTCCGCCCTCCGGTCAATTCCGAATCGCATGTGCAAACGCGCCAACTCCGAGGAACATGACACGGTATTGGTTAGGCATTTTTATTTGAGTGGTGAAGTGAGGAGGTTGTCATTCAGGAGTCCAAAAGCAACACGCCTCTCGCAAAGGCGCAATGACGCAAAGACTTCGTTTTTCTGCAACATTATCTTGATGCTTGCAGTTCTTCGCGAATGATACGGCGCAACACAGTTTCCAAATTGCGGGAAAGAATGCTTGCCTTCAATGTTTCGTTGATCATGGCTTGATAGTTTTTTCCGATTGGCCGGGATTGGGTTTTGAAATACGCGAGCACCTCCGCATCAAGGCGCAGGCTCACGCGAATTTTGTTTTTGGGGGCGGGCTTGCCGCCCAAACGCAATGGCGCTCGTGATAATTGTTCAGCTGTGACCTCGGGAATCTCAGAGAGATCAATCTCGCTATCCGTCATCTTCTCAAGCCGCGCCCAATCGGTTTTGGAGGCTTTGGTAATAGATTTTCTGCTCATTTTGGGTTGCCTTTCGCATCGATATTATACGAACTGTCTGCTTGCGGTCGGTATGAATAATAACGACCACCATATTTTGCAGCATGCCGAGCGTAATGAATCTTTCCTCTCCATATTGGAAGCGATCATCTTCGAAGGTGAAGGTGAAACCATCGAACGTTTTTTGATGCATCACCAAAATCCAAGCCGTGTTTGCGGAGATTGGCTTTGCGCTTGTTTTCATCCCAAGAAAACCGCATAGAATAACTTCATTACACCAATGCCTGCCGGTCAGATTCTTGGAGATCGCTTTTCTTTTGTCGCAGCGCTTGAAGGCATCTCGCTTCCGCCGTCAACTCCTCGGCTGCCCCTATTAAGAAAAGGGGATCAATTCTATCTAAAGTTTCCCATAACGCTCGATCCTGTTCTAGCTGTTGCTGCAAACGGCTGGACATAGCGACTCCTTGTCAATCAAGTACACCGGCTGGCCTCGTTCGGGCACCAGCTGAATCGAAATGGTTGTGATGAGCAAAGAGCATCAGTGAGCCTATAAAACGAAATGTGCTACGTGCATCAAAATGCGTTGGGAATTTATTCTCTCGGCCAATTGCTCATGAACTCCACAAGATCCTCCACTTTCGGACTCTTCCCGGTCCTCACATAAAACCCCGAAGTACTCACGCCGAGCAAGAGGCACGAAGCGAGGGGCAGGTTTGAGACAAATCCTAAACTGAAACCGGCGTTGAAGTGATCGCCCGCGCCGGTGGAGATGAGTGGCCTAGCTGTAAAGGGGCCTTCGACATATGCGGTCTCATTCGCTTTCGCAGCCACGGCGCACGTGCGCGGATGAATCACGACGCATTCAAGCTGCAAGCGCGTGCGCATGGCTTGTGCGAGCGCTTGCAGCGCTGCGGGTGAGTTGCCGGAGGTTGGAATGTTGAGAACGTTGGCAAGTTCGTAGCTTTCTTTTTCATTGATGCCCAATATGACGGAAAAATATTTTTGAAATTGCGTGATAAGAGCTAGCGCTTCAAGAATGTCATCCGCGAAACATTTTTCAGGGTCGGCGAGATCGAAGAAGATGGTTTTGCGCGGCGAGGTGGAAAGCTTGGGGCATATATCACGAATGAGGTGACGCCAGATGTCCGACATGTGCGCATACATCGTCCAATTCACAAGGCCGAGCAGTGTTGCGTTTTGGAAGGCAGACAAAAATTTTTCTTCACCCACACGTTGTATAATCAAGCTCCATGTGAATTCGTGCAGCGACTCGTGTTTGCCCATCATGAGCTTGCCGTCATTAAATTCGAGCGCATCGGTGTGTCCCGGATTCGAGACGGAGATGACGTTGGCGCGTTGCGCGAGTTCTTGGAACACGGGATGAATGTTGGGATAGCCGAGCATTCCTATATATGTAACGGGCATGCCGAACGCCGCGAGGGCGTTGGCCATGATCGGCCCGTTGCCGCCGAGCTTGGTTTGCTGCACGATCATTTCCATGTTCGTGCTTTGACCCGAGGCTTGCGCGACGCGTTGCGCAAAAGTGTTGATATCGCCGATCAAAGTGAAGTCTCTCGGAGAATCGCGCTTATCCACGACGCGAATGATTTCATCGACGAAGCCGTCGAAGCCGACGAGCACGTTTTGTTGCGGGAAAGAGTTATTGCGCCTGCGCAAGTCCGAGAGTGTTTGCGCGCGGAGTTGTGTTGCTTCTGTGATTGAGGAGGTTTGATCGGTGGCGCTCATATCAGATCCAATTGTGTCATTAAAGTTGATGATAGTTCGAGCGCTGACCTCGCAACTCGATTCGAGGTTCGTGCCCAGTGTGAGGGAAGGTTGGTACCTGATACATAATGCACCTTTGGTGGGTTAGGATGTTTCTTGAAGAGTTAGCTGTTTCGGGTTGTGGTAGAACGGAATTTTTACGCGGCGCTGGAGTTGTGCGACGCGCGTG
>Ga0247727_10000750_pt1 | contig 79346 bp, 74 predicted proteins | sample WisWelCaveWW1625_FD_202498 | JGI IMG/M metagenome (GOLD analysis project Ga0247727, IMG submission 202498) | Biofilm microbial communities from Wishing Well Cave, Virginia, United States - WW16-25 | ecosystem: Environmental > Aquatic > Deep subsurface > Groundwater > Cave microbial mat | place...
CCGCCGGAGCAGAAGTAACCTTGGGCATCGCACATGGATGAGAGCTTGATTGAACTGCAAAATAGCTACGACGAGGTTGCCGAGGAATATGTGGCGCGAATTTTTCATGAGCTTGAGCATAAACCTCTCGATCGTGAATTGCTGGATCGTTTCGCCGCAAATGTCTGCGACTTGGGGCCGGTTTGTGATATAGGATGCGGTCCCGGGCATGTCACGCAATATCTGCAAGAACGTGGCGTGAATGTTTTTGGCATTGATCTGTCGCCACGCATGGTGGAGCAAGCGCGGCAATTAAATCCTGGCATCGTGTTCAAACAAGGCAACATGCTGGCATTGGATGTCGATGCCGAAGCTTGGGGAGGCATCGTGGCATTCTATTCCATCATCCATATCCCTCGCGATAACATGATCGCAGCTCTGCAAGAACTCAAGCACGTGCTTCGGCCGCAAGGCTTGTTGTTGCTGGCGTTTCACGTGGGCCAAGAAACGCTTCACCGCGAGGAGTTGTGGGGAAAGAAAGTATCGTTGGATTTTCTCTTTTTTGAGCGAGATGAGATGGAAGGCTATTTGAAGTCGGCGGGTTTTGAAATTGAAGACGTCATCGAGAGGCCGCCTTACGAAGGTGTTGAGTATCAGAGCCGTCGCGCGTATATTTTTACAAGGAAACCAAGATAAAGCAATTCGAGGCTTAAAAATGAAGATGCTCTTGATAGCCATTCTTTGCATTGGCCTACCAACTTCAGGATTTGGCCAAGACACCAAGCCGCTCACCGAAAATTCCGAAACACACTATTATGACTTTTGGCCAGGCACGTGGTATCGTGTCGTCAACGGCAAGACGGATACAACTTCCACGTGCTTCAAAGAATATTTTGAGCGCGATAATCACGATGGAGAGAATTCTGCTATGACGAACACAGATTTTACTCTCGTTCATATTACGCTGGCCGTGACCAACATGCCGGCGATGAAAAAGTTTTATGACACAGTCTTCGGCGCGAGCTTGCAAGCTTTGCCGATGTATGGAACAACTTTGTATCAAGGCAAGCTTGGCGGCATCAGCCTGCTGCTTTGCCCCAACGAAATTGCGCGCGCCAAAGCCGAGCAGAATCGGCACCAATTGCGCTTCACCGTGAACGATATTGCCGCTACGATGCGGAGCGCTTTGGCGAACGGCGCTACTCTCCTGAATGAAATTTCTGATCACGAGGGCGCAAAAATCGCCTCCGTGCGCGACCCCGATGGCAACTCGATTGAATTTGTGCAAATGAAAAATTGAAAAGCCTCCCAAAAATTGGTTCACGGAAATGAACTCACACGGAAATGAAACGCAAAAAGTTCCGTGTGCATGCATTCCCTTTCCGAGTGTTATCTTGATCTTTTTCAATTAAGCGATTGACCCCGATTGTCGGGGTTAGGACTGCAAGTAATATTATGATGTCATCCCGCGTTGCGGGATCTTTTTGAAATCAAGCACCGTGCTCGTATTGAAAAAGATGCTTCCAGCATGACATGTTACTTTGAAGCTATTCAACACAGCGATGCCAAAACAGAACCGCATCACGCCATTTGGAGAAATCATCGCCACAACGGCGCGCGGAACGTTGATGGGGAACCGCGGTTGCTTGCACAATGATCGTCAGCAAATCATTCGTCCGTATCAACTCAAGAGATGGATTATCTGCCAGCTTCAATTCAAAGGCCGGCATAGAGCGGTCATGATGCCCGGCCAGTACACAGAATTGTTCTTTCTTGACGAAGCGACGGCATTGGCGGCTGGGCATCGGCCTTGCGCCGAGTGCTCGCGTCCGCGCTTTGAAGAATTTCGTGCCATGTGGGCGCAAGCAAACCCGGACCTTGCACGCGGATCGAAACCACTCGCGACCGAGATGGATGAAGTGTTGCATCGAGAACGGGTCAACGCGACGAAACAGAAATTAACTTATCAAGAAAAGCTCGGGACCTTGCCGGATGGAAGTTTTGTTGCATTAGACGCGAAACAACCGTATCTTTTGTTGCGAGGTTCGCTCTTGGCGTGGTATCCGGAAGGATACGGTCAACGTTTGGCGCAACAACCTGACCGCATCGTTCAAGTGTTGACGCCCCGCTCGATTGTGAGAACACTCGCCGCCGGCTATCGCGCCAACGTTCACCCTTCAGCAGTTGTCTCTTTAAAGTGAATTCTTTGGGGAAAATTTTTAAAGGAATAGACGGAACAAAATGGCGCACGCTTTTTCTGCTGGCGCTGTCCGTACTTTTGGCGAAAGGCGTATGGTTCTCTGCTTCCGCCGCCCTGCCGGCGTTGACGGCGGCGTGGGCGTTGAGTGATTCCGGCCGCGCCTGGTTGACGATGTCGGTGCAAATCGGTTTCGTCGTGGGCGCATTCGGCTCGGCGCTATTGAACCTCGCCGATCGCATACCCGCCCGCCCGCTATTGACGATTTCAACGCTGCTCGCGGCGTTATCAAATGTTTCGATTCCACTTTTTGTTAATGGCCTTGATTATGCGTTACCCTTGCGTTTTCTGACCGGCCTGTTTCTCGCCGGCGTTTATCCCGTCGGCATGAAAATCATGGCGACGTGGACGAAGGAAGACCGCGGCCTGGGAATTGGACTGTTGGTCGGCGCGCTCACCATTGGCACGGCCTCGCCGCATTTGCTCAACGCTTTTGGCGGCGTCGCCGAGTGGAAGCCGGTGCTTTATTTTGCCAGCGCGTTCGCCGCGCTCGGCGCGCTCATCGCCTTTTTCTTTGTCGATGAAGGCCCGTATCGCACCAAAACGCCGCCGTTCAATTGGAAATTCGCCGGCGAGATCGCGCGCAACAAAGACATCGTGCTCGCCAATCTCGGCTATCTCGGCCACATGTGGGAATTGTATGCGATGTGGGCCTGGATTCCGATTTTTCTTCTCGCTAGTTTTAAAAATGTTGGCATTGCCCCCCAATGGGCCAGCGTTGCCGCTTTCGCGGTAATAGGCGCCGGTGGAATCGGGAGTTTGGTTGCCGGCCGGCTCGCTGACAAATTGGGACGCACCACGCTGACCATCGCCTCATTATTGATCAGTGGCGTTTGCACGCTGATCGTAGGATTTTTATTTGGCGGCAATCCAATAGCGTTGGTTGCCGTCTGTCTGATTTGGGGATTCGCCGTCGTCGCCGATTCGGCGCAATTCTCCGCGTGCATTACGGAGCTGTGCCGGCCCGATTACATTGGCACGGCGCTGACGCTGCAAACCAGTCTCGGATTTCTTCTCACGCTTTTGACAATTCGTTTGATTCCGACGCTCGAGCGAGTGGTGGGCTGGCAATGGGCTTTTATGTTTCTCGCCATCGGCCCGGTTGTGGGAATCTGGGCGATGAACGCGTTGCGGCGCTCGCCGGCAGCAGCTCGATTGGCCGGCGGCAAAGGATGAGCAAACGAGGCATTGATGAAGTTTTCGTAACAAGCCCAAAACGTGAAACGCCACACAATATATTGAAGTCAAACACATATTGATATACGACTTATTGTATTAAAACATAAAATTTTTAAAAAACATGAATTTTTTACGAAAGACTCATTGCTTGAAGGAACTCGGCACATTTGCCGGCGTATAAATATATTGGTGCTCGTGTTAGCCGGTAGATCAAGATGTGGAATCTTGCGAGCCGGCGGTTTGGGGCGTGAACAACGCTTTGAACTTAGTTTTTCAGACGCAAAGAGGCAGGAGGCTGTTTTGACAACCGATTCGACGTTCGTTTGCAAGCTCGCCTATCGTTTTTTCGCATTATACACGCGCCGTTGTCTCGCGCAACAAGCTTCGGCAACTGTCGGCGCGCGCCTGTTTGACCCGCAAGAAGTCGCGCCATTCCTGTTCATCTCCTTTCCCTCTTGCCAGCGGATTAGATAAACCCCGATTTGGATTTTGGCGTGCGTCAAATTTTAATTCACTGTTTCCCATTTTCACCGGTTCTTTGCAATGTACGAGAGAAAATTTTATGAAAAAACCCTCGCTTTTGTTACTGCTGATTTTGCTGCCGTTGGGGGGGATTTTTCATATTGGCTCAATAAAATGTTTTGCGCAACCAGGCGACGCAGCGGCGTCCGCCGATCAAAACATGAACGCCGCTCTTTCCAAAGTCACCCTCGAAAATACCGAACTCAAGCTGCTTCATTCGAAGCAGGTGAATAGCGGCTACAAGCTCTACATCAGCCTGCCCAAAGGCTATAAGGAAAGCCAAAAACCTTACCCCGTGGTTTACCTGCTCGATGCGGATTATTCGTTCGCTATCGCTAAAAACATCGCGGATCATCTCAGCGAGCTCAATAATCTCGCCGAGCTTATCATCGTGGGCATTGCCTATGAGGACCCTGCCGAATATCGCTTGAACCGGACGCGGGATTATACCCCGACGCGATCACTGATCGGTGGCTACGGGCCGGAGTACCAAAAATATTCCGGCGGCGGGGAGAAATTCAAAGCGTTTATTCGCGACGAGCTGGTGCCTTTCATCGACGCCAATTATCACACGACGGCGGAAAGAACCCTCGTGGGGCATTCTTACGGCGGCTTGTTCGGAGGCTGGGTGGCGTTCACCACGCCGGAGCTTTTCAGCAGCTATATTCTTGTCAGCCCCTCGCTGTGGTATGATAACCGGCTCATGTTTCGTCTCGAGGAAAGATTTGCAGTGGGCCGCAAGGACAAGGAACTGCCGGTCAAGCTATTCTTGTCAGTCGGCTCGCGCGAGATCAACTCGCAATCGAATATGGTCGAAGATTTGGAAAAGTTTTACGACCAGATTACGGCGCGGAGCTATTCGAGTTTGGCGACACAAATAATAATCTTCGACGATGAGACGCACAACTCCATTTTTCCGGCTGCCCTCACCAGAGGATTGCGGTACATTTACGGTATAGGGAGCTGGGTCGAGGCGAATTAAAAGCGAATATTTTGCGTTGTTCTAAACGGTCGGCCACGGTTGTGCCCGCGAGGGCAAGCCGTGGCTTTTTGTTTTTGCAATGCTTCGGCGATGCCAAGATCACCGAGTATGTCATTCCGTAGGAATCCTTTTGCAATCAAAGGTAATCGTCGATTGAAAAAGGATTCCTCCGGAATGACATTTTCTCCCCCCACCTGAGGGATCACTTTTTTTTCAAATGAGCTTGACAAATTAGATTTTGTTCATTATATTTAAAATATTCAATTAAAATATTATATTCATGTCTAATAGAATAAACCCGCCACCATGAAAGACATTCTAACTTTGAAAGATTTGGGGCAACTGAAGGCGTTGAGCGATCCGTTCCGGCAGCGCATTTTGGAGGGGTTCAGCGCCAAGCCGGCTACGGCCAAGCAGGTCGCCGAGCGGCTCGGCGAGAAGCCCACCAAGCTCTACCATCACGTGGATATATTGGAGCGAGCGGGGTTGATCAAGCTGGTCGAAACCCGCCCCAAGCGCGGCACGGTGGAGAAGTATTATCACGCCACGGCCAGAAAATTTGCGGTCGACCAGCGCTTGCTCGCGGTCTCATCGCGGGCGCGCGAAACCACCAATGAATTGCAGGCCATGGTGATGAACGCGCTGCAAGCCGGCCTCGATGAAGCCCAAACCGGTTTTGCGGCCGAACTATTTAAATCGAAATCTTCCAGCTACCCTATCGCCGCCACGCATACCCGCATCCGCATCTCTCCCAAACAGCTTGCCAAGCTCGTTCGCAAAATCCAGGACTGGGGCGAGCAATGCCAGGCCGCGGACAATAAAGACGGTGAGATTGAGTACAGTTTCACTTTGGCGTTTCATCCCATCAAATCAAAAATCAAAGGAGGTGTGCAAACATGATCGTAAAAATGTACTTTCTTAGCTTCGCGCTTTTGGCTATAGGCTCCATCGTCGTGGCGCAAACCGAAAACCAGGTTCGAGCCAATGGCGTCGTTTTGCACTACAAAATTTTCGGCACGGGCGCGCCGATCCTGCTCTTGAGCGGCGGTCCGGGCATTGCCAACGACTATTTCACGCCGCTGGCCAAAGCGTTGGGCGAAACGCATCAGGCCATTCTCCTCGACCAACGCGGAACCGGGAAATCTCAGCTTGCGACCGTCGACCTCACGACGATCAATTTTGAAACTTATCTCAACGATTTGGAGGCGGTTCGCAAGCACCTCAAAGTCGAGCGTTGGACGTTGCTCGGACATTCTTGGGGCGGCATCCTGGCGATGGCTTACGCCGCCAAACATCCGCAGCAAATCAATGCCATGATTCTGACCGGCTCGGGCGGCGTCAACACCGATTTCGTGAAATACTACACTGCGAACATTTTGAGCCGCCTAGGCCCCGCCGAACGCGAGGAGGTGCAATTTTGGCAAGAGCCGCAGCGGTTTATGGCGAACCCCAACCGCGCCGTTTTCGAGTTCAGCAGAATCATCGCGCCCGCGATGGTGTTCGACCGCAAACACGCGTATGCGCTGGTCGAGCAAACCTTGGCAACGGACGCTTTCAACCCCGCGGTCAATTTGGTCATGAATCAGCAATGGTTCACGAATCCTTACGATTTCAAAGAACCATTGCGCCAGCTCCATGCGCCGGTTTTGATCGTGCAAGGCCGGCAAGATCCCGTCGGCGAGACCACGGCGTATCAGATTCAGCAAACAATTCCCAACGCCAAACTGCAATTCGTCGAGCAATGCGGGCATTGGGCATTTGTCGAGCACGAGCAGGAATTTCTGCAATTCGTTCGTGATTTTTTGAAGAACGTGCCTTGACTGCAAAGCACAATGATGACAACCGAATGTGCCGTTAAACAGCGTGATGATATTGTCGCGTGCATAAACCGCATGCGCGAAACGTTAAAACTGAATAATCTCCAACGTCGGGCTGAAACTATCATTATAGAAGGCGAAGCGATCAACGCCGGCGCCGACGGAACGTTTCGTCTCACTTTCGCCTGGGATGGCAGATTCGTTCGCCGCCTCGAAACGCAATTGAGCGAAACGGCCGGGTTCGACGGCGTTGCCGGTTGGATGGTCGATTGGACAGGCATGCCGCGCACTTTGGGACAGGGTGAGCTTGAATGGCAGGAATTGTTGACGAGCGCGCAAACCGGCCTGTGGCTGCGCGAAGAGAGCCCGTTTGCGATCACGGCGATTGACGCCGGCGCGTCGAACGCTGAGCTTGTTCTTTCCGTCCTACATAAAAGCGGCTCTTTACAAGCGGAGGCGCACGTTGAGGCGGCAAGTTGGCGCGCAAAATCGTTTCGGCACCATGGCATTCGCGGCGAAGAAGTTCTTGCGCTTGGCAATTACAAAGAGATTGCCGGATGGGTGTTCCCGGGGCGTGTGCTTCATATGGTCAACAACATTCCCATTGCCTCGTTTGAATTGCGTTCGGTTACCACGCGACTGTCGAATTAGACCGACGACCTTTATCGCCCAATAACCGCGCGCCCCAACGACACGCAGTTTGATCACGCGATTTCGCCGCAGCTCGAAATCAAGCGCGCGCCGACCGGCCATTTTTTGATTCGTGCCAAAATTAACGACCATGATTGCGGATGGTTCATTCTCGACTCCGGCGCCTCGGTTTCCACGATTTCGCATGAGACGGCGGCGCGGTTGCAGTTTGCGCAAGTTGGGATCGTTCCGCTCACCAGCATGTTTGGCGTGGTCGCGAGCCCGGTTCGACGCGCCGATCTTCTCGAGGTTGGGCCATTCACGTTGCAGCGCCCAATTTTTGTCGAGATGGATTTCGCGCCGATCAATCAAGCCTTTGGCTTGGCGGTGGCTGGTGTCATCGGTTATGATCTTTTCAGTCGCGCCATCATCGAGATCGATATTTCGGGAGACGCCGTCACCATTCACGATCCTAGTGTGTATCGACGGCATGATGAGAACTGGCAAGAATTGATGATTCAACATCAGACGCCGGTGGTGCGGGCTTCTTTCGAGGGAAATCATCAACGCTGGTTTCGTCTCGATATCGGCGCGGCGGTGACGGTGATGTTTCACACGCCGGCCGTGCGTGAATTGGATTTGTTGAAAGATCGCAACGGAACGCCTTCCCGCTTCGGACAGCTCGACGTCGTGTTTGGCGCCATGGCGTGGTTCGAGCTGGCCGGACATCGCTTCGATCGGCCAAAGGTTATTTTCGTCACCAGCGAGAACGGTCCGGTTGCCGATCCCCACACGGCCGGCAATATCGGCCTCGAATTTTTGAAGCCGTTCAAGCTAATTTTTGATTACGCCAATAAAAGAATTGCGTTCGAATGAAATTTAAACGCTCTCGCCACGGCGTCTTTTTCATCCCGCTGCTATTGGGGTTGAATAGCGCCGTCGTTTTGGCTCAATCCACCGGCGCGTGGTTTACACGCAAGCCGCTGCCGACAGCGCGGCAGGAAATTCCCCATGCCGTTTTGAATGGCAAGATTTATATTCCCGGCGGCTTTGCCGGTGGCGGCTTGGCGACGAGCATTGTCGAGGTGTTTGACCCCGCCGCGAATGCTTGGTCGACGATTGCGCCCGTGCCGATCCGCATGCACCATCTTGCGTTTGCGGCGACGAATAATCGCCTCTATGTTTTGGGCGGCTATACCGGCAATTCTTTTTTGGCGACAGCGCGTGTTTTTGAGTTCGATTTCACCATCAATAATTGGACGGAAAAAGCTTCGATGCCCGGAGCGCGCGGCGCTGCGATTGCGGCGGCGCACGATGGAAAAATCTATGTGATTGGCGGCGTCAACAGTTCTGGCGCAGTTGTGGGCACTAATCAAGTGTACGATCCTGTCGCCGACAACTGGAAAGATTTGATGTCGATGCCCACGCCGCGCGAGCACCTCGCCGCCGCGGTGATTGACTCGCTGATTTACGTGATTGGCGGAAGAAATTTTTCGGCGAGCGGCAATACGAGCAGATTGGAAGCGTACTCGCCGGCAACAAATCAATGGTACATAAAGGAAAATATGCCAACCCCTCGCGGCGGGCTTACGGCTGCGGCGTTGCACGGCAAGCTCTATGTTTTTGGTGGGGAAATTCCCGGCGTTTTTCCGCAAGCCGAAGAATATGATCCGGCGAAAAATTCCTGGCGGCAAATGGCGCCGATGCCCTTGCCGCGCCACGGCATCGGCGCGGCAACCGTGGCTGACACGATTTTTATCATCGGCGGCGGTCCGGTGCAGGGTTTTGGCGTGAGCAATGTGAACTCGGGATTTATGGTTTCGTCGGCTACGGCTGTTGGCGACGAACACAAAACACCGCAGGATTTTGCTTTATATCAAAACTACCCCAATCCGTTCAATCCATCGACGATGATACGCTTCGCCGTGCCGACCGCCGGTCCGGTCACTTTGAAAATCTTCAATGCGCTCGGCAGCGAAATTGTCACGCTGGTGAATGGCGAAATCGAGGCCGGCGCTCACAAAATACATTGGCATGCTGATCGCGTGCCTGCCGGCATTTATTTCTATCGGCTGCAGACTCAGAATCAATCATTGACACGAAAACTCATTATAATAAAATAATTAAGATGGAACCTTTGCACGTGGTGACGCCGCTGTGGGAATCTCCTTCTCTGAGCGCTGAAATGGGCGTTCCGGTTTTCTTGAAGATGGAAGCCTTGCAACCCATCGGCTCGTTCAAGATTCGAGGCATTGGCGCTGCTTGTCAAGCGAGTTGGGAAGATGGTGCGAAACTTTTGGTGTGTGCCTCGGGAGGCAATGCCGGTTATGCCGTCGCTTATGCGGGCCGGCGACTTGGCATGGCCGTCACCATTGTAGTTCCTCAAACAACCTCAAGTTGGATGCAGAACATCCTGCGTCGCGAAGGCGCAACTGTTGCGGCGCACGGCGACTCTTGGGACGATGCCCATGATTACGCTACGGCATTGGCCACACAAGAAAACGCGGCGTATATTCATCCCTTTGACGATCCGAGAGTTTGGGAAGGACATGCTTCGATCATTCATGAAATTGCCGAAGCCAATATCAAGCCCGGTGCGATCGTTGTGTCGGTTGGCGGCGGGGGATTGCTTTGCGGATTGTTGGAAGGTCTGCACCAAATCGGCTGGAAGGAAATTCCCGTTGTCGCGGTTGAAACCGAAGGCGCTGCTTCTTTCGCCGCGTCAGCACAAGCCGGTCGTCTCATTACACTTGACCGAATTGCTTCAATCGCCACAACTCTTGGCGCGCGAACCGTCGCTCCCGCAGCTCTCGCTTGGGCGCAACGTCACAAAATCATTTCTTGGGTTGTCACTGACCGCGCTGCAGTTGACGCTTGTCGACGTTTTGCTGATGAGCAGCGCCTGTTGGTCGAGCCGGCTTGCGGCGCTGCGCTTGCTGCGGTGTATGGCCGGGCTAACCCGCTGGAAGGACTCGCGCCAATTGTCGTCATCGTATGTGGTGGTGCCGGCGTGAGTCTTACGCTTTTGGAAGAGTGGAAGAAAAAAGTTTCGTAGTGACGCCTTCAGGCGTTTATTGTGAGATAGAAGGATGATTTGCGAATTTTGAACAGTCGACGCCTAAAGGCGAAACTACAAACATTATTGATGAGGCTATATCATTCTCAACAACGGTATCTTCATCTTCGCTGCAAGAAAAATCATTTTCGATGGCGGTCGGTCGATTTTTGAATCTCCCATTCGTCTTATAATAGACCAAAATAACCGTATTTTATTAAGACGAAGAACTGAGGAGAAGCCAACCATGAAATCCAACTTCAGGCTGTTGCCGGTCGCCGTTGTGCTATTGATACTGCCATTTGCACAATTTTATGGAACGCACCCGTCGCCCAATTTTACCAGCCAACTGTCGGCATGGGATGGTTACGAGGAAACGATGAGCGCTGCAATAAATTCCATCGCGATGCCGCCGGCGCTGCAAGATTCCGCGGCTGCCAAGAAAATGCTATTCATTGCGATTTTCTCTCTGGGGCCTTCCTGGCAAGCGGCCAAGCCCGCTCACGAGCAGGCTTATTTCAAAGAGCACAGCGCCAACTTGAAGAAGCTGCGCGCCGAGAAAAAGATACTCGTCGGCGCCAGATATTCCGATAAAGGCGTGATTATCATCGCCGCCGCCAACGAGCAAGAAGCGCGAGTGCTGGTGGAGCCTGACCCGATGGTGGCCAACAAAGTTTTCAATCTCGAGCTGCACCAGTTCAATCCTTTTTATAAAGGCTGCATCGATCCGCAGTAAAGAGTGCTCGTTGTGGGCAATTGAACAGAATGGCGGGAAGACGGGTCTTTTCGTAGCAACATAACTCAACCAGCAGCTTTGTTCTAAAACCGGAGATGAAAATGAAAACGTCTTTCCTTTCTCGCCGCAAGTTTCTCAGCCTGTCGGCGGCGAGCGCCACGGGAATTTTGTTGGCGCCGAAAACGTCGCTGGCACAGACGCCGCAACAAAATAATCGGCCTCCGGCTTTGAATCCGGAGTTGGTCAAAGACTTCGTGATCGCCGGCCACGGCAATTTGGATCGCGTCAAAGAAATGTTGGTACAAGCGCCGGGACTGTTGAACGCAACGTGGGATTGGGGCGGCGGCGATTTTGAAACCGCGCTCGGCGGCGCCGGCCACATGGGCCGAAAAGATATTGCCGAATTTCTCATCAACAAAGGTTGCCGCATGGATATTTTTGTGGCGACGATGTTAGGTAAATTGGACGTCGTCAAAGCCATGCTCACGGCTTATCCGGACCTGATTCACTCCAAAGGCCCGCACGGCCTGACCTTTTTGCACCACGCCAGAAAAGGCGGTGAGGAAGCAGCGCTGGTGCTCAAGTATCTTGAATCTTTGGGCGCGGCATAAGAACAATAAAGTCAAAATAATTTAATGGCAAAATCATTAAAAGCAATTGAATGATTTTGTCATTATCGCTTTTGGTTTTTATGTCAATTTCATATATCATTTCTTTTTTGGGTCTCGCTCTCTTTTGCCATGTTGTACCGGCACAACCCGTTCGCTTCGATCACTTATCGCTCGAACAGGGCGTCTCGCACAACTTGGTGTTCAGCATCCATCAAGATCGCCGTGGCTTGATGTGGTTCGGAACGATGTATGGCCTGGTCAAATACGACGGGCGGCAATACACCGTTTATCGCCACGATCCGCGCGACGAGCATTCAATTTCTTTCAACGACGTCATTGCGATCTACGAAGACCGGCAGGGCAAGCTTTGGGTTGGAACTTGGGGCGGCGGCTTGAACAAATTCGATCCGGCCAGCGGGAAGTTCACGCGCTATCTTCACGACCCGAATGATTCGGCCAGCTTGAGCCACAATATCGTCTGGGCAATTTGCGAAGATAAGTTTGGTGAAATTTGGATCGGCACCGAGGCCGGTTTGAATAGGCTGATTGTCGACTCGAGGCAATCCGAATCGAGTGATGTCGCAAAAGGAAAATTCACTCATTATTCATTCGAATCGGTGCGTGCGAATAAACCCGCCAGGGCCGCTATCCGAGCCATTCATGAAGATCGCACGGGGCGGTTGTGGATTGGCACGTTCGGCAGCGGGCTGCAATTGTTCGACCGCGAGCGCCAGCAATTCCTGTGTTTCAAACGCGATCCGGCGAAACCGGCGAGCCTGAGCCGCGATTTCATCCACTCGATTTATGAAGACAATGCCGGGAGCTTATGGATTGGCACAGCAGGTGGAGGCCTAAACCAGCTCGTCGATTTGAACGGTGCCGACAAATCGAATCACGGCGCGCCAAGCTTAAATCCGGAGAACGCGCAGTTCGTCCATTATCAGCACGACCCCAAAGATTCTTATAGTTTGAGCGATAATTCCGTCGGACCAATCATCGAAGACCGGCAAGGATTTCTTTGGATCGGAACCATCGCCGGTGGCCTCAACAAATTTGATCGTACGCAAGGCCGCTTTATTCGTTACACGCATAATCCGGATGACCCCCAGTCTTTGAGCAGCAATAATATTGTAGCGCTCTGCGCAGACCGTTCCGGCATTTTGTGGATCGGCTCTTATCATGGCGGCGTGGACAAGCTTGATCCGCATCAATATAAATTTGAGCATTTCAAGAATACATCGACCGATCCAAACGGTCTGAGCCACAACTTGGTGCGGGCGATTTATCAGGATCGCGCCGGTGTGCTTTGGGTCGGAACTCATGGCGGCGGTCTCAACAAGATGGTCACATCGACAGAGCGCGATAATGACTCGCCGCGATTTCTCCATTATCGCGCCGATCGTCGCAAAGCTCATGAATTGCGTTCCGATTACATCACCGCGATCACCGAAGATCAAACCGGCACGTTATGGATAGGCACGAGCGGCGGTTTGCACGCGCTCGACCGCACACGCCGGCGATTCACTTCTTATCAAAACGATCCGCAAATTCCACATAGTTTGAGCAGCAATACGGTGACAGCGATTTGCGAAGATCACACAGGCGCGCTTTGGATTGGCACGGAAGGGGGAGGTTTAAACCGCTTTGATTATAAACAGAAGCGATTTAAATCCTACCAAAATGACGCCACCAGCCTTCATAGCTTGAGCAATAATTTCATCCACACGATTTACGAAGATCGTTCCGGCGCGCTGTGGGTTGGCACCTATCAGGGGTTAAATAAATTTGATCGCGGGACAGAAACTTTCACGCGTTACCAACATCGGCGTGATGATCCGAGCAGCTTGAGCAATGATTACGTTTACGCCATCTATGAAGATGAGGCCGGAATGCTGTGGATTGGCACTAGCGATGGGTTGAATAAATTCGCCCCTGCGCAAGAGAAATTTAAAAGCTACTACGAACAAGATGGGCTTCCCAACAACATTATTTGCGGCATTTTAGAAGACGATCACGGCACGCTCTGGATCAGCACGCTGAAAGGCCTGGCTAAATTCGATCCCCTCACGGAAACTTTTCGCTGCTACGATGTTTCGGACGGCTTGCAGAGCAACATGTTTGCCATCGGCGCGTTTCACAAAAGCCCCGCTCCGCGGGGTGAAATGTTTTTCGGCGGCATCAACGGGTTCAATCGTTTTCAGCCATCTCGAATCAAAGAAGATTCTTTTGTTCCGCCCCTCTTGGTGACAGCGCTAAAAGTTTTTGATAAGCCGGTCTCGTTTGCTATTGGCCTGCAAAAAGCCCAAACTATCAAGCTGCGCCATACCGACAATTTCATCACGTTTGAGTTTTCGGCGCTGAGTTACTCGCGTCCGGAAAAAAATCAGTTTGCCTACAAGCTGGAAGGAATAGATCGAGACTGGATTTTTTGCGGCAGCCGAAACACGGCGAGCTACACTGATTTGCCGCACGGAAATTACGTGTTTCGCGTGAAGGGCGCGAGCCACGACGGCGTTTGGAATGAGGAAGGCGTGTCGCTTGCAATCGCCATTGCGCCGCCGTTCTGGCGGACGTGGTGGTTTTACGGCTTGGCGAGCGCTGTGCTGGTATTGTCTGTCCTACTCTCATACCGTTTGCGCTTACGGCACGAGCGCCAACGCATCGCCGAGATCGAGCGCATCAAAAGTGAAGAGAAGCTGGCGCGGTTCAAAGCCGTCGAGCAGGCCAAATTGGAGGAACGCGAGCGCGTGCGCAAGCAAATCGCCGCGGATTTTCACGACGAGTCCGGGCACAAGCTGACGAAAATTTCTCTGTTTTGCGGCGTGCTGCAATCCAAGCTGCGCGACGGCGCGTTCGAAGTCGAAGCGTATGTGAATCGCATCATGCAAGTGGCGACCAGCCTGCACAAGGATATGAGCGATTTCATCTGGTCGCTCGATCCCGAGGAGAGCACGCTGCACGACACGGCGCTCAAGCTGAAAGACTTCGGCGACAAGCTGTTCGCGCACACCGGCATTCGTTTCCGCGTGCAGGGGCTGACGCCCGATCTGGAGGAAACACAGCTCTCGATGGAAGCGCGCCAAAATCTGACTTGCATTTTCAAGGAGGGCATGAACAATATTCTGAAGCACGCGCGCGAACAGTGCAAGAACGTGACCTGCGCGTTCAGCCGCGAGAACGGCAATTTCAGCGTTGCGCTTTTGGATGACGGACCAGGTTTCGATCCGAACCTGAGCGCACCGGGAAGAGGCTTGCGCAATATGCAGAAACGCGCCGCGGCCATTGGGGGTGATTTACAAATTATTTCGCGAGCAAGCGAGGGCACGATCATCAAATTCACTAGTTCGGTATCTGTGTCCAAGATAGTTGTGATACAGGCGCCTCAAGCTGAGTTGGTAAATGGAGCACAATACAATTAAAGCAATCAAATCACTTTGTTATTGATTGGCTTTATCTGAATAGACAAAATAATTTAGTGACAAAATGATTGAAAAGCGTTCAAACTGATTTCTGTACTTGTTCAAATCAGGAGGGAAAGACGCCTATTCAACACGACGTTCAGATCAGAATAATTTCTGACGAAGATTTTCACGCGCTTGATTACAAAGTGATGGGGCTTGCCTTCTCAATTCACAACGAAATGGGGCGATTTTGGGATGAGAAAATTTATCGAAATGAATTAGCAGATCGTTGTCAAAAGGCGGGTTTCGATCAAGTCGCTACAGAAGTTCCTATCCAAGTTTCTTATCAGGATTTTAACAAGCTTTACTCTGTTGATCTGTTGATTGATAATGCAGTAATTTATGAATTAAAAGCTGCAAAGGCGTTAACGGATGAACATCAAAACCAAGCGCTCAATTATCTCTTTCTGATGGGTATGCAGCGTGGCAAGCTGATCAATATGCGCCCACCATCAGTTGAGTCGCGTTTCGTTTCAACGCGAATCACGCCAGAGAAACGTTATCAGTTCACGATTGAAGAGCAAGAATGGCGGGAGCTTGAGATAGATAGTCTTTGGCTCAGGAAACTGCTAACCGGCCTTCTGAATGAATGGGGTGCCTTTCTCGACATAAATCTGTTTTATGAAGCGATTTATCATTTTCGCGGCGGCGAAGAGAATGTAGTGAAGGAGATCAAAGCAATGAACGGCTCTCATTTCCTAGGAATGCAAAAAATGCATTTGCTCAATTCAGAAACAGCATTCAACATTTCCTCGATAACAAAAGCCGAAGCCTCTTATGAGGAGCATTTGCGTCGATTTCTTCATTATGCTTCATTGAAAGCTATACAGTGGGTTAATTTCAGCCATGATCGAATTCTCTTCAAAACAATCTTGCAGTAGTTTTATAGACAAAATCATTTTACGACAAAATCATTTAACAGCTTTTAATTATTTTGTCACGCAATCATTTTGTCATTTAATTTTTTTTTGTTTATTCGTGTGGGACCTGCAACGACCAAGCCAATACTTATGATCCGCGTTGCCATAGTTGAAGACGAAGACGAGATTCGCGAGAGCCTGGCGATCATCATCAACAGCGCGCCGGGCTTCGCATGCGCCGGCAGTTATCCGGACTGCGAATCTGCGCTGGCCCGACTGGAAGATGATTTGCCGGATGTGATCTTGATGGACATCAAATTTCGCCCCGGCAAAATGTCCGGCATCGAAGGCGTGCGCAAAATCAAGGCGATGCTGCAAGATGTTGATATCATCATGCTGACGATTTACGAGGACAATGCTTTGATTTTCGACTCGCTGCGGGCCGGCGCCTGCGGTTATCTGCTGAAGCACACTTCGCCGGCGGAATTGCTGGCGAGCATCAAAGAAGTGGCGGCCGGCGGCGCGCCGATGAGCACCAAAATCGCGCGGCTGGTCGTGGGGTCATTCCAAAACGGCAATGATGGCCCGCAACTGACCAACCGGCAAAAAGAAATCCTGCACAAGCTGCGCGAAGGCAAGAGCTATCGCACCATCGGCGAGGAGTTGTTCATCAGTGAAAACACGGTGAAGTGCCACATCAAAAAAATCTACGAGCTTTTGCACGTTCACACGCAGGCCGAGGCCATTGCCAAGGCTTTTGAGAAACATTTGATCTAAAGGGAATTCCACAGAAATGACATTTTCTCAACCCGCGACTTAGGTATTACGCAATCACGCTTTTTCGGTCTGCCCATTTTATTTTCCCAATAACAAGCTCGTTTTGACCCTGCTTCCAAAACCACCTGATCAGGTGATTGAGAGAATGGTTAATTCTTCTTATCATCAGAAGAAGCCAATTCAGTCATTCTCTTCACACCACCACGGAGGCGGAATATGTTGCCTTGTTTCGGCGCGAACCGGCTGGCGCGTGTTATGCCGAAAGCGCTACCGGCGCTCATGCTAATTTGCAGCGCCACCCTGCACGGCCAAACTTTCGTCAAAATCACTGATGCAACAAATCCAATCATCATCAACGAGCCAGGCACCGGCGGCTATGTCGGCGCGAGCTGGATCGATTTCAACAACGACGGCAGGCTCGATCTGTTCGCCAATCGCCTTTTTTTGTATCGCAACAATGGCAGCGGCGTTTTCACCAAAATCGCCAGCGGCATCGGCGCCAATCAGGTGCAAACCATCGGCAGCGGCAATAGCTGGGCGGATTACGACAACGATGGCTACATCGATTGCTTTTACTCCGGCCGCACCTCGCGACTTTATCGCAATAACGGCAATGAGACATTTACGCCCATTACGAGCGGTAGTATCGGCGACAGTGTCGCGACACGCGGCTGGGCTTGCGCGTGGGCAGATTATGATAATGATGGCAACGTCGATTTGTTCATCACGCATCCCGCCGGTTTTGTCGGACAAGATCTGCCGGCGACTCCCAATCATTTGTTGCATAATGATGGACCGCCCAATTACACCTTCACGCGCGTGACGACCGGCGAATTTGTCACGGCGTTGGCGCCTTACACGGTGGCGACATGGTCGGATTACGACAATGACGGCGACATGGATTTATTTATCGGCAGCGGCCCCGCCACTCCCGTGTTGGCGGTGGACTATCTTTATCGCAATATGTTGAAGGAAAGCGGCATGGCCAATTTCGCGCGCCTCACCACCGCGCCCATCGCGACGGATTTGGTCGATGGCCAAGTTTGGAATTGGATCGATTATGACAACGATGGCGATTTGGATGCTTATCTGACTAATTATGGCGGCAGCCTTTCACCCCAGGGCTTGGTGAACAATCTTTATCGCAACAACAGCGGCGCCTTTGTCCGCATGACCGGCGCCCAAGTGGGAAGCTTGGTGACCGACAAAGATGTGTCGCTGGCCTCAGTTTGGGGCGATTTTGACAACGACGGCGATCTGGATGTTTTGGTAACGCAAGACACCGGTTTTCAAAGGCGATATTATAAAAACAATGGCGACGGCACTTTTACCAGCGCCGGTGCCGGCGATTTTGTGGCTGGAACAGATCAGCATTCCTCCGCAACGGCAGGCGATTATGACAACGATGGAGATTTGGATCTTTATGTAACCGGAACCGGTGCGACCAAAGCCCTGTTTCGCAACGACCTCACCAACGGCAACAGTTGGATCAATATTTTTTGCCTTGGCGTCACGTCGAACCGTTCTGCCATCGGCGCCAAAGTGCGCGCGAAAGGCACGATCAACGGCAAGGTGGTTTGGCAGCTCCGGGAAATTTCCAGCCAGAATACTTTCAACGGGCAGAGCATGCTGAATGCGCACTTCGGTTTTGGCAATGCGACTTTGATCGATTCACTCAAAGTTGAATGGCCTTCCGGCAACGTGGACGTTGCGCGCAACGTTCCCGTCAATCGTTTTATTACCATCACTGAGGGCAGGGGCATCACGACGGACGTCAAAGAAAACGGTTCGCCGCTTCCTGCCGATTTTGTCTTGAGTCAAAGCTATCCGAATCCTCTGCAAGCGTCTGCGTTTAATTCTGCAACCACGATCACCTACACGCTTGCCAAGAGCACGCAAGTTATCTTGAGTGTTTATAACGTGCTTGGCCAAAGGCTCGTCACGCTCGTGAACCGCACGCAAGAAGCCGGATCGCACACCGCCAGTTGGGATGGCAAAGATGCGAAAGGCCAAGTTCTGCCTTCGGGCATTTATCTTTACAAGATTGAGACGGAGTCCTTTGCGCAGACGAAGAAATTGATTTTAGCAAAATAGCTGCCTTGTAACGATTCAGGCAATAATTAAAGGCAAAACCATTTATGGGCAAAACAATTGATCTCAAATAAAGCTTTTAATAGTTTTGCCCCAAATCGTTTTGCCATTCAGTGTATTTCGGCTCGTCAGAATTATCCGGATGATTCGACAAATCTGAATACCAAAAAATATTTGCAGTTGGTTTCCAACTAGTACTCATGACAAAGGTGAACCGATGCCAATATCCATCAAACTCATCACGCTGGCGGCGGTGCTCACTTTGAGCGCTTTGGCAACGGCTGCCGTGTTCTCAGGTTTTTGCTTCATGCCGGACGACGATGCGGCGCTCGTGCCGGCAAAACGCCAATTTGATTTCTGGCTGGGCGAATGGGATTTGACCTGGCCAGGCGAGCAGAGCGGGTTGCCCGCCGGCCAAACCGGCCGCGGCACGAATAGCATAAAAGCCATTCTCGACAGCGCTGTTATTCAGGAAAATTTTGCCGACCTGGCGCCGAACTCGCTGCGCGGCATGAGCGTCTCGGTTTACAATCAACGCTTGGGCAAATGGCAGCAAACCTGGGTGGATAATCAGAGCAGTTATTTGGATTTCGTCGGCGAATTTAAAGACGGCAAAATGATCCTTTCCCGGAAGATCACGACGAAAGATGGCAGAGAAATCATCCAGCGCATGGTGTGGCACAATATTGCCAAAGATCAGCTCGATTGGAATTGGGAGGCTTCGGAGGACGGCGGGAAAACGTGGAAAGTGAATTGGCAAATTCATTATAAGAGAAAGAAGTAACGCGAGGAAATTCTATCGTTGTAAAAAACAACAATCACCAACGGATGAATTAAGACCAGCGGATAGTTTTATCAGTTGTTCTTAATTCATCCGTTGGAGCTATTTTTCATTATGCTGAACCGGAGGCTTGAAAACCATGCAAAATAGGTTCAAACATTTTTTTGCATTCTTAGTGCTGCTTGCTATTGCTGCGACGTTGCCAGCAGTGGCGCAAAACTCTTCCCAGAAAACCGCAATGGACGAGGCCAACACTTTCTTTCAAGCGAGGGATTGGGCCAATGCGGCAAAGGCATTCGAGGCCATCGCCAAGAAAGAACCAGCCAATTTTCAAGCGTGGAATCAGTTGGGTGCTGCGCTGCTTGCGCTGGGCAACTATGACAAGGCGGCAGCGGCTTATGAAAAAGCCGTTGCACTCAACAACAATAGCCCGATTCCACAATACAATCTCGCTTGCGCGTACGCGCGCCTGAACGACAAAGATAAGGCATTCGCGGCGTTGAATAAAATTGTGTCGACGGGCTTCTTTCAGCCGGAGCAAATTAGCGGCGATACGGATTTGGCAAGCTTGCACAATGACCCGCGCTTTAAAGAACTTTTGTCGCAGGCGCAAAAAGTGGTCAGACCCTGCACCGCCTCGCCCGAGTATCGGCAATTCGATTTTTGGATCGGCGAGTGGGAAGTTCAAACCACCGGCGGACAACCGGCGGGAAAGAGCAGCGTGCAGCTCATCTTGGGTGATTGTGTCATTTTTGAAAATTGGACCGGCACGTTTGGAATGAACGGCAAAAGCTTTAACATCTACAATGCCACACGCCGCCAATGGCAACAGACGTGGGTGAATGATCGCGGCATTATCACCGAATATGCCGGCGAGTTCAAAAACGACCGCATGGAATTTCTCTTCGAACAGGCTGGGCCGGATGGGAACAAGCAACTGCACCGCATGACCCTGTTTAATCTTGGGCCGGACCGCGTCCGCCAATTCGGCGAGATGTCTACGGATGAGGGAAAAACTTGGAGTGTTCTATATGACCTGCTTTATTTGAGAAAGAAATGAAATCCTGCCTGTAAATGTTCACTAAACCAAGTTGTCATTCCGGAGGAATCTTTTTTGATTCGAGTACTTGGCTTGGATTCAAAAAAGATCCCGCCACGGCGGGATGACAGTTCTAATACGGGGTTCACTGAACTTTTACTCCTGCCAGGCTCTCCTGGGGATAAACGTTTTTGCGCTCTCGCCGTCCATATTGAGAAGCCTTGTCGCAATATATGCCAAGCAAGGGTTAAAATGTAATAGCACAATGTCATTATATGCGCTACAGAGCGATTCCACCCAGCCCATATCTTGCCAAATACATCGAATGCTTTTGGACGTTGGAGAGCCGCGAGAAATCTTCGGCGGCTACGCCGGAAAGAATTTTGCCTGACGGCTGTGTCGAATTGATTTTTAATTTAGCCGAGGCGTTCAAACGTTATCATTCAAACCGCGCGCTCGAGGTTCAACCGCAAACGCTCATTGCCGGCCAGATGCGGCGCTACGCAATGATCGAGCCGACCGGACGAGTGAAGCTGTTCGGCGTGCGCTTTCACCCCGGCGGCGCTTATCCATTTTTTCAGTTTCCGCTCAATGAATTGACCGACCAGATCATCGGCTTCGATAGCGTTTGGAATCGGGTTGGAAAAGAGTTGGCGGATAGAATCCAATCGGCGCGTTCGGTGCGGGAGCGCATCGGGATCATTGAAACGACGCTGCTCGCGCGCCTGGAGCAGCGTCGCAATGCCGATCGGCTCGTGGATGCCGTGGTGAAATCGATCGTTGCCAGAGAAGGGTTGGTGTCGATAGAGCGGCTGCGGCGAAATCTCGGCATCAGTGAGAGACAGCTCGAGCGCAAATTTCAAACCAGGGTGGGAATAACTCCGAAATTTCTTTGCCGCACCTTGCGTTTTCAGAAAGTGTTCAAAGCCGTCGAGCGCAATCAAACCGTCAATTGGAGTTTTATTGCCTCGGAATGCGGGTATTACGATCAGGCGCATTTCATCCACGACTTCGGGGAATTTTCCGGACAAAATCCCACGGCCTATTTCAGCCAGGATCACGAGATGTCCGAATACTTTACCCGCAAAAAACGCCTGTCGGATTTTTACAATACATAATGAGTAATGTTTTGTATATTTGGGTAAATCCTTATGTAACGCCACTGACCGGTCACTATAGCTAATTGGCGATGCGACAGATCGTGCAGAAGTGACCGGTCAGTTGACCTGATTGAAAATGAACCCAAATAACGGAGGAAATCATGACCATGAAACATTACTCGTTGCTCTGCGCCGGTCTGCTGATTTTTGGAACGGTAGCCGCGCAGGAGAAAAAAAACACCATCGCCGATTTCGCCTGGCTCGCCGGCTGTTGGGATGGCAGCGGCGGCGGACGCGAGTATCTCGAACAATGGATGAAGCCTTCGGGACAAACCTTGCTTGGCGTGAGCCGCACGGTGGTTGGCGGCAAAACTGTCGAATATGAGTTTGTAAAAATCCACGAGCAAGAAGGCGAAATTTTTTACACGGCCAAGCCTTCGGGACAACCTGAAGCCTCCTTCAAGCTCATCAAGTATGCGAACAAGGAAGCCGTGTTTGAAAATCCCGAACACGATTTTCCACAACGCATCATTTATCGTTTGGAAAAGGACGGCTCGCTCGCGGCGGCTATTGAAGGCATGAGCAAGGGCAAATTGAAAAAAATCGACTTCCCCATGAAGCGCGCGAAATGTGATTAGTGAAATCGGACTTGGGCACACCGATTCTTCAAGCTTGATGAATCCTGTTGCCCAAGTCCGACTTCGCGCGCGTTCAATGCAAGGAGCACCTTTGAAAGACGCATTATCTCCTCCTCAAAACAATCATACCTCTGGTGACATGCCGGCGGAGCAATTCCGCCGGCACGGTCACCAACTCATCGACTGGGTGGCGGATTTTCTGCAAGAAATTGAAAATCATCCTGTTTTTCCCCATGTCAATCCGGGCGACATTCGCCGCCAACTTCCGCCGTCACCGCCGCAAAAGGGCGAGGCGATGACGGATATTCTTGCCGATGTGGATCGCGTCATTATGCCGGGCATGACGCATTGGAACCATCCGCGCTTCTTCGCCTATTTCACTTCGTCCGGCAGCGGGCCGGGCATTCTCGGTGATCTGCTCGCGACGGCGTTCAATATCAACGGCATGGTCTGGCAATCCTGCCCGGCCGCGACCGAGCTTGAAGAAGTCACGCTCGGCTGGTTGCGGCAAATGCTCGGTTTGCCGGAAAATTTTTGGGGCATCATTTTCGATGGCGCTTCGAATAGCACGCTGCACGCGCTTGCCGCAGCGCGCGAGCAGCTCGTTGATTTGCAAATTCGCGAGCGCGGCATGCCGGGCCGAAGTGAGTTGCCGCGGCTGCGGCTCTACATTTCGGAGTACACGCATTCGTCCATCGACAAGGCCGCGCTGCTCATCGGCATCGGCATGGAAGGCATTCGCCGGATTCCCGTTGATGATGAATTTCGCATGAAGCCCGAAGCATTAGCCGAGGCCGTTGCGGAGGATCGAAGCGCAGGTTGGCTTCCCTTTTGCGCCGTGGCAACCGTCGGCACCACGTCATGCACGAGCATCGATCCGGTTCCGGCCATTGCAGAAATTTGCCACCATGAAAATATTTGGCTGCACGTCGATGCCGCGCACGGCGGCATTGCAGCGATTGCGCCGGAGAGGCGCCATATTCTCAACGGCTGTGATCGCGCCGACTCGTTCGTCGTCAATCCGCACAAATGGATGTTCGTGCCGATGGGCTTGAGCGTTCTTTACACGCGCAAGCCCGAAGTACTGCGCCGCGCCTTCAGCCTCGTGCCGGAATATTTGCGCACCTCGCAGGGCGATGAAGCGACGAATTATATGGATTACGGCATTCCGCTCGGCCGGCGGTTTCGTGCGCTGAAGCTTTGGTTCGTCTTGCGCTATTTCGGCGTGGAAGGCATCGCGTCGCGCATCGGCGAGCATTTTCGGCTCGCACATTTGTTTGCTGAATGGGTGGAAGCGCATCCCGACTTCGAGCGTATGGCGCCGGTGCCGTTGAGCACGATTTGCTTTCGCGCGCATCCGCGCGGTGTCAATGATGTAACGGTGTTGAATCAACTGAACGAGCAGCTCATGCACGCGATCAATCACACCGGCGAAGTGTTTTTGTCTCACACCAAATTGCGCGAGCGTTTCGTGGTCCGGCTCGTCGTCAGCCATCTGCGCGTGACCGAGGCCGATTTGCGCCGAGTGTGGGAAATTACGCAAGAGAAGCTGCCGGAGGTTTTGGCTTCTCTTGAGTGATCGAAGAGAAATCCACGAAAAAGTCTTGCAATTCTACCTTTAAAATTGTATACTATCGTACTAATTCGTATCATACCAAAAAGTACGATAGCTTATGAAATTTTTTTGGCCGCGAAACCGAGCTTGAACGTTTGGCCGGGATATCCGATCATGCGAGATCGTCCGGCTATTTGACCATGATCACCGGCCGCCGGCGCGTCGGCAAAACGACGCTGGTCAAGCATTTTTTGCAGCAGAACAAACTGCCGAATTGCTGAATTATTATGGTCTCATTGAAAAAACGGGCAGCGTGTTCAGCCGCGACACCGCCAAAACCAGCCGCTATTATCTGCGCGATAATTTTCTCACATTTTGGTTTCGTTACGTCAATAAAAATTTCAGTATATTGGAGCAGAATGCCAGCGCGCGGTTTCTGCTTAAAATCAAGCGTGATCTGCCGAATTTTTTCGGCCCGCAATTTGAAAAATTCATTGCAAGCTGGCTGCAAATGCAAAGCTTTGCGAATGCGCAGGATCTCGTTTTCGATCAAGTTGGCAAGTATTGGGACAAAGGGCAAAACGAAATCGATGTGGTCGCCTACAGCGATGACCACGAGCTCTGTCTAGTCGGTGAGTGCAAGTGGAACAGCAAGCGCATCAACTCGACGGTGGTTGCCAAATTGTCGCAGCAGGTTGAAGTCATCAAGCGAAAACAGAATTTCAAAAAATTCCAAAAGGCGTTGTTTGTGGGCGACACCGTCTCTCCCCAATTAAGAGAAAGCCTCGTCAAGCAGGACGTCAAAATATTCGACGTTTCGGATTATTGGCGAATTTGAGTGTGCATCACATCACAGAAAAAGCGCAACTGGAGTATGAAGCTTCAACTTCGTCCCGCTGAGAGCGGGACACTCCGATCTGATATTAAAGCCAGCCATTTTCCCGATACCATTGATAACTATTCTGCAGACCCGCCTGGATGGATAACGCCGGCACAAAGCCGAGTTGTTGTCGGGCTTTCTCTCCCGAACAAATCCAATAATACTGCCGCATTTCAGCAACTTTGTCAAAATTGAGCAAAGCCGGTTTGCCGGTGATTTTGGCGCCCAGCTCACTCACCGCGGCCAGCATCGGCGCAACGGCTTCTGGAACGGTAATCGAAAGTGTTTTGCGCTGCATGGCCGTTGCTACGGCTTCGCCAAGCTCGTGCCAGTCATAAGGATTAGGGTTCGTCATGAAATACGTCTGTCCGGCAGCTTGAGGATGCTCGCTGGCGAGAAGGATGCCGGCGACAAGATCATGCACGTGAATCATGCTCACCTTGCGCTCGTGGCGGCCGAGCCGCAGCCGCAGCCCCATTTTGACTTGCTTGAAATATTGATACACATCTTTATCGCGCGGGCCGTACACTACCGGCGGTCGAATAATGGTGATGGGAAGCTTGCCACGCCATTCCTGACAGGCAAGCTCGCCCGCCAATTTCGAGCGGCCGTAAATCGACATGGGCCGTGGCCGCTCGTCTTCGGTAACCAGGCGGCCATCCGCGCTCGGCCCGGCCGCCGCAATGCTGGAGATATAAACGAATTTTTGCAGATTGGGAGCGTGACGAGCGCAAAGCTCCAAAAAATGACGAGTGGTCTCGGCATTGGAATGAAAGTATTCCACCTCAGTTCTCGCTTTGGTTACACCGGCCAAATGTATCACGTGCGACACGTTCGAAAGAACCGGAATCAACGCGGCGTCTGCAAAGAGATCGCCATGCACCAATTCAACTGGTACGTTTTCCAGCCAAGTGCCGGAGGTGGGACGACGCACCAAACAAAAAACCCGTGCAGGTTCTTTTTCCTGTCGCTGTGCGCCATCAAGCAAACGTTCCACCACGAGGCTGCCGATAAATCCAGTCGCTCCGGTCACCAGTGTACGCATGTTACCTCCGAATTAAGCCTTGTTAAGACGATTAGATTAGCGCTTGCTTTCTAAAGCGCCATTCCTTATATTTATCTAATTTATAACTTTTTTGCTTTTATTGCAAAAACTTCATAATTAATCCGAGGAGGATAGGTTTGGATCTATTTGAGAAGTGTCGCAACTTTACGCGGGCGCAGCAGGCCAGAACGGAGGGTTGGTATCCTTATTTCAAGGCTATCGAATCAGGAGCTGATTCCGAAGTCGTGATTGACGGTCGCAAGCTTGTGATGGTCGGCTCCAATAATTATCTTGGTTTGACCCAGGATCGGCGGGTAAAAGCAGCCGCGCAAAAGGCGATAGAGGCATTCGGTTCCGGGTGTACCGGCTCACGTTTTCTCAACGGTACGCTCAAATTGCACGAAGAGCTGGAGCACCGTTTGGCCAAATTCATGAAGCGCGAGGCGGCTTTGTGTTTTTCAACCGGATTCCAAACCAATCTCGGCACGATCGCCACCGTGGTTGGCAAAGACGACTTCATTTTTACCGACCGCGCCAACCACGCCAGCATCGTCGACGGCTGCCGGCTCTCCTTTGGACGAACCGTCAAATTCAAGCACAACGATTTGAACGACCTCGAACGTTTGCTCCAACGCTATTCCAATTCCGGCGGCAAGCTGATCGTTGCCGACGGCGTTTTCAGCATGGAAGGTGATATTATCGATTTGCCCAACCTCGTCAAGTTGGCGGAGAAATACCAGGCGAGAATCATGCTCGATGACGCTCATTCGATTGGCGTTTTGGGCAAACACGGCCGCGGCACGGGCGAGCACTTCGACCTCGAGAACAAAGTCGATATCGTGATGGGAACGTTCAGCAAGTCTTTCGCTTCGCTCGGCGGGTTCATCGCCGGCGATGCTTTCGTCATCGATTACATCAAGCACCATGCGCGCGCATTGATTTTCTCGGCGAGCATGCCGCCGGCGGCCACCGCCTCGGTGCTGGCGGCGCTCGACATTATTGAACAGGAGCCACAGCGCATTGAGTGCTTGTGGAAAAACACTCGCAAGATGAAAGCCGGCTTTGACGCGCTCGGATTCGACACGGGCAAGTCGGTGACGCCGATCATTCCCATTCTCGTCGGGGATGACATGAAAACTTTCGCGTTCTGGAAATTGTTGTTTGACAACGGTGTTTTTGCCAACCCGGTGATCACACCGGCGGTGCCGCCCGGGCAGGGCCGCATTCGCACCAGCTATATGGCCACTCACACCGAGTCCGAGCTGGATCACGTTTTGGAGGTGTTTGGCCATCTCGGCCGCGAATTTGGGTTGATTCCGTAAATGCCTTGTGATATTTTCCTTTATTTTGCAAGCATCAATAGAACCAACGGATAAAGGCTGCCAACGGATTTAAAGAAAAGGTTTTTGTCCGTTGGGCAATTTTGTTTTATGCCGGATGAAGAGACTTTTGCCCACCATCGATATCGTACCTGTCACGAACTCCCGCGAGTGGCGCGAATTTATGCTATTGCCGTGGAAAATCTACCACAGTGATTCCCTGTGGGTTCCCCCGCTGATCATGGATTTAAAGAAGCTTTTCAGCCAGAAGAAACATCCGTTTTTTCAACATTCCACCGCCGATTTTTTTCTGGCCCGGCGCCACGGCGAAACCGTCGGCCGCATCGCCGCCATTCTCAACAATAACCACAACAAATTTCACCACGAGCGCTGCGCTTTTTTCGGTTTCTTTGAATCCATCGACGACCAAGCCGTGGCAACGGCGCTTCTGGAAAAAGCCGCGGAGTGGGCGCGTGAGCGGGGCATGACGGTTCTGCGCGGCCCGGCCAACTATTCCACTAACGATACGTGTGGCTTGCTCGTCGAAGGCTTCGATTCGAGTCCCGTCATTTTGATGACGTATAACCCCCGCTACTACGTCGAGTTGATTGAGAAAGCCGGATTCGGCAAGGCGATGGATCTTTATGCGTGGTGGATGACGAGCGCGCACGGCATCAATCCGAAAATTCTCCGCATCGGCGAAAAAGTGTTGCAGGAAGAAAATATCCGTTTGCGCACCATGAATATGAAAAATTTTTGGGGCGAAGTGGAAATCGTCAAGAAGATTTATAATGATGCGTGGAGCGCGAATTGGGGGTTTGTGCCGATGACGGACGCCGAGTTTGAGTTTCTCGCCCAAGATTTGAAGCCGGTGGTGGACCCGCGTTTGGCGCTCATCGTGGAGAAAGAGGGCGAGCCGGTGGGGTTCTCGCTAGCGCTGCCGGATTACAATGTCGCGTTGAAAAAAATCAATGGCAGGCTGTTGCCGCTCGGCCTGCTCAAAGTTCTTTACCACAAGCGCCATATCAAGTACGTTCGCGTGCTCACGCTCGGCGTGGTGCGCAGGCTGCAAACCAACAGCGGCATCGGCGCCGCGCTGTACATGGAAACGTTTCGGCACGGGGTGGCGGCCGGATTCAATTCAGGCGAGTTTTCCTGGACGCTGGAAAACAACGCGCTGATCAACCGCGGCATGAAGCTGCTCGGCGCCGAGATTTACAAGCGCTATCGGATTTATGAGCGGCCGCTGTAAAAAATTCTTTCAGAATGACAATTCTGGCGCGCGGTCACTGAACTTTTGTGCTACGACAGCCAATAAAGTATCCGCCCGCAGTTTTCACAGATGAGCACCTCCTTGTCGGTGCGGCCGTGCGCGGTGATCGAAGTGGGGAGCCGCATGAAGCAGCCCAGGCAGTTGTCGTCTTTGACCGGGACGATGGCGCGTTTGTAGCGGTTGCGCAGCCGCTCGTAAGCCGCCAGCAGCGGCTTTTTGATTTTCAGCACCAAATCTTCGCGCGCGCTCGCCAAAGCCGCAAGTCCCTCGCCTTTGACCTCGAATCCCAACGCTTTCACTTCTTCGATCTCCTTGATCATGATGTCGAGGTCTTGCAACGCAACGAGAAATTCGATCGGGGTTTTGATTTTTCCTGGCATTAGTTTTTGAGAAGGTTGATGAAATCGGAAAAGGTGGTGACGGTGTGAAATTTATCGCGTTGACGGGGTTCGCTAAGCACTTCGACCAGGCGGCCGAGAACGGGGAGGTAGCGATTATTAAGCTCCTGCGGCGGCGCTAACACCATGAAGACGAGATGCACCGGAAGATCGTCCATGGCTTGCCAGTCGATGCCGTTTTTGGAATGGCCGAAGGCAATCATCACGTCCGCCGCCGCCGTCGTTCGGCCGTGGGGGATGGCAATGCCGTGGCCGATACCGGTGCTACCCAACTGCTCGCGCCGATGGATCATCTCCAGCGCAATGGTCGGGTTGCGTAAAAACTTGGCTTCCACGAAGCAATCGACCAACTCTTCCAAAACGCCTTCCTTGGTCTTCGCGCGCAGAGCGGGGATGAACAGCGACTCATTGAAATAGGGAACCAATTCAACTTTTTCCATGTCGCCTCCTACGATGGTTCAATTTTCAGAGCGGATATTTTCGGGTTGCCCGTCGGCAACAACCGCGGGAGCCTTGCTCCGACTTGAGGCCCCCTCCATTATGGCGTCACGCAAGGCTGGGAGCACGAACACCTCTTCGAGATTCATTCCAGCCAATTCGCCCGCCAATACTTTGAGGCGTTGGGCCGGCGACAGCGCGCTGTTGACGATCATCATGCGCTTGTCTTTGAGCACGCAATAGCCGCCGGCAAAATCCCCCTTCTCATAGCGCAATTGAATGCTCAAACTTTCGACTAACTTCTCTAATCCGGATAGAACTTCTTCTTCTTTCATCGTATTTAAGAAGAAAAACCGAGAGGTGACGTTTTAAAGTTACGTTTCACAGCAGGTGTTGCAGCTTGCGACGCTTGATCAGCTCGACCAAATCTTTCACGTCTTGCGCGCGGCTGCGCGGGCAAAGCAGCAGCGCATCTTCCGTCTCGACAACGATCAAATCGCGCAGGCCGACCGCGGCCACGGTTTTTCCCGGCACGTCGATCAAGCAGCCGCTGCTTTCCAACAGCACGTGCGGGCGGTCGCCGGTCGCGTTATAGTCCTGATCTTTCGGCAGCAGCTTGTAAACTTCATCCCAACTGCCCAAATCGTTCCAGCGAAACTGTCCGCGCAACACCACCACGTTCCGCGCTTTTTCCATCACGCCGTAATCGATCGAAAGGCTTTTGATCTGCTGGTAAACGCGGTCGATGATCTGGCCCTGTTCCGGTTTGCCGAGAGCGGGGGTGATTTCGCCCAGGCCGTCATAAAGATGCGGCATGTGTTCTTCGATTTGCCCCATGATCACCGGAATGCGCCAAACGAAAATGCCGCTGTTCCACAAAAAGTCGCCGCTATCAAGAAAGCGCTTGGCGGTTTCCAGATTGGGCTTTTCCGCAAAAGTCTTGACGCGATAGGCCGTGGCTTGTCCCGCGGAAATCCGCTCATCGCTGAACTGAATATAGCCGTATCCGGTTGCGGGAAAACTCGGTTGAATGCCGATGGTGATGAGAACGTCTTTTTCTGCGGCGATCTTGCCGGCGTTCAACAAGGTTTCGCGGAAAACTTCGTCGTCGCCGATCAAATGATCCGCCGGCAGCACGATCATCACGCCGTCCGGCTCGCGCTTTTGGAGCATCACTGCGCCCAAGCCGATGCAGGCCGCGGTGTTTTTCGGCCGCGGCTCGACGATGATGTTTTCTGCCGGCAGCATCGGCAACTGCTCGACGATGCCGGGATACTGCACCGAATTGCTGATGACAAAAATGTTTTCAGCCGGCACCAGCGGCTGCAATCGGCGCACGGTGTTTTGCAACATCGTCCCCTCGCCGACGATGGGCAATAGCTGTTTCGGATGGCGTTCCCGGCTTTTGGGCCAAAACCGCGTTCCTGCTCCCCCGGCCATGATTAAGACCAACATGATGCCGTTCCTAAGATGCTTGTTCGTTCTTGCAGCAAAGCTTTAAAATTTATGTAAATCATCGCACAAAATCAAGACTTTTTCCACATATTTTTGTAGAAGTGCTGCCACATCGTCCGGCTGAAACGCCGGCGATGGCGCCAGAGCAGGGCGAGCAGCAACGACGCGGACCAATCGCCTTGCAGCAGCGCCGGGATGGCCTCAGCCGGAAGTTGCGAGAGCAACTCGATTTTTTCATTCCACGCACTATCGTCGTACTGCGCCAGGCGCTGATTGAGTTCCCAGCCCCAAGCAAAGAGCCGGCCATAGCGCTCGCGCCAGCGTTCGTCATATCGCGCCAGAAACTCGGCATCGAACCGCCCGGCCTGATGCGCTTCGGCAGCCGCTTCTCCCGCCATGCGGCCAATATCCAAAGCGAAGCGAATGCCCTCGCCGAGCAGCGTCGAAATCAGGCCGCCGGCATCGCCAACCACCATCAAGCCGGCAATGGAAGTTTTTTGCAATGGCGGCACCGCCGGAATCGTTCCGAGATGAAATTCGAGCGCGGCGCGGCGATCGCGGCGGCAACCGGCGATTTCGTCGCGCGCTAATAAAGTGTGCAATAGTTTTTGCGGATCGGTCGAGGTTTCCGGACACAACACACCTATGCCAATACGCACTCTCGCTTCGCCATGCGGAAACACCCAGCCATAGCCCTTTGGCGCCAGGCTGCCGAAGAGCAAGGCAATCGTGTCGCCGGGCCACTCCGGCCAATAGCAATCATATTCCGCGCCCAAACCGTATCGCGTGATCGGCCCGCGCAGATTCATCTGTTGCGCCAATATGCCGGCCACGCCGGTTGCGTCGATGAGCAGAGGCGCAAAGAACTCGCCATGATTTCGCACCTTCAAGCCGCACGGTTGATCGTCTTTCAAAATTGCATATTCAACACCGGCGCTGGGAAAAATATCCGCCCCGGCCGCGGCGGCTTGGCCGGCAAGATATTGATACAGGCCGCGAACGTCTAAAATACAACTGACCGGTGTCTCGTAAGAAAAGCTGGCGGTCGCTGCCGGCGCTAAAAATTTTCCGGTGCGGATCGGATGCATATATCGCTGGGGCACGCCGAGCCGTTGCAGCTCTGTAATCCAACTGCCGCCGCTGGTATGTACCGGATAGCCGATTTCTTTGCTGCGCTCGAAAACGGCGACGTGCAATCCGGCCTTTGCGGCGGCAATGGCTGCGCTCAATCCAGCCGGACCCGCGCCGGCAATCAGCACATCATAGGCATTGGGTTTTGGCATGCTTCAGCGCAGCGATTGCAAAAAAAATTTGGCCGAAACCTGAATGGAAATGCCGTTTGGTTTCGGCCGATAATGCCCTGAACAGTGCAGATTGAAAAATTTCAATTTTAAATTTTCAAAAATTGGCTACGCCCGTAAAAGGTTGCAGCAAAAAGTTACGCGCATACTTCCATGCTTGTCCAGACTTACCGCATTACAAATTGGCGTCGAGCTTTTCTTTGAGCCGCTGTTTCGGCACGGCGCCGACAATTTGATCGACGACCTTGCCATTTTTAAAGATCAGCAAAGTCGGAATGCTGCGGATGCCATACGAGCCCGCGGTTTGATAATGGGTGTCCACATCGAGCTTGGTGATTTTGAAGCGGCCCTCGTATTCGGTGGCCAACTCCGCCACCGCCGGCGCGATCATCTTGCACGGGCCGCACCATTCCGCCCAAAAGTCCACCAGCACGGGTTTATCTGAACTCAACACTTCGTCTTTGAAATTAGCATCGGTTACTTCGAGGGGATGGGACATTGGTTCTCCTTAAAGATTATGTTGTTTTCATTATGACTAATTCGATAATTTCACTTCTTTTGCGAAAGAACGACTTGTTTTAGGTCTTCGAATCGAACCGTTAAATCACGGCGCAAGTCTTCCATACGAGCGTTCATGGTTCTCTCAAGCGCCTCCATGCGAGCATCCGAATGACGCTCATTTTGCTCGATGCGTTTTTCAAGCTGGTCAATGCGTTTTTCAATTTGTGCAATAAGTTGGGCATTTTGCTGTGCAGTTTGCCAGCCGAGAAAGCCGCCGGCGCCAAAAATGCTGACAACAATGACGGCCACGCCTGCAACAAATTGAATGATTTCACGTCTCGCGAAGAGGCGCTGATTCTCTTCGACGGCGCCGATTCGATTCTCATGCGCTGCAAGACGCTCCACATAAATATCGATGTTTGTAGCCATTTCTTCCTCCCGATTGTTTCAGATTTAATTTAAGCGGCTTAAGCGGCTTAAATTGCCAACATTTAAACATAACGAGCTTTTGGCAAAAATTCAAGAGATTTCTTGAAAGTTGGAAAGTCCGACTTCGCCCAATTTCTACTCCTGGCTAAAGAACGCCAATGCCACGCCAATACTTCGCCCGGCAGCCGTATTCCGGCCGGCGAGAAGATTTTCATAAATGAACGCCACGTCAATTCCTTTCCCAACGTGCAAGATCAACTGCGCGTGCGCTTTGACAAAATCTTCAACCGGATTCAACGAAGTTTGGCTCTGCGTGTTGACTGTTACTGCTTCCGTGCCGGAGAGCGCGCGCACGCCGTAAATTTGTCCGATGAGCAAGCCGGCTTTGCCGAGACCGAGACCGGCTTCCAACGCAAAAGGAATTTCATCCACCGGCGTTTTGCTGCGCGCGCGATAGCCGATATCCAAATTGTAGTAAACCGCGTGGCGCAAAATCGATTGCCCGATCAGTGCCCGCAGCTCGAAATCATTCTGGCCGTCGCCAAGCGGCGGCGCGAGACTCAACGCCGTGGTGTCGGTCTGATAACCGGTGCTCAACTTGAAAGCTGCTTGCAGCGAAGTGATCGGGCCTTGATCGGAAAGCAAATAGCGCAGACCGAGATAAACATCGCCCCAGCCGAGGTTTTTTCGATTTAACGGCGTGGCGCTGCTCTCATTGCGAAAACGCAAGCGTTTGTAGGGAACCGAGCCGACAAAAGTCACCACCTCGCTCAAGCCATATTCGAGATAAGCATACGCGCCAATATCGGTAAACCGCCCGTTGTCGGTGAGGTCAACGCGATTGCCGTTTTTGTCAAAAATAGCGCGAGAATCGAAGGAAAAGCCGCTAAAGCGGAAGTAGTAATGATCTTTGCGCTGCGTCCAAGCGCCGGCGAGGAGGCTCTCTGCAAAGCATGAAACAATGAATATTAAGCCAATGCTGCATTTAACAATTGAAATCTTTATCTGCATCTCATGTCTGTTTATAAATCTTCCTGCATACTTGAAGTATCACGTTGAATATCTTAACAAACACTCAAATGGCCGGGTTGTATTCCCTTTTTACTTGTCATTCACGGGGAAACTTCCACCGCTTTCATCACCGCATCGTGCAACTTGGCGCGAAAACTTAGGAGCTTTTGATTATTCCGCGTCGGATGCACGCGATTCGAGAGCAGAATGACAAACATATTTTTTTCGGGGTCAGTCCAAACTGAGGTGCCGGTGAAACCGGTGTGGCCGAACGCGTGCGGGCTCATGAGATGGCCGGCGGAGTTCTTGCCATCTGCCGTGTCCCAACCGAGCGCACGGCTGCTGCCGGCAACAATGTTTTGCCGCGCCGTAAATAAATTTATGGTTTCTAATTTTAAGAGTCGCCCACCTTCGTAAGTCCCGCCATTCAGCAGCATATTCAAAAATGTCGCTAAATCTCTCGCCGTGGAAAACAACCCCGCGTGGCCGGAAACGCCGCCGAGCGCAAAAGCATTCTCGTCGTGAACCTGGCCGTGAACCATGCGGCCGCGCCAAGAATCAAATTCCGTCGGCACGATGCGCGAGAGAAGTTGTGGTGGCGGATTGTAGGAAGTCTCGCTCATTTTGAGCGGAGTGAAAATCCGCTCGCGGCAAAACACCTCGAGCGGCTGGCCCGAAAGCTTTTCGACGATTTTTCCCAGCAGAATAACGCCCAAGTCGGAATACACTGTTTTGCTGACGGGCGGATTTTCGAGCGGCTCATTGAGAATCACTTTGATGATTTCGCCGGGAGCATGATGATCGAGAAAATAACGGCGATAGGCGGTGAGACCGGAGCTGTGGGTAAGCAAATTCCGGATGGTTATTTTCTCTTTATTAGCCCCGACAAACTCCGGCAGATATTTTTGCACCGCCGCGTCGAGTTCGAGCAGTCCGCGCTCATAAAGCAGCATGCACACTGTCGTTGTGGCCACGCATTTGGTCACCGAAGCCAAATCGAAAATGGCGTCCAACGGCATGGGGCGATTGAACTCTTTGTAGCCCATAGTGCCAAAAGCTTCGTCCATCACAATGAGGCCGTTGCGCGCTACCAATAAAACCGCGCCGGGAAAGACGGAGTCGCGCACAGCGTTTTGCATCACCAGGCGGACGGAATCCAATTTGGCCGCGCTCATTTTCGCCTCTTCCGGAAAGCCAAGGCGCAAACGGAGGTTCGGTATCGCGACCGGCGCGATCGGCAGCACATTTTTCCTTGCCAGCTTTATTCCCGCGCCACGCTCAAAATAGCCGGGAATCGAAATCGGCAATTTCCCTGAAATTTTCGCGGCGCCCACTAAAGCCCGCGCCGCCGCGATCTCCAAAATGTTGTTGCCGCCAAAAGTCGCCAAATACGCCGCGGCGTTTTGCATTTGCGGATAGATGTAGGGATTGCCAAAACTCACCACGACCGCCGGAACGCCGGTGGCGAACAACGAATCAGCCAGCGGCTGCAAACTTTCCGGCAAACCGACGTGGCCTTTCCAAGCTCGTAGCGGCGTATAAGTTGGCCAAATTTGCAGACGTGCGCCGCGGACGCGCCGCAAAATTTTGTCAAACTGATCGCGAGCCGATTCGGGCGTCAGAATAGAATTTTCCCAATTCGTCAGATAACGCGCCAGCTCGCGAACAAACGGACTTGCCACGCGCGAATGCGATTCGTCCCACCACTCAATCACAATCACACGGCCGGTATCAGCAGGGGAGAGGGGAAGAATAGCGCGATCATTTTTTAGTACCGCGATGGCTTGAGTTGCCGCATTTTCGGCAGCTTGTTTGGCCGCAGAAGTGGCAAGATGAGCCGCCAGCGAATCCAAATTCACCAAACGTTCTTGCGGCAGTCCGATCTTGACTTTGCTGCGGAGAATGCGCCGCACGGATTGATCGATGTGCGTCAGCGGAATTTCTCCCAACTGCACGCGCTTCTCCAACTCGGCGATCATCTTCGGAACGTTTTCTTGCACGAGAATGACATCGACGCCGGCTTTGACGGCTTGCACGGTGGCAAACGCATCGGTGTAATTGTGCGTCATCGCCCACATGCGCATCGAGTCGGTGATCAACACGCCATCGAATTTGAGCCGTTGGCGCAACAAGCCGGTCATAATCTCCGGCGAGATGGTGGCCGCATCATACGGATTCATGTCGACCCCGCGCACGTTTAGATGTGCGGTCATAATGAAATCCACGCCGCTGGCAATGGCGCGGCGAAACGGTATTAACTCGACTTGCTCCATGCGCGCGCTGTCTGCCGGCACGTAAGCCATCTCGATATGAGAATCTTCTGCTGTGTCGCCGTGACCGGGAAAATGTTTGGCCGTCGTGAGCAATCCGCCATTCTGGCAACCGCGTATGAACGCTTCGGTGAAACGCGCCACCATCTCCGGCTCTTCGCCAAACGAGCGCACGTTGATAATGGGATTCAGCGGATTGTTGTTGACATCGGCAACCGGTGCGAAGGTGAGGTGAATGCCGAGGCTGCGCGCTTCACGAGCGGTGTGCAGTCCCATTTGATGCGCCGTTTGCGGATCGCCGGTCGCGCCAATCGCCATGTTCGGCGGAAAATCCGTACCGCCAAAACGCGCCACGCCGCGCTCGAGATCGGCGGTGAAAAGGAGCGGAACTTTCGCCAGCCTCTGCAGGCGATTCGTCATGTACGCCGTTGCATAAGGCTCGCCGCGCCAAAGATGGATGCCGCCGATATGATGCGTCTTGACGAGCACCTCAATCTTTTGCCAGGCCGGATCGTTGTTGGTTTTGAAATTGGTGTCAAGATGATAAATAAACATCTGCCCAAGTTTTTCGCGCAGCGTCATTTGCGCCAATGTTTTTTCGACCCATTTTTCGGCAGATTGGGAATGGACAGGTGCATTCATACGATTTTGGGTTGCGGTGCTGCAACCAATAAAAACGCATAAAAACAAAATAAAATATTTCGACATTCTCTTCACCTTAATTGTCATTTCCAAATACCGATCTCGTTTTGGCACCGTAAATCTTTTGAATCGGCCTTAGCCGGTTTCCGTTTTTGGGCCTGAGAATTTATTCTCGGGCTCAGCTCACTCCCACTTGCTCAAATAAAAACTCTGCGGATCAGCCACCTCTTCATAACCCTCCAACGTCATGCGCAAATCGCTGTGAAAAACCTGAAAGCCGGCGGCGATAAGCTCGGCGTAAGCGCGTTTGTAGCGCGTCGGCGTGCGAAAGCTGACGGTATCCAGTTTTTCCCGGCTGGCCCAGGAAAAAAGATGCGGCAGGATTTCTGCGATCGACAAGGCTGGTTCCATCAACGTTAGAACCCCCTTCATAAATCGCGGCGTTTCATCCTCCGAATAAGTTTTAATATGGACAACGAAACAGGCGAGCAGCTCTCGGCCGCGGCGCACGCACAGCGTATCGCCATATTGAAATTGGCGCGTCAATTCTATTTCCGGTCGAGCTGATAAATGCGGATCGAGGCGGCGAGCCAAAGCGTCAGCGGCGGAACCGAGAATAGCTCTTTCGGCTGGATCGGCATCGCCATAAAAAATCACTTCGTAATCTGCGGGCAACGGCTCTTCGGGCAGGCGAGGAACGGAGAGAATTAAATCCACGGTCAGGTTTTGCGGCAAAAAACCTAATTTGGTATAAAAACCGATATTGCGATAACTGCGCGGCACTGTCTCCAAGCCGATCACCCGCGCGCCGGCATCCTTTAAAATTTCGAGAACCCGCACCATCAACTGCTGGCCGAGTTTTTTATCTTGATGCGCCGGAATCACGCTCACCGGCCCGATCCACGCCACTTCGCCCCACAGACGTGAAAAAGTGTAGCCAACGAGTCCGGCGCCATTTTCAATAACGAGACAACCCGCCGGAAACGCGGCGAGGTACATTTCCAAAAATGAAAGATGACACAACGGCACGTGCGTATTCTTGAGGCCGTCGCTGATGCGTGCCGCTGTGAAAGCTTTGGAGAGAATACGATTCACCGCCGGCAAATCATCGTGGCGCATCGGACGCATGCGATAGTCAGTCATACAAATAAATCCGGTGCTTATACTCGTGCGCGCTTGTAAAAGTTTTTTAGCGAGCATGAGCATGACAAAGAGTGCGAGTATGAGCGCTCACCCACAGCTCGCGCGTGCTTCCGCTTCGTTCACGAAATGCGGAATATATTTCAGCAATCCCACCATTTCGAAAATTTTTTGAAAATGCGGCGACAGGCCGAAGGCGCGCAGCGTCACGCCCTGGTTTTGCGAGCGCGTCAGCAGCGTAATTAAAATGGACATACCGGCCGAATTGACATAGCTCACGCCGCTGAAATTGAGCACGACGCATTTGATTTTTTGCGCCACCGCTTTCTCATACGCCGCCAATAATTTTTTTTCTGCCAGGCTGGTCACGTCGCCGGCAAGATCGACGACGGCCAGCTTTTCTTCAAGACGGAGATTGACTTGAATTTCTTCCACGAATCTTCCTCCACTCAGGGCGAAGTCGGACTTGGGCGGCAGTATTTTGCTAAATTTGCAGACTCGCTATGCCCAAGTCCGACTTCACTTTTTCATCGTTAAAGTAGTCACATGTCCCAGCTTCGGCATGGTTTTAAATTCGACGTGATCGACGAGATGCTCGATCAGGAACAAGCCCCAACCCCGGGCCTCTTCTTCGCCGCGAATTTTTTTCTCGATTTGCGGCATGGCGTGCGTGCTGCTCTCAAAGCCGGCGCCGTTGTCGAATACTTGCACGATCAATGTTTCGTCGTTCGGACGCAAGAGCACGTCCACACGATTGGCGGCGTTCAGCTTGTTGCCGTGCTCGATGGCGTTGATGCACGTTTCGGAAACCGCGGTGCGCAAATCTTCCACCCGCGGGGGAGTAAAGCCCATCATGCGAGCCATCGCTGCAGCGGACTCCATGGCGATTCTCTCGTAGCCGAGGCAAGAAGGCAGCGAGAGACGAACTTCGCCCGGCGTTTCGTTGAGCGGCTTGGTTTTGCTTTTTCGCGACATGCTTGCTCTTACTTCAATCGCACTCGTGTTTTTCCGCGCCCGGCCATCAAGCCCGTGTTTGCTTTTGCGAGGCATGGTGGCTCTCATTCCAATCGCAGCACCACGAGCGTGAGGTCGTCGATATGCTCGCGCGTTCCGGTATACGATTCGGCGTCGGCAATCAATCGTCGCGGCAGCTCGTTCAGCGGCACCTGGATATGTGTTTGGATGGATTGTTGCAAACGCTCGAAGCCAAAAGGCTCGGCCGTGCCGTTCATCATGTCCACAATGCCGTCCGTGTAAAACACCACCAAATCGCCCGGCTGTAGCGCGATTTGCAGTTGCTCGAATTTCACCTGCGGCCGAATGCCGAGCGGAAAGCGGTCGCCGTTTTCCGATTGCGGCAGAAAGCCGGCTTGGCCATTGCGATAGAGCATCGGCATGGTTTGCCCGGCATTCGAATAGTATAAAATTTTTCTGGATAAATCAAGAATGCCACAAAAAACCGCGACAAACATATTGACTTGAATATCGTGTACCAAGCGGCGATTGCTGCGCTCCAAAATCTCGTGGGTGGTTTGGCGCTCTTCCGCGGCAAAGCGAATCGCCGAAAGCGCGCCGGTCATGACCATGGCGCCGGAAACGCCTTTGCCGGAAACGTCGCCGACGACGATACCGAGCCGATTGTCCTGCAGCGGCAGAAAATCGTAGAAATCTCCGCCGACTTCAGTGGCCGGCAGCGAGTAAGCCGCGATCTGAATTCCCGGAAATTGCGGTGCGGCTTTCGGCAGCATCTGCGCTTGCATGCGGCGGGCGATTTCAAACTCCTGCGTCATGCGCAAATTCTGCTTGAGCGAGCGGAGCATAAGATTGAACGATTGGGCGAGCTTGCCGATCTCGTCCTTGGATTCCACTACAATGCTCGCATCCAAATTTCCGGCGGCAACCTCGCGGGTCAGTGCCGTCAGTTGGCTCAACGGCCGGAACATTTTGTGGATGGACAGCGTCACCAGAAACATAGCCACGATGCCGACGAGAACGATGGCAACAATGGCGCGTTCCTTGACCATATTGGCGCTGAGAAAAATATCGCGCTCGTATGCGGTGGACAAGAGAATCCACCCCCACGGTTTATAATACATGTAATAGCCGATTTTTTTCTCGCCCTGCCGGCCGCGCGCTTGGGTGCCTTGCACAAAATCTTTGTAACCGGCGTAGCCATCGCTTTGTCCGGCAGCGTCGACGTTTTGAATGATTTCTTGAATGTGCGGAAACTCCGGCGTGTTGATATTTCTGCCCTCGGCAGTCGGATGAATGACCAAAACACCTTTTTTATCCGTTGGCACGTTCCGGATTACTGCAATGTAACCATCGGCAGCGATGCGCACCTTGCGAATTTCTTCGTTCAAGTCCGGCGTGGGTTGCTGGTAAAGCTCGTAGTAGCGTTCGCAAAGGGCGTACGCGAACTCGGTTCGAGCCCGGAGCAAATCGCGCGCCAGCGTCTCGATTTCCTTGCGCGATTCGCGGTAAATCACCGCGCCGACGATCGAAATCGTCAAGGCGATTTCGAGCACCGCCATGAGAATCAAACGCGCCCGCAGGGTCATGGTTCGTCTGCTCCTCGCGACAGGCCGAGCCGCTCCATTTTGCGCTGCAAGCCCAGGCGGCTCAACCCGAGCGTGCGCGCCATCTGGCTTTTGTTGCCGTGAAATTTTTCCAGCGCCGCGCCAATCATGCGTTTTTCCAAATCGTCGATGGCGTCCCGCAGTTTGTCAAAAGACTTTTTTTCGTTGTCGAGATGCACGCTTTTTTTTCGGGCAAATTTTGTCGAGAGCTGTTCCGCTTGCAAAATCTGGCCGTCTTCAGCGAGTGTAACAAGGCGCTCGATTTCATTCTCCAGCTCGCGCACGTTGCCCGGCCAATCATAAACTTCGAGCGCTTGCAAAAGTTCAAGAGCGAAACCCGCGATTTGCCGGCCGACACGTTTCTCGAAATTTTCCAAAAAATGATTGGCCAACAAGGCGATATCTTCCCGCCGCTCGCGCAACGGCGGAATGTGCAACTCTAACACCGCCAGGCGATAATAAAGATCCTCGCGAAAATGGCCGTCGCGAATCGCCGCTGGCAAAGTCTTGTTGGTCGCCGCAATCACCCGCACGTCCACCATGATCTCGCGGTCGCCGCCGACGCGCCGCAGCGAGCGCTCTTGCAAAGCGCGCAGCAATTTCGCCTGCATATTCGCCGGCATGTCGCCCACTTCGTCGATGAACAGCGTGCCGCCGTTGGCTTGCTCGAAAAGGCCGATGCGCTTTTTCACGCCCGTTGCCGTGCCCGGCTCGATGCCAAAAAATTCCGCTTCGACGAGATTCTCCGGAATCGCCGTGCAATTGATGCCGAGAAACGGCCCGTCGGCGCGCTTGGAATTGAAGTGGATGGCGCGCGCCACCAGCTCTTTGCCGGTGCCGGTCTCGCCGTAAATCAGCACATTCGCCTCGCTCTTGGCAAAATTGCGCACTTGCCCGAGTACCTTTTGAATCGCTGCGCTTTGTCCGAGAATGGCCGTCGCGGCAAATTCTTTTTTGATGGCTTCGCGCAGCGCCAAATTTTCCAAGCGCAGCTTTTCCTGCGCCTCGCGCAGTGCCTCGTAAAGCTGCAGATTCTCCAACGCCTTCGCCGTGTAACTCGCGATGGCGTTCAGCAGCTCACGATCGGCATCGTGATACGGCTCACCCGAAAGTTTGGAACAGAGAAAAAAAGCGCCTGTTGGCTGCTCTTGAACGGTCAAAGTCACCGGCGCCCAAAAGTTCTCATTTTGAATTTCAAACAGGGTTTGGATATGATGTCGAATTTGCTCGAGATTGTTGGCGCCCACCTCCTGAAGTTTCGCGTTGAGATTTTCAACGGAATATTCACCGCGGGAAACGAGGCAACGCCAGCGCCCATTCTCGCGGTCGCGCGAGAACGCCGCCGCCCACCCGACTCCGAACGTGCCAGCAAGAATCGCTAACACACCGGAATAGATGCTCTCGCTGTCCCGGCAAGCCGCTAACGTTTGCGCCACTTCAAACAGCGTGCTGAGCTGAAAGACTTGGCGTTCCAGCTCCCAGAGACGGTCGTTTGCAGAAGTTGATTGCATGTTCATGTATTGGAAACACTGTGGCTATAGTATAAAAAGCAGGGCGGGTAAAAGCAAGGAGAAAATATCGTTGTGAAGCCGGACTTGGGCTACGGCTTTGGACGAAAGCCCGACTTCACTAAACTTCGCTAACGAGATTGGGCTTGCGACAACTGTGCGGACCGCATTTCTTGAGCGAGCTTTTTTACCGTTTCTAATTGTTGCGGCAGATCGTCATTAAAAGAAACTCCAAAATCGCGCAGGATGTCTATCATTTCTTCCAAATCGACGCCAAGAAGTTCAGCGCATTGGCGCATTGTTTTCTGGCGGTTTTGATATAAGCGCACAACAAGAAACTTCTTTTCTCTTTCAATTGCATTTTGAAGCAAATACTGGATAGTCGCTTCCGGACTCGCTAATCCAAGATCGCGCGTCAAAATTTGCACTTCGTCACGTAATTTGGGAGGAAGTGTAAAACTCTCGGTCATGGCAATATTCCTTGATTTTTCCCTTTCTGGCGCTTTAATTCCTGGGTTACGCTTGGCGGCCAGATAAATTCATTGCCGCCATAGCTACACAAACTCAGCCATTTGAGTTTGTGCAAAACAATAAGAGTCGAAGTGTCGATAGCAAAAAGCACCCAAAACCACCCATCTTTTAGTGCCTCATGCCAAAACCACCAAGCTTATCGGAATATTTTAATTTACAAACTTATTGTATGAATAGCAACTTTTTCTTGGCTGAAAAACTTGGTGCTCAAGCTCCCAGATACCGCTGTTTTGAGGCGAGTCGTCTATACATCTGGAAGAATGTATAAAAATCATGGCGTCTAAGAATTTGTTCCATTTGTGCCAACAACGTGCTTTGCCGCCAAAGCCTTGATTTTACGATTGCCATTTGAAGCAATTGTGCGACATGGCGTGGCATAGCGTTTGAGACAGCTTGAACTCGAAGAGGAGGGTAGGAGTCGATGAGAAAATCAAACACCATTTTTTTGCTATGGAGGTAGAACCATGAATGGCTCCTATAATAATAATATGCGGGCGCAATACAATTCCGACTTTGAGTTCTTTCAAACTTTGAGCGGCTACTTCAAGTTTTCGGCATTCGTGCTTTTACTTCTCGTCCTGCTGGTCGTTCTTGTCTGGAACACACAACCTTGGTTTGAAATCGAAATCAAGTCAACGAGCAAGGCGAACGCGGTGACAACGGAAACTGATGTGCCCAAAAAAGCAGAACGGGCGCTGCAAAGCAACGTTGAAATCGTCAATTATGTGGTGCGCCCCGGCGAGACGCTGAGCGCGATCGCCGCGCGTTTTGAAGTGCCTGTTCGGACTTTGCTGAATCACAGTCATCTCGACAATCCGAATGCGCTCCGCTCCGGACAACGCTTGAAAATCCCCCGACGGCCGAGCCTGTGAAGGCCGAAATGGTTTTTTAAAATTCCGCATTCGTTCATCCAGTCCGCGTTTGTCTCTCCTCCGCGTCTCTCTCTCGTGCGAGGATCAGCCAACGGCGCCGAGCTCCCGAGGGGTGAGCTCGGGCCGTCGTTGGCCCTTTCATGTAAGACGTCATTGTGCCTACAAAAATCACTCCCAGATTTTTCTTAATCTTTTAAGGGTCAAATCAAAAGCAAAAAATCTCACGCAAAGACGCGAAGTCGCAAAGGTAGCGCAGAGAAAATCCTTGAACGTATCAGCCCACGAAACACACGAAATACGCTAATAAAGTCAATCTCTTTCCTTTCGTGTTTTTTGCGTGTTTCGCGGGCTAAAAAACGTTGCGTACTCTTGCGTGCGCTTTTGCTTTTTGATTGAGGTCAGAACTTGCCAAGGTATTGCACCACCTTTTCAAGCTGTTCGATTTTGACATTCAAAAAAACTGCCAAACGGGTTTGATCATTAGAAAAGCGTTCTTGTAACGTGCGCAAATATCCGGACAAGCGATGAGCGCGGCGAATGGTTTTCTCCAACTTGCTCTTTTCAACGCCCCACGACTCAGCTAGCTTCTCAATGTTGGCATTCACCTGACAAAAGCCGGTGAGTAGCAGATTTTGCGCCTCGTCAAGAAATTTGTAGCCCGTGTTGCGCGCAATATCAAGCTCATCCAACACCTCCTCCATGCGCCCTTCCCGCTCGATGAGCGTTCGCAGCAGAATCTTGTGGCGCAATTTTTCATCGCGGATATTTTTGAAACTCATGGTTTCGCCGGCAGGCGATAATTCGGTGAGAGACGGTAAATTTTCCAAAACGCTGCTGCCGGCCGTGATGCCTGTTTGCTTGGGCAGCAATTTTTTGAAATCAGCCGCGGTGAGCACATCGTGATTGCGCAAAATCGCGGCTTTTTTGAGCACGTTCTCAAGTTGACGAACGTTGCCTGGCCAGTCACATTTTTGCAAAAGTGTGATGGCCTCATCGGAAATTTTCAAATTGGGATTGTTCTCCTCTTGCTGGATTGAATATAAAGCATGCTGGATGAGCAAAGGAATATCTTCCCGACGCTCGCGCAACGGCGGCAAGTTTATGGAAATCACATCCAATCGAAAATACAAATCCTCGCGAAATTCCCCCTGCTGCACCAAGTCTTTGAGATTCTTGTTGGTCGCTGCTATAACTCGCGTGTCGAGCGTGATCGGCTTGGTCGAACCGACGCGCTGAATTTCTTTCTGTTGCAGCGCGCGCAGCAATTTCACCTGCACCTCCGCCGGCACCTCGCCGATCTCGTCGAGAAAAATCGATGTGCCCTCCGCTTGCTCAAAGTAACCGATTTTGCCACTCACCTCTGTAGCGGTGCGGGGCTCGATGCCGAACAGTTCACTCTCAATAAGATTAGACGACAGGGAAGCAATGTTGGCGACGATCCAGGGGCGGTCACAGCGCGGGCTTTGCGCATGAATGCTGAGCGCCACCAATTCTTTGCCGGCGCCGGATTCGCCGAAAATCAAAACCGTTTCGTCGGGGCTGCGCAGCGACACCTTTTGAATAATTGTATAAATCTCTTGCATCGGCTCGCTTTCGCCGATCAGCAATCCAAAATGATATTTTAAATCCGGATGGCGATGTTCGTGGACGCGCTTCTGGCATTCCGCCATGTATTTGGCTTGCTTTAAAAGCGTGCGATTGTTCTTTTCCAGAATGCGCTTTTGCAACGCGTTATAAATCATCGTGTGCAGCTTTTCCGTAAAAATTTCAAAATCATCTTTAATAAGAAAATAATAAGCGCCGTCCTTGATCGCTCGAATCGCGCTGTCAATCTCTCGCGACGTGCCGGTCAGCACGATCACTTCAACCGTCGGGTCGATTGCTTTGAGGCGTTTCAGCACCTCAAAGCCGACGATCTCCGTAGGCGCTCCGGCCCGCCGCGGCAACCCGAGATCGAGCAAAACGAGATCATAACTTCCCTGTTGAAATTTTTCCAAGGCGGCTTCCGCATTATCGGCCACTTCGAGATTGTACTCTTCCCCCAACTTATCTTGGAGAAAATTGGCAAAGTGGATGTTGTCTTCGATAACCAGAACTTTGAACACACTTGTCGGATTCATAACGTTGTTTCACCTCGTGATGATCTGTACAAAACAAAAAGGGCAGGGCATGTACCACGTCCCTGAGGGGGGACTTCCATGACCCTGCCCGGACCTCGATATTTTGCGCGCTAGTTTTTTAATGTCTCGACTCAATGCCAACTGTCAAGTGATGCTTCTGCCTGTGCCTCGTTCTGTCGCACCGGCAAAGTGACAATGAACTCGGCTCCCTCCGAGTATGCCATGTTGTATTCAATCTTGCCGCCGTGCCGCCGCAGGATTTCGTGAGCCAGGCAAAGCCCCAGCCCCATGCCGCCGGTTTTGGTTGAAACATAAGAGCTAAAGAGCTTGGGAACGATTTCGCCCGGCACGCCGGCGCCGTTATCTTTCATTCTAACTTCGGCTACATTCCCGCGTTTATTGACTTGGATGTTAATGCAAGCTTTGGATGGCTTTGCCACTGCCAGGGCTTGCGCGGCATTCATGAGCAAGTTTGAAAAAACCTGGTGCAACCGGTCGGCGTCGGCATAGACCATCGGCCGTGCTTCGGGAAATTCATGAGCGATCGCGATCGGTTGATCGGTTTGCAAAAAGAGCATCGTTTCCGCTTGCTTGATGATCTGAATGAGATCGTGCGAGGCAAAATGATACTCTTTGATAATGCCGTTGCTAAATTCTCTGAAATCGTCGATCATGTGCCGCAAATCCTTGATCATGTCCAAACCGTGAGCCTGTTTTTTGGCGTTCGGCTCTTGCAAACAATTCATCAACGGCGTGATCAACGGGCTGATTTGATGGACGACCATAGCCGCCATCTCGCCCAAAAGACGATTTTTGTCCCACCATTCGATTTTGCTCACCAACTTGGCCATGCGCATGGCCGCAAGGAAACGGCCCAAAAAGCTGCGCAGCAAGCGCTTCTCTTCCGGCGACAAGTTCTGTTTTTTTTCCGAAAAGACAAAAATGCAGCAATAACGAATCAGATCGCCAACTATCTGTTGCTCTTCCATGAGTTTGAGCAACGGCGGCGTAGGGTGATCGACAAAAGGAATATAGATCAACGTTTGCACGCGATTTTGCTCGGCTTCTGCTACGTGACTTTTTAGGGCATGCCGGAAAAATGGCTGATCGGTTTCGCGTTGCAAAACAAATAACGGCGGGGAATCGCCGCGCGCGGCATTGGCAAGGCGAATGCGGTATTGCGGCAGCGAACTGAAATTTTCGGTAGTGTGACAGAGCGGATTCTCGCATCCCGGACAGTCGGTGATGGTTGTCTGCACCACGCCATCGATCAAGGCGCCGATTTTTTCGCGCAGCACGTTTTTGAAATAAGCGAAATTGTAGCCGTTCGCGATAAGCTCTTGGTGATCGAGCAGCCGCTCGAAGATTTCGCGTTCGATGGCTTTGCGCTGCATCGATTTCTGCTGGAAGCGCAGGGCGCCTTCAACGGCGTATAGAATATAATCGGGATTTTCGTCCTTCACCAAATAGTAATAGGCGCTTTTGCGCATCGCCTCGGTGATGTAAGTCTTGTCGCGGTACGCCGTCAACATGACCACTTCGATCTCATCGCCGTAAATTTCTTTGATCTCATCCAAAACCTGCAAGCCGTCTTTGCCCGGCATTTTGCGATCCAACAAGACGAGCGCCGGCTGATCCTCACGAATGCGCGCCAATCCCACATTGCCATTTTCCGCCTCAGCGATATTGTTGTAACCCGCCAGCTCGAGCTGGGTTCTCGTCGCCAACCGCACATCCGAATCGTCTTCAATGATCAGGATTCTTTTGTTTTTGAAATCCATTTTCAGCCTTTGTCGTCAAGATGAGCATCAATGGAAGCTTTCTCCGTTTTAACGCGCGAAGCAAAATAAAAAATCACTCATTCAATGGCTGTGATATTAACGACTGCTTGACAGGCGAAAACGTTGATTCGACATATTTCGGGAGTGTTACAAGGAACTTGGTGCCCCAGCCGATTTCGGTTTCAAATTCAATTTTGCCATGATGCTGGCCGATGAGGCGTTTGCTCAATGCCAATCCGAGCCCGGTGCCGCTGTCGGGTTTCTTAGTCGTGACAAAAGGCTCGAAAACGTGGTCTTTAATTTCGCTGGGAATGCCCCCGCCGGTATCTGTGATTTCGGCTAGCAGCGCGCCATCCGCTTCGTACAAACGCACGGTGAGCATACCACCCTCAGGCATGGCGTCAATGGCATTCTTGATCAAGTTGGTAAAGACTTGGTTCAATTGCAGCTCGTCGCCTAAGACCAGCGGCTCGCGCGTCAGGAACTCCGACCCAATCGTGATTTGCTGTTGCTCGCAGAAAGAAGCATTCGTTTGCATCACCATGCGCATAATTTTTTCCAGATCGACCGGCTCTCGTTTTGTTTGTGTCATACTGGTTTGAAAGTTCTGCATACTCGCCAAAATGCGTTGGGCCTTCTCGACGTTTCTTTCGATCAGGCCAATGGTTTGCATGGTTCCGTTTTCATCCATCGTGCCATTCAAAATGGTCTTGAGCTTGCGCACAAAAATCAGGGAACTATAAAGCGGGTTTTTCAGCTCGTGGGAAATGTCCAACAACAGTTCGCTGGTCACTTTCGCCTTTTCGCTTTGCACTTGGAAGGCGGTGGCTTCCATCCGATTCAGAACGGTGGCAATGGCATCGCTAATGTGCCGCATGGTGATGGCATCTTGATCTTCAAAAAAACTCCAGCCTGAGGGAGTTAATTTGGATTTGTTAAACACTTCAACAACTCCGAGGTCGCCGATGGGTCGTCCAAGATAAGAAATAACTCTTCCACTTTTAAGTTGCTTGAAAAACCGACTAAGCCGGTTCCTAGGGCCGGAAAGGCGCCGGAATTGCCGGCCAGTGTTGGCAACAATCTCCTTTTGGGTTTCGAAAATTTGTACGGGTAATTCTTTATGCTGTCCATCGGGACGCTGTATTGAGAAATTCATTGTTTTCTTTAAATCATTATCGGTACGGAATCCCGAGGCGGCTTGAATCGTTAGTTGCGAGTTGCGAGTATCGACAAGATGAATTAAGCACCCCTCCGCATTCAGCGATCTTGCTGTAAATTCTGCTAAACGGTCGAGGACTTCGCTCTTTTCTTCGATCAGAATCACCTCTTTCAGAGCGCCCATGAGGTTTTCGAGATCAATAATCCGGCGCCGGCGCTCTTCATCCGCTTTGAATTTGGAGTATTCGTTGGCAATCAAAGGCTGTAATGAACGAAAAAATCTGAGATCATTTCGGCCGGTTGTGCGTCTTTCCGGCCCAAGATAAAATTCCGGTTTGTCCACATATCGGCGATTCTGCTTGCGACTCCAAAAAATAAGAACACCTAGGGGGCGTTCGCTTTCAAAAAGAGGGACAATAAGAGCCGTGCCCCAAGCTGCCGGCGACCAATTGGCATCAAGCTTGAAGATAATCTCTTCAAGCTTGTTTTCGAAAAGATAACGTACAACGTAGGGATACTTTCCACGATTCTGTACAAATCTCACTTGACTCTCCAGACATTTCACCTGACCATCTTGCATGTATTCTTTGTAATGCCTTGATTTAACGTGGAAGCTGGGTAACACGGATTTCGGTCGATGTTTGTAAGAACGCAGAACAAAGCGTTGTCGATATTCCTGGTACTCATAAAAAAGAAAGTTTTGATAAAACGGCTGCTCCGGATTGCCACTATTCAGTATATTCATGCACTCGATACATATTGTTTCCATTAATTTTCTTAAATTTCGCTCAATGATCGCATCACCATAAAATTGTCTGGCAATCGCGCTAATACGCCGTTCATGCTCCAGATGTTGTCTTAATAATCTGGCTTTGCTTACCCATTTTGCATTGTCAAATGTCGTCGCAATATGGATTGCCAACCGGTCAATCGTTTCTAAGAGACCTGACTGAGTAAAAAACGTACCAGGAAGTAAACCGGTGTGAAATTTACCCAATAACAATACGCCAACGGTTTCTCCGCTTACGAGTACCAATGGATATAACAACGCGGCGATCTTTTTGTTTTCGGCGAGTGTGAGAATAATTTGCTCGATATTGGTATTTACCTTTGGATCATTTCCCAAATCATTCACGATAATTGGACCTTTGTCCCGAGCGGCTTGAGCAATGATGCCTTCTTTAAGTTTGATTGTTTCCCACCAAAGTATACCTGGTGGCTGAAAACCGGCAGCACCTTTTAACTTCAAAACTTCAAGCCTCTCAATGAGACCAAAGACGGCGCAAATATCTATATGGATATCAACGAGTCGTTCGTTTAGCCTAGTCAAGATAATTTTGGAAAGGTCGCATGCCACTTCTCGTATTGTTTTTTCAACTGAAAAAGCGTTTTTGATGTCGATAAGCAGTTCTGGAAAGGAGTTTGGGGAGAGGCCCAATTGCCCGTTCACACGCTCGCGCAAGCTGTCATAATAGGTGAGGTGAAGTGGCGAACATTCCGCTGTATCGGATTGGCTCATACATAACCCCTGCAAAGATTGATTTGGTTTCAAGGTGTGAATCTCAGGGTTTGAAAATTGTCAAATTCTTTTACACTTCTTGCAAAGTGTAAGCCACGGATCGATTGAAGCATAAAAAGATATAGCAAAGGCTAATTTACCTTTTAGCCAAGTTAAATCATATAACTAACTCAGGCGGAATTTATCCGGTTCTGGTTTTGATCGCCATTAAGGGAACTTGGCATAACTCTTGTTTTCGTAATGTGTAGAGGTTTTAAAAATTGTCTATACATTTCTGCATTTTCTTGAGATTGAGCGTAATTTTAAAACTTCGGGAGGATACCAAGCCCTTTTGCCGTTAATAAGCCTGGGAATGAGTATAAAACGTTTGAAATATGGAAAAGATCAGTCATAAAATCCTCGGGCAGTCGGGAGCTTCACGCCTAACCTCGTACATCTACAAGATATTTGAATTGCTACGCTTAATGATAGGATTTGTACATAAAAACAAATTCACTCCAACTTGGGAGAAAAAAAACTATTATGGAAAAAGGATCATTATTATGTGTGGTTTTCCCGGTACCGGAAAAACGACAATCGCTCAACAAATTCACCAAGTGCTGAATGGCACCAGTGTTATCATTCACCGAGACAGCCTTCGAGATCTTCATTTGGGCAAGGGGTTCTTTTATCCAGATAATAATTTACATGATGCTGAATTAAAAAAAATTGATTCTGAGTTTCTTGAGCAAGCGGAAAAAAAACTGCGCGAATATGATACAATCATCTTGGATGCTGGTTTTCGCAATTATTCTAAAAGAAAAGCAGTTTATCACATAGCGCACAAGCATAGTTGTGAGGTAATCGTCATTCATTGCACATGCAATCAGGAAATTGCATATCAACGACTAAAGAATCAGATTGACAGAGGAGAGAAATGTTTTGCTCTTCCGGTAACCTGGGTTATAAAATACTTCTTTTATGATTTTGATGAACCAACAAAGAAATCAGAGCCAGCAGCAGCAACCATTATCAGAATAGAGACAGAGCAAAACCAGGTGACCACACTCGTTCCGGAAGAAAATTTATCGGATTTTGCCAAACAATTGATTCAGATTTTAGAGTCTGCCTCTCTGGATAAAACTTCAAAATAAATAATTTGCGCGAAATGCTGCATATTGCCAAGGAGACAGAAGTTTGTACCACAAAGCTACCAGCTTTCTTTACATTTTTAGATTATTTCGATCACAAGAACGACAATATACATAATCGCAAAGATCAAAATGATAAGGTTTAAAAGTACACGGCTTTTCACAAGTCGCCCCCAGAACTTCATTCTTCTGCTCCGTTGTTTGCCTTCAAGAAAAAACTCTATCGCCTTTGCTTTACCGAAAAGATGACCATTATATAAATGTTTGAAAACATCGTGAAAAAATTTTCCTTCTATTTCTCTAGCACAATAAATCAAAAAGCTGACCTTCTCAGCGGTACGTTTTCCTGACATATACCATGCCACACAAATTACAGTTCCTACGATTGGTAAGAAGTATTTGAAGGGAGTGTAAAAGTTAGCTGCTTGATATGAAAAGCCAATGGCCGCGAGGATCAAACTATTTGCCACCAGCATGGCGTTGTATTTTGACATTAGATCTTCTTTCTCTGCTGCCAAAAGCTGTATCGCCGTCTCATATCCCAACTTGGCAATCTCCAGCGTCGTCGCATCAATCGTTGTCTTCGGCGAATCCGCAGCAGACGGCGACGATAAGCCCTGCGTTTCTTGATTTTCCATAAAAACACTCCTGAGCACTTTGGGGGTTGTTACTTGATTAGTGCAAGAAACGCTTTGCTTCTGGAAGCCAGACGACAACTTTATTTCGTCATTCCGGCGGCTTCGCCGACGAACTATCCGGTACGGCCAACGTATCTGGCGGCGCAACACTATCCGCAGCTATTGTTTTGGCCGTGTCAGTTGCGGGAGAAATGATAGCCTCCCCCGGCATTGGCTCAACGTATCTCGCCTCCTCCAACGAGTCCACCGCCGCGGGTTCGGTTTCATAAGACGAAATGCCGCCGCGCAAAGTGATGCCAGCAAGCGCCCATTGCGCTTTTTCGGGCGAGATCTCGCGGGCGTTTTGCATGAGCCAGACGACGCGCTTTTGCATGCGCTGCACGCTCTTCAGGCGTTTGAAGGGGTTGAAGTATTTCGGATTCGGCAGCATGCTCGCCAGCATCGTGGCTTCGGCGAGGTTGAGATTGACGGCGGATTTGCCGAAATAATAACGCGAGGCGGCCTCGGCGCCGTAGATGCCATCGCCCCATTCGACGATGTTGAGATAGAGTTCGAGAATGCGCGTTTTGGAAAGATGTTTTTCGAGGCGGCGGGTGACAATGAACTCGCGGATTTTGCGTAGCAGGGTTTTGCGTTTGTGCAAAAAGGCATTGCGCGCCAATTGCATCGTCAGCGTGCTGGCGCCGCGCACGTAGCGCCCTCTTTCCAAATTCACGCGAAACGCCTCTTTCATCATCTCGTAATTGATGCCGTCGTGCTGATAGAACGCGTCGTCTTCGCTGGTGACGACGGCTTTTTGCAGCAGGGGAGAGATGCGCTTGAGCGGCACCCAGATGCGAATTGAATCCGCCGAGCGCTTGCTCCAATTGATATTGTTCGGATTGACGGTGGAAACCGGCTGGTAAGCTTTTATTTCATCCGCGTCCGGCAGGCCCGCAAAGAGAAGAAAATACCCCACCCCCGCGAGCAAAATGATGGCGAAGCCGATGAAGAAGAGACGGCGCTGGCGTGGCGATAAATTTCGCCACGCTGTTAGCATCGCCGAAAAAAGATTCCCATCACGAAGATCGTTCGCGGGAGTCATAGGAAATTTTTTAGCTCACTGAATGGGAACTCTCACAGAAATTTTTAGGATTTTATTTCAGTGAGAGCTCCCACGGACGCAACCATTTCTGCCAGTGAGGTTTTTAATTTGTTGGTTCGAATTGGCGCTTCCAAGTAACATGTCATATTGGAAGTATCTTTTTTGACGCTAGCTCAGTGCTGCACACAAAAAAGACCGTTCCACGATGACCCCGCCGCAGCGGGGTTACTTTCGGCGCTAACTCCGCAAGCCGGAGTCAGAAGCTGAATGGTTGCAATGCGCTTTACACCACCGGCATGGCCTTGAGCCCAATTTTCAACGTATTTTTCACTTGATTGAAAGCCACCTTGTCTTCACGCGCCAGCCAACCGAGCGCCATCCATAGGGTTTTGTCGTCCGTGCCCGTGGCTTTTTTCAGTTGCGCTGTGGACATTTCGCCGTCGGTTTTCAGCGTATGCCAAACCTTGCCGGCGGCTTCACCAACCTTGGCAGTCATGTTGTCCTCCGATCTGTTGAATCAACTTCAAGTTAGTCCATTTCAAACCAGTGTTATATATAATAATCGTGGCGGGGAAAGTCAAGAAAATTATTTGCGACGAGGGGCAAACTGGAACGACCTCAACAGCCCAGTCGAGCCGACTGGGTTACGAGCGAGAGTTACTTCACGATCACGCGCACGGAGTCGCGGGCTTGGCTGCGGAAGGCGATCACGTAGCCCGAATCTGATTTTGAGTTGGCGGTAAAAAGTCCGCGGCTGTCGATGCTGCCAAACGGGGCCGTGATTTTCCAGAAAACGTCTTCGTCGGTGAGATCGAGAGGGTTGTACAAGCTGTCCGTCGCGGTCACGGTGAAATCCATTCTTTCTCCAGGTCGCAGCGTAACAGTGCGCGGTTGCACTTCGAGATGCGCGAGCGGCCCGGTTGGCGCGGTGGAAATGAGCAGCAGGGCATTGGCCACGGCGCGCTCGCCGGTGGCATCGCTGGGACGGTTCGCAACTTTGCCGCGCACGACCATGGTTGTCGAGCCGCCGCCATCGAGATTGAGCGCTTGCTCGCAGCCGAGTTCGCGCATGAAAGCGGCCAATTCCGGCAGCGTCATGCCGTCGCTGTAGCCGGGCTGGCGGCCATCGACGGTGACAAAAAAGAATCGGCTGGTGTCGGCGTTAAATCCGATGGCGCTGCGCGGGTGGCGATTGTTGGTGAACGAGGCGCTGCCGCCTTCGCGCTCGCTTTCGATGGAGATGTTGCCATCGCGCACGAGGCGCGGCAAGCCGCCGATGGCTTCGACGAGCTGCCAGGTGGTTTCGGGAATGCGCCAGATCAGCTTTACGGTGTCGTCGGTCGCAAGGTTTTGTATTAGCCAATTTTCGGCAACACCGTGCGCTGAGATGATGTAGGTAGAATCATCAAGCGGCGCATTGCCGATGTTCCGATGAAGCTCACGCACAACGGCGCGAAAGGTATCATTTACCGCAAATTTTTCAAGCGGCTGCAACCGCCCTTCGCTGCCAAAATTGTTCGTGCCTGTTGTCACGCCGAAATAACGGTTGAAGAAAATCAGCTCTTCCGCATTGCGCGCGCGGTTGAAGCCGTGCAATGATTGCCAAACACCTTGCTTCGATTGTACGCTGCCAATGAGCGATAAAAAATTGATGACCGGCTTTTCTGTGGTGCTGATGGCAAATACCGAGCGGGAGGTGGGCTGACGCAAAATCTCGCCGTCGCGCAGTTGCAGATTGATCGGAGCACCGTTGCCGGTGTCATAAAAATCGCCGTTGATGGCGGCAACGACGTGATGGCCTTCGCGATCGGCGCGCGCCGCCATTTTGCTGGTTTGTTCCTTGCCTTGCAGTTGATTGCCGGCTTTGATGGTCTCGAGTTGGAGCAAGGGGCTGCGCACGTCAAATTCGATGACGTGAATCGCCCACGGCCCAGCGGGGCGAAATATTTCACGATGCCACGCCTGCGGGCCGATTGGCCTGATGATATTCTTTTCTGCCGGCTTGGAGGCGCTGGCGGGGAACTGCGCTTGTGCAGTCGAAAGGGAGAAAAGAAAAATGGCCCCGAATTTTATCATATTTTTAGCAAGAAAAGTTGGGGCCGTGTGGCGGATATAAATGCAATTTTATTTTTCGGTGGCGCTTTCTACGGGCGGCGCGGAATCCCCTTTAGATTCAAAAGCCCCGGAAGGCTGTGAAACGTTTTGGGGCGATTCTTCGGAGGGAATCTCCTCCATTGCGGCCTCTGGCTCCGGCTCGCGGTGCAGCGTGCCGAGGGTAATAAAGCTGTAAAGATTGCGGCCGCAACTGTTTTCGCAATGAAACTCGCGAAAGATGCGCTCGCACTCATCCTGGCTGGCGATGGTAAAACGTTTGACATTCCCGCAGGCTTCGCAGGTAATGATCAGTTGCGTGTATTCGATGTCTTGCATGCTTTATTATAGCAGAATCTAAACTTCTTTGCAAGCTTTTTCTGATAAAAAAATGCTTGCGTTCAAATGAAGAATTGTTTATATTTAGACGCGGACTTAATTGACGGTCACGGGCAAATTTTCAAGCTTTTTCGCCTTTGTTCTTAAAAGTCCGTGCACATCAAGCGGGAGTAGTTCAGTGGTAGAACACCACCTTGCCAAGGTGGGGGTCGCGGGTTCAAGCCCCGTCTCCCGCTCCAAGTAAAGGCAGTTGGCCCCGATCATTCTTAATTAAATTTAATTAAGGAGAGTCGGGGCTACTTTTTGGCGTTTGTATCAAATCAAAGTTCGAGGGCGGCGTAGCCAAGTGGCCAAGGCGGAGGTCTGCAAAACCTCTACTCATCGGTTCGAATCCGATCGCCGCCTCTTCTTAAGAAGCAAAAAGCAAACGGCAAAAAGCAAAAAGAAAATGATGGAGTTTGCGGTTTTCTTTTTGCTGTTTGCTGTTTGTTTCTCAAAGCCGGGGTGGCGGAATAGGCAGACGCTGGGGACTTAAAATCCCCTGGCTATAACATGGCCGTGCCGGTTCGAGTCCGGCCCTCGGCACCCAGCAACTGGAAAAAAGCAAAACGCAAACGGCAAAAAGAAAATAAGTCGATTTTGCCATTTGCACGGTCTAGCGCTTTCCAATCGGAAATCTTCCTGTCAGCTTTTTACCCGATTTAAAACCCTTTCGGGTACATTATCTTCATCGACAATTCAATGCCAACCAAAACGCTGCAAGAAAATCAATCGAATCTACAAGGCGACGCGCAAAAGAACGATGCCCGCCGAGGCTTTTCTTCGGCGGAAAAATGGGTGATCTGGGCGGTGTTTTGTTTGTTGATGGGATTGAGCACGCATTGGCTGGTTTTCCCGGCGTTGCTGTTGATCGCGTGGAGTGTGGTGAGATTCCGCTGGTATGCTGGTGAAAAAACGGTTTGGCGGCAGCGCTGGCCGGCGCTCGTCGTGTTTCTCGTTGGTGTGGGAATGATCGTTTGGGCTGCTGTTTAAATTCGCATTATCGAAAATCAAGGAACGTTTGTGAACTTCGCTGTCAAAGTCTATCCCCGCACGATTTGGGGCGAGCGTTATCGTGGCAATTTCGATCAGCTTACTGACGAGATCGTTGCGGCCGGCATTCAGAACTTGATCGTGCCGGCGTTTCAAGGCGCGCGGATTTTTTTTGCTCAGCAATTCGATCAGGAGCCGAACCCGTGGAGCCTGTTGCCGTTGCGAGAACAATGCGCGCAGAAGCAGCTTGGCTTTGCCCTGGAATTTCCAATCTTTAATGACCGTGACACGTTAGATCGCTTGCCGGAGTTGCGTCCGCAAAGTCCGGATGGCGCGACATATCCGGAGGATTTTTGGTATCGCCCTATTTGCCCCAGCCATCCCGAATACAACCAACATCGCTTGCACCTCATCGAAGGCGCCATCGCCAATTTAAACCCGGCGTTGGCGCTGATCAATTTTATGTGGTGGCCGTTTTTGCCTTCCACCGAAAGGTGGGAAGAAATGGGCTCGCAAGTGCCGTCGTATTGTTTTTGCCCCCATTGTCGCCAGCTTTTTTTCGAGCGTACCGGCTTGGTTAATCCGCTGCAGGATATTGAAGCCTGGTTTGATTTTCGCGCCGAGCGAATGAACGAGGTGCTCGCGGATATCGAAGAATTGTCGAATCAATCCAAAGCTCGCCCGTCACTGCTGCTGGAGTTGCCGCCCGTGGCGGCGCCGCATTTCGGCGAAAGGTTGCGGCGCTTGACCGGCCTGCATTTGGCTGCGGCACGCAAATTGGTGGGGGCGCTTTCGCCGCAGCTTTTTTATAATGAATACGGCCAGTCACCGGCTTGGCCTTTGGCCGTGCTGGATGAGCTGGCCGTGTATGATTTCTCGTTGTTCCCGCAAATCGATTTTCCCGATCTCACCGCATTTTCAGAAGATCATCTGCAGGAGCTGCTCTTTTTGCTGCAGTCATTTGCCGGGCGCCAAATCGGCGCCGCCGCGCTCTTCCATTGGGAAAATCTCGTCCATCTCCCCCAATTGTTGAACATCATCGAGCAATTCAGTTCCGAGGCTTCCTAGCTTTTCTGTCCCCTCTGCGTGATGACTCACTGCTGTTCGCGCCTGCGGAATCATTTCTCACTTTGACCGTATCCGATTTTTTGATGACTTGGCGATTGGCATCATTCCGCTTTTCCACCCGTGGTTCCCGAGACTCAACAGGTTTTGGCGAATACGGAACTTGTGGTGGCTCCGACGCTTCAAATCCACGCCGGCGAAATGGGCGCTTTTCGGGTTCAGGCGCAGGTTGCGGTTGCGCCGGAGACTTGTCGTAGCCCCATCTCCATTTGGGTGAATACACCTTATGATACGGTGGCTTTGACCAAACCGGTCGCCGATGGATGGCCACACGAGGCCGAACATAAATCGGGGCGACGTAGAAGGCCGGCGCACAAGCGCTTTCCAAGCGCACGCGCACATCAGTCAAAACGCGATTGATGGCGAAGTGAAAATCAACGCCCACCGCGACCCGGCTCGGGCGTCCGAACACCAAACCGCAATCGCGAAATCCGGCTTCAAGCCACGGCACGATGTCGATCGGTTGTCGGGTGGCGACGACGCCGATATAGGCGCTCCCTTCAAGGCCGTCATAGAAAAAATCAAGATCGACAGCAAGATCGGTGAGGCGATAAGTCCGCCTTGGAAACACCGGTGACCAACGATGGTGAGAGAGTGGATACAAAATTTCAACGCCGCCGTAGGGGTTGATCTGGTAAACCGTGATGTAGCTGAGGCGATCGACGCGAAAATAAATGTTAATCGGATCGTCGCTGCAAAACGGATCGTCGAAGCTTTGCGATGACCACACTTTCAAATCGATATCGAAGGGATCGTGCGCGGAAGCCGCTGTGGTAAAGCAAACAGCAAAAAGAAAAAAGAAAACGGCAAAAAAGCGACACTTAAATCCTTCGAGATGGCTTTTAATAAAGTGGCGGTGCAAGTGCTGAAGATGAAGAGTCATGGTTTTTCTCCGTTAATTTTGCGAAAGTCCAAAGCGATTCAGCAACGCGATTTTCTCCGGCGTGGCGGAATGAACCAACAGCTCGGGATTGCCTTCGACGATCTGATAAGCCCAATCAAATTCCACGAAACTGGGATTTACCGCAACCACGCGGATTTTGGCAAAGTGATTGTCCGCCGTCCAAATCACGTAAGCGTGTCCGGCGATGCATTCCGCATAGCCGAGCGGCGACCAGCCTTTTTCCGGCGCATAATCAACGTCGTCGAGAGTTTCGGTATAACCAAAATCTTGAATATCGGTGTCCTGGTTGGCCACATTTATAAACAAGCCGGTGCTTTGGGGATGATACTCGAAAAAAATATCCGTGCTGCCGGCGCGGTAGTCCAACACCCGATAGCCGGCAAAACTATATCCGGACGACGACGGTAGATAACCGAGATCAAAAAGCCGCACGCCATAACCGGCCGGCCGCGGCGTATCGAAAACGAGATCGTAGCTCAACTCGCTTTCGTTGCCGCTTGCATCGTAAGCTGCGACCGCGTAATAATACGTGCGGCCATTGCTCACGTCACGATCGACAAAGCTCGTGTTGCCCGTAGTGCTAATGAGATAGTAGTTGCCGCGTTCCGCATTGCCGCGATAAACTTGATAACCCTCCAAATCGCGCTCGCCATTCGGATACCATGAAATGACCACTTGTTGATCGCCGGTCGTGCTGGCGACGCCGCGCGGAACCGCCGGCGCTTCCCGATCTATTTCTGATTCTGAAGAAAATGGCTGCGGCTCACAGCCTAGCAGCAAGCCGAGGCCGAACAAGCTCAATAATATTTTTATCATGATCTTTTTCCTCCTGCAATGAAAGCGGAGTGCGAAACTTTAGTTTCGCAATGCTGAAGCATTTCACTCCGTTAATCACATTTGGCCGGCGGGAGACAGACTTTATATGACCCGGACACCGCATTCCTTAAAATCGATTTTTTAAGGAAAGTCTGGGCCGTGCTTACACGCAGTTAACTTGACTTTTGTCCGTCTCCCGCGGCTTTATACTTATCTTATGACCACGTCACACTTCACAATCCAAGCAAGTCAGTACATGATCATATCGTTTCGCTTCTACTTGTGCAACGGATATGCCAAAGCCCGAAGCCGTTCTGTTGGGAGCGCCATCATGCAAGAAAACAGTAATTTGATGGGATGAACACAAAATGCGTTTTGGCAGGATACTACTGAAGCAGCATACGCAAGGTGTGGTAATTCGACGCGGATGTGATTAAATGCTTTTCAGCCGCGGATTTTATGGACGAACGCAGACGAAAAATTTAAAGTCGGTTTAGGAATTTGTGCTGTAAGAATTTATTTGCGGCAGGACAAAACTAGAAGCTGAGGGCAAAGAACGAAGGACAAGCGCAATCTCGCGCGCTTTGCCCTCAGCGCTATGCCCTTGGCTTCGCAGATCACGAGCGCGAATTGCCGCCCGCGTGCGCTACCCCGACAGGCGCGGTTTTTTCTTCTTTCGCAATCAGACTTTTCAGCTCTGTCATGGCTTCGAGATTGCCGGCCGCTTGTGCTGCTGCTTTATTTTCCAGCATAATGCGGTCGTAAATCTCGCCACGATAAACGCTGACTTCGGTAGGTGCTTCGATGCCAACGCGGATTTGCTTGCCGTGGATGTCGACAATCTTGATGACGATGTCGTCTCCGATGACAATCGTTTCACCTAACCTCCTTGTCAGGACCAGCATAAAATCTCCTTCCTCATGAGTGCGCGGCTAGCCCCGATTTTCCTTAGAAGAAAGATAAGGAGAATCGGGAAGAATGCGGTGCTTGGTTGAGTACCGATCGTCAAGGAGCACCAATTGTTTGCCTATTTTCCGTTCTCTGTTGACTAAAATTGGGGCGCTCAAATTGGCTGTCGCCGTTCGAGCGTCTTGTTGTATGGTTACAATAGAGTACATCTGTAGGCTTTGCGGATTTTCCGCCGACAATTCATTCAAATCGCGTTTGGTGATGTTGGGGGTGTAATCCGGACAGAAGCGCTTCGGATCGAGCAGCGGAAAATGCAAGTCGAGATTTTCCAGGCTGACCATCAACAGGAAGGGAGCAGACGCCGCGTTTTGCAGCACTAAATAACGCTTGAGCTTGAGGAAGCCGAGCAGGCCGAGCGGAAAAGTGATTAAGTCATCCTCGTTGTAGGAGATGACACCTAGGTGGTGATGATGAATCTCCATACGCCTCCTTGAAATTAATAATTCTGTTTCTTAAAATGTATAAAAACCTGACCACGAATAGCAAGACCTTTTTACATTTTCAATACCCGTTCGGACAACTTCAGCAAAAATGAATAGTTGAAATATACGAAATTTTTTTGTAAAAAGGTTAAAAAAAATTAACAATATTCATTTTTTATTTTTTGCAACCAAGCCCGGTTTTTATCCGAGGCGCTACCCAATCAGCATCAGCCGCAGATCCATTACGTTCGTATTGGTCGGTCCGGTGATCAGCAGATCACCAAGTTTATCAAAAAATCGAAACGAATCATTATTATTGAGAAAAGCTTGTGGCTGCAATGCTAATTCCGCCGCGCGACGGATCGTTTCGCCGTCACCAACTGCGCCCGCAGCTTCGGTTGGGCCATCCGTGCCATCCGTCCCCGCGCTCAAGATGACGGCATCCGGCACGCCCGCAAGGTCAATAGCCGCGGCGAGAACAAATTCTTGATTTCTGCCGCCCAATCCGTTGCCGCGCAACGTTACCGTCGTTTCGCCGCCGGAGATCACACAAGCCGGAGGTGGCAGCGGATGTCCCGAAACGCGAATTTCTTTGGCAATCGCCGCATGCACGCGCGCGACCTCTCGCGTTTCACCCTCTATTAATGTCGAGAGAATCAACGTCCGATAACCGCGCCGTTGCGCCTCGGCTTGCGCCGCCTCGATAGCTTGGCGATTGCTCGCGACAATGAGATTTTGCGTTTTGGCAAAAATCGCGTCTCCCGGTTTTGGCGTCTCCGGTACTTCGCCGGCCAAGCCTTTGGTGAAATGCTTTTGCACCGAAGTTGGAAGTTGCTCGCGAATACCGTATTTGCCTAAAATCGACTGCACCTCTTGGAAAGTGCTCGTATCTGCGACCGTCGGCCCGGAGGCAATCACATCGAGTGGGTCGCCGATGACGTCCGAAAGAATGAGCGAGATCAAAGTTGCCGGATAAGCCGCGGCCGCAAGCTGCCCGCCTTTCACTTGCGAGAGATGCTTGCGAATCGCGTTCATCTCGTTGATGTTTGCGCCACAAGCCAGCAGCAGTTTGGTCGTCGCTTGTTTTTCCTCCAAAGTTATGCCGGCGCTCGGCATCGGCATCAGCGCCGAACCGCCGCCGGAGAGCACGACGATGACCAAATCATTTTTTTCAACCGTGGCCAGCAGATCGAGAATTTTTTGCGTTCCCGCCAAACCCGCCGCATCCGGAACCGGATGCCCGGCTTCCTGAATTTGAATTTTTTTAAGCGGCGTAAGATGGCCGTATTTAACATTGACGTGACCGCCGGTCAAACGTTCTGCCAGCATCTCTTCGAGAACTTTGGCCATCGGGCACGCGGCTTTGCCGGCGCCGACCACAATGATTTGGCGAAAGGCCGGCAAATCATATCGGCGGCCGGCGCCGATCAAACCGTCGCCATCACGATGCACGTGGCGGCGCACCGCTTCTTCGGGCGCCACGGCGCGCAAACCTGCCTGGAAAATGGCTGCTGCCTCGCGGCGCATTTTTTTTAACGCTGCGCTCATTTTGGGGAAAATCACGGCCCGGTTCAATATGAAATTTCAATATAATCCACATTTTCAAAAAATCAAGCAAAAAGTCGCAAACCGCATTTTTTCTCTTGACAAAATTAGCCGCTTTCCGTAGAATACAATATCGCTGCTCACCCTATGGTTGGATGGCGCCCCGATCAGGATCGATCGCAAAGTTTCGAACGCGATCATCGTGGAGACAAGTAATGGATCTGTGGAAAGTCATTTTCGTTGCAATTCTCGCCTGGTTGTTGTTGGGTGGGCGAGGCCTGATTCCAAAAGATAAACGCCGCGAAGCGCCGCGGCCGAGCCCCGAATTGCAAGAGGCGGCTGAAGAATCGCCGGCCGTTGCCAAATCATCGGCACGTGCCTCGGAGCCGGCAACACCTGCAACCGCTCCCCGCTTTGTAGGACAGCCCGGCAGCCTCATTTCTTCAGTTGATTATTTGAAGAGCAAAGCCAAAGCAAATTTTACGATCGACAAGGTTCGCGTCACGTATTACCTCATCGCCAAAAGCGAGCGTTGCCAAGTAGATTCGCTCGAAACCTGCCGGCAAGATCGCATTCGCACGGCGAAAATCGAGCCGCAGGATTTTCAATATACTTATTTTCTCGACCGCGTGATCAATTCCGGCACCGGCATTCTCGCCTGGCAAGGCCAATCGTATATCGTGCGCTATGACAAGCTGCGGGAGAATAATTGGGCTTCCCATAAAAATAATTATTCCTGCGCCGGTTTTTCTTACCGTACGAAAAAAGCCGTCGAATTCATCAACGCTAATTTGGCTAAAAAAGATCTTTTTACGCCGCTGTCAGAAACCGAGTTTCCCAATGGCGCCACAGTTTCGGGACAGGGTGCGGTGGATTGGCAAACGCTGTCGATCAACCCGGTGGATTTTCCCATGTCTGTACCCAACGAAAAGCGCCGCGCCGTGCTGGCGCAACGCTACACCGCGAACAAACTCAAAGCGCCGGCCCCGCGCACGTTCGTGGTGCTGGAATTTGCCAACGGCAACAAGTATCTGACCGAAGCCTCGGATGGCGGCAGCGGCGTCAAGCAAGGCTGGGTAGATTGGCGGATTGGCAACACCTCCGCAGAAATCCGCCATTTCCTGTCCCTCGGCAGCACGGCGAAAGCGACGTGTTTTGTTTTTGATGACCCGGGCGTGACGGCTGAACAAGTGCTGGAGCAGTCAAAAAAATGAAATCTTTGAAAAAAGCAAAACTTCCGGCTCACGGAAATGAACTCTCACGAAAATAAAACTGATGAAAATTCCGTGAGCAGTTCCATTTCCGTGAGCGATTATTGCCTGAAGGAGCAAACATGTTCAAACCCGATCTGTTGCAAAACAAAGTGATTTTAGTGACCGGCGGCGGCTCCGGCCTCGGCCTGTCGATGTCGAAGCGCTTTGCCGAGCTGGGCGCGACGTTGGTGATTTGCGGGCGCAATCCGGAGCGGCTCGCCAACGGCGCGGCGGAGATCAAGCAAGCCGGCGCCGGACGCGAGGTTTTCACTTTTCCGTGTGATGTGCGCGATTATCAAGCCGTGGAAAAGATGATGGCCGACGTCATGGCGCAAGCGGGGTTGCCGCACATTCTCGTGAACAACGCCGCTGGAAATTTTCTTGCCGCCACCGAAGAGTTGTCTGCAGGCGGTTTTGACGCGATTGTTAGGATTGTACTCTACGGAACGTTCAATTGTACGCAGATTCTCGCCAAGCACTGGATCGCGCAAAAAGCCCCCGGCGCCGTGCTTAACATCGTCACCACTTACGCTGAAAATGGCTCTGCGTTCGTCGTGCCTTCGGCTTGCGCCAAAGCCGGCGTGCTGGCGATGACACGCTCGCTCGCCGTGGAATGGGGCGCTTACGGCATTCGGCTCAATGCCATCGCGCCGGGACCGTTTCCAACTGAAGGCGCGTGGAAAAGATTGTTTCCGGATAAAACTTTTGGCGAGCAAGTCAAAAAACGCATCCCGCTCGGCCGCTTTGGCGAGCACAGTGAGCTAACCACGCTCGCAGTCTTTTTACTTAGTGACGAAGCTGGTTACATCAATGGTGAGTGCGTGACCATCGACGGCGGCGAAACGCTGGCCGGCGCCGGGCAATTCTCCCAATTTATGCAGCTTGATCGTGAGAAGCTCAAACAAATGATGCGGCAAATGCGGGGGAGTTGAGAGGTTTTTTGCCTTTCTTCAAGTTTCATAGCCCGAAGATTCCCCACAGATCAAAGATCCACACGGAAATTTTAAAGCGAATTTCTCTGCGTGGGCTACGCCCGTAGGGTTTTTGATTCTGTGCGGGAAGTTCGTTGGCAGTCTTCCCACCTGTTCATTCCTGATTTGCGCCTTCCATAAAATTTCTGTCAATTTTTCGAAAAAATGCACGGCAATTTTCTGCGGATTTTTGTTTTTGGTTGTATAATTTTTCATGTTTTTAAGTTCATTTTTGAACTAATCTCCCGTTCAAAATCAAGCTATCATTCACCGCGCCGAACGGATGCGGCAACACGTCAGACCTGCTTGGCGAACGATGCGCAGGCGCGACACCTGTCGTATGCGTTAGACAGTGCGGTGATTTTTTTTTCAGCTAAAATTCGTGCCGTGCGAATCGCGCAGCTTTTGCAAATCAACTAACAAGGATTTTAACCTTAACTAGGAGGAAATAACCATGAGTTGGTTCAAACGGGTCTTCGATGATTATTTCGATGACAGCAGCTCGGACTCTTCTAATAATAACAGCAACGACTCGGATCTCTACGACGAGTCAAACGAGGTTGGCAATCCCGCGAGCCCGGTTTGGGACGGGAGCGATGTTCATACGAATCCTTATGGATCGGATCCCACCATGCCGGATTCAAATGACGTCAATTCGGATTGAGCGAGTTGTTGCTCGAAAAAGCGGCCCCCCGATTTTCCCAAGGCATTTCACAAGCATGCCGAGGTAAAATCGGGGAGATCGTGACGCCAAACGTTGCGCGACGCGCCAAAATCTCCCCACCAATCCGTTCTCTTCTTTGTTGACGCGGCGGTAAAAACTGTCAGCGTCAGATTCAACAAAATTATAACAAAGCTCTGCGATCCAGCGCTGATGCTGGTATTTATTCTCTGAGTTTTCGATCACCTCTTTTTATTCCACGACAAATCAAAGATCAACACGGCATCACACAACCTTGGACTATGAGGTGGACGATGGGCCTGTTCAAAAGATTTTTTGACGATTATTTCGACGAGCGCACGAAAGAAATCAGCAAAAACGGCGGCAACGATAGCGATAGTTATGACGACAACCACGACGTGAACGATCCGCACAATCCGATATGGGATGGCAGTGACATTCATTCTAATCCGTATGGAACAGATTCGACGCTGCCCGACCCGAATGAAGTTAATCAGGATTGAGAAGTCGGCGATGATTGTTTGACGATATAATCAGTTTTGTGGTTATCTGATTCCAAGTTTCCGCCGTAGCCGATCCTGCCGGTGCAAGAGATCGTTTTTATAAGGCAATGAGTCTTGGCCGCGGCCAAGCTCTGCGCTTATCTGGAAATTCCGCAAGCCACGCTCGACCCATTCCAGCGCCGCTTGGAACGCACGTTCGCGATGTTCACAGTGTTTGGCCAGCTCGATATACGGCAGGGGATGAAAAGGCAGGCGCTCGACCGTTTCGCGCCAAATGCGACTGGCTTCCTCGTAGCGGCGCTGGCTTTTGTAGCACAAGCCGAGCGCGAGGTGATCTTCGAGCCGCGGCGTCGCTTTCGATTGTTGCAGCAATTGCTCGAAGAGTGCGGCGCTGGCCGAAAAATCGCCGAGCTGGCGATACAGCCCAGCCACGCGCCGTAATTCTTGCGGTGAGATCAGCGCGCCGTTTGAGCTTTGCAGCGGGTGTTGCACGAGCTGCGCGATCCGCACCAACAGCGCCGCCATGGAAACGATATCCTGCCGGTTGTGGGCAAAAACTTCGGGCAGTTTCGCCGTCTCGCCGTGGCGCAAAAAATCAAAATAGATCTGCGGAATCAGCGCGCCGGGAATATCCTGGCTGCGGCGCAAGCGGAGAATGCTGTTTTCCAATCCGTTGAGCGAGCAACTTTCGATTTGGTCTTTCCACAGGCGCCGCGCCGCATGCAGCACATCAAAATGCCGCAGGCGGTCAAAATCAATTTTTAGGCGGTGCAACACGGCGCGCGTGCGTAATAGCGGAATGTCGAATGTCTTGCCGTTGAAAGTGACCAACCCGTTGCTGTCATTCACCTCCGTTTGCAATCGCTTCAGCATCGCCGCTTCCTCGTAGGGCTGGCGCAAAAAATATTGCCGCACCACAAATTCCTCGCCCTCGAAACGGCCGATGCCGAGCAAAAAAGCGACAGTGCCGGTTCCGCCTGCCAGTCCGGTCGTTTCCGTATCCAAAAACAACGCGCGCGAAAGATCGAGCGACGCCAGGCGTTCGTCCTTGCCGGCGATCGCCAAAGCGGCTGGAGAAATTTCTTGAACGCCGCCGAGGCGCACGTTGCCATGCGCAAGATGAATGGCAAAACGACGCTCCACCACGAAGCAACCATCCTGCTCCATCCCACCCAACAAACCATCGAGTGTGACGCTTTTTTGCTCAGGCTTGGGCGTGGTTATTTTCGGCTGAACGCGCTCAAGCTCACGCAGTTTTTCTTTGAGGGTCATAGCAAAAGCTAATACCGCTTTATACCGCGAGCAACTCCGGCAATTGGGGCGCTGCAGAATTAAACGTTAACTGAGCTGACAAAACTTCACTTACCGGGGGCTTTGAAAGCACCTCTAAAACGGCGCTTTGAACAGCGGGTGTCAACTTGTGAAGTCGATCAATCTGCAATGCGAGTGGGGAATGACCCAATTCGAGAAGTCTTGCTGGGAAGAGCACGGTTATCCCAACTGCACAGGGGCCTCCGCCGTTGTTTTTTCCCAAATCAAGCCGCAAAATCAAACTGTCACTCAATTCGACTGAAACGACATGCTCACCGCGTGCAAAAGAAATGTAGAGCACATCGGCTTCACGGTCATAATTGTATTTAATGTCATTCATGAGCTTTTTCCTTACAAAATAATAAACGAAGAACTCAGAGGCAAGCCCAGAAATAATAAAATTCTGCTTGGAAAATATTTTGTGATTTCGTATCTTGCCATCGGTAAGATTGCCACATTTTTAAAGAGAGGTGCATCATGCCGGAGATTCAGGATCAAGTTCAGGTCTTCGACGCGCCGCAACTGCCCATTCCCAAAGTCGAAGACGACCCTTGGCTGCGTGACGAGCGGGCGTTTTTTCTCATGCTGCCAGAGCTACTGAAAACATTGCGTGGAAAATGGGTTGCCGTTCATAATGGCCAAGTTGTCGACGTTGGTGATTCAGTTCGCGGTGTGTTATTACGGGTCCGTGAGCGGTTTCCCAAGACTGAAGTATACATACAACTTGTTGATGAAAACCTGCCAGTTGTAAAAATGCGTTCACCACGAAGGGGCAGGAGGTAATCGTTTGGTCAAATACAATTATAATAGCCAAATCAATCCACCAGGGCCCATGGTCAATGTTATTATCCGAAGCCCTGAGGATAACGAAATTTTTGTGACTAGTCCGGCTCTTGTCGATATCGGTGCTGATTATTCTGTCATTACACCGGGAATCTTCGAGGAGTTAATGCCAATCCGCGTTGATAAAGTTTATGTTGAGAGCTACGAAGGTAAAGGCGACGTTCTCCGCCGTTATTCGGTTAACATAGAAATCCACAATTGGATTTTTCATCAAGTGCCGGTCATCGTTGGCGATGATGACTATGTCATTTTAGGCCGCGATATACTCAACAACTTCGACCTGCGGCTGAACGGCATTGATGGCAAGCTCGAATTTTTGCGCGGACCGCAATCGTAAAGCTCAAATTCTCTTCTCACCACGTTTCAACTGCCCCTTGTAAATCTCCCGCATCCGCAGAAACGCCTTTTCATACTCCCCGCTGCGAAAATCCGGAAAGCTCCACGGATAAGCGCTGAAATGACCTTTTTCATAGTGCAACGTCAAGTCCGCCCAAATGCCATCCGACAGATAAATTTTTTGGCCGTTGTATTTCGCCGAGGCTAATACGAATTTATCGGGATCGAGATAACCGGAATCGAGATTCACTTGGCGTTTTCCGCTCGTGGCCAGCTCGTCTTCGATGACATTGGTGGCGAGCTTGATGCTTGCGAGATCGCCGGGCGAAACGAGTTTCTCGAAGGCGTAAAACAGGCGCACGATGGGCGATCCCATCTCCGGCACATAATAGTCGGTCACCTCGAAAGGGAACGGCACGCTGGTGAAATCAATCGGGCCGAATTGTTGAATCAATCGCTCGCGCGCGACAGAAAGCCGGTTCTCATCCGAATAGAGAGCGGCAACAATAAATTTAACCGGCAAAGGTGGGTGTGGAATCGCCATAATCGCTCCTCGCTCTACGCCTTTCGCTCCACGCTTCTTTCTCTCGCCATATTTTCCCGCAACGCCGCCATGGCCTGCTCGACATACACCGGCGCAATGCCAAACAGTTGCTGGATCGTTTCGTGATAGTTGCGTTTAATGGGCACATTGCGCTTGCCTTCCAGCGACGTGATCCGCATGAAATCCTTGTGAATGAAAATCAATTCATCTTCAGTGGCGCGGGTGAGGCAGAGGCCGTGCATACTGTTGCGATGAAACGACGCCTGCCAGTGCTCGAGAAATTCCTCCTGTGGCGTTGGGCGATCCGCGAAGCGATAGCGCCACTTCATTTCCTGGCGATTGAATGTGAAGACGTCGTAAGCTTCATTTAACGGATCGAAACGCAATTCCACGCCGGTAAATTCGGTGTGATATAGCCGGGGCTTGGCCGGATCGAGCGCCATCGGCTGGCGCAGCAAATAGCCGGGATCGACCAAATGCTTTATACTGTCCAACATGACCACCAACGCACAATGAATATTTCTGCCGGCGCGCATGTCGCCCATCACGACGTAGCAGGCGAAGCCGTGATGCAGGAGAATGGTTTGCAGAAAAAAAGTCAGCGAGAAACAAGTGCCGCCAAGATGCCAGCGCAAATGATCTTCTATCACTTCCTCCGGCAAGCGCAGGCGTTGCGCGCCGTTCCCGCCACAACGATTGAATTTGACGATCTTACTGAGATTTTCGTAAGGCAAATTCGCGAAGCCGGCAAGAATTTCGTGCAGCAATTCCATGCTGGCACAGCGGCGCGGCGAGATGGCGTATTGTTGCAAAAAAAGCCGCACGCCCTCATCGTGCTGCGCCGGATCGAGGACATATCCTTGTCGGTTAGGAGCTATTAGAAATGGTGGCGTCGCTATCATTTTCAAAGATAACAATAGCCAAAAGCCAAAGCAAGTTTTTTCTCGCGCACTTTTTATTTGCATTCCAACCGCGTGTTGCCTAAATTGGACAAACTTTAGCATACGACATTTTTTACGGAAAGGAAACCCCGATGACGGCAAAAAATCTGAAGGCCAAAGATGTGCGTTGGGATATTTCGGATCTTTACGCGAGTGCTAAGGATGAGCATTTGGAAGCCGATATCAAAACTGCCGTGGCGCAGGCGGAAAACTTTGCGACGACGTATCGCGGCAAAATCGTGCAAGAAGATTTGCCAGCAGAAACTTTGCGCGGTGCGATTGTCGAGCTGGAAGCGATTTATACCAAAACCTATAAGCCGGTGATTTACGCATTTCTGGCGTTCACGGCGAACACGGCGGATGATGCCTTCAAGGCGTTGAATGCGCGCTGCCAGGAGGTGATGGCGCAGGTGCAAAATCTCGTGCTCTTTTTCGAGCTAGAGGTGCAGCAAATTCCGCCGGACCGATTCGAGCGGCTGCTGGCGAGCGGCAAGCTCGAGCTGTATCGCCATTATCTCGAAGGCGTGCGTTTGTACACGCCGTACACACTCTCCGAAAAAGAAGAGCAAGTCATCAACAAAAAAGATTTGTCCGGCAGACACGCGCTGGTGAATTTATACACCGAATACACCGCGGCTTTCGCGTGGCATTTGGAAGTGGACGGCGAGATGAAAACTTTGACGGGAGAGGAGGTGCGCAATCTCCTGCGTCGGCCGGAGCCGGATTTGCGCGAGCGGGCGAAACGGGCTTACGACGGCCGCTACGGCGAGAACGAGATCATTTTTACCAACGTCTTCAACGCCATGCTCAAAGATCACGCGCTGGAAATGGAGATGCGCAGTTATAAAAGCCCGATGGCGCCGGCGCACTTGCGCAATCGCCTCGCGCCGGAAATCGTCGAGACGATGATGGCGGTGACGACGGCGCATAATCATTTGGCGCAGGAATATTACGCGCTCAAAGCCAAGTTGTTGAGCATGCCGAAAGTGCGCGGCTGCGATTTGATCGCGCCAGTCTCACAAAAACGCGAGGCGGTCACTTTCAACGAAGGCAAAGATCTCGTGCTGCAAGCTTTCGAGAATTTTTCGCCGGAGTTTCGCCGCCTGGCGCAGCAGATGTTTGACCGGCATTGGATCGACGCCGAAGTGCGGCCGAACAAACGCGGCGGCGCATACTGCGAGGGAACCGTGCCGGGCCACCATCCCTACATTTTGATGAGCTACAATGACGACATCGATAATGTTTATACGTTGGCGCACGAGCTTGGCCACGCGCTGCACGATTTTCTCGCGGGCCGCAAGCAAACCCTGTTCAACTATCAGCCGCCGCTGGTTGCTGCGGAAACCGCGTCGGTGTTTGCCGAAATGCTGTTGACGCGCAAGCTGCTCGCCGAGGTGAAAGAACGCGAGCTGCGCATCGCCATCTTGACCGGCAAATTGGAAGATTTGTTCGCGACAATTCACACGCAAAATTATTATACGCGCTTCGAGTTCGACGCACACTTGCAGGGCGCGAAAGAGCGGCTCTCGGCAACGCAGCTTTGCCAGTTGTGGACGGCGCGCCGGACCGAAATGTACGGCGACGCGGTCGATTTTTTGCCGGAGCAAAAATGGTACTGGGCGGCAATTCCGCATTTCATTCACACGCGATTTTATTGCTACGCCTACACGTTCGGCGCGCTGCTGGTGTTGGCGCTCTTCAACCGTTTTGAAGAAGAGGGGAAGCGCTTCATTCCACGCTATATCGAATTGCTGGAAACCGGCGGCTCGGACTCGCCGGAGAACATGATCAAGAAAATGGGATTCGACATCCGCCGCGCGGAATTTTGGGAGAGCGGCTTGCGGGTGATGCAATCATTTTTGGAGGAGTTGAAGGCGTTGGTGCGGTAGCGCATCGGCTCGCCGTCCTTTTACGCAATCCTTTCGTTTTGAAGGTATCGTTTGATCGTTAATTGGTCATCGGCTTTCGAGATTTTCTTCCACGCGCTTTCCGGCTGCCCGCGCTGAGCATGACGTGTACGACCGGATTTGCTCTAATTTATACTCATTACGGGTTATTATGTAACGTCATTGCGAGCGTTTCTCAGCGAAGCAATCCTTTGAAAATCAAAAGACAGCGTCCGTAGGATTGCTTCGGCAAAAATCGCCTCGCAATGACTGTAATTTTATCCCTTAAAGAGTATACCAGGACGGCACAATGAAACGCACTTTGCTCCCTTGTTTTTTGGGGCTGCTTTTGCTCACCGAGGCAACCACGGCTCGCCGGCATATTTTTTTTCCAAACTACGAATTGGAAGAGCAAGACAACGTTCAGACCGCTGACTCACCGGAGACAAGTCAGCGGCTGGTTTTTCTTTTGCAATATCTGGCCACGGATTATGATCGCGCGGTACAAAACGGACAAATCGTCGATTCGCTCGAATACAGTGAGATGCAAAGGTTTGCAAGTGATGCGGCAAAAATTTATCAGTCGACAACGGGACTGCAACAACAAACGTTGAACAGATTGCGCCAGCTTGAAAAATTGATCGCCGCTCGGGCCGCGCTGCCGCAAATCCGCAAAATATGCGACGAGGCGATGGCGATTTTAGTCGTAGAAAAAAATCTATCCGTGTTTCCACAAAATACGCCCAATCTCGCTTATGGCCGGGGCTTGTTTCAGGAAAATTGCGTTTCATGTCATGGCGTGCTCGGCGCCGGTGACGGGCCATCCGCCGATACTTTGAATCCCAAGCCGCGCGATTTTACCGCTCCCGAGCGCATGAGTTTGCTCACACCGTTTCAGTTTTATCAAGCCATCACCTTCGGCGTGGAAGGTACGGCCATGCCGTCATTCTCAGAGGCCTTCGCGCCGCGGCAGCGCTGGAATCTCGCATTTTATTTGATGACATTGCGGCGAGACTTTCAACCGGTGGCGCCGGCAACGCCGCAAAAATTGACGCTGCAACAAATGGCGACGAAAAACAATGCCGAGTTGCAAGCTCTCCTTTCGCCTCGGAACGGCTTGCCGCACGCTGACTCTGCAAACCATCTCGTCGGCGCCATCGACTATTATCGGCAAAATCCGCCGCGATTGACGATGGATGAATACTTGACCATCGTCGAAACCGGGTTGAAACAAAGCTTGGCCGCCTATCAACGCGCTGATTCCCTGCTGGCGATGCAGGCGGTCGAGGAGGCCTATTGGCAGGGCTTTGAGCCAATCGAGGTTATTTTACCTCCCCAGATTTATCTCGAATTTGAGCGCGCCCATCTCGAGTATCGTTCGTGCATCGAAGAAAAAAAGCCGCCGGAAAGCGCGCGCGCTGCGGTCAAGTCCATGCTCAAAACCCTGCGGCAAATTCGCCAGCAAAAACTCACCAGGACGGCAGAATGAAACGCATTTTGGTCCCTTGTTTTTTGGGAATCCTTTTGCTCGCCGAGGCAACCACGATTCATCGGCATATTTTTTCACCGGACTACGAAGCGGAAGCGCAAGGCGGTATGCGGGCCGCTGACTCACCGAAGTCGAGCCAGCGGCTGGTTTTTCTTTTGCAATATTTGGCCGCGGATTATGACCGCGCGGTGCAAAACGGCCAAATCATCGATTCACTTGAATATGGCGAAATGCAAAGATTCTCCCGTGACGCGGCAAGAATTTATCAATCGTCAACCGGCGTGCAACAGCAAACGTTGAGCAAATTGCGCCAGCTCGAAGAATTGATCGCCGCTCGCGCCGCGCTGCCGCAAATTCGTAAAATATGCGAAGAGACGATGGCGATTTTAGTCAAAGAAAAGGATCTGCCCGTGGCGCCGCGGCGCACGCCGGATTTGGGCTATGGCAAAATCTTGTTTGAAGAGAATTGCGCGCCATGCCACGGTATGCTTGGCGCCGGCGACGGACCATCGGCAGATACGTTAAATCCCAAACCGCGCGATTTTACCGACCCCGAGCGCATGAACGCCTTAACGCCGTGGCAATTTTATCATGCCATCACCTTCGGTGTGGAGGGCACGGCCATGCCGTCATTTGCAGAAGCTTTTTCGGCGAGGCCGCGCTGGAACCTGGCGTTTTATTTGATGACGCTGCGGCGGGACTTTCAACCGGTGGCGCCGGCAACGCTTCAGAAGCTGGCTTTGCAAGAACTAGCGACGAAAAACAATATCGAATTGGTCGCCCTCATTGCGTCGCAGCAGCGCTTGCCGCACGCCGATTCCTCGTCGCATCTCCAGCGCGCGGTCGATTACCATCGGCAAAATCCGCCGGAATTGGTGATGGATGATTATATCACTTCCACTGAAACGGGCTTGAAACAAAGTTTGTCGGCTTATCAACGCGGCGATTCCGCCTACGCCGTTGAATTGATCGAAGAAGCCTACTTGGAGGGTTTTGAGCTGATGGAAGGTGAATTGCTCCGCGAGACTTATCTTGCTTTTGAGCGCGCCCACGCCGAGTATCTGGCGCGCATTGAGAAAAAAGAATCACCGAAAAAGGCGCGAAATCAAATCGAAACCATGCTTAAAATCTTGCGGGAAATTCGCAATCACAAAGGTTTGCGAGGCGCGCAATGAAAATTCTGCGGAAAAATTTGTGTGAATTCTATTTCCGTGCAATCTTAAAGTCTTGTGGGGTTCCGGCTTGAGGAGGGCTTATGGACGGTGCAGCGGCAACCACACCACAAACTCAGTAAACTTTCCTTCCTCCGTTTCCACTTTGATCTTCCCGCGATGTTGCTGCACGATGATGTCGTAGCTGATCGACAAACTAAGCCCTGTGCCGCTTTGGTGGTGAAGAAGGGATGAAAATTTTACCCCTCTTTCACCTCGAAATTGAATTTGCTTTTCATCTCCATGCTTGCTATATTATAGCACGTCGAAGCATCCGTGTCAAGACTTGCGGATGGTTTGCGCAGGCTAAGCCCCGTAGGGAGAATAAATCATGCAATTCGCCGATCCCCGAACCGACTTTGCGTTCAAAAAAATTTTTGGCAACGACCAAGCCAAAGAAGTGCTGATCAGCTTCCTCAATGCCGTGCTCGGGCTGGAAGGAAGCCGCGCCATTGCCGAAGTCACCATCCTCAATCCTTATCAAGCGCCGAAGATCTCCACCTTGAAACACAGTTATCTGGATGTGAAGTGCCACGACCATCGCGGCGTGCAATTCGTGGTGGAGATGCAGGTGCAATATGCCGAGGGTTTCGGCAAGCGCATTCAGTATAACGCGTGTAAAGCTTACGTCGGCCAAATTCCCGCCGGCGAAGACTATCCCAAGCTCAATCAGGTTATCGCCATCACCATCGTCGATTTCACCATGTTTCGTGAGTTCGAGCATTATCTTTCCTGCCACGAATTTCACGAGACTGTTTCCAACAATTGTTATCTCGATGAGGTCCGGCACTATTTCATCGAGTTGCCCAAATTCACCAAAACCGAAGCCGAGTTGGAATCGACCATCGACAAGTGGTGCTATTTTCTCAAGCACGCCGGCCGGCTGGAGGTGATTCCGGAGAAACTGAACCACGAGCCGTTCCGTAAAGCCTTTGAGATTGCCAACCGCGCCAATATGACCAAAGAGGAGTGGGAGGCTTACGACGCCACCTCGGTTCGCATGCAGGACGAGCGCGGCATCGCCATCGCCGCCCGCAACGAGGGGGAACAAATCGGCCGGTTCGAGGAGCGAACGCAAATCCTTCGCGCTTTGCAGCAAAAAGGCTTTGGGAAAGAACAGCTTGCCGACATGACGGGATTCTCCCTTGAAGAAATAGAACGGTTGTTGGCTTGAGTTGCCATGCTTGTTTATGCGACGGCAAATGCGAGCTGCATCAACCTTGCCGCATTGCTTCTCGCGGCAGCCGCACCACAAACTCCGTAAACTTCCCTTCCTCCGTTTCCACTTTGATCTCACCCTTGTGCTCCTGCACGATGATGTCGTAGCTAATCGATAAGCCCAGGCCCGTGCCCTGTCCCGTCGGCTTCGTTGTAAAGAAAGGATTGAAAATTTTCTCGCGAATGTCAACTGGGATGCCATTGCCATTGTCACGAATGCGGATTTCGATTTGGTCGCCCACGTTTTTGGTTGCGACAGAAAGCGTCGGCGAGAAATTTGCCGTTTGCTCTTTGACCTCGGCGAGCTCGGTCGAACCGCTGTTTGCCTTTTGCTTTTGATACGCGGCGTAGCAAGCGTTATTGACGATATTCAAAAACACGCGACTGATATCCTGCGGCACAACATTGAGTTTGCCAATCGACTCGTCATACTCTTTTTCAATCGTGACATTGAATGAAACGTCATTGACACGCATGCCGTGATAAACCAGATTCACCGCTTCGTAGAGCAAATGATTGATATCCGCCGGCTCGCGCTGGCCGGAAGAGCCGCGCGCGTGTTGCATCATGCTCTTGACGATGCCATCCGCGCGCTTGCCGTGGTGGTTGATCTTCTCGGCATTTTGCACCAGCGTGTCAATAATCTCTTCAATATTCGCAAAATCATCTTCGCCTTTCTCCCCTCGCTCTTCGCCTTTCTCCCCTCGCCCTTCGCCTTTCTCCCCTCGCCCTTCGCCTTTCTCCCCTCGCCCTTCGCCTTTCTCCCCTCGCCCTTCGCCTTTCTCCCCTCGCCCTTCGCCTTTCTCCCCTCGCCCTTCTCCCCTCGCCCTTCTCCCATCGCCCTTCTCCCATCGCCCTTCGCTTTTCAATCTCCTCCCGCAGCTCCTTCGCCAAATCCACCGACAGCGCCGCAAAGTTATTCACAAAATTCAGCGGATTCTTGATCTCATGCGCAATGCCGGCGGTGAGCTGGCCGAGCGAGGCGAGTTTCTGCTGCGTGACGAGCTGTTGCTGCGTGGCTTTGAGATTTTCCAGTGTTGCATTCAATTGCTGAACGGAGGAATCGACCTGGCGATACGCTTCGGCGTTATCGAGCGCAATCGCCGTGTATGCCGCGAGATTTTGCAGCAGCTTGAGATGATAATCCGTGTAAGCATTTTTCTGAAAACTCTGAATCGTGATGACACCCAGCACCTTTTCCTGCGAGATGAGCGGCAGATAGATGATGGAGAATGGTTCTTCAGGAAGCGTGCCGTCTTCGAGCACCATTCCATCCACATTGGCCGATTTGAAGACGCTGATATAGCGGCTATATTCTTTCGCCACATCATTGATAAACACCGGCCGGCGATTTTCAATGCACCACACCGGAAACTGATTCTTGTCGCGGGTATCGCGGGTGTATGGCGCGTAGCGTTTGCCTTTTTCAATGGCAAGGCGATATTCGATCTGCGCTTTTCCCGGATTATAAATGCCGACGCCGAAAATTGTCGCATCAGCGAGTTGATTGACGTGCTCATACAGCCGGTAAAAAATCGTGTCGATATCCAGCGAGGCGGTGATCTCTTTGCCGATTTCGCTGAGCAACTCGACGTTCTTTTTGCGTTCGCTTTCAGATTTTGCCAAAGCTTCTGCGGCTTCGGCGCGCAGTTCGGTTTCACGCACATGCGCACGCTCGCGCTCTTTTTTGATCAACCGCCGGCGCTGCACGCGATCAACCGCAAACACCAGCAGCCCGAAAATAACGGCATAGCCGCCATACGCCCACCAGGTGCGGTACCACGGCGGCAGAATGGAGAAATTGTATACGCCTTCCTGACTCACATGCTCGTAGATATTCTTCGCTCGCACGCGAAACTGGTAGTCTCCTTCCGGCAGGTTAGTATATTCCTTTTCGGTGTTGTCATTCCAGTTCGATCCCGCCTTGCGGGATTCGTCGAAGCCTTCGAGCCAGGTTTGAAATTGCAGGCGGCTGGCATCTTCAAAGCTGGAGGCGGAATAGGCGAAGCGCAGGTTGTTGTGGGCGTAGTGCAATGCAGAACTTTCCGAAAGTTTTGAACTTTCGGAAAGTTTAGTCCCCCCAAAATCACCGAATCTTCACCCACCACCACACGCCGCACCAGGGCCGGGTAATCCACCGCATAATTCATCTCGCGATTCGAGCCATAGCGAATCAGCCCGCTGATGGTGCCAAACCAGACCACGCCATTCTCTTCTGAATAAACGGTTGAGATAATCACATCCGAAAAACGCCGGAACGGAGCTTTGAGCCACTGGTAGCTGCCATCGGCCTGGCGCGTACTCAGCGCCATTCCCTTGCCCAGCACCCAGACCCGCCCGCGTTCATCTTCTTTTAGTATCCATCCACCATCTGAAGGGACTACCATGAAAGTGCTGTCCGCCGCAAAACGCTGAGTTGCAGGATCAAAGCGGTAGATGTTATCAAGCGTGGTAAAATAAGGTGTGCCGTTGATTTCATGAACATACACGCGCCCGTCCGGCAGGCCGTGTTCCGGGCCGAAGCGTTCTACCTGCACATCTTGCCAAATTTCCCCGCCGTCCCTCGGAAATGTCAAGCGCAAGAGGCCAGTAGCATAAGTGCCTGCCCACAGCCTCCCGTCCTTAGTTTCGACCAGGGTTCTAATCTCATCTTGAATGCCGGGGGCATGGCCTTCATCGCGCCAAATGCCGTTTTCCCAGCGCAGGGAAGTCAGACCATTAAAGAGCCCGACAAAAACCCGTTGGCCGTCCTGCCGGGAACGGTGGAATACAAGGGCATAAAAATCATTGTTAACCGATTGGCGCATAAAGGTGGCCTGGCCGCCATTAACCGCATAAACGCCATCACTGGTTGCCGCTAGCAATTGACCTTCGATAGCCAGAAAATCCCAGGCCTGTGCCACCGGCATATTGACCGGCTTAAAGGTTCCTGATGTCGCATCAAGGAAAAATACACCCACAATGGTGGCGGCATACAGCACGCCGCGGTGGCGCTGAACTTTCTCAACTCTGCTTTCCAGCCCGCGGTCGGAATCAAAAAAACCGACCGGGGCCAGCGGCTTCCACGCGCGCAATGCCGTTATTGAGCGCCAGCCACTGTGTCTCCGGCCTGGTGGGATCGGAATAGACATACCACACCGAATTATCCGGCAGGCCGCGACTGCGGTCGAGGGTTTGCAAGAGCTTGCCGCTGCGATCCAGCAGCACCGCGCCGCCACCTGGTGGTGTTGAGCAGCATGTGCCTATCCCTGAGCACCGTACCGGGGGGAAAAAGGGTACTTTGCCGCAGGTATTCATCGGCTTCGGTTTTGAAGGGGTTGAAGGTCTGGCCGTCGTAGAGGAAGAGGCCTTGTGTGCGGGTGCCGACGAGAATGCTTCGACTCCGCTCAGCATGACGATGTTGCGTGTTTTCAACTGAATCTTCTGCAAACGGCAGCATCACATAAATCCGCTCATTGGCAAACTGCTCGCCGCCGGGCACGAGCTGCAGTGAATCCCCTTGCAAACGCAGCAGGCCTTTTTCCCGCTCCCGAATATAGAAGGCATCATCCACCACAAAACTCACGTGAAAGACATTGGCTGGCCGCCATTGTTTTATCTCGCCGGCCATCTCCGAACCTTGTAAAGCGGACTCGGAAGGCGTCCAGCGGAATACGTAGTTATTTGTCCCGGAATAGACACTTTCTTGCAGAACGAAAGTTTGCCAGACATCGGCAAAGTCGCGCGCGCCTTCCGGCAGGTGCGGCAGCAGTGAGACAAACCGCATCTGTCCGACGCTATCCGGCGCCAGGTAACCGAAATCGCCAACGCCACCAGCATAAAT
>Ga0247727_10000751_pt1 | contig 79089 bp, 67 predicted proteins | sample WisWelCaveWW1625_FD_202498 | JGI IMG/M metagenome (GOLD analysis project Ga0247727, IMG submission 202498) | Biofilm microbial communities from Wishing Well Cave, Virginia, United States - WW16-25 | ecosystem: Environmental > Aquatic > Deep subsurface > Groundwater > Cave microbial mat | place...
ATCGAACCATAGCCCGTTCTCCGGTTGTTGCGATTTGGTCGCTCAACCACTCGCATCGGAGAATGGGCTTTTTTTCTTGAATTCTTTGTCACGGTTTAACCTCTAAAATGTGCGAAAGGCCAGTTTAGATCGAAATCGAAATAATCTATGGCAACATCTTGAAACCATTTTGCGATCGACTTTCGAAAATCCGTAAGACTTGTTTCGATCCAATCCCGCACGGCAATGCGTGCAGCAACACCAGAAAGCGTACAGGAATAAAACTTGTCGGTTTCGATATACGCATTGCTACGGACATCGCCTTTAGCCACAGATTCCATCAAACCAGCCACAGCCCCGGGATCGGGCTCATCCAGCAAGCCGATTTCCTTAACCTGTACATTTTCTCGCGTCCAAAAGACTATAGCTGTATCAGAGCCAAAATCTTTACGATTAGTATAGGCCGTATATTCTTTGCCTTTTTTACTCAACTGTTTTGGCCCTGTAGATAGCAGCCAGTTCAGTCCTTCAACATACGTTTTGGAACAATTGGTACAAATCATGCAGTTTTCATTACCCGTCATATCATAAGATTCGAAAGGATTATTTTCTCCATTACAAGAGATTAACTTCCGCCCGCCTGTCGGTTCTTTATCGCCGGGAACTTTTTTAATGGGGAAATGCGGAAAATCGCCAACGGGGAATCTCGTTCCGCCACAGATCGAACACTGTTTCCCGCTATTTACCATTAGCCTTTTTTGATTACCCTCATAGGAATCTATTATTTTTCGATAAACCTGGTCGTGCTCATGCGAATATTTGCTTTGGCCTAAAACCAATAAAGCGATATTTCCTCCCCTGTCTTTCTTAGAAAGATTCGCCAAGAAATACTCTTGAGTTACAGCATCAATACCTCTATTTCTATTACCCTTATAAAAATTCAACGCCGGCTTTAGCTCGTCCAAGTCACTTACTTCATCTAAACGTTCTAGATACAGATTGAATTTTTCATCCGCATCCTTTTTGAAAATCTCATGCGCTTTTTTTTCACCTTTCTCTTCAAGCTTCTTTTTGAAGGTATTACTTTCGTCATCATAAACACCCAACGCATATCCGCAATTATCTATTAACAACCGTGATTCTTTTCCGCTGGTTCTTTGCACGGCTTCTGCCATAGTTTTTTTCTTCTCAATGCTCTGCAAAGAAACAAAACTTCCATCAGGCTTAATTGTTAGCACTAAAGAAATAATCTCCTCTTTTAGGGCATCATGAGTCCATCCGTTTCCGGCATTCTTCTCTCTGATCGCTTTCCCCAGATTGCTTAATTCCTTGATCATGATTTCACCTCCTTTTCCTCAAGCTGGTTAAAATCATAAATCATAGATGACGTTTCGCGGCCCAGCGGCGGCTGCACATGACTGGATTTCATCATTTTTTCGTTTTCCGGCACTGCACAATCCAAAACTCCATTTTTAACTGCTACATCGTAGAAAAAGACAGGCTCCGGCCTGCCATTTCCATCATAAAAAATATCAAAAAGCATGCTCCCTACAGGAATAGTTTCGCCAATGGGAGCATCTGAAGGATCAGGCTCCATAAACTCGGCAGAAAATTCGCGCGTGCCTAGATAAGGTCGGCGCCAACACTGCCCTTTTCTTACCCGTCGCCGGAACATTTCAACATATTTCTTTGGAGGATTTTTTTCAGAGACTGGTTCCTGATAAACTGAAGCCTCGATAACTGGCCTTTTGCAGGTTTTTATGAAATTAACCTCTTTAATCACAATAGGTTAAGTAATTTTGTTTCAATCGCCTTTGCGCAGGGATCGAAGGGAAATTCAGCACCCCTTTCGGAGGGCTTGATTTCCCTAGAAAGCTTAAAAAATGGTTGCCCCTTAAGGGTGGAAAAACCTGCAAAAGGCCAGTCGATAATATACGCTGCATTTTTTAAAACAATGCTGTTACGCTGCGCCCGTTTATCTTCAATCACAACCGGACTGCGCCCCTGTTTGGTGTTAATTTCATTCCGTTTAATAGAAAAAAATTGTACCGGCTTCAAGACTAAAATTCTTCGAACATACCATTGGAACTCGGGTTTCCACAAAATGCAGTCCAGAATGCCGCGCGCAGCAGAAGGTGTCATGCAAGGGTAGGTCATTCGTTCCACTTTAAGATCCGGCCGGGTAAAACAGGCGAAATCCCCTTTCACCTTGATACGAACAACTTCTTGATCGATCACAGAAACCTCCTGTCCCTGATTAAACTACGAATTGATCTGCCGTCATCGTTTCCACCGAAATTCCGGTATTTTGATCATAGTTGCCATACCAAACCATGAAACCCTGCGGCATTGCTACGCACATATTGAAATTTTGAGATAAAAAGTTTTGGTAAACCTGCACCGTGAAAACCTGCATCTTTCGATAATCATCCCGCGATAAAAATTCTTTCCTTTCTATTGAATGGAAGAAGTCTTTGCTGGATTGGTCATAGTTATAGATGTAAAGCCCTTGGGTCGCATTACGGATCAACCGGTAACTATCGTTTACCGTTTCAAAGTCAAAATTCGCCTGTGCGGCCAGGATGTTATTTCTGTCGGGGTCTATAAACAGGTTCACCACTTGAGAATAATACTCATGGAAGAAATCATGGCGGTGAAGCCTGTTGATGTCATCTTGTATTAAGCTTTGCGCATAATCGGCACAAGCTCCGTATGTTCTATCCGGCATCTTGCTTTCTTTCAACCGGAATAAATACACTTTGCCGCGTTCAGGCAATCTCCCCTCACGGTTACAACGGCCAGCCGACTGAATAATCGATTCAAGGGGCGCCATTTCACGGAAAACAGAAGGGAAATCGAAATCCACTCCTGCTTCAATCAGTTGGGTAGACGAAACAAGTATTTTTCTTCCCTCTTTTAAGTCAAGTCGAATGGCATCAATCACTCTTCTCCGATGGCTTGGACACATTGCGGTGGAAAGATGGTACATAACCTCCCAAGATTCTTTCCTTTGCACTGTCAGGCCATAAAATTCCCGGGCTCCTTTTTTGGTATTGAATATTACTAAGGCGGAACTATTAACCCTTCTAACGGTTTCGAATAGAGCCTCTAAAGTAACGGGTATTAACTCTTCCAGGAGAAGATAATCCACACGTTGGGTTTTATCGAAAATTTCTTCGGGATTATCAACAAGAGGGAAAATGTTTTCAATCCCGTCAAATCTTTCGCGTTTCTGGAACGCGGGTTGGGTTGCCGTACAAAACAAAAAAGAGGTGCGCATTATTTTATGGACATTTTTAAGCATCGAAAGACTTGGCAATATGATTTCTTTCGGGAGCGATTGGACTTCATCAAAAATGACTACAGACTCAGCAATGTTATGAATTTTCCGGCATTTAGACGGTTTATTGCTAAAGAGTGACTCGAAAAATTGGACGGTTGTGGTTACAATGATGGGATAATCCCAATTTTCACAAGCGAGTTTTTTTCTTATTGCATGGGGATTCAAATCGCATTCGTTGTTCTGTACATCTGTTATTGATTCGTTGTAATTCGAATGATGCTCCAAAACAAACTCTTCCCCAAAGATGTTTTTCAAAATCATGGCTGTTTGGTCAATGATGTTGATATAGGGCAATACAATCAAAATCCGCTTTAAGCCATTTGCTTTCGCATGATGAAGCGCCCAGGAAACAGAAATGAGTGTCTTGCCTAAACCCGTCGGCAGATTCAATGAATAAAAGCCAGGGGGCATATTCGTTTTTCGAAGCACCTCCTGTCTAATCTCGTTTCTAAGCTGATTGATCGCGCCCTCTTTCGTTTTCTGCGCCAATTCTTTTTCAAGGTTATCCATTAATAGATCCACAGCCAAAGGATTTCCTGTACGGCTTTGTGCTCGTTCTAGATCAAAATGGGACTCGGTATCTAACCAATCCGCATCTGTTAAAGCGCTGAAGATATATCTAATAAATAATTCTCTTTGCAACGGCTCCTGAAAAGACGGTGGTTGAACGAATATTTCGTTTCCAGCTATAGAAAGATCTTCCAGAAAATGAGCAACAACAGAGTCAAATAATGGAATCTCTTTTTTCTTAAATCCCTCGGTATCCAATTTCAAATGTGCCTTATTGGGTATGCCCTTATGATGGCCATCAACAACAAATGCAATCTCATCCATGCCGTGAAGGCGCGCATACCCGGCTCCCCAAGTGGCATGGGGTACGCTGCCGCGACGACCTCCCTCAATAAGGTATTTTTGAAAATTCGGCTGATATTTTCCCAAGTCGTGAAGAAAGGCAGCTGTTTTAAATATTTTCTTCGTCATATCATCATTTCCAAAAGAGGCTGCGATATCCGCCGCTGTCCTTAAATGCTTTGATAAGGCATGTTTAATACCCAGCTTATTTTCCGAATGAGCAAAAAAATTCATGCGGTTTCACTTAAGCGTACTTACTATTAATCATTGATTCTGTCTTTACGGTTGTGGGCGTAATAATTTTTTATGGAGTCTTTCACAGATTTTTTCACTTTCTAGCCGATATCTTGATGATCCCGGCATGCTCGCTGAAGCTTCAAGCTTCAGTCTTCGCTAAACCACTCGCGGGAATTGAAGAAAAAAAAGGGGGGGGCTTAAAACCCCGCCTGGTTATTCCGCTAACGGGTGGATTCCAGTATTCATAACGGCATTGATTATAAATCCATCCCGCTTCCTGTCAAACACCTGGTTTTACTCTGCACCGGCGCCGCGCTTAAGGGTTCTTGTTCTCTGATAATAATCCGAATAAAAATAGCGGGCGCTTGATGCCCTCCGTTTCATACGAATCAGACAAAATGATTTTGCGGCCGGCTTCAAACCCTTTGAACTGCTGGCGGCCCTTACGCCTTCCACCGATTTCAAAAACGAGAGATTTCCTGCCGCCGATAACGTAATCCGGCGTCTTTGCGCCGCGGGTTGATTTGAGATAACGGACATCAAGCCCGCAGGCTTTGACCGCCTCCACAAAGAAATCTTCCCGCAAACCGCCGACCGCCTCTTCATAGGGCCGGTACAAAAGCCGGTACGGGAGCGCCATAACAATTTTGGGTTCTTTTAAATTTTCAGGAGGCGTTACTATCCGTGCCACGCTGACAGCCCGGCACTCCGGTTTTCATGGATCGGGGTTTCCCCGGTCGATTTATGGCCCCTTATGATAATATTCGCTTCATGCCGTGCTCCCGAAAGGGTAGTCATAAAAGGGGCTTGTTTTTTTCAGACAATGAAATAGCCGCCCGTTTTAGAGCTGCCTTTATATTTAACTTTGCCTTCGGTCTTAACCTTCTTAAGCCAGCGCTCAAGCGTCTTTAATGGAACATTAAGCATTTTTGCAATATGCGGGGCACGATTCCCTGGATTTTTGCCTATATATTCCAGCAATAAATTTACACCCTCATTTACACCCTCATTTACACCCTCACTTACACCCAACCCGCGCGTTTTGGCTTTTACTGGCCGCTTAAACTCAACAAAAAAGAATTCATCGCTGGATATTTTTGGAAATGGAAGCCCTGCCTTCTCCATGCTCTCCCTGATTCGCTTGAATCCTGACCCCATGCGTTCAACACGGTGCATGCGGGCAAAGATGTCGGCGATCAACTCGTTTCGTCTGACAGAAAGAGATCCTAATTTTTCCCGGCTCATCCCCTCCGGAAAACCGCCTGGATTTTTAATGACGACACTGTCCTCATGCACTTCCACCATGATGCTGGTTCCGCGCACGCTATAATCGCGATGGATAAGCGCATTAGCCACGGCTTCGCGTAAGGCCTCAAGCGGAATCTCGTAAATCTTTTCGATCCAGCCCTTTAATTTCTGTCCGCACGCTTAAATGGCGTTTGAGAAAAATCTGGCCTTTTGCAGGTTTTTATGAAATTAACCTCTTTAATCACAATAGGTTAAGTAATTTTGTTTCAATCGCCTTTGCGCAGGGATCGAAGGGAAATTCAGCACCCCTTTCGGAGGGCTTGATTTCCCTAGAAAGCTTAAAAAATGGTTGCCCCTTAAGGGTGGAAAAACCTGCAAAAGGCCAGGAAAAATCATAGCTTCCTGATATTGCGTCCACAGGTCATCCTGGACATCTTTGCGGTCAATAATATCCACCCGGTTCGTGCCTTTGAATGAAACGAGCATGGTTTCACACTGAAGGATGTGACGGCGAGGCTCTCGTGCGAAGAAAAGGACACCGGCATTTTTGATACCGTCTTTTGCGCCAAGATTGAGGCTTGTGAGAATATCTTTCGGGTTGATTTTTCCGGCTGTCATACCCGCCTCTTTAAAAAAGGTTTTGATTTTTTGTTTCGAGATGTCTTCCCATGTAACGCCGCGGCATATCCGCTCTTCGTAGGAAACAGCATCCGCATGTTTAAACAGCTGCTTGACTTCTTTTTGCGTCATTTTTTGGGTCATCGCATCAAGACGGCGGTAATAACCGGAAGAGCAGCTGTAGGGTTTTTCTTCACCTTCTGGCACTTCAATAACAGCAACCTCGCCAACTTGCAAGATTTTTGGAATGGTTAGTGACGGTTCACAGTTTCTGGCCAGCGTCTGGATCTCAGCCTTCATCTGATTGGACAATTTCTCTCCGGTCACTTCACCCGAATCGTTAACTCCAAGAAGAATGAAACCGCCTTTGCTGTTAGCCAATGCAACAATATCTTTGTCAATTTTTGACGTGTATTTTTCTTTAAACTCGACTGTTAAACCTTCGCCTTCGGCGATAAGGAATTTGAAGTCAGAAAATTTCATTACCGAGACCTTTTAAGTTCTTTTTCGGGGCAGTATTCTCCACCAATGAAAATTTTTGCTTTAACTGCCCAAGCAAGGTGACACTTAACTAAAGATTCATATATGAGGCATATTTTACTAAAAATGGAGGGCTTTACCAGAAGGATTCCGGGAGAGGCAGACGGAGAGACAATTCGCCCTCCCCGAGCGAAAGAATGAAATCGTGCCTTAATCGTGCCCTAATCGTGCCATCGGCGTTAAGGCCGGGTTCGAAAGTAGCAGTTTTGGCGGACTGAGCAAGGCAGGTTATTTTCGCACTTTTTTGAAACGCTTATCGGGCCGGAATCCTTTGATTCCGCCACGCTCGCGGGAGCCTGTGGCTACCGTCTTCGCAGGCCAGATCCCCCGTAATAGCGTGAGTGTGAGCTCACTGTCCAGAGAAACGCAGGTGGTTCGATAAGCATCGACTCGCCCACCCTTTTCCCTTTCTCTTTGGGTTCCTGAATAGCCAATATTGTCACCCTGGAACTACGGATTTTTGAGGGCTTTTTTAACAAGGGCTGCGGCAACGGGGCTCATCGGAATCTGGAGCGCCGCGCGATGGCCTTCGTCGGACATTTTTTTCCAGGTCTTTTGAACAATTCGAACTATCTTTTCTTCTTCGTGCTGTTTGGAAAAATCTGCGAAATAGTTTTCAAGAAAAACCAGGCAAATCACGTCTTCTAAAAGCTGCATGTCAGGATTGGTTTTAATATTCTGCTTTAGCAAAAGCGTGTTCACTTTTTGAATGGTCTCTTCGTCATATCCCGCTTCCCGCAAAATTTCAGAGGCTTTTTCAGCGTGATAAGAATAAAGAAAAGTCCGCCATTTCAAATAACCCGCTCGATCCATCGAATACGAAGAACGCGGGACCTCCCAGCGCTGAATATGCTGGGCCCGGGCCGCAAGCTTTAAAATCTCAGAAGCCTCGGGCCGCAATTTATCCATCCAGGCACTCATCCTTAGGCTGTAGAGAAGCTCTTTGGGGTATTCTTTCTCTTGAAAAATTTCTTTGTGGGGATCCTGCGCGTTGGCCTGATCTATTTTTTGGATTGCAGTATTAAAGCGTGAAGAAGATGTCATTAAAATTTTGTTTCCATTTTAGATAGAAAGCTAGGAGTGCTTTATCAATTTAACGACGGCCATCCAAAGAACTAAAGCAAGCACCCGTTTCAGCCACAGGTTGGAAAAATGCCGGGCCCCGATCCTGGAACCAATGACCCCCCCGAAAAAAGCAACCAACAGGAGTAACGCAAGATAGGGCGGCATTTGAAAACCTCCGCGCACGCATCTCCCCCACAATCCGGAAGCGGAATTCACGAGAATAAAAAAAGCCGATGTCGCAGCAACCTTCTTAGGATCCGCCCACCGAAAAAGAATCAAAAGAGGGCTTAAAAAAATCCCGCCGCCCACTCCAACGATCCCGGAAAGAAAACCAATCGCTCCCCCCACGGGAAGAGCCACCCACAAAGGCGGCAGACGATGCACCGTAAATGAATTCCTCATGCCAACGTTATGCCGTGGCACACGAGCAAGGATTATCCCGCTTTCGCTCTTTCCTTCTCCAGTTGGCACGTGCTTTGCAGTTATAAAGGCTGTATATGGAACGAATCCTTATAAGACAGGTTGGAATGCCAAGTTTATGACAAAATTGTCGATAGCGTTACTTTCTTGTCATCGCATAAACGAACATAACTTATTGGAGTGTAAATTCTTTAGCTTCTTAAGCTTTGAATGTGCCGTCAAGTAAATTCTTTTCAAATGTATTTATCCGAAAGGCGGCAATGAAAATTTTGGATCGGAAGAAAATACAGATAAAGCTTATAGCGATCGCTCTGGTTCTATTTTTGCTATTGCAAGAAGCAAGCTATGCAACACCGGTTGGGGATTTCGGCCCGCAAACAGCGCTCCCGTACAGCCTCTCGGCTCTCTCCAGGCAACGTCAAAAAGCACTTCAAGGTACTTTTTCTCGTCTCGAGATCCCGAATGGGATTGGCAAAATTGCAAATGTTTATGCAGGCTCTTCGAAAAAAATTGTTTTTCACATACAAGATCTTCACATCAATGAAGACGTTCAGCGCAATATTGCCCGAATCATCGACCACATCTCATCGCGTTACGGTGTCCGGTTAATCCAAATCGAAGGGGCCTCCGGGGAACTGGCACATGGTCCTCTCGCGCGATACCCCAACCGAAAAGCCCGTTATCTGGCAGGGCGCGCGTTTCTGAAAGACGGGATGATCACGGGCCCTGAATATTTGGCCATCACGAAAAATCCCAACCTCATTATTTATGGCGTGGAAAAGAAAGACCTTTATGAAAAAAATCGTGCGGCCTTGCTCAAAGCCATGGAGCTTGCAAAAGGGCTTGAGACCGAAGTGAATGGATTACGGAAAGTTTTAAAATCACTGGCCGCTCTCCTCTTTACGCCGGCGATGAGATCCTGGCTTGAGAACAAGGAATCATTTGAGAACGGCAAACAGTCCATCACGGGCTATGTCCAGCTATTGAAGCAGCTTTGTACAAAGGAAGGCATGGACTGCGCTAGCCCCCAAATCCAGCGGCTTCTAAAGCTGGAAGTACTTGAAAATAAAATCCGCCGGGAAAATCACTCAAAAAATGAAGCTGCTCTTTCCAGGTCGATTAAGAATGCACTGGCGCAGGAGGGATATCTCGATCTCCGGCTCTTTGATGAAATTAGGGACATTGAAACAAAACTCGAGACCCACGGGTCGAGCCGTGCCGAGGTAAAAAAACTTTTCAAGCTTTTTCAAATCCTCGAAGTTTATGAAAAAATGTTTGCCCTGTCTCTTACCCGTGAAAATGTTGAGTTCCTTTATCAAAACCGAGATGAGTTTGCTCCCCGCGCCTTACGCGCTGCCATTGGCGAGCTCGTCAACCGTCACCGTTTGGAAACAAGCGTTCCGCCGATTCCCTTTCAAAGGCTGGAAGAGGCACTGCGCGCTTATGAAACATTTTATGAACTGGCCTTATCAAGAGATGAAACCCTCGTCACAAACGCCATCGACAGCATGAACCGTTACGGCAAAAGCGCAGCGGTTCTCGTCACAGGAGGATTTCATACCCCGGCTATTGAAGAGCATCTCAAAAAAGAAGGCTTCAGCTTCTGCACGATTGCCCCCGGACTTAACGGAAAAATTGATTTCGCTAGGGATCAGCAGCTTTACTTAAAAGCGATGCAGCTGCCAAAATCTCCGATATCGCAGTTTGCCAGGGCCAGGGATCCAACGCTTCAACTTCAGGTTCCAAGTCATCTCCCCACCCGAAGGGAGCTTAAGGTTCTTGGAGCAAATCTGGACCTTCCAAGACTTGTGGCAGCAAATCCCCGTTTAGATTACCTGGCCGCCATGATGATCGAACTCAGCACCACAGGCCTGCGGCTTAACGCAAAAATCGTTCCTCCGGATCTTGAAAACGCTTTTAACACTTTAAGCCGTCCGGAAATTGAATTAGGAAAAGTCATTTACGGCGTGATTCACCACCCGGAAACTCTGCGGCATTCGCAAGGGCGCGAAAAAGCAACGGCCATCACCCCGTTTTCGAAATCCATGGGGTTTGCCTTGGATATTGAGTGGCGTCGCGGACCCTTTGCAGGCAAGGGATCCGAAAACAAACGGCAGAAAAGTTTTTCCTTTGTGACGCCGGACGGCGTTTCGACAAAGGTTCGGATCTTAAACGATCCGGCACTTTCCGAGCTCGCGCTGAAAGGTTTTCAACGTGCCCGGAAAAACAGAAAAACCGTAGACCTTAAAGCAAGATCAGAAAGCCGGGCAGCCACCAGCATTAAAAACTCAAAACCTAGTCCGGCTTCAACTATAGCGATCCAAACAAGTCATCCTGAGGAGCAAAGCGACGAAGGATCTCAAAGTAAGATCCTTTCCGCCACACAGACGGACGGACCCGCTGTGAAGTTTAGCGGGCGCTTCGCTCAGGATGACACCAAGGGAATATCTGAAAAAGAAAAAAATCTTGCGCGCCTGAAAAACTTGGACTTCGCAAGCTTAAGTCTTTCAGCGGCCATGCTTCTATTCATCCATGTTTTTTTTCCTCTTTCATTCGGAACTATGTTTACCTCCCTGGTCCTTTACCGCTTAGGGCTCGCTTTCAAGAAACTCATGAATGAATGGGGCCATGTCGCGGTGGGTTCTTTAAAATTTCCCGGGGTTTTAACCTTGCGTAATCTCATGGGGAACCGTGCGCCCGGAGATTGGCTGAAAGAAACTTTCTTATTCCAAAAAATGAGGTCGGCTCCCTTTGTCAAAATAGCACAACTTGAAAAACCTAACTCGAACACACTCAAACGTTGGGACAGTGCCGTGCGGTATTTAGGATGGGTCGCCGGGGTGGGATTTGCGGCGGGTTTTACGGCTGGCGTTTTCTCACTCGCCCTGTTTTTAAACCCCGTTTCAGGTTCATCTTTTATTTTGCCGTTTCTTTTGGGCGTGGGAACAGGGTTGCTTATTGCTTTTGTTTCAGATTTTCTGTCCCCGGTTATCCCCGGCATTTTCAACTGCGGCATTTTCTGGATCACGGCCAAGCAGCTTCCGGAAGACGGTGAAAGCCTCTACCCTTCGCGAATCGAATCGATCCTCAACCGCCTGTCGTTTTTCAAATCGCTTTTCGGAAACCATGGGGTCGGGGCAGCTGTCCAGTTCCAGCGGGAAAAAACCGGAGAAAGGGATTATGCCCATTTCAAAATGCCAAGCGGATACAACCAGAATCCGCTTTTTTATAAACGCAGCGGCCGGACGGGTTTGATCAAGCACTTTTCACAAGAATTCCGGGAGACGGCTGAAGATGCTGAACGGCAAGGCGCACGGCCGGGATTAAACCGTAATATCGCGGGCCATGTGCGGCTCAAAACCTCGGGCGGAAAACTGGAAGTCGCAACGACACAGCCTTTCTACATCAACCCGGGTTATAAAATCCGCCGCTGGCTTAATGAAAATGGAAAGATGGTGGTCAGAGTGCAGCCCAACATTGCCTACAGTGCCGCCAACGGCGACACTCAGAAAGCGCGCCTCCCGGGACAAATAGGCCTTCCTTTTTCCTCAAGCCAATGGTTTTCCGAAGAAGAGTGGGGACGATTTTTTGAGCGCGCCTACAACGTCACCGTGGGCGCGAACGATTCGGAGAAGGCCGCTTATTTTATTTATTTCCTGCGCACGGAAGGATCCTTAGCGGATTCTTTGCGGCTCGCCTATGTTTCCAGTTTTTTTAAGTCCTTAGAGGATCTTCTGCCCTCTTTGAATAAGCTTCAGGATTGGGAAAAGAAACTAGAACCCCTCATCCAAAAGTACGGTGCGGCCGACTGGTCAAAGCCGGATTTAATGATGCAAATTTTGAATGAAGCGGCGGCCTTGCTCCCGCGCAATAAGGTGATGAGCGGTATCTCTGACAAGGAATACAGGAAGTTTCTTGAACGCACCTTTACCGCATTCAAGCAAAATGATTCCTATTATGCGGCCCGGATCATGATGTCGATGGTCAATGAATTCAGTACCTTCGGCCTTTTTTATGAAACCACTCTTGAGCCGGACAAACGCGTCCTGATTTCCCGTGAAGCCCCGGTCTCGATGGCCGAAAACGTCACGAAAGGCCTGCAGATTGGCGGCTCAAGCCTTGACTTCCTTAAATGGACCATCCGCCGGGACCCGCTTTATAAAAAAGGCGACCAGCTCCGCACACTCACCCTGAGAATGGATAAAAATCACAAGGAAAGAGGCGGCGAAATCGCTGAGGTGAACAACCAGACCGGAACCGTCAAGATTTACTCCATGAATCAAGAGCGAGAGCTTTCACCCAAAGAAGTGAAATCTCTTTGGAGAGACATCACGAACGAACCGCCGGAATGGGTTCCCCCCAAACTGGCTGATTATCCGATGTTAAACGATCTCAACGTCTCACTGCCCATTTCTTTTGAGCTGCATAAGGAGTGGCAAACCTCCACGCCCGAGGAATCCACGACGCTGCGCAGTGCGGAAAAATTCGCCGAACGCTGGATTCAAAAAGCCTACGAATACGAGAGAATCAACAAGACGCTTCAAGAGAAGGGCATCGAAACACCGGTCAAACATGGCGCGCCGGATTTATTCATTGTCGTTTTCCGCGAAGAAAATATCGTGGTGGGTGAATGGTTCAAGGAGCTTATGAAGGAGACCTTTGGTTTCGGGGCCGTGGCGAACATTGAATTGGTCAATGCCAATGATTACATTCGTTCCATCGAATCGCATCCGCTTTACTTGAACACCGATACTGTTTTTCTTGATTTGGGCTACAACTTTGGCCCGATCCGGATTGGTGAAGAACATGCGCGCCGCGTCACGCACGACATCGATGTAGAAGAAGCGGGTTATGAATTTCTATCCGATGATCCTGCCGAAACCGCGGCTACCTGGAAAGTGATGAAACTCCTTCAAGATCGGAGGCCGCCGCACGCCTTTGTACTCACCCCGACTGAAGAGACCAACATCAGCCGCGCGCTTGATCCCAGCCACCGCGGACTTGACGCCAGCCATGTGAATGTTATCAGCACGAAATATTTTCCGGATGTGGATGGATCGGTCAGCGTGCCCTGGTCACAAATCGTCTCTTTGACTGAACTTTATCTGTACCTGTTGAAAGCCATGAGGCGTGAATTCCCGAAGGGAGCCCCCTTTGGAATGATTTTTACACAACGCGACATTGACAGTCTTGAAGCCAATTTTGAGCAGATGATTTTCGGCGGGCTCATGGACATTATCGGTCTCGGATTTGACAGGAACGGACAAATCGTCTCGGCCGAAACCAAGGCACATCAAAATCTCGTGAAAATGGCTGATAAACTCCAGCCCTATTTCACTGAACAAGCGCGCGCCACGGCCGTGAGCACCGTCCATTTGTTGATTGCGGTTGCTTTTACCGGAACTGTTATTCAAATTGTCACCGGCATCCTACTCAGTGGTTTTGGACCTTTATGGGGAGCCTCGTCAATGATTCTTTCATTTTTTTCGCATTTACTCGATGTTCCTCTCTTTTTATTTTTCAAATATCTGACCATCCGGTTTTTCCGCTGGCGGGAAGATCGTGAAGGCCTTTATCGGGATCAAAGCCCCGACGTTGTGCTCGGAGACGACATGTGGGGGCGTTTAACCCGGGCGAGCTGGTCAAAAATGTTTGCGCTTGCCAAAGGCATTATCTCGCCTAAATCCCTTCATAACGCCAAGCAATTATCTGAACTTGAAGGGAAGCATGGCCACGATGCCCGACGCGGCACCATGATTATTTTATCGGGTCCGCCGGAAATGAGTTGGAATGATTATGTGAACGCCGGGCATCAAGGAGTCGCTCTTGTTAAAAATCAGGCCGAAAGTTTTGCCAGCATTAATGCCGTGGCTCCGATGATGGTTGGCATTGTTGATCACCCTGATGTGGAAAAGTTTAAATTTGTTCTTGCCGCCTCAATCTATTCACAAGAACGAGAGAAACTTCGGGACAAAGCAAATTTTGATAATCCGGATCTTGCCGGCAGAATTTTAGAGATAGCCGTCAATAGCCCCCTGCGGATGATGGCACATCAAGTCGTGGGCGTGGAGCTTGTTCGCGGAATGCAGGATTTAAAAATCGGCTATCCCCTGGACTGGGATGCACAAGACAATCAAAATTCGATTGCTGCCACAACTCAGATCATCCGCCCCCCTTCTCCTGCCTGGGTCAAGGGCGACGAATGGGTAAAGACAAGGCAGGAAGCTTTAAGTCGACCGGCCGTTGAGGAATCCCGCACATCCGAGGAGAAAAAGCCTGAAGGCAGCACCAACACCAACGGTGCGGTGTCTCATCCACTGAATGGTGAGGGAAAGCCGACCCATAAGACCCCGGCCCGTTCCGAATTAAGAACTGGGAAGGAGGCAGATAAGACAATCCAGGACCGGAAGCAAGAATTTGACGATCTGGAACGTCAGTTTGAGGAAAGCGATGCCATCGCCGAGTTGGTGATCATAAGAAAACACCTGGAACTCGATTTAATTAAGATCAATAAAGATTTGGAGCAGTTGATCAGCCTTAAAAATTCAGGAAATCCATCTCCTCAAAAGCTGATGAATCAGATCGAAGTTTCTGAGAAGGATCTTTTTACCGCCCTGAAAAAGCATGAAAAACGGGTTCTCGCACTCGAGAAGGCTTTTGAAGAAAAGCAATATCGAAAGATCACGGCAGGGGATGAACCGATTGCAAAAAAGCGTCAAGAGCTTAAGACCTTTATCGAAAAAAAATTAACCGAGATCGAAGAAAAATTCAAACAGTTGAGCCCGCGTGCTGCGAAGGTTCAAAATAAATTAGCCTTAAACGGAAAAAATGGAAAGACTTCGAAATCCGTTGACGCGGCAAAACTGCGCCTATCGCTTAAGGAGCAAACACAACCGCCTGAAGAAAAAGCGGATAAAACGGAGCAATCCCATGAGCCAGAGAAGGCTGCAATTTCTGGGCCGGTAGGTTTGGGTGCCCGGATAATACAATTTATCCAATGGCTGAGGAAGTTGTTTTCAGTGAGTACGCTTTCCCCAGGTCCTAAAGGGATAGTTGGGCGGCTTCACGTTGAAAAACTTGAAGATCGAATTGCATTTTCGACAACGTCGGTTCCGGAAATTCCGGCTTCTTTAACCCTGACACAGTCGGCTACGGGCCAGAACGCCATGACCAGCGCCCCTCTGCCTTCCTGGTTTCATGAAACCATTGCCGAAGATATCGCCACCCACCTCGGTAAAGAAAATCCTTTTGCCGATACCGCTGCCCTTGATGACTTTTTTAGCTCTTACCCCGGAGGAGCGCTGACGGCAGCCCCTCATAAGACTTCGTCGGATATCCCTATTTCCGTCGTTGGGAGGGAAGTCGTAAGCCTGGATTCTGGCGGAAATGTTTCACGGATAGAGCTTACTTATTCATTGGATGGCGTTTTTTTTAAATTCACGCTCGATAATTTTCGTTACGATGCCAATGGAAAACCGGTTGCATTCAGCTTTACAGAAAGTCGCGACGGAATCGTCTCGCGCAAACTTGAGGGCAGTTTTACCGAGTACGACAAAAATGGGCGGCCGGTCGCAGGCCTTGTCCAGGATGGAAAAACCGACTTCAAGGTTATTTTCAAGTTTGAACATCCAGACGATGTTTCCGGGACGGTTAGGATTATTACAAAAGCGGTTGTCATGAATGAAGGCCGCACAATGGTTACGGTGGTCATTGACAAGAGAAATATATCCTTTGCGAAAGCCGAATCCGCCGGCGACGAAATATTCGAGCCCACTCTCCCTATCGAGTCTCAAGACACCGAAACCATCAAAAAGCCGCTAGCGGCTCAGCAGGTGGCTACCGTCCTCTCCAATAACGTTCCCGTAGTTTCCGAAACTCCCCGGGAGATTGGTTTATCGGGAGGAGGCAGTGGGACGGAAGATGAGGAAGAAAATGAAGGGGGTATTTCACCCAGGAATGCCCTCAGTCTCGTTCCAAAAACAAAAGAGGTTGTTCGGCAGCATAATGCGCCGGCTAGGGTTGAGGCTCCGCTTCCTAAAATACCGAGCCTCGACAAAGTGGAACACCCTGTCAAAACACCCTCTGACCGGGAGACGCCGGCTCCTCCCGTTCAAGCGGATGTTCCAGCTAATCTGCTCCCAGAAGCCAAGACGTGGTGGAACTGGATGGACATCGTGGCGTTTATTTCATTTCTCGGGGCCCCCTTGTACAAGATCGCTCTTTTTCTCGGAGACCGCATGAAAAAATCTCCGCAACAGGATCAAGCGGCTCTTTCCGTGCCGGATAGTCCTGCGGGTGAGCCTCAAGTGTTGCAGCTTCTCGCTCGCTTCAATGTACCAATCACGGAAAAAAACTCTCAAACGGGCCGGGAGCCTTCTGATCAAACCCATTCTCTAGATGATTTTTTCTCATCCCTTCTCAAATGGCTTGGTTTCGGATTGCTTGTCGGCCTGACCTTTTTCCTTGTTTTAAGGATTTCTTATACCCTAATTTCCATTATTTATTGGGGTGGACTTACAGGTATGAGTACCGGAGCTCTCTATTTGTTCGGCAAACAACGAAAAAAAACAGCCGGATTATCATGGCCTCAATGGATAAGACGTTGGAGCTTGCGTGGGATTCTTCTTGCGACCTTCCTTTTTGCGGGTAAAAGTGCTCTTTGGTTTGCCCCGATGCCTCTGCTGGCAGCCGTCCTGGCAGTCATTTACGGCGCAACGATCACGGGTTTTCTGTTACCCAACATTTGGAGAGCTCTGCAAAAAAAAGATGTGTTAGCCATCCTCTTTAGCGCATCTCTCATTGCAGCGGGTTACTTTGGCGTGCGCTTTTTCACTCTGCTAAGAGAAAGACCGGAAGCACGCCTCGCGCATGTAAGCATATCCTTCTCGTCGGATCCGTGGCCAGCGCCTGCGAAGCGGGCTAACCCTGAAGAGCCGGCAAAACAAATCGAAGCTGGTATCAGATCCCCAGTTTTGTTTAAGTATCAGAATCTCGCTCCTCTTCTTTACGACTCTGATTCTGCAGAAGTCGTGGTTCCTCTGATCGCCCAAAAAGAAGGTCATGTTGAGCTCGACCCCCGTTCAGGCATCAATGACGGTGATTGGCAAAACCCCGGAAAAGCTTTCAAAATCCATGGAGGCCAGTCTCTGCTTCGGCTGAAACGGCCTGTGACGGAAACTCGGACGTCCGCTGCTCATAAACTTGTGGGATATTTAAGTTCCATTGATCAACGCTATCAGCATTTCGGTCTTTATGACAAAAACCTTGTTTCAACAAAGTCACGCCTCTTCAACAAAGGGGCCTTCCTGATCCGGGAAATTGAAAATTATAACGGCAAGCAGGAAGTCGAGGTCTTTGGAGAGATCCGGGCACCGTTTAAAGACGGTGAAGAGGGCTGGCTTCTTCCGGGCCAGCGCCCCTTGGGAACCTCGATCTCCTCTACGGTTTTGGCACGCGCTCATAGCCAAAACCGCCTGACTTTGCGGGTCGCAGTACCGATAAGCTCTTGGCAGCACTACGACCCGGTACGAATGCAGGTTTGGGTAACCCTGGAAGGAAAAGAGCAGGCGGCGCGCCTCGTCCGGCTTTCGATGGAGCCCCGGCTTGACGGAAAGTTGATTTTAACTTTGGGATTGTTATCGCAAGAAAAAATTTTCGATTGGGATGTCCAGCACAACCGTCCCTATCCGGTCCATTTCCGTATGGAGATTCCTCCGAGGGAGAAACTTGTCTCTTACAGCAGCCAGCTCCCCCCAGGTTCCCTCATTCGATCATACTCCGAGTTCAGCGAACGCGTTGGTTTGGCCGTGAATGCCACCGGGGCCATTGGACGCACGAATTTCAATTCCGGGGAAGCCTCGTGGGTCACATCCAACCAGTCCGTGGCCGGTGTTGGTGCAAAAGATCGTGAGCAGTTGCGCGCAATTGCCGCCCGGAGCGATGAGTTCAGCCAGGACGTGCGTCAGTATTTGGAGGGACTTCAGAAATTGATTGATATGAAAGCCGCGCCGGTCGCTCCAAACGAAGTGACAAAATTTTCGGAGGACTTTATTCATATTCGGGAGCTCTTGGCCAAGCTGGAATTTATGGATTATAAAGCGCCGCAGGCAGGCATTCTCACAGGAACTTTCAATTCAGAAAGCCAGGCGGTGCAGGACCGGCCGCTGGCGACGGTACTCACACCTCAAATTTTAACTCGGCAACGAATTGATAAACGCTTTGCGATTGAAATCGGAGAAGTCGTGATCATTCGCCGTCCGGCGACTGGAGAGGAAACGCTTGGGATTATCCGTCAAGTAAACCGTGAATTAGCCAACAAAGGTCGCGGCGAGGACCTCAGCCGATTCCAGGAAATTCTCATTGAAACCAACAACACGCCGCGATTGTGGTTTGCAGACCACGAATATGGCGTCGAAGTCGTCTACGCGCCGGCCTCAATCAATCACATGGCGCAAGTATGGTTGAAGGCCCATTATGCACGTCATGAGAAAGGAATCTCTGAGATTTACAACAGTACAAATATCAAGTCTCTGCCGCCGCTTTTCCCGGTGCGTTTTGTACCTCCGGCGAGCGAAGCGGACCAACAGCTATTGATCCATCTTTTGGAAGAACCAGCCCCACCTCAAGCTACGGATGCAGCCCAGCCTTTCCACAATCTCCCTCCTGAAGTGGCCAGAGAGCAAAAAGGTGATGCAAACGCGCATGTGTTACCCTCAGATAGTCCAGAAATCCGGCGGATCCTCCAGGAATCCAACGGAGGACAGCGCCGACAGTGGATGAGACTTTTTTTACAAAATCAAAATATTCCGATTCATGAGATCGAGCGTATCGCTTTGAATGGCCCTGCCGACGTTACCCAGATGAGTCTTGACTATCTGGTTCAGCACCGGCGAATTGTGGACTTGGTTGTCGTGCATCGCGCTCTTTACACCAAAAGCCCCAACCTCGATATGACCAAACTTGCCCGCTCCCAGGCCATTGAACTCATCGAATCGGATCCGGATGCTCTAAAACGTCTTGCCCAGCTTGAGCAAAGCAATCCAAAACGGGCTGTGGTGCAGGAATTTCTGATTTTACTTTTAACGACGGATAACGCTGCGTTTGATCCTGATCTGTCAATCGCGGTACGAAAAATTCTCGCAAGTAATTTTTGGCGCATCTACGCAGAAAAATTGGCGCTGGCGCGTTCTTTGGAAGCCGCCGGCCACACACCGGCAGCCTTCCTGGTTCGCAATGAGGTTTTCACGCATATCGCCGAGCGCACAGGCTGGACGCTTGGAGAACCCCAGGCACACGCAAAAGGGGTCGGGCCCGTGGAGCGTTATGATCCTGCAATCTGGGACCGGCTTCACAACATGGAAAAGAATGAAGCTCAAGATCACAGGTGGCTTCGCCATTCCCCTTGGGTCCTGGCAACCATCGACCCGCGGGAAAACTTCAAAGGCAGAATCAATGACCTCCTGTATGAAAAATCACTCAAAGAATACGAAGCCTTAGCCGCGGTGGCCGAAAAAGGTGCCTCCGTGGGAATCACGGTACTTCCGCAGGCTAGTCTCAAGGACGGGCTTCTTTCCGACCACGTGTTTAACCGGCTTGATATCTTGTCCCGGCGTAACGATTATATCCAGAGCCTGAACCTGTACGCGCTTGAACGTTTCCTGACCATTTCCGAGCGTCCCCAGAATCAGGGTTATCGTGAACGTCGCGGCCAGATTATTGACCGCCTTGTCAACGATAACTCGCCGAATTCACGGCTCCTTCTTGCACGGGTGCTGGTTAGAACCCATGATCCGGACGTGGTCAAACAGCTTTTCCATAGAGACGTCAACAAAATCCTCATTCAGGAAACAAGCCGCCTAAAAGATGCTTCTGACACGGAACCCGGCACGCTTATGATCTATCAGCAAGCCCTCGCCAAGTTAAGTGGTCCAAAAATCTCTCCGGAGGGCGGAAGCCATCTGGCTGTCCGGGCACTTCTCGACACATTGTCTGATTTTGAACTGGAACAGCTCGCCGGAGGGCATCACCCCGTAAAAAAAATACTCGAAGGAGCCGGCGTTCCGGAGCGTGTTATTTTCTCGACCGCGAATGAACAACTTAATCGGCGAGCCACTCTGTGGGCAATCGAAATGGCCGCGGAATGGAGCCGCTTAACTTTAGAAAGCCAGGTCCATTCCCCGGCGGAATCAGCCCTTAATGATCTCAAGGAGGCTTTGGGGATCGAAAATTTTTCTTCTGCCCGAGTCGAAACCGCTTGGGCGGCAGGGCTTCGCGATCATCCCCACATTTTTAACCGTCTCCACGATCTTTTTGAATTCCGCCGCCAAGAAATAATGCGGGGTTCAGACCGCGACGCCGTGACTCATCTTGAGACGGCACGTCTCTCAGTCGGCATTGGGCTTGGCATGCTCGGCCTTTTAGCCGGCTTTTTGTGGCGCCTTACGCGTCCCCTGTCATCAAAATCTTCTCGGTCAGCCAAAAAAGGATCAGGGGGTCTCTTTTCTAAATTTTTTTCTTCCGTGGTGATTGCCAGTGCGACTCTTCTGTCTTCCTGGTCCGCGGGGTTTGCTTCAAGCCCCGTGGGACAAGAACGGCCGGACATTTCCAAAACAGCGGATGCTTTGCCAAGGGCTATTGATGCTAAACAAAGAATCATGAATGAAATCCGGCTCGCACAGGAGTTTGATTTCGCACCTTATAAAAACCGCGCAGAAGAACTTGGTCTTGATTTTGAGTCGGCCCTTTCCGGCATCCATACGGTTTTGACGAACGCAGTTTTAAATGAAACAAATACGATTCACAAAGGAGAAATTATTTTGAATTACCGCGCGGATTTCCACACCCTTAATTTTGCAGCTCAATGGGCAGAATTAATGAGAACTCATCCGGACATCACGCAGTTGACGATTCTGAGAGCCAGCCGTACTTCCATGGCCGATTGGGATAAGCTCAAAACGGCGCTACGCGCAAACCCTGATTTTTCTCATTTGCGGATTGTTTTTGGCAAGGGAGCGGGTATGGCCGCGCTTGAGGCCTTGACGCGTGAACGGCTTCGAACCCGGAAGTTATCGAAAGAATCACTTATTCAGGTGCTCGAACCGTCTCATATAAAAGATCAGGATAGACCCGACTTTGACAAGTTTTTGTTAGGCGTCGCGCCGCTCGGCGAAGAGGCTGTGATTATTCTTGGCGGAAAAAAACCAGTTTCGGGGGTTTCTCACGCCTTGAGCGTCAGCAATGTGTTGGAAACCTTGTTCCAGGCGCACAAGCAGATCTCTCAATCGGCGTAAAAATAATTTTCCCTTCCCAAAACAATCATGAAAAGAGACTTCCAATGACTTTGAACGGGTTCGCCACGAAAGTAAATACCCTGTTTGCGTTCCGTCGAAATGTGATCCCCAAGAATGTAGGTTATCTTCAAGCAGCATCCTGAGCCATGAACTTAGCCCTTGATTACGCCGACGGGGCGCATGCGGACGATTTTTCGGGCAATCCCTGCGTTGTGAACTACCTCGACCACTTGATTGACGTCTTTGTAGGCGGCAGGCTGTTCCTCGGCAAGGCCTTTTTTCCCGCGGCCCATGACGATGATTCCTTTTTGTTCCAGTTCCTTTTCAATGGAACGCCCCTTGGCATCTTTTACCGCGGCGGCACGGGACATGACACGGCCTGCCCCGTGACACGAAGTTCCAAAGGTTTCTTCAATGGCCTGGTTTGTCCCGACTAAAAGATAAGAATTACGTCCCATATCGCCCGGGATAATCACGGGCTGGCCTAAGTCGCGATAAGCTTGCGGCAGTTCAGGATGTCCCGGAGGAAAAGCGCGGGTGGCGCCTTTACGGTGAATGCAAAGAGTTTTTTGCCGCCCATTCACCTCATACGTTTCCATTTTGGCAATATTGTGCGCGACGTCATAAATGAGTTCCATACCCAGATCACGAAAACTCCGGTTAAAAAACCGCTCAAACACATTTCGCGTAAGCGACATCAGGCACTGCCGGTTGTTCCAGGCGTAATTCGCGGCGCAGCGCATCGCTCCAAGGTAGCGCTTTCCTTCAGGGGAATGAACAGGGGCACAGGCAAGCTGTCTATCCGGAACAGTAATATTATATTTTGTAAGCGCGCGCTGTGCGGCTTCAAGCGAGTCTTCACATATTTGATACCCGAACCCGCGGGAACCCGAGTGGATCATGACTGTCACCTGCCCGAGCTCAAGATGTAATTTTTCAGCCGCCGCAGGATCCAAAATCTGATCCACCACCTGAACCTCCAGAAAATGATTGCCGGAACCAAGCGTTCCGAGCTGAGTACTTCCCCGTTCATAGGCCCGCTCGGAAACCGCTTCAGGGTCTGCCCCTTCAAGGCATCCCCCGGCCTCCGAGTATTCTAAATCCTCCAAGGTGCCGAACCCCTGTTCCACCGCCCAGCGGGCCCCTTTTAAAAGCATCTTCTTTGCTTCGTTTTTTGGGACACGAATATCCCCGGATTCGCCTACCCCGCACGGGATATTTTGAAAAAGCGCCTGGACAAGTTCGCGAAGCCGCGGCCGAACATCTTCTTCGGTGAGATTTGTACGCACAAGCCTGACGCCGCAATTAATGTCAAAGCCAATGCCGCCGGGTGAAATCACGCCGCCTTCCTCAGGATCCGTTGCCGCAACCCCGCCGACCGGGAAACCGTATCCCCAGTGGATATCCGGCATCGCAAGGGAATATCTCACAATCCCCGGCAGGAAGGCAACGTTCGCGACTTGCTCCAACGCTTGATCCAACTGGATCGTCGCAAGCAATTTTTCGTCCGCAAAAACCAGGCCCGGCACCCGCATCCCTTTTTTGTAGGACACGGGAATTTCCCACCGGAAATCGTCAATTTTTTTTAAGGGAATCATATATCCAAAATAACCTCGGCCACCCATCCGCTTTTTTGTTCCTCAAGTTTAAATTGATGGTAGGTGACGGCTTTTACTTCCATCCTTTGCTCGTGGCTCTTAGGGTCAAAGATCCCGCCCTGGGCAATCCCCTTCAGGCGGTTTTCTGTCAGCTCCTGAAAATTGAAATCCTTGAAAACAAACTGCTTGGTTGAAAAAAGATATAAAAGCTCTCTTAACCAATGCAGAAATAAATCTTCCCTGTTTTTTCCCTTAAGGGAAAACGGCACTTGAATTTTTGGCTCCATAGAAGCTGCGTCCGTCATGAGATCAAAAAGGGCGAACCCTGCGTTTTTTAAAAGGGCTTCCCAGTCCTTGCCATAAATCCGGAGGCCGATATCGGCCGTGTGGTCAATGATTTCGTAAGGTTTCACTGGAAATTCTAAAATTAAAGAGAGCGGTCCGGCTAGTGTTTTTGCGAGAAAGCTTCGCGAATCTTATTGACGAGAATTTCGATCGTGAAAGGTTTTTTGAGCGTAGTGTAGATATTCGCGATTTCGAACATCCTGGCAGGGATTTTCTCATTGACGCTTGCAATAATAATCGGGATTTCCTTAAACCGGGGCTCATGGTGAAGTTTTTTGAGGAATTCTTCTCCATCCATCACGGGCATAATCATATCCAGAACAATCAAATCGGGCGTTTCTTTGTTCATCACATCAAAGGCTTCTTTGCCGTTGTAGGCTTTCAGGATCTGAAAGGACTCCCCCCGAAGATACAATCCATACAATATATGGAGCTCTTCATCATCATCTACAATAAGAATTTTTTTACCTTCCATACCGTTCCCCTTCTTTTGCGTACGTTAACCCGCCCCTATAGGAAATTCTACTTTAAAAGTCGTCCCTTTGCCAAGCCCCTGGCTTTCGGCCCAAATTTTACCGCCGTGAAGCCTTGCAATGTTACGGCAAATCGCAAGGCCGACTCCAATCCCTTTTGTCGAGGCTGTTTTTTGCACAAAGGACTGGAAGATAATCTCAAGGTCCTTGCCTTCAATACCAATACCCGTATCCTCCACTGCCACATAGGCATGCCCATTGTTCCTCCGGCTTGTCAGCGCAATCTGGCCAACCTCTGTAAAATTGACCGCATTGACAATAAGATTGGCGAAAAGCCGGTGCAGCATCATTTTGTCTCCCTTAATCGGGATGGGCGCCGGATCAAGATCGCATTCAAAGGTTAATTTCTTGTCCACCACCATAGGCTGCATATCCAGAAAAACCTGACTGAGCACCTCGTTTAAATTGAGTTCGGTTTTGGTTGCGCGGTCAATTCCGGCTTCCAGTTTGGAAAGATCCATCACGCTCGCAATGGTCCGCATCAATTGATCGACATTGGAATTAAGGATCCCCAGCAAATCGTGGTATTTTTCTTTTTCAGGGAGTTGTCCGAGCTCTTTTTCAAACCAGCTCAAGGTCATCTGGAATTTTGCCACCGGGTTTCTAAGTTCATGCGCCACGTCCCGAATCAAGGATTCTTTCATCACTTCAATCCGGTGATATTCCGTCAGGTCGCGCATCACCCCCTGGATTTGTTTTACCTTGCCTTCAAAATCAAGAATCGGCGTTAAATTCGCCAAATAATAAATTTCTGTTTCCGTGGCCGGATCAAGATGTGTTACTGCAACGTTAGTGATACTTTCTTTCTTTTCATGAATTACTTTAAGGGTTTCGAGAAAATTTTTTTGGGAACCCGGCGTTTGCAAAGCCACCATAAGAGGCACCCCCCCTTTGATGAGTTCCTCCCGTGTACTCCCAAAAAATCCTTTATTTAACAGGGCCAAATCCCCATCGGCCGTGCTGGCCCAGATCACATCACTGGCCCCTTCTACAATCAAACGGTATTTCTCTTCGGATTCCTTTAAAGCTTCTGTCCGCGAATGGAGCCGGTCAAAACTTGTGGCAAGACGGGACACCATCTCGTTAAACGCTTCGGCGACATCTGCAATTTCATCAAAAGATGCGGTCGAAGCCCTTGCCGTAAGGTCCCCTGCAAGGATTTGCTGAACCGTCCGTTTAAGGTTAAAGAGGGGCCGTACGGCAAGCCATGTCACCCCGGTAATGATCATGCCAAGAAGGGCAAGCATAATAAAAGCGATCATCAGCTTTTGCTGAAAAATCTCGCGAAGATCTTCTTCAAAATGCAGTTGATAGAATAAAATCAAAACCCGCCCCATCTTCCGGTTCGGATCCTGGATCGGAACCGCAAACGCATAAGTATCTGCGGCAATCCGTTTAAAACCCATAAAGTCAGGAGAACGGACCTCGCTCGGAAGTTCTATTGAAGGATGCGCCCGGCCCAGCACTTTGCCGTTCAACCCTTCCACCTGCACCTCAAAAACCCCGGGACGGCGCGCCATCCATTCAATGTGCATCGCGAGATTTCGTTCATTGCCCAATATAATCGGAAGCCTCACCGTTTCGGCAAAGATTTCGGCCACCACTTCAAGCCGTTTCTGGTTTCTTTCCATAACCAGCTCGCGGACAAGTTGAAAAGTCGTACGGAAAAGCAAAAAGATCATAAGGGAGACAAAGACAAGAACCGGAAAGGTTAACTTGTACCGCAGGGAAATATGGAAGGGGTAACCGCTGGTTTTATTCTTTTTTGTCATTTTAGAACGCTTAACGCTATTTAACGCTATTTGTCTTGGCTTTTTAATTAAAGTTACCTATAATTCCGTACTTCATTAATAACGTATATGGCTGTCGGAATCTTTACCACTCATATTAAGGAACTTATTGTTCAAGGGGCGGATACGCGCCACTTCCGGCTTTCTTTTGAACCAGGCGCCGACTTTGTTTTTAAAGCCGGTCAGTTCATTAATATCCTCGTTCCTGCCATTGGCGAACATAAGGCCATTAAAAGGCCCTATTCGATTGCCTCTCCCCCCAGTTGGAATGGGTTTCTTGATCTCACCTGGAAAAGGGTTGAAGGGGGTTACGTGACAAGTTACCTCTGGTCACTCAAACAAGGCGACAACCTCCAGATCCAGGGGCCGTTGGGGCATTTTACCCTAAAACAGCCTGTACCTAAAACCCTTGTCTTTGTTTCGACCGGAACAGGGATTGCTCCTTTCCGATCCATGATTCATGAGCTGATCCGCGAAGGGACGCCTTGTGAAATGTGGAATATTTTCGGAAACCGGTATGAGGATGAAATCCTTTACCGCGAAGAGTTTGAAAAACTGGCACAGGAACACAAAAACTTTCATAATGTATTTACCGTTTCGCGCCCTCAAAACTGGAGTGGCGAAAACGAATATGTCCAGTTTATGCTTAGAAAATATATTGCCGGCCCGCACCACAAGAATATCTATATTTGCGGACTCAAGAACATGATCAGTGAAGTTTTAAAAACGGCTCTCGAAATGGGGTTTGAAAGAGACCAAATCTTTTTTGAAAAGTACGATTAAAACTGGCCTTTTGCAGGTTTTTCCACCCTTAAGGGGCAACCATTTTTTAAGCTTTCTAGGGAAATCAAGCCCTCCGAAAGGGGTGCTGAATTTCCCTTCGATCCCTGCGCAAAGGCGATTGAAACAAAATTACTTAACCTATTGTGATTAAAGAGGTTAATTTCATAAAAACCTGCAAAAGGCCAGATTAAAATAAACTCCCCTTTTACGAATCAATTCGCGAATTAAATCCGTGTCCGCCGGCGGAAACCGGTACCTTGGAAGTTCAGACGGATCCACCCACCTGAAATCATGACAATCATGCTTGATGGGGTGCCCTACCACCCAGTCGCATAAATAAAAAGAAAGATCGACGCTGCGGTCAGGATAACGATAGTGGATTTGACAGAGATACTGCCGGGGGAGAATCCCGATCCCAAGCTCTTCTTTGATCTCGCGGACCAGGCATTGTTCCATAGTTTCATGCGCTTCCTTTTTGCCTCCAGGAAATTCCCAAAACCCTCCAAGGCGGGCCCCGGGTTTCCTTTGGGCAATCAAAAGCTTGCCCTGTTTTTCAATCACGGCGCAGCCCACCTCAATCGTTCCCATAATTTTTTATTGTAGCGGTTTGGCTAACCTTCGGAAAGGATTTCTTCAAGCGAAACACCGCGGATCAAACGGGAAGTGGAGAATCTCATCTTTTCATCCTGAAAGGTTAATTTTCCGTAGCGGTCATAAACTTTAATGGTGGTTCGTATCTCGGCTGTAAGGCCCTCGGATTCTGGGTCAAAATTTCTTTCCCGCGGCATTTCCTGCCACAACTGACGAATGACAAAAGAACCTTTGTCTCCGGCCCATTGCGTATAAATAATCTCAACCGGCACATCCTCGGAATGACGAATCTGGTATTCATAACCGATTCTTGGGGCCCCATTCATCTCCCTCCAGTCATACTCGCGGATCACCTGGCCAAAATCATTTTTTTCCTTGCCCGATTTTTCTTCATATTGTTTCAACCCGTCCACCCAGTAGGAGTGCTCGTGATAAATAAGCTCATTATTTTCCTTGCGGTCAAGCGTTTGGTCTTCAAAGGAAAATTCATTCGAGGCTTTTCCATCCGCATCATAAAGAGTGCTGGTCCATCTTTCGCGCATCTCCCTTAAGCCTATTTCTTCCCGGTCAAAACCAGGATTGGAATTGGACCAGACCCCTTGAAAAAGTTCTTTTTTTTTATCGGGATAGCGGGTAACATTGCTCTGGCTTCCATTGTATTCATCTCCTGTTTCGTTAATATTCATGACGGTTTCTCCGGGGGCGGCAGATTTTTCAGGTAAACCGAGAGGCGTCTGCCCCATCAAAAAATCAGTTGAAGTCGCACGAACAGGAATTCCGGAAGAAGAAGCAGGGAAAGAAGCATCACGGCGCTGAAGGTCACCCGCGGGGGATTCAGGCCTGACATTTGATGGCAGAACAAGGACTTCCTGTGCCGCGTAAAGATCACAAGTCCCTGCAAGGCTGAAGGCCAGAAAAACTATTTTTAGGTCTTTCATAAGACGGATTTTGGTTAACCGCGCCCCTACCCCGCATTTCTCATAGGCAATGAGAAATGCGCTCTCTAAGAGCTGCGGAGCAAATACGTTTTGTGATTTGCAACGCAGGGGTTGCCTTTTGCGCCTTGCAAACAAAAACGTCGCAAAACTTTGCCGGCCCTTTATGGGCCAGCACTGCACGCCGGGATTTTGATAATCCCGTGCGTGCAAGTGGACATAAATCAATATGTCCAAAGTGGATTTCTCATCAATTCTCCAAATTGATGAGAAATCCAGGCTATTTTAAGTATTCCTGCTAAGCCTAAGATTTGCAACCGCTGATTTATTGACATTTTGGGCTTTCATTTTATAATGGGCCTCTTTTATGCATACTGACTCCTACTCCTATCACTACTTTTTTATTAGCATTTTCGTCCTTTTCGCCATTGTCTTTCCCCTATTGCCCATTGTCCTGGCGCAGTTCGTCGCGCCCAAAAAACCTTCGCAGATCAAAAACGCTTCCTATGAATGCGGGCTTGAGGCCTCAGGCGATTCCTGGATCCAGTTCCGGGTGCAGTACTACATCTATGCCCTTATTTTTGTCATTTTTGATATTGAAACGATCTTTATTTATCCCTGGGCCGTGGCTTTTAAACAGCTGGGTTTTTTTGCCTTTGTTGAGATGATCCTTTTCATTGCCATCCTCGCGGTGGGGCTGGTTTACGCCTGGAAGAAAAAAGTCCTGGAGTGGGAATAAAATGGCTTTCACAAAAAATGCTTCTGCGCTAGACCCAGGGTTACAAAGCGAACTGGGGAAAAAGGGTATTGTTGTGACCACCCTTAATCAACTCTATAATTGGGGGAGAAAATCCTCGATTTGGCCTATGCAGTTTGGGCTCGCCTGCTGTGCCATTGAGATGATTGCGACAGCCTGTGCCCGGTATGACATTGCGCGCTTTGGCGCAGAGCTTTTCAGAGCCTCACCCCGTCAATCGGATCTTATGATTGTGGCCGGAACCGTCACCAAAAAAATGGCCCCTCAGGTCGTCAGGCTTTATAACCAGATGGCCGAGCCCAAATACGTCATCACCATGGGTGCTTGCTCGATTTCAGGTGGACCTTTTATTGACGGCTACAATGTGCTTCGCGGGATTGACCGCTATATCCCTGTGGATGTACATCTGCCCGGCTGTCCGCCACGGCCCGAAGCTTTGCTTTATGGTTTAATGGAACTCCAACGAAAGATTGATTCCCAGGAAATTGAAAAAGCGGAATGGTATCAGAAGGGCTTGAAACGGGAATACCCTGTGCCTGAGTTAGGGCCTCACGGTTTGATTCCAAAGTTTAATCCGGAAATCTGGCGCCCCAGGGCTGTCGATCACCGCAAAGAACGTTATGGAGAACCTATTTTAATTGGTAAGAAAAACAAAGCCCCCAATCTCGAAGCCGTCACTCAGGCAGCGGCGCCGAAACCTCAAGCACCCGCAACTCCCCCTTCTCCCGCAAAAACAGGAAATGCCTAATGGATATTGCAGACGTTAAATCCAAACTTGAACAGGCATTTCCGGGCATAGCCTTAAGGCCTGTAAGAGATACGCTTTTAATGGAAAACGCCAAAGATATCGTAAAAATAGCGCAATTTCTGAAAGATTCACCCGATTACCAGCTGGATTATCTTTCTTCGCTCACGGGGGCCGATTATCTTGAGTACTTGGAAGTGGTGTATCACCTTTACTCCATGGAAAAGAAAACAGGCCCGCTTGTTTTAAGGGTCCGCGTGAAGCACGATCATGCACAAGTCCCGTCTTTGGTTTCCGTTTACCGCGGCGCTGAGTATCAGGAGCGGGAAACTTATGATATGTACGGCGTTGTTTTCGAAAATCATCCTGATCCAAGGAGGATTTTCATGTGGGAAGGCTTTGAAGGCTTCCCTCTGAGGAAGGATTACCAGCAGGAAGATTCTGAAACCCTTGAGATGGAAGATATCGAATGGCTTGAAAAACACGGCATTCCCGTACCGCAGGATCTTTCGGCCAAAGCCGAAGAGCTTAAAAAACTTGGGCGCCGGGCTGTGGCACAAAAACCCGGGCAGCCGGAACCGGAATAACTTTTATGGAAAAAACATTTGCGGTAAAAGATACGATGGACACTCAAACCCTTGAAATCAATATAGGGCCGCAGCACCCTTCGACCCACGGCGTCTTCCGGATGAATATGGTGCTGGATGGCGAGCAGGTCGTATCGCTTAAACCCGTGATGGGATACCTTCACCGGAACCACGAACAGATTGCGGAAAATATCTCTTATACCAGTTCCATGCCTTACACCGACCGTCTTGATTACTTTAATTCCATGTCCAATAATTTCGCCTATTCCCTCGCGGTTGAAAAACTTGCCAATATCGATGTCCCTGAACGGGCCCAGTATATCCGCGTGATCATGGCCGAACTGACGCGCCTTGTAAATCATGCCGCGGTCATTGGATTCCTTCTGAATGATTTAGGAGCCTTTTTTACGCCGGTGCTCTATGCCTTTCGCGAACGGGAAAAGATTGTGGATATTTTTGAAGAAGTTTCCGGTTCACGCATGATGTGTAATTATTTCCGGTTTGGCGGCGTCAAGCTGGATATGTCCCCTGCCATCCTTACGAGGGTCAAAGAGATTGTTAAAAATTTTCCGAAGTTCCTCGATGAGTTTGAGGCCCTTTTAACCCGGAATGAAATCCTTTGCATGCGGTGCCAGAATGTAGGTGTTCTTCCTCCGGAACTTGCCGTGAGCGCAAGTATCACCGGCCCTATGCTGCGCGCGTCAGGCGTCAACTACGACATTCGTAAAGTGGACAAGTATTCGATTTATGACCGTTTTAACTTCCGTATTCCGCTGGGCCTTAAAGGGGATGTCTACGACCGCTACTATGTCCGTATCCTTGAAATGCGCGAAAGCCTTAAAATTTTGGAGCAAGCCCTTGACCAAATTCCCGCCACAGGAGAACTGGTCAGCAAAAAAATGGTCCCTTTTTTAAAGGCTCCCCGCAATTTCAAACCGCCGGTGGGCGAGGCCTACGGCCGGGTGGAATCTCCCAAAGGAGAGCTTGGTTTTTACTTAGTCAGTGACGGGACCCCTCAACCGTGGCGGTACCATGTGAGAGCCCCATCTTTCATTAATTTAACTATCTTAGAGGATCTTTGCATCGGACACAAAGTGGCCGACGCCATTGTCATCTTAGGCAGCATTGATATCGTTTTAGGCGAGGTCGATCACTAATGTTTTTTGGATCCGGTATTATCCGCGGTATGCTTGTGACCTTGAAGAATTTTTTCACCTCTTACTTCCGCTCTGCTGAAGAAGAAGGCGGTGTCATTACGGTCCAGTACCCTGAAAGCCGCCTGCCGGAGAAGGAGCGCTTTCGTAACTTCCCTTTCCTGCTTTATGATCATGTGCCGGACAATCTTCGCTGTGTGGCCTGTGACATTTGCGCCAAGGAATGCCCGCCCAAGTGCATTTATATCGTCCGCGAATTTGATAAAGACGGCAAACCCCTTAAACGGCCGGCCACCTTTGATATTGATTTTACGGTCTGCATGAACTGCGGGATTTGTGAAGAGGCGTGCCCTTTTGACGCTATTTATATGGACCATGAATTTGAAATTGCCAATCAGGAGCGGCATGAACATCTTCTTTATCACAAAGAAGATCTTTTGAAATCAAACGAACATTTTCATAAAATCCGCCCGACGGATGCCACGGCGATTGATGCGAGGCGGCGTGAGGCGGAAGAAAAGAAAAAAGCCGCTGTCGCGGCTCAAGCGGCCAAAGCCGCGCAGCCATGACTTTCATTGAAGAAAAAAGAATAATTTAAATTGGAAGTCATGACAGTCCCAGCGACGGCATTAAAGTTTATTTTTCGCTTAAGAGGGGCGCTGGGGCAGCCAAAAACGCCTGAACCACCGGCCAAACCGCAAACAACCGAAACAAAATAAAGATGCTTGATCAAATTTTTGTTATTTTAAAACAAAGCGTTGTTTCTCTGGCCGAAAAATTTTTCCCAGAGTGGACCGTTCCTTTCGTGTCTGTGTTGGTCAGTATCGGCGCGATTGCGGCCTTTGGCCCTGTGACCATGATGTATTTGACTCTGCTTGAGCGCAAAGTGATCGGCCGGATGCAAAACCGGTTTGGGCCGAATCGCGTCGGCAAATACGGACTGCTTCAGCCCCTTGCTGACGGCGTTAAAATGCTCACCAAGGAAGATATTGTTCCCATCCATGCCGACAAAGTAGTTCATTTTCTGGCACCGATTCTGATTGTGATCCCTGCGCTGCTTGTGTTTGCCGTGATCCCTTTCGGCCGGAAAATGACGGCCGTGGACCTCAATGTAGGACTGCTGTTTTTCATAGCCATTTCTTCCACCACCACGATTGCCATTTTCATGGCAAGCTGGGGATCCCGGAACAAGTTTTCACTTCTGGGCGGGATGCGCTCTGTCGCTCAAATGATTTCCTACGAAGTCCCAATGGTGTTTTCCGTTGTCCCTGTCATCCTGATGACAAGTTCTCTTTCCACCAATACCATCGTGGAAGCCCAGGGAGGATGGTTCGGTCTTGACTGGTTTGTTTTCCGGCCCTGGGGTTTTTTGGGCTTTGTCATATTTTTTCTCTGCGGCGTTGCGGAATGTAACCGTTCGCCCTTTGATCTTCCCGAAGCGGAGTCGGAAATTGTGGCCGGGTTTCATACCGAATATAGCGGGATGAAGTTCGCGCTTTTTTATATGGCTGAATTTATGAATAGCTTCACGATCTCAGGCTTGGCGGTGACTTTGTTTCTCGGCGGCTGGCAGGGCCCGATCCTGCCTTCCTGGCTTTGGTTTTTAATTAAAAGTTACGCCCTCATTTTCGTCATGATCTGGTTTCGCGGCACTTTACCGCGCCTACGCGTGGATCAGCTGATGGGGCTTGCCTGGAAATTTTTCCTGCCTCTTACGCTGGTTAATATTCTTGTGACAGGATTTTGGTATTTTACCAATTTGCCTGTGCGGGTGATTGGATCCGTCGTCATCCTGGGGGGCGCCTTCTGGATTCTCACAAAACTTAATCAGGTCTATATGCCTGAAAAACGCGTTTATTCATTTGCGGAATAAATAAATGTTTCCTTTGCTCACAAAAATCATGATTTATGTCATTATGGCTTTAAGCGTTTTTGCAGCGTTGGCCACCATAAGCTGCAAGAATCTTTTCCACTCGGCATTAGCCCTGATTGCGGTCCTGCTCGGCGTCGCAGGGATTTTCATCTTTCTTCAGGCCGAGTTCCTCGCAATGGTGCAGATCCTTATTTATGTCGGTGCTGTCATGACGCTTGTGATTTTTACCATCATGTTGACCGAGCGGATCGGGGATAAACAAATCTCCCAGAACAATCATCAGAGCCTGCTTGCCGCGAGCATTTTGCTGGCCCTGCTTTTTTTCATGATCCGGCTGATTCTTGGCGTTGCGTGGCCGGTCAACGAATCAACCCTGAGCGCTCACGTGGGCACCGAAGAGTTGGCCAAAGCCCTTCTCGGCACTTATGTTTTCCCTTTTGAAGTCATCTCCGTGGTTTTAATTGCAGCGCTTATCGGCGCCATTGTAATCGCAAGAAAAGACAATTCATGATCATTCCGCTTGAGCACCTCTTAATTTTTGGCACGGTCCTCTTTGCCGTTGGTATTTACGGCGCCCTTGTCCGGCGCAATATTATCGGTGTTTTAATCTCGATTGAATTGATCCTGAATGCTGTGAATGTCAATCTTGTGGCTTTCTCCCGGACCACATCGTTATCCCCGGAAGCAGGACAGATTTTCGCGATTTTTGTCATTACCCTGGCAGCCGCAGGGGCTGCGGTAGGCCTTGCGATTGTGCTCGCTCTTTACCGGGTCCGGAAAACCATTCTCACCGATGAGGTCACGTTACTGAAATGGTAAAGTTTGCTCCCTTTATCCCTGTTTTTCCCCTGATCGCTTTTGTTATTAACATTTTCTTTGGCCGAGTCCTTGGCCGCAAGGCCGCGTGGGTTTCAATTTTTGCAAGTCTCCTATCATGCGCTGTCAGTCTCCCAATCATTGCGGAAGTCGCGCGGGGCGTAAATTTTTCTGCCCAATGGGCCTGGCTTCCGCTTGGAAGTACCACCCTTCAATTCGGCTACCTTTTAGATCCCCTGTCTGCGACCTTGCTTTTTGTGGTCACGATTGTCGGCACCCTCATTCAGATTTATTCCGTAGGCTACATGCATGAAGACCCGCGTTTCTCGCGCTTTTTCGCCTATCTTTCCCTGTTTATGTTTGCGATGCTCACGCTGGTCATTTCGAATAATTACCTTTTGTTTTTTATGTCCTGGGAAATTATGGGGCTATGCTCTTATCTTTTGATCGGGTTCTGGTTTGAAAAACCCTCAGCCTCCAACGCGGGCCTTAAAGCTTTTCTGACCACACGGGTTGGCGACGTTGGATTTTTCCTGGGGATTTTGACCTTGTTTATTTCGGTCGGCACCTTAAATTTCACTGATCTTGAATCCGCGGTTCACGCCAATCTAGCGGCGCCGCTCCTTCCTGTGGCGGCACTTTTGATTTTCTGCGGCACCATTGGAAAGTCGGCCCAGTTTCCATTGCACGTCTGGCTTCCGGACGCGATGGAAGGCCCCACACCGGTCAGCGCGCTCATCCACGCGGCAACTATGGTGGCAGCCGGTGTCTTTCTTGTGGCGCGTTCTTTCGCTCTTTTTGCGGCCTTTCCCCAAGTTCAGCCGGTTGTGGCTGGGATCGGAACCATCACCGCTTTTATGGCCGCGTTTATCGCGTTAACTGCTACCGATATCAAAAAAGTTCTGGCTTACTCCACCATTTCCCAGCTTGGGTTTATGGTCACAAGCCTTGGCCTCGGGGGCTTGAGTGCGGGAACATTTCATTTGATGACGCATGCTTTTTTTAAAGCCCTGCTTTTCCTGGGCGCCGGAAGTGTGATCCACGGAACAGGCACGCAGGACATCCGGGAAATGGGCGGACTTTTCGGCAAAATGAAATCGACAGCCTGGACGTTTCTGATTGCCTCCCTTGCCATTGCCGGCGTTCCCCCGCTTTCAGGTTTCTGGAGCAAGGACGAAATTCTGGCAACAGCGTTTACTTCGGGGCATTATTTTACATTCGCCATTTTGCTTCTCACCGCTTTTATGACGGCCTTTTACATGTTCCGTCTCGTGTTTCTGACCTTTTTTGGGGAACTCCGCAATCATAAAATCCACGCCCACGAATCCCCTAAGTTAATGACCATCCCTTTGTGGATTCTTGCGGTAGGTTCCATTGTCGTGGGACTGCCCGGCTCTCCTTTTGCAGGCCACTGGTTTCAAAGTTTTATTCAAGGGCACGGAGCGCATCACGGGGCAGAACATACGATTAACTGGTTTGTGATGGCAGCGTCCGTTGCAGCAGGGCTTGGGGGGATATTCCTGGCGTTTCTGATCTATCTGAAAAACCCTTCCTGGACAGGATCGCTCGCAAACGTTTTCCGCCCTCTTTACCAGATTTCAATCAACAAGTTCTGGTTTGATGAAATTTACATTTTTTTAATTGTCCGCCCCTTTCAAGCCCTGGGCGGCCTGCTTTTTAAGTTTGATATGACTGTGATCGACGGCCTGGTCAATGCTACGGGCCTTGGCACCCTCAAAGGAAGCGATATCCAAAACTGGATTGATAAATACATTGTAGATGGCACGGTTAATTTCGTTGGAGCGGTCACACAATTTTTTAGTTCGATCATTCGGCGTATCCAGACCGGGTTTGTCCAAAATTATCTTTTAATTGTATTTTTGGGCGTCCTGATCCTTGTCTGGTTTGAATTGAAATAATAGCAGTCGTCATCCTGAGCCGAGCGCCCGCCAAACTTCACGGCGGATCCGTCCTTCTTTGTGGCGGAAAGGATCTCAATGAGGTTCTTCGGGCTTCGCCCTCAGAATGACACTACAAAGTAAGGAGTTGTTATGCAATCACATCTTTTATCGTGGATCACTTTTACTCCCCTGCTTGGGGCTCTATTGATTCTCTTTATCCCCAAAGCCCAAACCTCCAGTATCAAATGGGCGGCCACCGCAACGACTTTGATGGTCGGCCTCCTTTCCTTATGGGCCCTTTTTCTTTTTAATCCTGCGGCCTCCGGATTTCAGTTGGTTGAAAAAGTTGAGTGGATTCCCCAGCTCGGGATTTATTACCTGCTTGGGACCGATGGGATCAGTTTTCCGATGGTAGCGCTCACGGCCCTTCTTTCTTTCCTTGCCTGCATCGCGTCGTTTAGCATCCGCGAACGCGAAAAGGAATATTATTTTCTATACCTTCTTCTTGAAACCGGCATGCTGGGAAGTTTTCTGGCGTTAGACCTTTTCCTTTTTTACATCTTCTGGGAAATCGTTCTTGTCCCGATGTATTTTCTGATCGGGATTTGGGGCGGGCCGCGCAAGGAATATGCGGCCATTAAGTTTTTCCTCTACACGCTTGCGGGAAGCCTTTTCATGCTGCTTGGAATTCTGGCACTTTATTTTAATTCCGAGCCGCATAGCTTTAACCTGATTGACCTTCAGAACAACCGGTATCTCCTAGAATTTCAAAAAATTGCTTTCATCGCCTTCTTTCTTGGATTTGCCATCAAAGTTCCGATTTTCCCCTTTCATACCTGGCTGCCGGACGCTCACGTGGAGGCCCCCACGCCGATCAGCGTGATCCTTGCCGGCATCCTGCTTAAGATGGGAACCTACGGATTTTTCCGTTTTAGTTATCCTCTCTTTCCTGAAGCGGCGGCCTGGTTTCGCCCTTATATGGCCATCCTCGCGGTCATTGGAATTGTGTATGGCGGTTTTGTGGCGCTCGCTCAAACAGATTTTAAGAAAATGGTGGCTTACTCAAGCGTAAGCCATATGGGGTTTGTGCTTTTGGGGCTTGCGGCTTTAAATGCCAACGGTTTGAACGGCGCCATGCTTCAAATGTTTAATCACGGGACCATTACCGGGGGGCTCTTCTTGCTTGTGGGCGTTCTTTATGACAGGGCGCACACGCGGGATCTTAACGCATTCGGCGGGATCGGAGTTCAAATGCCAGCCTACGCGGGAATCCTCATTTTCTTTTCCCTGGCCTCCCTGGGTCTGCCGGGATTAAGCGGGTTTATCAGTGAGTTTCTTGTGTTACTCGGCGGTTACGAATTCCACCGGGTTTATACCGGGCTTGCCTGCCTTGGCATTATCCTGGCAGCGGCTTATCTCCTTTATATGATCCGCCGTGTTCTTCTCGGAGGATTAAACCCGAAATGGAGTTCCCTTAAAGATATCAGTGCCAGGGAAGTCTTCACGTTGGTGCCTCTTATGATTTTGATTGTCATCGTGGGAATTTATCCCAATATTGTTCTTCGTTATATGATCCCAACCCTTCAAGGCTTGCTTTTGAACCTGGGATCCGCGCAATAAGGAGTCCGCTTTAATGGATGTTCTTGATAGCCTCAAATTTTTCTGGCCGGAAACCTGGCTCCTCTCAGGGGCCTTTGCGGTCATTTTTCTTGATCTTGTGGTCAAGAATAAAAAATGGCTTGGCGTGCTTGCCCTTCTCACACTCACCGTTTCCGCCGCCACCGCATCCCGTCCGCAGGAAATTTACCCTTTATTTTTCGGATTTTTCCAGCTCGACACCTTTACCTATTTTTTCCGCTTCGCCGCTTTAGGGATTGTGGCCATCACCCTTTTAGCTTCGCTGGCTTATAAGCCTCTCTCGACGGCTTATGAAGGCGAGTATTATGCGCTGTTTCTTTTTATGACCTTTGGGCTGATTCTTATGGCGTCTTCAACGAACCTTCTTATGATCTTTATCGCCATTGAGTTTGTTTCCATTCTTTCTTATCTTCTGGTGGGGTTCCTTAAAAAAGATACCCGCTCCAAAGAGGCGTCGATCAAATATCTTCTCTTTGGAAGCGTGGCATCAGGCGTCATGCTTTACGGGATGTCGCTTATTTTTGGGGCCACGGGTTCCCTGGATTTAGCAGTGATCCAAAGTCAGCTCGCCGATCCCCAATTTCATGCCCTCACCGTAGTCGCAACAATTCTTTTGCTCGTAGGCCTGGGGTTTAAAATCTCAATGGCCCCGTTTCACCTTTGGGCACCTGACGTTTATGAAGGGGCGCCCACCTCCGTCACGGCCTTTTTGACGGTAGGCCCGAAAGCCCTTGGCTTTGCTGTAATAATCCGGATCCTTTTTACCGCCCTTCCCACGTTCATCAATCAATGGAGCCCCCTGATTGCGCTGCTTTCAATCCTAACGATGACGATTGGAAATTTCTCAGCCATTGCTCAACACAATATCAAACGGCTTTTGGCTTATTCGAGTATTGCTCAAGCCGGTTACATCCTGATGGGAATTGCTTCTTCCACTGATATCGGCGCAAGCGGCGTGCTGATCTACCTGGTGGCATATGCCTTCACCAACCTGGGAGCTTTTATCGTGGTCATGATCCTTTCAAACCAGCTGGAAAGCGATGACTTGAGCGCTTATGCAGGGCTTAGTCAGCGTTCCCCGTTTCTTGCGGCAAGCCTGACGATTTTTTTGCTTTCCCTTGCCGGCATGCCTCCGTTTGCCGGCTTCATCGGAAAATTTTTCGTGTTTGCAAGCGTCATTGAAGTGGGTTTTTTCAACCTTGCCATTGCGGCCGCACTCAACAGCGCGGTGGCAGCCTTTTACTATTTCAAAATCGTCCGTTTGATGTATCTTGTTCCGGCAACTTCCAAAGAACCGATTAGCCATCCCTTTCCTTTATCCTTTGCGCTCCTCCTCATGCTCGCGGGGACTTTTTTCATGGGGCTTAATCCCGTCCCTTTTATCAGCTTCGTAAAACAAACCCTTCTCATCTAAAGATTCATCACGTATAATTAAATCAAATGTTAATTAATATGGTGCTTGAAGACCGTTTCCCGAAGCAAGCGAAACTCGATGGTACACTGCGCGTCATCATACGCCCCCTGATTGCCGAGGATGAGCCCGCACTCATTGAATTTTTCAAGTCGATTCCCCCCCAGGATTTCCTTTATCTTCGCGATAATGTGAAAGAGCCTCACATCATTCACACCTGGTGCTCTCACCTTGATTATGAAGTGACACTCCCTTTAATTGCGGAAATTAACGGAAAAATCGTGGGGGATTGCACGCTCCATCAATCCCGCGGCGGCTGGACAAGCCACATTGGGACCGTGCGGATTGTGATTCATCCGGATTACCGCGGCAAAGGCCTGGCCACGCTTCTTGTGGGAGAGATGATTCAGATCGGAATTGATTCGGGCATTGAAAAACTCATGGGAGAATTCATGCCGGAGCAGAAAAGACCTTTGGCTGTTTTTGAAAAACTGGGGTTTGTCAAAATGGCCACCCTTCCCCAGCACGTCAAGGATCTTGGCGGCGAAAAACACGACCTCCTGATTTATATCTACGATCTGCGCGCCGAAGAACACTACGCCGCGGATTAATCGCGAACCATGTCTACGGAGTCGCTCGAATAGCTTCAAATTGAGTTTGTGTTTGTTCATGGATACCCAAATCAAAGATTGGCTTGAGTCTTTTGCCGAATGCGTCCGCCGTGTCGATTATCCTTGCGCACGCTCTTTATTTCATCCGGATATCACCGGCTACGGCAGTTTGACGGATGCCGCGTATGGAATTGAAAGTCTTGAGCATCAGCAGTGGGAAAAGGTTTGGCCTCATATTGATGATTTCCGCTTTGACCTTGACGAAATAAATTGTGAAATTTCCAGCGACCTCAGAATCGCATTTATCCATACGCGCTGGGCTTCCACCGGATACCATCCCGACGCCACAACCTTTGTCCGCCCCGGAAGAGTTACATTGCTTCTGACCCGCGAAAACCAAGCAGCCGAGTGGAAAGCCAAACATTCCCACTTTTCGCTGGATCCCGGCACTCCGCTCGCGACACAGCGGCCCGTACCCAAAACGTGCCCCACACAGGTTCTCAATCCCGCATGAATCTTTTCTACCTTTCAACCTTAAGATACCGCCGGCCCATGGAACTCTACTTAAGAAGTAAGTGGGGGCTTTCCAAGAAGGACTGGATTGTGCACTACGACTATGACAGTCTTGCGGAAGATCACGAATTTTTGCCGGGGACTTATATCTTTGGCGACCTTGAATGCCTTCAGGGAGACTTAATCGCTAAAGCCGAGCGAATTTGGCAACAACTGAATGCCGTAAATGTCCCGGTGCAAATTTTAAATAAGCCGGGTTTCACTCTCACTCGTTTTGATCTTTTAAAAACCCTTCATGCACGCGGTATCAACGAATTCACTGTCCACCGCCTCGAACCCGGTTTCATGCCGGAAAAATTCCCCGTCTATATCCGGCGGGAACAGGATCATAAAGGAAACCGGACGCCTCTCCTTTATACCCCTGAAGAGTTTGAGCAGGCTGCTTTAAAAGTAATCGAAGAATTCCAAAGCCAGGAAGGGTTTATGGTCACGGAGTTCTGCGATACCCGGGATGCCCAGGGCATCTACCGGAAATACTCAGCGTTTATTGTGGGAAATAAGGTGATAGCGCGACATGTTTTTTTCAGCCGCGAATGGATGATCAAAAAAGCGGATTTGAAAGGGCCTGATTTTTTGAATGAAGAAATGGAGTATGTCAGCACCCATCCCCAATGCGATGACCTTGCCCACATTTTTTCCCTGGCGCACATTCAATACGGCCGGATGGATTATGGCGTCAAAAACGGGAAAATCCAGGTCTGGGAAATCAACACCAACCCCACCATTTTAAGGCGCAAGTTTTTAAAAGATCCTGAACGCATTCCAGTTCACCAGTATTTTGCGGACCAGCTTGATAAAGCATTAGATCAATTGCGCCAGGATAGTACTTGCCCTGCCCGTTGATTCAAGCCCGTGTCTTTTCCGCCCTCTCGATACTCGCGATTTAAACTAACTTCTCCCCGTCTAGAGCGCCCTATGTTAGGTACCGGCTTCCCAGGAAGATAAGTACTTTTTTTGTTCCGGAGTAAGGCGATCGAGAGAAATCTTCATTGCCTGGAGCTTGAGGCGGGCGATTTCATGATCGATTTGGGTGGGTACTTTATAGACGCGTTTTTCAAGCGTTTTTCCGGCTTTAACGACAAACTCCGCAGAAAGCGCCTGATTGGCAAAGGACATATCCATCACTGAGGCCGGGTGGCCTTCCGCCGAAGAAAGGTTTACAAGTCGTCCGTCCGCTAAAAGATAAATCCGGCGGCCGTTTTTCAAAGTAAATTCCTCCACAAATTCACGGGCAGGTTTTACCTTCGTGCTCAATTTTCTGAGGGCAGGGATATCAATTTCTGCGTTAAAGTGGCCGGAATTCGCCACAATGGCTCCGTCTTTCATTTTTTGAAAATGTTCGGCACGAATCACATTGAGATTGCCGGTCACGGTCACAAAAATATCTCCCTTCCCGGCGGCTTCTTTCATAGACATCACTTCAAAACCATCCATCACGGCCTCAAGAGCGCGCAAAGGATCGGTCTCTGTCACAATCACGAGCGCTCCCATGCCGCGCGCGCGGCTGGCAAGTCCGCGTCCGCACCATCCATACCCTGCCACGACAAACACACTTCCCGCCAAGAGAATATTGGTGGCCCTTAAGATGCCGTCAATGGTCGATTGCCCGGTCCCGTAGCGGTTGTCAAAGAAATGTTTGGTGTCCGCGTCATTGACCGCAATAATGGGATAATGCAATAGACCCTTTTCTTCAAGGCTTTTAAGCCGGACCACGCCTGTGGTGGTCTCTTCCGTTCCGCCCACAATGCCGTTCAGCAAATGCTTCATCTTGCCGTGAAGCTCAGAAACAAGATCCGCACCGTCATCCATCGTAATGTTAGGGCTGTGTTCAAGCACAGAATGGAGATGCCGGTAGTACGTTTTATGATCTTCCCCTTTGATCGCAAATGTGCGAATGCTGTAATCTTTGACTAACGAAGCTGCCACATCATCCTGCGTGCTTAATGGATTAGAGGCGCAAAGGACAACATCGGCCCCGCCTGTTTTAAGTGTCCGCACCAAATTAGCGGTTTCTGTGGTCACATGAAGGCACGCCGAAATACGCACGCCTTTTAATGGCTTTTCCTTTGCAAATCTCTCGCGAATGGAAGTTAACACAGGCATCATGCGGTCAGCCCAAAGAATACGTTTAAGGCCCTGGGGCGCAAGAGAAGCATTCTTGACATCAAATTTCATGGGTGTCTCCTTAAAAATCCAAAAGGTTCATTTATGCGGCGCTGATTTTGATTAAAGGCGCACGAACAGGACTGTGATTTTTTGAAAAGTTGAGGGCTTTTTGAATTCTTTTGACGCTATCAAGCTTTTCCCACGTAAAACCCTCTTCGTTACGTCCAAAATGGCCGTAAGCCGCGGTCTGACGGAAAACAGGCCTTCTCAAATTAAGCTTTTTGATAATGCCAAGCGGCGTAAAATCAAAAACCTTGCGCACGGCCTGGACAATCTGCTCATCAGAAAAAGAACTGGTCCCAAAGGTATTCACCATAATGGAAACAGGTTCGGCCACGCCAATGGCATAAGCCACTTGAACTTCACAGCGTCTTGCCACTTTGGCCGCCACAAGATTTTTAGCCACATACCTGCAGAAATAAGAAGCCGAGCGGTCAACCTTGGAAGGGTCTTTGCCGCTAAACGCTCCCCCGCCGTGGGCCCCAACGCCGCCGTAAGTATCCACAATAATTTTCCGGCCCGTGAGCCCCGTATCCCCGTGCGGCCCGCCAATTTCGAAACGCCCCGTGGGATTGATAAAAATTTTGGTTTTAAAATCCATGAACTTTGATGGAATGACTTGCTGAATGACATGTTTTTTGAGGTCTTTTTCAATGGTTTTAAGCGACACATCCCCGTCATGCTGAGCGCTTAAGACCACGGCCTCAACCCGAACAGGCGTTCCATCATCATACTCTACCGTAACCTGGCTCTTGCCGTCCGGCCGAAGATAAGTAAGATCGCCTTTTTTCCGCACCTCGGCAAGCCGCCGGACAAGCCGGTGAGCCAGCATAATGGGAAGCGGCATGAACTCCGCGGTTTCATCGCATGCATAACCGAACATCATCCCCTGGTCCCCTGCGCCGCCCTTATCCACGCCCATTGCAATGTCCGGAGACTGCTGCTGTATCGCGGTCAAAATTCCGCAGGTTTTGTAATCAAAGCCGTAATCCGCATCCGTATAGCCGATATTGCGGATCACGCCGCGCGCGAGCTGAGGAATATCCACCCATCCGTTGCTGGTGATTTCGCCGGCCACAATGAGTGTACCGGTGGTAACAAGGCACTCGCAAGCGACCCGCGACGTGGGGTCCTGTTCGAGCAAGGCATCCAGAATGGCATCCGAAATTTGATCGCAAAGTTTATCCGGGTGGCCTTCAGTGACGGATTCTGAAGTAAAAAGGTGGCGGTCTGTTCTCATGATGATATTTCCTCTTTTCTTTTATTTTATTTTATTTTTTTATTCCCGAAACAGTTCCTGCAAATTGCGTGTTCGCTTTTTGGTAAGAATTTAAATCGCCGATATCGTACCAAACGCCTTCCAGGGGAAAAGCAAAAAGGCTTTGGGTTTGGGCAAGCCAGCGCATGTAATGACCCGGCTGATCCGGATTATGGCCTTCCTTCAGATATCGATCAAGAAGAGCACTCGTCTCCTTCGGCAGCCAGTAAATCCCGCTAGAGGCAAGCGTACTTGGCGGCACCTGAGGCTTTTCAAGGAACTGTTCGACCCTCGCGGCCGCGTTTATTTTGACAATCCCGTATTGTTTGGCAAGATCTAAATTTTTTACGTCGTAAACAGCAATCACAGGGTTCGGCCTTTTCTTCTCAGAAAACTCAATAAAATGGGATAGGTCAAAATCAAAAAGATTATCCCCGGCAATCACAAGCAGGTCTTCATTCGCAATCTGCTTTGTTTTTAGAGTATACACGATATCCCCAATGGCGCCGCGCCGGTTGTCATTGGAAGTGGTCAAATCATCCACCACTTCAATCGGCCAGGGGTATTTGACATTGGCACGCCATTTCTCAAAGTGCCCCGCAAACTGATGATTAGTGACAATCAGGATTCTTTCAACGCCGGAAACCAATTTCACACGGTCGAGGATACATTCCAAAATCGGACGGTTACCGATAGGTAAAAGAGGCTTGGGCTGATTTTGCGTCAAAGGATAAAGCCTTGTTGCGTAGCCCGCACAAAGAAGAATCACCTGCATGCGTCTATAAACCTCATTTGATTTTTTTTAGGGCTTCGATGACCGGGATTTTCATGGGATCCACGCCGTTCAGCAAAGCCAATTCATAGCTTACCCAATCCCCAAGTGAAATCAAAGAAAAAATCCGCGCAAGAGGAGACCGGCCGCTGGACTTAATTTCAAGTGTTTCCGCCTTTTGATCCCGGATATACTTTGCGATCAACTTTCTTCTCTTTTCAAAGAACGGGGAATCTTCCCGGTCCCGCAGGAAAAGGGCGAGTGACCGCCGAATCACGTCTTTCGGGAACCGCCACCCTTCGACCTCATTATGAAAAATTTCAGGGATAAAATGATGCGAGGCAAGCGTTTTTGAATTTTCCGCCAGCTGCGCGCGCCAGCGGATGAGGACTGGCTCCAACAAACCTCCCATAGCATAAAGATGAATGGATTTGCCAAAAAGCGCGCGGGCAATTTTTTTTGGGTTTCCTTCGGAAGGCACTTTCCGGATCACGGCAAGCGTTTCATCGATTTCCGCTTTTAAGACTCTAAAGTGCCCGACTTTTTCCAGCACCGGAAGCACGGAAAAAGTTAAATACCCGATTGCGCAGCGCGGGGGTAATCCTCCGGGGATTTTCACCCAGGGAATCCGGTGCTTCGCGGCCATCTGCGCGAGCTTGCCGCCGGAGGTCACAATCAGCATGGAACTGCCGCAGGCAATGGCGTGTTTCAGATGCTGCAACACCTCGATCGTATTCCCGGAGTAACTTGAAAAAACCGCGAGGGTCTGGCGATCAGCCCAGTTGGGCCATTTTCCGCCGTGCTCCACGGCAAAAAAATCGCGGGAGCGCTGGGTGACCAGAATCCGAAGGACATCCCCGCTGATGGCGGATCCTCCCATGCCGTAAAAAAGAACCTGCTTAACCTTGCCGTAAGTGCGGGGGAGTTTCAATGCGCGGCCGATTTCAAGCCCTTCCACGATCTGGCGGTCAACGCCTAGCAAATATTCTTGCATCCGGGCTCGATTCTCCTTGATTTATTCTTCGACCAGGTCTTTTGAGATGGCTTTCAACCGTGAAACAAGAAATTGTCGCACTTCAAGTCCGGTGGAAAACTGAAGGGCTTCCTGCGCAATCTCCCTGGCTTGTTTGAAACTCACCGAGCGGATGGCTTTTTTAACTTTGGGCAAAACAAACGGGCTCATGCTGATTTCGTCAATTTCAAGCCCGACAAGGAGAACGGCAATCGCAGTATCTCCCACCATCTCTCCGCAGCACCCCACCCAGCGGCCTTGGGCGTGACCACTTTCGACCACCTGTTTAATGAGTTTAAGGATCGCCGGATGGGTCGGCTCATAAAGGTAGGCAATTTTTTCGTTCACCCGGTCTACGGCCAGGGCATATTGAATCAGGTCATTGCTTCCAATGGAAAAAAAGTTCACTTCGCGGGCCAGGATGTCGCTCGTAAGAGCCGCAGAGGGGATTTCAATCATCGCCCCAACTTCCATTTGGGAATCAAAGGGAAGGTTCTCATGCGTAAGCTCTTTGCGGCATTCCTCCAAGATTTCATTGGCTTTTCTGAGTTCCTGGACATTGGAAATCATGGGGTACATAATTTTAACCTTGCCGTGCGCGCTGGCCCGTAGGATCGCCCGGAGCTGAACTTTAAAAATATCAACCCGGGTCAGACAAAACCGGATGGCCCGCCACCCGAGGAACGGGTTCATTTCGCGCGGAACATCCAGCGAAGATAAAAATTTATCCCCGCCTAAATCCAGGGTACGGACAATCACAGGATGCGGGGCAATGGTTTCTGCAACCTGGCGGTAGGCCTGATATTGCTCTTCTTCCGTGGGAAGATCGGTCCGGCTCATATAAAAATATTCGGTCCGGTAAAGACCGATCCCTTCGGCTCCGTGTGAAAGGACAGACGGAATCTCATGATGGAATTCTATATTGGCCGCCAGGATAATTCGCCGGCCATCACTTGTTTGCGCGGGAAGATTTCGGAGCTTGTCGAGTTCGCTGATAAGTTCGGTAAAACGTCGCTCCTCACGGGTAAACTCCTCAATCACGCTCTCATCAGGATCTACAATCACGATCCCGTGCGTTCCATCCACCACAATCCGATCCCCGGTTTTTACCTGTGCCACCACACCGTCAAGACCCACCACGGCGGGGATTTCCATGGAACGGCCAAGGATGGCGGTATGCGAAGTCGGGCCTCCGATTTCTGTCACAAAGGCCAATACCTTTTCTTTATTCATCATGGCCGTATCCGAGGGAGGAAGGTCATGAGAAATGATCACCACATTCTCCTGAATATTTTCAAGCAAACTCTTTTGTTCACCGTACAGGTTTTGAAGAAGCCGGCGCCCGACATCCTTGATGTCGGCAATTCTTTCCTTGAGGTACTCGTCGTCGATCCGGGCAAAGGCTTCAAAATACTTTTTGATTACGACTGAAAAGGCATATTCGGCCGTGACTTTCTTTTGCTTGAGCTGGTCAATCACGTCTTCAATCAGCGTGCGATCTTCAAGGATCATGAGGTGGGCATTGAAAATATCCGAGTGTTCTCGTCCAATTTGGTCCGAAATTTTCTTGCGTATCCCTAAAATTTCGGCGCGGGTGCGCGTAATCGCGTCTTCAAAACGGGCAATTTCCTGGGGGATTTGGCTGCTTTCAATAAGCTGGAAAGGGATGGTAAAGGAGTCGTCACTATGTAAAACAAGGGCTTTCCCGATGGCAAATCCTGGCGAGACGGGTATCCCTTGCAATCGTTTCAAGGCTATTCCTCTTCTCCGAAGTTATTGGCAATGAGCTTTGTTAATTCCGCGATGGCTTTGGCCGCATCAACCCCTTCGGCGTAAAGCGTCATTGCTGTTCCCGCACCAATCGCAAGCGTCATAATCCCCATAATGGACTTTCCATTTACTTTTTGCCGCCCCTTGCAAACTTGGATATCGCATTGAAAACGATTGGCCGTCTGGACAAAAAGGGCTGCCGGCCGCGCATGGAGACCGAGTTTATTACGGATCACCACTTTCTTTTCGTAAATCCGGGGGTTATCTTTCCCCTTGTCCTTGTCTTTTTCTTTTACTTTGGGAAGTTCAGACATAACGTTAAAAAACTAAACTTTTGCCATCTTGGCCAGCTTGTCATAATGATCAAAAATGAGGCGTGCCAGTTTTTCTGAATCGTGGCGTACCTGGCCGTCGATTTGGAGGATCTCGCCTTCAATCATGTCGTAGCCTTTTAGACGGATCGCCTCTGTATCCAAAATCACGGGTCGGGCGCCCTTATCCTGGTATTTATGGAGCATCGTCGGCGGGATTTGCTCGACATTCACAAAACAGGCATCCACAATGCGGGGATCCGTATGCTCAATCAAAACCCTTAAATGATCCCAGGCGCTGAATCCGTCTGTTTCCCCCGGCTGTGTCATAACGTTTAAAATATAAACTTTATAAGCATCGGTTTTTAAAACCGCGTCGTAAATATCCTGGATAAGAAGATTTGGAAGAATGCTTGTATAGAGACTTCCAGGACCAAAAATAATCAAATCCGCGCTCTCAATCGCATCAAGCGCTTCAGGGCACGCCCGGCAATCATCCGGCTGCAAGCGGATATTGCGTAACGGCTTCTGAGCATCCGTAATATTCGTTTCTCCGACAATGCTTGTGCCATCCATAAACTCACCGACAAGCGTTACTTTTTCAAGTGTCGACGGAATGACCCGGCCCCGAATGGCGAGAACCTTGCTTGATTCGGCAACTGCTTTTTCAAAATCTCCGGTAACTTTGGAAAGCGCCGTAATAAACAGGTTTCCAAAACTATGCCCTTTAAGGCCTTCTCCAACTTCAAAACGGTATTGAAACAGGTCCCGGATCAAGGGCCCCGCATCGGCAAGGGCCACAAGGCAGTTACGGATATCTCCCGGAGGGAGCATATCCATTTCATCCCGCAACCTGCCGGAACTGCCTCCGGTATCCGTGACAGTCACAATCGCAGTAATATTGCTTGTAAAAAGCTTGATTCCTGCAAGAAGGGCGCTCAGGCCGGTACCTCCCCCGACAGCCACCACGCGGGGGCCGCGGGAAAGAGATTCATGCTGGCGCCTTTGATAAACGAGATCCACCAAGGGATCATGCCGGTCTGCCGGCATCAAGGCGCGGACAAAAATCCTCACCATATTCTTAATCCCAAGGTATACAAGAAATATGCCAAGAATAAGAACCGCTGTGGCAAACGCGGCAAGAAGGACGCTGAATTTAGAAATAGTTTTTACCGCCCCAAGCGCCACGACGACAATGAGCCCTAAGCCAAGGACACAAAGCATAATCCAGCGTTTGATCCCGATCCCGGGATAAAACCACTTAACGAACTGCATGAAATGAATTTCCTTCCTTTTGATTAGATTGATAAGACCGCGGACCCATCAATGCTTTCGGTCTTCTTCCCTGCGGATTAGCTCGTACACTTCATCTGCAGAATTGCAGCGCTTTAACAGCTCACAGAAGTAAGAATCGCGCAAGAGCCGCGATATCTGAGCCAGGGCTTTTAAGTGAGGACCTGCGGTATCTTTCGGAGCAACGAGAAGAAAAAAAATATAGACCATTTCACCGTCCAGAGCTTCAAAGTTGACACCCTTCCGGCTGATGCCAAGGACAGCGACCAATTCATTGACGCGATCCGTTTTCCCGTGGGGGATCGCAATGCCCTGCCCGATGCCTGTGGAACCTAACCGTTCCCGGTCAATCAAGGCCTTCACAATACTCTTTTTTTCCCCAATTTCTTTTATGTCCGCAAGAACATCCACCAGCTCCTTCAGGACATCTTCTTTTTCCGTTGCCTCAACCCCGATTTTAATACCCCGTTTATCCAAGAAATCTGTAATTTTCATTCGTTAAGCCTCCATCAATTAATTCGAGCGAGCGTTAAGGGATCAGCGATAAACTTTAAGAGCCATTGAGGAAATCCAAAACACTTAGTGGTGTCTTTACTTACCCTTTCCCCTTTAAACTTTATCGCTTATAACTGTTTTTAAAATTTTGGTTCAATGAGCCCATGATTTCCGTCTTCCCTTTTATAAAGCACATTCACTTGTTTCGTGAACGCATTCGAAAAAACCAAAAAGGGTTTCTGCGATAATTCAAGCTGCAGACTTGCTTCTTCAATGGACATCGGTTTAGCCGCAAAAGATTGTGAGCGCACAACCAAAGGCGCAGAGCCTTCGCTTTCCTCAATGGGCTTTGGCGCCTTTTTTATTCGGGAAGGAGGTTTCTTATCTTCCCGGCCTTTGTGATGATCTTTAAGTTTTTCACGGAATTTTTTAAGCTGCTTCTCAATCCGCAAATACGCCTGATCAATCGCCACATAGATATTGTCTTTGCTTCGTCCCTCGCCGTAGGCCTTAAGGTTTTTGGCCAAAAGGGTCATTTCCGCTTCATAAAGGTATTTTTCTTTCTTAAGAATGACGTGAGTTTCAACGAGGCGCGGGGCATAACGTTCAAGCCTTATAAGTTTTTCCCGCGCATGGTCCTGAATCGCTTGTGTCACTGAAACATTTTTCCCTGAAAAACGTATATCCACTGAGATGCCTCCTCGTAAAGTTTAAGCCAGTGTAAATCTTTCCCCAAGATAGAGTTCACGGGCCTTTGCGTCTGCTGCGAGAAATTCAGATGTTCCCGAAACCTCAATCTTCCCGTCACAGACAAGATAAGAACGGTCCGTAATGGAGAGTGTCTCCCGGACACTGTGGTCGGTAAGAAGAATGCTCAAACCCTGGCCTTTAAGTTTTTGCAAGATTTTTTGAACTTCAAAAACCGCGATGGGGTCCACCCCGCTGAATGGTTCGTCCAGCAGGATTAAAGAGGGATTCGTGACCAGGGCACGCGTAATTTCAAGCCGACGGCGTTCACCCCCGGAGAGCGTGTAAGCTTTATTTTTTGCCAAATAGGCAATATCGAGTTCGTTAAGCAGCCGGCCGAGACGGCGGTCGCGCTCGACCTGAGGGATATCCAGTGTTTCCAAAATGGCCATAATATTTTCTTCGACCGTCAATTTCCGGAAAATTGAAGGCTCCTGAGAAAGGTAGCCGATCCCGAGCCTTGCCCGCTGATACATCGGAAGCCCGGTAATATCTTCCCCCCGGAATAAAATTTGTCCCGCATCGGCCTTGATGACACCCACAATCATATAAAAGGTAGTGGTCTTACCTGCCCCATTGGGCCCCAAAAGACCTACGATTTCCCCGCGGGAAATATGAATGGAAACACCGTTCACGACGGTGCGTCCCTTATATGCTTTTTTAAGCTGTTTGGTTTCAAGAAGATACATAATTAAACCAGTTCCTTTTCAAGGCTCTTCCCATCCCCTTCGAAATAAAGGGCCTCGGTGTCTCCTCCAAGAATAATCCTTCCCTCTTCGGCAAGGTAAACCACATTGTCACTGTAGGTTTTATTGCCCTCCGGATTTTCGATAACCACATTGCCCACGGCGACAATTTTGGAAACCCGGCGGGTCGTCTTATTATAGTAAACATCCATACTATCGGCTGTCAACTGCCCCCTTTCATCCTTGGACACCACATGATCTTTAAAATGGGCAACATTCTTTTCATAGTCAATAATAAGGGGCCCATCACAGGTAATGGTTGTGGGTTTGCCCTGATCTTTATTTTCAGGGTCTTGCACAATGACCGTCACATTTTTCTTAAAGCGCACTTTCTTAAGCCGCGAATCCCCTCGAGCGCCGATGCCTTCGATATCAATATTATCTTTTTTGACCTGCGCCGCCACATCGGTTTCCATCATCCGTTTGGAAGGGTGAATGTCTAGCTCTTCGGAAAGAAGCCTTGTGCCGTCTTCAGTCGTTGCAACCACATTTTTTTGAAGATGAACTTTGTTTTTTTCTTTGTCGTATTGCCCCTGATCCGCGGTAATCGTCACGGGAGTTTCTTCGGCGTAGGCCTTGGCGACGACATTAATCAGTTCGACTGTCCGGGCCAGGATATTGGCGGAATTGCCTTCAATTTCAATTTCCTTTTCACCTGTAGGTGTATATTTGGTAAAAGAAAAGGAGTAAATTTTATGCACCGGCTGGGCGTTCTCCGGGTCTTGAGAAGTTTTTTTCTGAGACTTTCCTCCCAGAAGGATTTGAAAACTGACTAAAGCAGCATACAGCCCTATAATCATTAAGCCGATTGCAATCACCCGTTTAATCATTGAATCACTCCTGTTACCTCTTCGACCGGGGCTTGAGTTTTCCAGCGATTGTGCATCCATGCCCACTGCTCGGGATATTCCCGGATCACCTTTTCAAAATTGGCCATCCACTGCGCCGTATACTCTTCAATCGCTTCCGCGCGTGAGGATTTGACCACGGGGCGGATGACATCGCCCAAAATCATCCGGTAAGTTCCATCCGGCCTGCGAATTAAAAAATTACAAACCATCGGGGCCTGGCTTGCCAGTGCCAGCCTTACCGGCGCGACGGGAGTATATGCCGGCCGGCCAAAAAAAGGAACAAAGATTCCTTTCAGGCTCTCAATATCCTGATCCGGCAACAGGCCGATGATCTCATTTCGCCGAAGAAGTTTTAAAATTTCCTTGCTCGATTGATCCCGATATAAAGTCGGCACATGAAGCGACTGCCTTAAACCTACAATCCACTGATTGTAAGGCTCATAATAAAGACGCCTTGCAAGCACCGCGCCATGAAATCCGAGAAGTCCGAAAACACCTGCCAGAAGCTCCCAGTTCCCAATGTGCGCTGTGATGGAAATCAGCCCGCGGCCTTCTGAAAGCAGAGACTCGTAAACCTGAAGCGCATTTTCAAAATCAACGATTTTTTTGATTTTCTTGGGCGTAAGCTTCGAAAACTGCAAAACCTCGGCCGCCGTCATTGCGAAATGTTCAAAAACTTTCCTGGCAACCGTTTCTTTTTCAGCCCAAGATTTTTCTTTCCCAAAAGCCAGCTCTAAATGCTGCAACGTTTTGCTGCGCTGCCGGGAAATAACTGCATACCCAACACACGCGAGAAAGCGGGCAAACCCAAGCGCCCAAGCTCTGGGCAAGAGGTAAAAAATTCCTGCCGCGGCTCGGCCAATAAGGTAAAGAATAAAACGGTAAGGCTTTTTCTTTGCCACTTAAACAAAACCTGCCTTAAGCAAATCCTGGACGTCCAAAAGCCCTACCGCGCGCCCTTTTTCATCCACGACAGGCAATTCGTCAATTTTTTTGGTTTTGAGAATATGCAGGGCTTCCGCCGCCAATTTTTCCTTTTGAATCGTAACGGGACGAAGCGTCGCAAGTTTCCTGACAGGTTCTTTAAGGATCATGACGCCGTTTTCACGCAAGTGGCGCCTTAAATCTCCGTCCGTAAAAATGCCGACAAGCCTGCCGCGCGAATCCACCACACTGCAGCTTCCGGCGCGTGCCGCTGTGATCGCAAGAAGCACCTGCCGCACAGGTGTTTTTTCGTTCACCAAGGGATTAGACTTCCCCTTACGCATAAGGTCTTTAACCTTCAAAAGCTTTCGCCCCAGGCTTCCGCCGGGGTGGAGCATCGCAAAATCTTCCGGCTTAAATTTTCTTTTCTTAAGAAGCGAAAGCGCCAGGGCATCTCCCATCGCTAAAGCCGCCGTGGTGGAAGCCGAAGGGGCAAGATTTAAGGGGCACGCCTCTCGTGTGACACCCAGGTCAAGGACAATATCCGCATTCCGTGCTAAGGACGATCCTCGGCCGCTGGTTAACGCAATCAGCGGAATGCCTATTTTTTTCACCGTGGATATGAGTCTCACTATCTCTTCGGTTTCGCCGCTATTGGAAATGGCAATCATAATATCGCTTTCCGTCACCATCCCCAGATCCCCGTGCACCGCCTCAGCCGGATGTAAAAATAAACTGGGGGTTCCTGTCGAGGCCAAAGTCGCCGCGATTTTTCGCCCGATAAAACCGGGTTTTCCCATCCCGGTCACAATGACACGCCCCTTACAGCCGGCGATCAGTTGAAGAGCCGCTTGAAATTCCTTACCCACGCGCGGGATCAAGCGGCGAATAGCCTGGGCTTCTATTTTTAAAATTTCTTTTGCAGTTTGGATGGCATTACGACTCATACAAGGAGACCTTCTTCCTGGGCCACAACTTTTTTAAGCTGGGTAAGGATTTCAAGAAAGGACTTAAGTTTGGCTAAGTCCAGGGCATTGGGCCCGTCAGATAAAGCTTCCGCAGGGTTTTCATGAATTTCGGCAAAGATCGCATCCGCGCCGGCAGCAATGGCGCAGCGGGAAAGGACAGGAATAAATTCAGGGCTGCCGCCCGAAGCCGTTCCTTTGCCGCCCGGAAGCTGGACAGAATGGGTCGCATCATAAATCACGGGGTATCCGAATCCTCGCATAATGGGAATCGCCCTGAAATCACTCACCAGATTTTGATAACCAAAAGAAACCCCCCGTTCGGTGATCAAAATTTTCTGGCACCCGACTTCTTCAAGTTTGGCCACAATGTTTTTAACATCCCACGGAGAAAGAAACTGCCCTTTTTTAACATTCACAACACAGCCTGTTTTTCCGGCCGCAATAAGTAAATCCGTCTGGCGGCAAAGAAACGCGGGGATTTGAAGGATATCCAGCACTTCGCTTGCGGGCCCGACTTCTTCCTGGCAATGCACATCACTTAAAAGAGGAACCCCCAATTCTTTTTTAACCTTGGCAAGGATTTTTAAGCCTTTTTCCAGCCCCGGGCCGCGGAATGATTTTCCGGAAGAGCGGTTGGCCTTGTCATAACTGGCTTTAAAAATATAAGGGATTTTTAGCTCCCGGGTGATTTCAGAGATTTTTTCAGCATGCCGCAAAGCACTGGCTTCACTTTCAATCACGCAAGGGCCGCCGATTAGCACAAACTGTTTAGGGTCGCCGAAAATAATAGAATCAACAGATACAAGGCGGACGGGCATAACGTTTTAGCGAACCCCCTCGGCAAAGGCTTCGTTCTGTTCTTCTGAATGAGTGTTATCCCCTGTTTCTTTCGGTAAAGAAACGCGGCTGCCTTTCGGCTGACACTCCAGGGCATGCCGGATAAATTCGCGGAAAAGAGGGTGGGCCTTGTCCGGCTTGGACTTAAATTCGGGGTGAAACTGCGTTGCCAGAAAGCAGGGGTGATCTTCAAGCTCAATGATCTCAACCAGTTTTCCGCCCGGCGAAAGACCGGAGAGACGGAACCCCTGTTTCTGAAAATCTTCGCGGTAGGCGTTATTGAATTCATAACGGTGACGGTGACGCTCCATCACCTCATCGGTTTTATAGGCTTTGTAAGCCAACGTGTCTTTCTTGATGTGGCAAGCGAGCGCCCCCAAACGCATCGTGCCGCCAAGGTCCTCAACTTTTTCTTGCTCTTCAAGCAAACTAATCACCGGGTAGGCTGTTTTTTTATTAAACTCGGTGGAGTTGGCGCCTTTCCACCCCAGCACATTCCGGGCAAACTCAATCGTGGCGCACTGCATCCCAAGGCAAATCCCGAAAAAAGGGATTTTGTTTTCACGCGCATACTGGATCGCCTCGATTTTACCTTCGATCCCCCGCATGCCGAATCCGCCGGGCACCAGAATGCCTGAAACATCCTTAAACATGTGAGCGCAATGGGTCTTGCGAATTTTTTCGGAATTGATCCGTTTGATCACAACCGCCGCATCATTGGCAATCCCGCCGTGATTCAGCCCTTCATAAATGGATTTATACGCATCCTGAAGCTCCACATATTTACCGACCACAGCGATCTTGACCGCGCGTTTCGGATGAAGCGCTCTTTCCACCACTTCTTTTTTCCATTCGTGGAGGCTTCCGGCCTTGTATTCAATTTTTAAGTAGCGGCAAATGACCACATCCAGATCCTGATTTTTAAACATCAAAGGAACTTCATAAATGGAACGGACATCCCGGGCCTCAATCACAGCCTCGTTTTCAACGTTGCAAAAAAGAGCGATTTTTTCTTTAAGACTGCGTGAAAGGCGCTTCTCGGTCCGGCAAAGCAGCACATCGGGCTGAATACCGATTTCTCGTAAAGTCCCCACGCTATGCTGGGTAGGTTTTGTTTTTAGTTCCCCGGCCGCGCGGATATAAGGCACGAGGGTCAAATGAATAAATATGGCATTTTCACGGCCTATTTCGTGGCGGAATTGCCTTACGGCTTCCAGAAAAGGCAGGGATTCAATATCGCCCACGGTTCCGCCGATTTCTGTGATCACCACGTCGTAACGCTTGTTCCTTGAGACTTCCCGGATTCTTTCTTTGATCGCATCCGTAATATGAGGGACCACCTGGACAGTCGCGCCAAGGTATTCCCCGCGCCTTTCTTTGGTGATCACTTCATAATAAATCTGACCCGTCGTGACATTATTGACTTTCCCCACTGAAATATGGGTAAAGCGCTCATAATGCCCGAGGTCAAGGTCGGTTTCAGCGCCATCTTCGGTCACATAAACTTCACCGTGCTGAAAAGGGTTCATCGTGCCGGGATCTACATTGATATAAGGATCCAGTTTTTGGATGGTGACTTTAAGCCCTTTGGCTTCCAGGATCCGTCCAATGGAAGCGGAAGCAATCCCCTTCCCTAACGAGGAAACAACACCCCCGGTAATAAAAATATATTTAGGCATTTTGCGAACACCTCAAGTTACTTACTTCTTTCAATTTTGCTTCCACCGTTTCCAAATCTTCCCGCGTGTCCACGCTCCAGGAATCATGAAGGGTTTCAATCACACGGATTGAAAATCCCCGCTCCAAAATCCTTAACTGCTCAAGTTTTTCCGCTTCCTCCAAAATCCCAGGCTCCCAGCGGACAAATTCTAGGAGAAAACTTTTCCGGTAGCCATAAATCCCAAGATGTTTTAAATACCAGGCTGGCGAAGAACTCCCTCGGAAATGCGGAATCGGCGCGCGCGAAAAATAAAGGCCGTCTCCATTTTGACCCAAAACCACTTTGACCACATTGGGATTTTCATAATCTTCTTTGTCGTGACGACGGACTGCGCAAGTAGCCACGTTGATGCCGGGATCTTTTTCAAACGCCTCGACAATTTGATCAATCGCGCTCGGGTGCATCATCGGTTCATCGCCCTGGATATTGATAAAAACCTCTGCCTCTTCACGGGAGGCAACTTCCGCAACCCGCGAAGTCCCGTTCGGGTGGTCGGAACGCGTAAGCACGGCTTTGCCTCCAAAGTTTTTTGCGCAAGTAAGAATGCGTTCGTCATCACAGGCAATCATAAGATCGGACAATTTCTTGGATTGGCGGGCTCTTTCCCAAACATGCTGAATCATCGGGCGGCCGTCCAGAACTTTAAGAACTTTTTCAGCAAGGCGCGTGGATCCTAACCGGGCAGGAATGACTCCAATCGCCTTCATCGCTTGTTCACCGCTTCTTCAAGCTCTTCGCGACTCACAGTGGCTGTCCCCAATTTTGCGACCACGACCCCTGCTGCAAGATTGGCAAGAATCGCGGCTTCGCGCATCTTGGCGCCTGCAGCCAGTGCCAGACCCAAAACAGCAATCACCGTATCTCCGGCGCCGGAAACGTCGTACACTTCGCGCGCCGCGGTAGGAATCCGTGTGAGCGTGCCGCTTTTTTCAAAAAGCGCCATACCGTCTTCCCCGAGCGTGATCAACAGAGCTTCGGATTTTAATTTCTTTAAAAGTCCGTGCCCGACCTCTTCAAGCGTAGGTTCATGATGGTTATTCTGGCAAATATTCTCAAAAGCTGTGCAAGCTTCCTTGCGGTTAGGCGTAAGCGCCGTGACTCCCACATAATACGGAATATGTTTTTCTTTGGGATCCACAAGGACAGGTTTTTTAAATTGTTTTGCAACGCGGATGACTTCTTTCAAAAGGGCGGGCTGGATCACGCCTTTTCCATAATCCTCAATCACCACAACGTCAATCGCCGGGATTCGTTGTCTTACAAATTTGAGGATTTTTTGGGTATCTTCTTTTGAAATTTCATCTGATTTTTCACGGTCAAAGCGGACCACCTGCTGGGAATGGGCAATAACGCGAGTCTTGACTGTCGTGGGCCTCAAGCGATCATAAATAATCCCGCCGGTATCAATCGCTTCGCGGCGCATAGCTTTAAGAAGCATCCGGCCGGCAAGGTCCCGGCCAACCACACCACTGGGATAAACCGTTCCGCCCAGGGTACGGATATTATGGGCCACATTCAAAGAACCTCCCGGCAGATAGGATTCCCGCTGGACATTAACCACCGGCACAGGGGCTTCAGGCGAGATACGCTGGACATTTCCCCAAACGAACTGGTCCAGAATGAAGTCACCAATGACAAGGATCCGGGCGTCTTTAAATAACCGGATCAGCTCAAAAAAACGCCGCCGCTCAGTATTGGTGAAAGAGATGGTTTCTTTTAGGGATGGCATGATTTAAGTCCAAGCGCCTGAACAAATTAATGCAAAAACTCGTGTATACTATCACCCTTCCCCCTCACTGTCAACGCCCCTAAATCAAACCTAACTCTATATTTTATAATAGGTTACGAATAAATAGGCGTTTAGCAGGCCGAAGTCGAGCGAGAACCACTTAACCCGACATCTATTTGTCGTGGTTCGAGCGTTTTCGGAAGGTAGAATCCAGGGCGCGATGGAATGCGATAAGTAACAAATAAAAATAGGGCGATTACTTTCGCTTGAATTGCTTTTCCAAATCAAGAAAGGTTTGCTTGAAAAAGGTAGGGCGCCCGTGGGGACAGTTAAAGGGATTTTGACACGCGGCCAGGCGCTCCAAAAGGGATTGAAGTGCTGCCGCGGCCAGGACATCGTGCGCCTTGACGGATTTTCTCTTGCAGGCAATCAGGGCCGCCACTTCTTCCTGCAACGAATCAAGATTTGTCTCGAGCTTCCCGTCTTCTTTCTCTTCGAGAAAATATTTGAGGGTGGCGACAGGCGACTCCCCTTCCAGAATGGCCGGATAGGCGCGAATCACATACGCATTTTCACCAAAAGGTTCAATGTCAAATCCCAGTTTTTCAAGGAAAGGCATTGCGGATTTAAAAATTTCCTGCTGTTTGGGATGGATTTCAAGGATTTCATCCATTAAAAGCCCCTGCCGTTTCGGATGCCCGCTTTCAAATTCCTGAAGAAGCACTTCAAACATGACTCTTTCATGAGCCGCATGCTGGTCCACGATGATCATGCCTTCTTCGGTTTCGGCCACAATAAACGTGTGGTGAATTTGCCCCAGAATTTTTGTGATATGCAATTTATCTTTTAAAGAAATGGGCTGAAGAAGGCTTTCATTTTTTGAAACTTCATATTCGGCGGGCGCTTCTTTCGCTTTGAAAGGTTCCGTCGTCACTGCAACTTTCTCTAAAAATTCAAGGTAAGATGCTCTCTGAACATTTGTTTGAAAAGAAGACGCTGCGGATTGGAAAGGCGCGGTCGACGGCTTAAATTTAAAATCAGGCGCCAGGTCCCCTTCTTTTTGAAGCCGCTCCGTCACCGTTCTGCGGATCAAGGATTTAATTTCACTTTCATTTGAAATGCGCACTTCCTGCTTTGTGGGGTGAACATTCACATCCACGCGCGCAGGGTCCACCTCGATAAAAAGGCATGCCACCGGGAATTGACCGTGCATCAAAAGACCGTGATACCCGTCCTGAATCGCATAACTGAGTGAAAGGGCTTTCACCCAGCGTTGATTCACAAAAATGACCTGCCCCGTCCGGTTGGCACGCGCGATTGCAGGCTTTCCGATAAATCCGGAAATCCGGATTCCTGTTCCCTCGCCTTCAATTTCAAGAAGTCCGGCGGACTCGTCTTTGCCAAAAACCGCGCTGCCCCGGTCAAGGGCATTTTGAACCGGCAGAAGATCAAGCATTGTTTTTTCAGACGACTTTAAAGAAAAAGCCACTTGCGGCATCGCCAGAGCAAAATGAGAAACCGTTTCCATCACATGCCCCATTTCGGTAGGATCGGTTTTGACAAATTTTCTTCGCGCCGGCGTATTAAAAAATAAATCACGGACTTCAATGATCGTCCCTTCACGACAAGCCTTGGGCTGAACCGAAACCATATGCCCGCCTTCAATCACAACTCCCGTGCCTGCTGTGTCGCCCTTTGCCCGGGTCAGCAGTTTTGTCCTCGAGACTGCGGCAATGCTCGGCAGGGCCTCGCCCCGGAATCCGAAAGAGCGGATATGATCCAAGTCTTCCGCCGCGCTGATTTTGCTTGTCGCATGACGCTGGAAAGCAAGCTTAGCGTCATCTGCCTTCATCCCGCTGCCATTATCGGCCACGCGGATAAAACTTTTTCCGCCGTGCTGAATTGAAATTTCGACTGAAGTGGCCCCGGCATCCAGCGCATTTTCAATCAGCTCCTTAACGATTGAAGCCGGACGTTCTATCACTTCGCCGGCCGCAATTTTATTGGCAATCGCTTCGGACAATACTTTAATCACGCCCATTGTCATTCAACCTTTTTTTCAATTCCGCTAACTTGGTGAGCGCCTGTAAAGGCGTCATGCCGTCAATGACTAAATGCCGGATCTCTTCCACAACCGGATGATTCTCTTTGGCCCACTCAAAAAGCGAAGGCTGCCGGGTTTCTTTTTTGGCATTGGCACTTGTTTTCTTCCCTTCGATAATCTGCGTCGCCTCGCTATTTTCACTTTCAAGGATTTTAAGGATCTGGTTCGCACGCTCCGTCACAGGCTTCGGGATTCCGGCTAAAGTCGCCACATGAATCCCGTAACTGCGGTCCGCTCCGCCGCGGACCACTTTGCGAAGAAAAATAATCCCATCTTTTGTCTCCCGCACCATCATTTTATAGTTTTTAATGCCCTGGAAATGTTCTTCCAGCTGGGTGAGTTCATGATAATGCGTGGCAAAAAGGGTCCGCGGACGCGCCATACCTTGAACCAGATACTCACAAATCGCCCAGGCAATGCTCACGCCGTCAAAGGTGGAGGTACCGCGCCCGACTTCATCCAGAATTAAAAGGCTTCGCTTGGTTGCCTTTTGCAAAATATTGGCGGTTTCAACCATTTCCACCATAAACGTGCTTTCACCACGGGCCAGATTATCCGAAGCACCGATCCGCGTAAAAATACGGTCTACAAGGCCGACTCGCGCGCGCGCCGCGGGCACGAAAGACCCTATTTGCGAAAGAAGCACAATGTGTGCCACCTGCCGGATGTAGGTGGATTTTCCGGCCATATTGGGCCCGGTCAAAATCATAAGTTGATTTTCCGAGGTATCAAGAAAGGTATCGTTTTCCACAAACTCCCCGGCCGGAAGCATGGCTTCCACCACGGGATGCCTGCCGGCTTCAATCAAAAGCTCGCCTGTTTCCACAAGCGTTGGGCGTATCCATCTTTTCTGAACCGCCGCGACAGCGAGCGAACAAAGGCCGTCCAAAACACCAATGGCTTTGGCCATTTTCTGTAGCGGCGCAAGTTGCTGTAAGACGGTTTCGCGCACCTGGTTAAAAAGCTGGTATTCAAGCGCTTTAATTTTATCTTCAGCCCCAGAGATTTTTTCATCCCACTCCTTAAGCTCAGGCACAATAAACCGCTCCGCATTGGCAAGTGTCTGGCGCCGGATATAGTCTGAGGGCACAAGATGAAGGTTTGTCTTGCTCACTTCAAGGGCGTAGCCGAACACATGAGAATATTTGACTTTCAGGGATTTAATCCCGGTGCGTTCGCTTTCGCGGCGTTCAAATTCAAGGATCCAGGATTTCCCGTTTTTTGAAATAGTCTGAAGTTCATCCAATTCCGTATTGAAACCTCCGCGGATCATACCGCCTTCTTTAATCGTAAGGGGCGGCACCTCCACAATCGCTTTTTCAATGAGCGCTTTTAACTGGGGAAAGGGCTGGATCGCTTCAAGGATTTCTTTTAAAATAGCACTTTCGGTTTCGGCAAGATGTTCTTTAACAAGCGGCCCACGCTCGAGAAACAACTTGAGATTGACCAGGTCCCTGGCATTGGCAACACCGTAGCTTAGCCGGGTTAAAGTCCTCTCCATATCCTTGACGCCCCTGAATAAAAGTCTTAACGCTTGAGTGAATTTTATTTTTTCAATAAGTTCGGTCACGCCGTCTTGTCTTTTTTGAATTTCTGTGAGCGACAATAGAGGATGCGTCACCCATTCGTAAAGCGTGCGCGCTCCCATCGAAGTCAGGGTTTGATCCACGGTGGCCAGGAGCGTGGGAGTATTTTTCACGCCGCTTAGGCTCGAAACAATTTCAAGGCTTTTCTGGGCCTGGCGGTCAAGCACCATAAATTCGCTGGCTTCAAGGAAGACGGGCGGACGGATATGGCCGAGCGCGGAATGGAAGTGGTCTCTCAGATAATAGAAAATAACACCCGACGCGCCGACAGCAAAATCGTAGGTGTGGAAAGGAATGGCCTGGTTTGAGGCAAGGTGAAGTCCTTCCTTAAGAAGCCGTATGCCTTCAGTGGGTGCAAAGATCCAGTCTTCATAAACCGTTAAGGCTGCATTCAATCCATTTTTGATAAACGCGGTAAGATTTTCATCGGAAGACAAACTCTTTGAGATAATGACTTCGCGGGGTCCAAGAAGTGAAAGTTCACTTAAGAGTCTTTCGGCCGTCACTTCCCTGACGAAAAACTCTCCGGTGCTGAGCTCAAGGTAAGCAATGGCAAAATTCTTGTTATCTCCCGCTACCGCTGTCAGGTATTCAAAGCTTTGCGCTTTTTCTTCATCATCCAGATAAGTAGCAGGAGTAATAATGCGCGTGATTTTTCTTTCGACAAGCCCTTTGGAAGCCTTGGGGTCCCCCACTTGTTCACAAATCGCCACTTTGAGATTTTGATCCAAAAGGGTCCGCACATACCCCTGAAAGGCGTGGTAGGGAATCCCGCACATAGGCACGCGGCCGGCTTCACCGCCTTCGCGGCCGGTAAGGGTAATATTCAGGATCTCAGAGCCGCGGAGCGCATCCTCGAAAAACATTTCGTAGAAATCCCCGAGGCGGAAAAAAAGGATTGTGTCCTGCAAAAGGTTTTTTTTAATGGAGCGGTACTGCTCCATCATGGGCGTGTGTTTGGGTTCCGTTGAAGCGCTTGGGCTTGTGGTCATCATGAGGGCGGCGCTATTGTACCAAAGCTTCGCAGACGTTCAAAGCAAAGGTTCTCAGACTCAAGAAGATTGGGTTAACGAGGTGTTTTTGGTGAGGAAATCGAGGACACGCTGGCTGCTAAGTTCGGCCCCGGCGCGGTTAAAATGATCATCCTTATCGCGGTAAAGCTCCTTTTGGGACTCGGCTCTTAAATGAGGCAAAAGATCCAGGCAAGGAATCTGGTTTCGCTCACAAAAAGCATTCAATAAGGCCTGCGGTTTATCCGAGACTAAAGCCCTGTCATCCATATTAAACTGGAGTTTCTGATAAAAATCAAAGTGCGACCGGCTCACTTGAACTGTATGAGGAATCATGACAATCATAAACTGGGCATTCATTTTGGCACTCGCCCTATGAATTTCCTTCAAGAGCCCCTGGATTTCGCTCCATGCCCGCATATTGTCCGGGGTTTCCATCAGAATATTATCATGAATGAAATTTTTTCGCTCCCGTGTCAGATCCAAAAGCCAGGGGTTGATTTCCCTCTTTTGGGCGGAGAGGATGGCGTCTTTACTCACACCGGCTTGTTGGATGGAATCATAGTTAATGCGCCGCTCAAAAAGCTGTTTCCTCTTTTCCTTCAGGAAATAAAAAAGGCGGGATTTCATCAGGCAGGGTTTTATATATTTTTTCAGCCAGTCCCGCCATGGGTTCGCATACTGCACCGCAGTCAGATCATTGCCGGCATAATAAAAAAGCAACACCAAATCCGGCTTAAAAGAAGGGGCGTACGCCTTCATCGCAGTCAGATAATCTACAGGCCCATTGCCCGCTTCCGCCGTGTTGAGCACTTCCGCATCTTCGGCTGCTAAATCTTTAATTAAAAAGTCAGAAAGGCCGGTGCTGCCCCAACTGGTCAAAAAGGAATCTCCTAAAATCATAATCTTATGTTTTGGTTTGAGGGTGTTCCCTTCAGGGACAGGTCCTTGGTAATAGGTATCCCCCAGCATCCCGGTCCTTAGAATGAGTTCGACGGCCCCAAAGGACAAAATGAGCCCAAATCCAATAAGAGCAACATTAACAAACAGTCTCCCTCTAGGAGAAGCTATCCTTGAAGCTTTAGACATTGAAACAGGTTTCTGGAATTAAGATAGATCGTGTCATCTTCTTCATTTAGCGTTTAAAAATGAGGCGTAAACTAACATTTCTAACTTCAGGTTTCAAGAATTCACTCTGCTCGCCGTGGCTTTGCCGGGCTTGATTCTTTAATTCTCCCATGTTATTTTGTGCTACAAAAATGGCTCTCTCTCCCGCTTATACCCAGCAGCGCCCCGTTTCATCCCCCACTCAAAAGATTGACGCTTCGATTGTCATCCCTGCCTTTAATGAAGCTGACCGCTTACCGCTTTTTCTTGATCGAGTCATTGCCTTTTGCATAGGTTCTGAAAGAAACTATGAGGTTATCGTCGTTGATGACGGAAGCCGGGACGATACTTCCAGAATTGTGGAATCCTACAAAACGGTGTTCCCCAATTTTCGAGCGATACGGCTCGAAGAAAATAAAGGCAAAGGATATGCAGTTAAAAAAGGTCTTTTAATGGGGCACGGAGAAATAGGTTTGTTTATGGATGCTGACGGGTCTGTCCAGCCTGATGAAATTGAAAAAAATATGTATTATTTGACTGAAAAGGGATATGACATTTTTGTGGGCTCGAGAGTTCTAACAAGCCACGATCAAGTTTTGAAAGTGAAGTGGTACCGGAAGACCATCGGGACTGTCTTTAATTTCCTCGTAAGAACGCTTCTCTTTAAAGAAATTAAAGATACTCAATGCGGCTTTAAGATGTTTAAGCGTGAAACCATTCTCCCATTATTTGAAAAATGCCGGTTGCGTGATTTCAGCTTTGATTTTGAAATTCTTTTCCTAGCCCACAAAATGGGGCTTAAAATAAAAGAAGGTCCGGTTTCCTGGACCAATGTGAAAGGATCCAAAGTTAATCTTCTGAGTGACCCTATCAAAATGTTTATCAACTTGCTCCGCATAAAAAAATGGCATGCTCATTCCCCAGCGCTCAGTTTGCCGATTAAAAAGAATAGAAACGCTTGATCATTACGTTGGACAATGCAGACTAGTTTTAAGGATGGCATTTTTGACCTGCTCCACCGTTACCCCTAAGATGCAATGCGGTTCCCCGGCATTACATTCCTCTCTGCACGGGAAAGAAGAGTTTTTAGGCTGGATGACTAATCCTGAATTTTTCCAAGGGCCAAACCGCACCGGAGAGTTACAGCTAAAATCAGACCCGCCTTCCGGATGACAGAAGATAGCGACTGTCGGTATCCCGAGCGCTGCCGCCATATGCATAGGACCGGTATCATTGCTGATTAACACTTGTGAACGTTTTAAAAGTGCGGCGGTTTGGCGGAGCGTCGTTTTACTCACGGCATTAATCACGCAGGAGCCTAGCGCGTTTTTTAATTCTTCCCCTAAAGATTCTTCGCCCTTTCCCCCGATCACTAAAAACTTAGCGTCATATTCACGCTTAAGCCAAAGACCCAATTCTTTAAAGCGCTCAACAGGCCACTGTTTCCTAGGCTGACTGGTCGCTGGAGCAAGGCTCACGAGGAAATCATCTCGGGTGATTCCACTTTGGGTTAAAAACTTTGCAGCAGCCTCTTGATCCCCCGGCCCAAACCATAATTCCAGCCGGTCATCCTGAGCCTGGCCCCCTAATGACCGAATAACCTCCAAATTGTGTTCCACTTCATGTTTCAATTGATTGTGAGTCAGGGTATGCGTCAATAATAAATCGTATGTTCCGTTAAGCCGTTTCTTCAAAGGATTGACATTCTCAGAGTAGCCAATCCGCCAGGGAGCCCCGCTGAAGTAAGTCACGAAGGTGGCATAATGCCTGTCCGCATCCCACCGCGGAAGAATCGCCAGGTCAAATCGATTCTGCCAATAATACTTCCAGAAAAGTTTTAGCGCGCGCCAATGCAATCGAAGATTCCGTGTTCTTGGGTCACCGGTTTGCCAATCGTAAGTTTTGATCTCATCCACGTAGGGGCAAAGTTCAACAAGGTTATAAACAGCGGGTTTAACGACAAGGGTAATATGGGCCTGCGGAATCAACTGCCTTAGCTCGCGAAGAAAAGGCGAAGTCATTACAACATCCCCTATTTCGTCCACGCGCACCACCAAAACCCGCCGAACTTGGGTTAGATCAATTTCTTTCCCCTTTTTACGTAACCCCAAAAGATGAAAAAAGGGTTCCCCCAAACGCAAAGTCGTTCGCGGAGACGTAAAAATTGAAATAATTTCTTCTGTGAGATTTTTAACTGTTTTTTTCATTTCTGTTAACAGGCTTCAAGTATTGAAGATAACCCTTCAAGCAATCGAGGCCTTGCAAATTCCATCGCAACTTTATTGCGCCCCGCCTCTCCAAGCCGGCGGCACATGGCTTTGTCATTCCAGAGTTGAATCACATAATCAGCAAATTCGTCTGCATTATTAGCAATAAGCCCGCTCACTCCATGCTGAATCGGGGTCCCTTCTGCCGCAGCCCGCAATGCTATTACAGGCACTCCATGCGCCATGGCTTCTAAAATTTTCACTTGCTGGCCAGTACCCCCAAAAACAGGACATATTAAAAATTTTGATTTCTCATAAACGGCTCCAAGATCAGGAATAAACTCATTGAACAAAATACCTTCTGCGGGACAGACATATTGACAGCAAGTTCCGGTAACTTGAAGTAGAAACGTTGAATCCTTTTTCCTCACTAGAGGCAGCACTCTTTTGACAAAATAAAGATATCCTTGAATATTGAAAGGATTGGGGCCGGTGGGAAAAATTGCAGGCCCTGTATATTGATTTTGAATGTAACTCGGCTTTTGTGTCATGGGGATTAATAGAACTTTAGTCTTGCGAGTGTTCTGTTTGATCCAATCTGCCTCTTTTGGAGAGATGGCAATCGTGTAATCATATTTGTCATAGATATGGAACTCTTTAGATTCCGGTGAAAAATTAAATTGATCAAAGAAGTTCTCCTTCAGTACCTGCATATCAATTTTATCAGGATGGATGGGCGGGGCAGGAAGATGTTTTTGCAGTGCTTGACGCATGCGTTCGTTCAGTGACAGTAAATCGATAGCATCAATGACTCGGATGGATTTTAGCTTAGGGTGATTAATTAAACCATCCCAGAAAGCATAGCTCATAAGGACAATATCGGGTGAATGCTTATGAATCATTTCGGCAAACCATCGTTGCATTCCCGGAGGGGTATGGATGATTGAGTTAAGCGAAGGATTTCTTTTCAGAAATTTATAAATTCTACGCACGAACGTTTTGATTTCATAATCCAATACGGAGCCTTGATAAATCTCCACATTGGCGCCGCTATTTTTTTTTAGATTCAGTATGCTTGATTCTTCCCATGGATATTCTGAAGAAAGTGCAGAACTAAGAAAAGTCACTTCACAGCCGCTTTCCCTTAATCCGGAAAGCATTTCTAAACAACGTTTATGCGCGCCTGTTCTGGGGGGACAAGGATTGTGCGGAAAAAAGAATAAAACCTTCCGATTCATATCCGATACTGAGCATTCATTTCCATGATAAGGGAATCCGGTATTTCCTTAGAATCAGAGTTTCCTCGTTGCTTAATTTGATTTGAGTTCAAGCGGCAGTTCTGAATGATCCGGACTAAATTTTGTAGTCCACGGTAAAAGAGGCCTGACAACTCCGGGCACGGGTCCCGCATAGTCGCCTCGGGCCGAATCACCCTCGAGACGATCGATGACCTGAAAAGCCACAACATCGCGTTCGTAAACGTGAGTAACAGTCGCATTCCCCGTACTTATGGCAACCCCCACAATGAGGCTCCCTTCCGAGAGAAGGTTACCCGGAATCCATGCCACGCTTATATACCGGCCTGTCGCTCGAGGATTTTTTCGCCAAAAAAGATCACAGTCTCCGGCTACGAAAACATAAACTCCTTCCTCATTAGTGAAATGAAGACTTGGCGCAAACGCGCAGCCGGCCTTCAATACCTGATATTCCACTTCAATACCAACGGGGCGCCGAATATCTACGGCATCCGAAATTTGACCATTTTCCAACCGCACCCGCACCGCACACAAACGCACCACATCATTGCCCGGAGCTTTGTTCAAATCAGGCCACTCCCGCACTGCGGTGGTACCTAACCCAGATCCTAGATATGCCTTAACGACTTGGTGGGAAGAGCCATCTTTGATTACTTTACCTTCGTCCAGCAAAATAACTCTCTCACAAAGACGGGTAATTGCTGGCATATTATGGGAAACAAAAATCACAGTACGTCCCTTTTGTCCCGCATCTTGCATTTTATTCAAACATTTTTTCTGAAAATTAGCGTCCCCGACGGCGAGAACCTCGTCCACGATAAGAATTTCAGGCTCAAGGTGGGCCGCAACGGCAAAAGCTAAGCGGACATACATCCCGCTTGAGTAATGTTTGACCGGAGTATCGATAAACTTTTCAATTTCAGCAAAGTCAACAATTTCATCAAACTTGCGCTCAATTTCACGTTTTTTCATCCCGAGGATTGTGGCATTGAGGAAGATGTTCTCGCGGCCGGTAAGTTCGGGGTGAAAACCTGTCCCAACTTCCAGAAGGGCGCCAATACGGCCGCGGATTTTTGCGCACCCTTCCGTAGGGGGTGTAATACGGGAAAGAATCTTAAGCAGCGTGCTTTTCCCACTTCCGTTGCGGCCAATAATCCCCACAATTTCACCACGTTTTAACTGAAAAGAAACATCCTTGAGAGCCCAAATCATGTTGTCGGAATTTTGATTGAAAATGGGCGATCTCGGATTCCGGAACCATCTTAGAGGAGCACTTAAAATGTCACTTACCGTATCTCTTAAACACTTATAAGTAAACAGCCCCCTCCCTCCTTCACCAAGGTAGTAGCGCTTGCTTAAATGTTCAGCATGAATGACAAGGTCAGACATAATTTTAGACGATATCCGCGAAGGTCTGCTCCACGCGGCGAAAATAAAAAGCACCCGTCACAAGCAGCGTTAGCGCAATCAAACTTGAAATTAGAATCATCGGGGCTGAAGGCCTAGGAGCCCCCAATAGGACCCAGCGGAATCCCTCCACCACCCCGACCATTGGATTTAATCCGTAAACCGTTTTCCAGGGTTCTGAAATCAGGCTACTTGGATAGGCAACAGGGGTCGCAAATAACCAAAGCTGCGTTAGAAACGGAACGATATGACGCACATCCCTGTATTTCACATTAAGCGCGGAAAGCCATAATCCAATGCCCATGGAAGTCACCCACGCAAGCAGGAGCATAAGGGGAAGCCAGATGATAGTCGCGGTAGGGATAATGCCATAATAGAGCATCATTCCAACCAAAACCGCAAACGCGATCAGAAAATCAATCACACCCGATAGAACACTGGAAAGGGGGATGACCAATCTCGGGAAATAGACCTTGCTAATGAGGTGAGCATTTCCAATAAGACTATTGGAGGACTGCGTCAAACTGTTCGCAAAAAAAATCCACGGCACAAGCGCTGTATAGGAAAAGATGGGGTAAGGAATACCGTCCGATGGAACTCCCACGAAACGCCCAAAGAAGATGCTAAAAACCACCATCGTCATGAACGGTTGGACAATCGCCCAAGCCGCCCCGATCACTGTCTGTTTGTAACGAATTTTAATGTCACGCCACGCAAGAAAATAAAGGAGGTCTCGATATTCCCAAAGGCTTCTAAGGTCTAGAGAAAGCCAGCCTTTTACAGGACGTATATTGACTACGTTAGGTTCCAAATGAGTTACTAACGATAGCACCTCAGACGGCATTTATTGATTTCTCCTGACGAGCTTCGGGTCTTCCGCTAAAAAGACAGGTGAGCAAATTTTAATATAATCCGACCTCATATTCATCTAAATTATTGATCTCCCATTTAGGTTTTTTTACCTATTTGTTTTAAAAAAATACTCTGATTTTTTTAGCAAACACTCATTTCACTTAGGTTGCATCTTTGTCAGCATAACGGCATAACCAAACGCATGAGCATTTGAGTATGGAAACCGGCGGCAGACTACATCAAGAAATTTAATGGGCCATACCACATAGCTCCACACGGCTTCATTCATAACTCGGTAAACAAGATTAGACCCGAAGCTAGTCATAATACTCAAACAACTCCGGAGTTGATAAGCTAACGCTGAAAAAGGCCCCGAAGAGATGTCGATCCAATCCACCTTCCAGGGCTCGAATAATTGAAGAAGTCCTTGCTGTGTCCAACGCCTGTAGTCTCCGGGAGCAGCATGTTCACCTTGTAAAAAGGGTACCTCCACATACAACCATCCCCCAGGTTTTAAGACGCGCGCTGCTTCAGCTAAGACTTTCGAAGGATGCGCAACATGCTCTAACAAAGCTTCCATCCAAATACCATCACATGTTTCTTTTTCAAACGGCAAATGCTCAGCATTCGCAGCTACATCCACAAATTTCCCCGGATTTAGGTCAACAGCAATAACATCCTCTGAGAGTTTTCGGGTACCGCATCCGATATCAAGGATCACACCATCTTTTGCCGATTTTAACCGACTCAACGCTGCTTGCCGTGGATAATTATAAATAGAAAAGCGGCCTGGCCGTCTAAAGCAACTGATAAAAACAGCCACCGCGTGCTTAACTTTATAAAAAAATTTATCCTTAGAAGACATGGAAATCACTTATTGACCGAACAAAAAACTTCATATTTTGATCCACGGGATAAAAGATATAAGATAATATTTTATTCCCCCCATATAAAATCTTAACGCTTTCAATATATTCCCTGCCCGCAAATATTCATAAGCCCTTAGGAAAGCTTCATAAGGTTCAACTTTTCCCTGCTTGAAACGCCACGCACTTCGAACAAGTTTTTTTTCTCCTTGCGTCAACCCTTCCCCTTTTCTCCATTTCGCATAAAGTTTTTGCGTTTGAGCATTCGCTTTTTGCCGAAATTGTGGTGAGTCGGCTGTATCTTGACCAGGGTGACGACGGCGGAGCACTAACTTTTCAGGGAAAAAATGGATCTTGCTATTGAGAGCGATTCGCAAAAATAAATCCGTATCTTCGCGATGCTGACCGAAGCTTTCGTCATACCCATTAACTTTTTCATAAACTGAACGCCGGATTAAAGAGTTGGACGGAATGATCGGGCACAAAGTAAAAACGGAGACAAACGGCGTTTCAGGATAGTCCGAGGGAATTTGACGCAGCCATAATGCAGAAGGCACCCAACGATGTTTTGAATCAGGGTAATGCATAAGGCTCCCTTCTTCGTCAATAAAGCGGTATTCCGTATAAACCAATCCAACATTGGGGTGAGAATCAAGATAGGGGACCAAGTGTTTTAGCATATCGGGTTCGGGACAGTCATCGGCATCCAAAAATAACAAGTAGGCACTTTGAGGTGAGGCGTTTTTGAATCCATTGATTCGCGCCTGAATCACTCCGCCGTTAGATTGCTCAATGAAATGAATCCGAGAATCTTTCTCAGCATAGTATTCTAGCACTCCTTGGGATTCATCAGTGCTGCCGTCATTGACAATGATCTGCTCCCAGTCGGTAAATGATTGGGCACATACGCTTTGGAGAGTCTGCCCCACATATTTTTCTGAATTATAGCAAGGGGTTATGACGCTGACTTTGGGCATTGTTTAGAGGCGATATTGTATCTGCCCAAAGGATGCCTCGCAAGCACTCTTTAGGTTCTTGTCGATAGCACGTCAAGATGTCCGCTTTTTGTAGCACGTGATTTGTCCGCTTTTAGGTTATAGTGATAAGTTGTTTTGCTGGTTTAAGTTTTGGTAGTTTGGTTGAAAGGACACCGTCAGGATTAAAGTTTCCGATAATATGAGGTCCATAAACAACGGTGATAGAGCCATCGAGATGTTCGTGGATGGTGACTTTGCATTTAGCAAAGCTGCATCGGAATTTCGAAGGCTGGATCTGGAGAAGCAAGTTATTCCAGCGTACGGTATTATCGCAAGCAACGGTTCTTTGTTCTTTGATTGAAAAGACAAGGTCGAGGTTTTTGCCGCGATAAGGGACAAAGGCCGAGCCTTTTTGAGCTGGCGGCTTCATGAGAGACTTGCGGTACCAAGGCAGAAAAGATTCAAGGATGTAACGATTGGCATCGGGAATGGTTTTGATGCCGTGAAGTTTTAATTCGTTGGGTAATCTTTCTTGCCAGGTTTCAAAAAGTCTTTCACTGCGGCCGCGTGCTTCAGGGGAATAAGCGGGAATCATTTGGATGCCAAGTTCAAATAGGGCCCTGCCGATTTGGGTGAGGTTATTGAGATCCACTTTCCCTCCGGCCTGAGGGGTGTGAAAGAAATGGCTGGCACGATCTGAGTAAGCGGTGCAGAAAATACCCTTGGTTTGTATCACATGACGCCAAGCCAACATACATTCACGAGTGTCCTCTTCAGGGACCAGTTTGGCGTAGTCGACATCGTTATCGGCGTCATCCATCACGACGATGAGATCTTGCCTGTGAGGAGCCAGAGCTGGGATCCAGGGATGGTCGGAGCCATCGATGTGAAGCATCATGCCGGTGAGAGGTTTCCTTTCCCGCCGTTTTCTGTGTTTTGATTTTCGGTGTTTGACTTCAACAAAGCCGGCCCCTTGAAGCACATTTTTGACCCAGGTGTATTTGTACGGAATACTGTATTGGGCCAACTGTTCGTGGAAGTGCTTCACATTCCAGTCTTTGTAGGTATCGCGATAAAGTTTAAGCACTTGATGACGAATGGGTTCTGGAGCCCTTGTGGAGCTAGGACGCTGAGTTCTTTGGTCAAGGAGACCTCGATAGCTGTTTTCTTCGACCGTTTGTTTCCAACGCCGGACAGTACGTTCATCGACATGAAGAATTTCCGCAGCCTCTTTCCAGGTTAAATGTTTGTGATGCGCTTTGGTGAAAACATCTTGGATTTTCATGATCCGCTCCCATTGGGAAGGGGGATAAGTCATAGTCAGCCTCCGAGGTACAGATTAGAGGCTGCATTTTACCCTTCCGGTTGAAAGCGGACATTTCATGTGCTACGGAAACCGGACATTTCATTAGCTTACGACAGCACTCTTTAGGTTCTCTTAACCCATTCATAACCTTTGATTTTATAACTTTTTTACCTTAAGATTCCCCCCACTTAGATGACATCAAACGCCTCGAGTTTAAAAGAAAACCCGCTTGCCCCCACCTACCGGTATGCCATTGGCAACCACGTACGTAAGAGCTTTATCCAGGAATGGCTTCCTCAAATGAAAGGAGCGGGCTTTAATTTCGGGGCAGGCAGCTCCGATTGGTCAGAATACCTTTCTCCGCAGGCCACGATGCGGCGTATGGATATTGATTTTTTGAAGGCAAAGCATGTTGATTTAATCACGGATATTCAACATGCGGCGATAAAATCAGGCTCTCTTGACTGGATATTATGCTCGGAAGTGATCGAGCATGTACTTGATTTCAAAAAAGCCCTCCGGGAAATTGGGCGCTGCCTAAAATCCTCAGGGAAATTAATTCTCACGGTCCCCTTCGCGATTCCTCTTCACGGAGAGCCCTATGATTATTGGCGTTTTACCCAGCACGCCTTGCAAGCTTTGGCGCAAGAATCAGGGTTTAAAATTATCCACTTGGAAGGTCTGGGGAATTTCTCCGCCTTTTATTGGCAAAGCCTTGCCGCCGAATACCACCGCCGGTTTGCGTGGGTGCCGCCGGGTCATTCCGGCCTAAAACGCGCAATCTTAAAATGTTTAAGTCTGACCGTGCCTTTGTTTTGCAGATTCTGCTTTATGATGACATCCCCTCAAAACAAAAAGAAGGAACAAAAAAGCGGGCAGCCTTTGTGCTGGGGAGTTTGTCTTGAAAAAAATTAAGTCTCAGAACGCCTGAGAAGCTTTGCTTGAAGACGCAGGAGCAATTGGTCCACGTGAGTGGCGTAATAGCGAATCCGCTCACACAGCGGATGTTCATGATAAGCATAATAAAACGCTGCACCGATTCTTTGCAACCAAGGCAGCTTTCTTCGATAAAGCTCAAAATAGTAATGCGCCCTTTCCTGGCTTTTCCCCTGGCGGCGATCCTGAAAAGTTTTTGTGGCTTCATGATACCGAAAATTGCCCCAGGTCTCGTCCACATACTTAACATGAGCTGCTTGGACGGCTCGCAGTATAAAGTCTAAATCCATGACATAGTGCTCGTCTATTTTGTACAGGCCGACACGATCATGAAGCGTACGATGATAAAAATACATGGAGGCATTAGCCGGAAAAGAGTAAACCTTTGTCGGGGAGGCAAGGATCTTCCATAACGTGAGGCCTTTGGGTTTGTGGACAGACATTAACTGGCCTTTAGCATCCCAAAAATTGCAATTTCCAACTAAAAGCGTTGGAACAGGCAATGTCTTGAAAAAGGGCAGAACGCGGTTTAAAGTCCCAGGTTCGTAAAAATCATCCGCATTCAAGATGCCTAAAATATCTCCTTTTGCCATCTGGATCCCTTTATTCATGGCATCAGATTGACCCTGGTCTTTCTCCGAGATCCAGCGGATATATGGATACCGGCTGGCATATTGTCGTATGACATTAACGGTGTCGTCTGTTGAACCTCCATCAATAATAAGATGCTCTAAATCATGGCAGTTTTGCTGCAGTACATTCAGGATACACCCCTCGATGAATTTTTCCCGATTGAGAACGGGCGTAATGATTGAAATCATCTCATTTTCTCCGCTAAATATATTTGATGGCTCCCGTTTCTGCCTAAACCCAGCAATAGGAACTCAAGAGGAAAAGAAAGACAAGCAATCAGCTTCAATAGGAATTGGTTAAGTGCGCGGTAAAGTATATGCCGTCTCGCCACTCCCGTCCCATGAGCAGAATCACGTTGCTCCCCGGAAGATTGATGTTCTTTCTTTCGAATCATATGTTTCATTCTTTTAATTCCATTCCCGATCCACTGAATCAATGTTTGATAGGCCGCTGCTAACGGATAGACATGCAAGAATCTTTGAGTAATGATAATCAATCCTTGGTTTTTCAATATCATTTTCCACTCATCCGATCTAAGTAAGGAAGAGGCCCCTTCCTGATAGCCATTGCTAGCAATAGGTTCTAGAATAAAAACAATGCCGCCGGGTCGAAGCACGCGGACAATCTCTGCAATAGCGATCATCTTTTCAGAATTAGGTATTATCTCCAACACAATAGCTGCATTAACAAAATCAATCGAATTTTTTTTAAAAGCCAAGCTCGTTGCGCTCATTGAAGAAAATTTCACCGAGGGAAAGTGTTTTTTATTATCGCTAAGTAATTTTGGGAAAAGATCCACCCCTATCGGATCAGCACCATATTGAGCAAAAAATTCACACCACCGCCCAGTCCCACAGCCTATATCTAGGACCCTCTTCTTATTTAAGCTAATGTCATATTCCTCAATCAGCCAGCGCATCAAGTAGTGCTCGAAAAAAGCCGCCACGCGGTTAAATAACAACGGCCAGGCTTGATAACATATTGCCCTAATGCGGCTTGATTTCATTTTTCTTGCATCATTGCTCAAAAACTTCTCATATAAATCATTCCAATATTTAGTCCGATGGGATACTACGCTATCCGTTTTTAAGCTTGCCTTGGGGGTAATATCTAACGTGTTAAAATCTTTTTGCATAAAATTTTAAATCCCCTTCGGTTTGATTAGAATTTGCCGCTGTTTACGATATAGACAAATGCCGAAAGCTATCGACGACAAGACATTGTTCATCTCTAGTTAAACCAGAATAGAGAGGCAAACAAAGCTGCTGCCGGGCAAAACGCTCCGCTTGAGGAAAGGCATCTGGGGCATTTAAAACCTCTTGCGGGACGGAGCGGAAATAAGGTTCTTCGTGACACAAAGTATCATACACTCCGCCTGAAGGCTCAATCCCATAATCTTTTAAAAGGTTTTTTTTGATTTTGTCGCGGTTCAGATGGGAATCAACCGTCAGAATATATTTATAATAACTTGCTGTGCACTCCGGAACTTTAACAATATGAATCCCCTTCACATCTTTTAGAAGCACGTCATAACGCGCTGCAATTTCTCGACGCTCCGCAATTAAACGATTCGCATTCAAAGAAGCCCACAGCGCGACCACAGAATTAAATTCAGACATCTTATGATTAAATCCCTTCATCACGTGGACGCCCTCGGCGTTCTTTCCGTAATTACGGATGATGCGAATCGCGTCGACCAGCCTCGAATCTTCGCAGGTCACGATCCCGCCCTCGCCCGACGTTAAAGGTTTCGTCATAAAAAAAGAAAAAATCGCCACTCGGGCTGTGGAACCGGCATGCTTCCCATCAAGCCAGCTGCCGTGCGCATGTGCACAATCTTCAATCAGAGGGATCCCTCGTTTCTGGCAAAGTTGATTGATTTTTTTGATATTCGGAGAAATCCAGCCTCCCACATGCACCGCAATCACGGCTCCGATTTTTCCCTTATGCTGATTTAATTTTTCTTCAACGTCTTCAGGATCCAGGCCCATGTCATCAGATTTTGAATCCGCAAAAAGAACTTTTAAATTCGCCGCAAGAATGGCGTGAGGGGTTGGGGGCGCTGTTAATGTAGGACAAATCACGATACTGCCTTCCGGGACCTTTAGCGCTTGAAGGACTGCCATTAAAGCGGCTCCCCCGTCAGCAACGGCAATCGCATGCGGGGCACCCGTAAATTTCTTAAAAGCTTCTTCAAAGGCCTCTCCCTTGGGACCCACGGTCCAACGATGGCTCTCAAGAACTTCACGGGTCTTATCCAGGATAAACTTCTTATCTTCTTCAGTGAGAATGAGTTTGAAGTTTGAGACACGGATTTTTGGGGTTTGATGGGTAATCATTTTTATCCCTCTATGAAACGGCATTTTAGCATAAAGAGACCTTTAACGGAATAAAGGGAAAATGTTAGGAATATTTGCCCGTCTTTTTGATAGAATACATCCGCCCCATGAAACTCTTACAACTCTTGATCTCTAAATGGCTAAAGCTATGTCAGCTTGCAACAGCCTACGTTGTAACTCCTGTCATTCTTGGCCTTACAAAACCCGTTCGCTCCCTAAGGGCCCGGCGGTATGGGGCCAAGGGGAATCCGCCCGTATCCATATTGCTTTCCTTTTTTGGCCGAGGACTCGGAGATTGCCTTTATTTTTCGGGTTTATTAAAAACAATCCGCTTTCATTATCCGGAGGCCAAAATCAGGCTTGCTTGTTTGAAGCAAATGGAAAATTACTTCCTGGGGAATCTCTATATTGATGAACTCATCCCCTGCCCTGATTACGAACCGCAAGGGGATAACTTCCGGCAATTCTTAGGCTCCGCCCTGCAAGTGCGAAAAAAAATGGGCTCGGTTGATCTTTTATTAAATTTGTGTCCCACCCTTGCCTTAGCACCGGCGATTTGGGACAGCTTCATCCCCAAAAAATACTCCATTGGGATCGGAGATTCCTTAAAGCAGGTCTTTTATGACGAATTTGTACCGATTAATTGGGGTAAACATTTTTACGAGGCGATGCTCGACGGCCTCAAACCCTTGCCCTTGAAACCTCAGCCTCCTTTGTTCTGGATCCCTGAAAACAATGAGATGGGGGGGCTTGTCCCTCCCGAACTATTTTCAAAGAAAATGGTTATCATTGCACCCGGCGGCAAAAGAAATGTCGAAGCGCCAAAGGAATATTGCTGGATTTTTGAAGGTTTCCCGCAAGTGATTGAAGGGCTTGTTTCACGGGGTTATCCGGTGATTCTAGCCGGCGCTGATTATGACCGCGCCATGATTGAGAAAATAAAACCTCATGCGCTTTTGTTTGATTTAATCGGTAAAACAACCATTCCGCAAATTTTTAAGATTGTCCAGCAGTATGCAGGGCTTGTGGTTTGCAATAACTCGGGCCTGCTTCATATCGCCTCTGTTTTGAATATTCCCACGGTTTCCTATGCCGACCCCGAGGAAAATATGCTGCGTTGGGGGCCCTATCCAAACTCGGACAAACATGTCATCTTTCAGGATCAAGCGAACCGAAAAGTCAACGGTGAGGAATTTCTTGAGGCGGTGTTTGAGAAATTAGGGGAAGGGAAAAAACAAACGGCTACAGAAAATAGTCCTGCGTATCCGCCGCCATCTGCAAGGCTTTAAGCTTTCCGGGGTTCTGAATCAAGTCTTCAATAAACCAGTTCAAATCGTTATAAATGCAGGTGACCTGCGCGCATTCTTTTTTAGCGTCCAGCTCATTTAAAACGCGGACCCGGTTGTCATTAAAATAGGCATTATAATCTTCACTGAAGTTTTGGTCATACGGAGTTAATTGAACCATTTTAAAACCCCGCCAGACAGGGCAAGTGAAGATGCCGTCCGGAGTCACCACCATCCGAAAGAAATTACTATGACAAATCTTGGGCTGATTTCTCAAACGGTCATTGTGATTCTCTAAAAGCGCAAACATATTAAAACTTTCAACCACCTTGAACGTGTTGGTTTCGTATTGTTTGGCTAAAGCAAGCTGTTCGCGGATAGCAACCACGTAATCCCCTTCCGGCTCGGTAATGCGCGAAGGTTCGGGACTGATAAACGGTTTTACGGATAGATAGGTAAAACCGTGGTCACGCGCGAGCTTCGCGGCTCCAGGAATTTCTTTGATATTATTGCAAAGCGAGGTGTTATTCCCGCGGAACTCTTCATGCAGCACAAGGAATGAAAAGCCCATGGCGAATCCGTCCCGCTGCTCCCTCATTTCTTTGACTTCCCGCACAATCTGACTTAATTTTTTGGGCGACTTTGAGTTATGAATCACCGCAAAACTCTCATCCGTTGCGGCATCCAGAGAAAGCCTCATCCAGTCTTTTTCCTTGAGTAACGGCGCAACTTTAATCAATTGATACAACCGCGTCCCGTTCGAGACAATGCCGACTTGCAGTCCTTTGGATTTTAAAAACGCAACAATCTCAGCAAATTGGGGATGAACCGTGGGCTCCCCGCCGCCGATCACGATCACGGACTTAAGGCCGTGCTCAATCAGTTTGTTCACAAGGATCTGAGTGCTTTCCAGATCCATTTTTCGGCCGTTATTTAAAAGATCCAGGTCAATACAGTGGTGGCAATAATGATTGCACGCGGTCGTGAGATCCAGGTTGATCGAGACCGGCCCAAAGGTCGGAGGCGGAGCCGGCTTGCCCTTGTTCACCTCAACCCGCCAGTTTACATAGGCAAGAAGGTTCTCAAACATATGCGGTTGGAGAACCTTATGAATAAAATTGTGAATCCGGTGGGTTGAAACGTGAGTGACAGGACTTTGTTCTACACTTGAGATATCGGTTTCCAAGGGGCGACCTTTTAGGTTTTTAAGGATGCTCTACGATAACAAATCTCATGTCGAAGTCAAGCGGTTATCCTCAACTTGTCAGTTAAGATTCAAAAGTGGACAGTTTTAAAGGGATTTAAGACTGAAAAGTGGACACCCCCCTAAGGTCGCTATTCTTGAAAGTCTGAACATCGACGAGTTTGTCTTTATGCCAAAATCTT